>Ga0172372_10005900_pt1 | contig 16874 bp, 14 predicted proteins | sample LakKiv5m_2_FD_114544 | JGI IMG/M metagenome (GOLD analysis project Ga0172372, IMG submission 114544) | Freshwater microbial communities from Kabuno Bay, South-Kivu, Congo - kab_092012_9.5m | ecosystem: Environmental > Aquatic > Freshwater > Lake | place: Democratic Republic of the Congo...
ATGTAGTCGAGGAACGGCGGACTGTACTGGCCGAGCAGCAGCAGGGGTACGAGCCACCACAGCACCGCGACCACGACGAGCGGTGGCCACCACAGGAGCAGGGCCCGCCGGCGCGGGCCTCGCGGCGCGAGCACGAGCCACAGGACCGCCAGCGGCAGCACCGCCGAGGTCGCGACGGCGTTGACCCCGCCGACGCACCCGACCGCGACGGCGCTCAACCCGGCCTGGCGCCAGGGTCTGCCTCGCTGCAGGCCGATCACGAGCGGCACGAGCACCCACGGCGCGACCGCGGTCGGCAGCATCTCGATCGAGCTCGGACCGATGACGCTGAGGAATCGCGGCGACAGCGCGAAGAGCACCCCGGCCAGGAGGCGTACGCCCGGGGTGCCGATGCCGAGCTCACGGCACAGTCGCACGACGCCACAGCACGCCACGCACCACAGCAGGGCCCACCACAAGCGCTGCACGACCCACGGCTCGAGCTGCGCGACGTGCCCCAGCCAGAAGAACGGCCCCATCGGGAAGAGATAGCCGTAGGCCTGGTTCTGCACCTGGCCGAGCTGCCCGTCCGGGTCCCACATCGAGGCGGCCCTGGCGAGCCACGCGCCGGGATCGACGACGAGGTCGACCTTGGTGTCGCCCACGACCCGGCCCGGCTGCTGCAGGAACGCGATCGCCGTCAGCGCCGCGCACACCGCGACCAGACGGAAGCGCTCGACGACCCGGGACGTCGTCAGCGAGGTGCCCGCGGGGTCACCGGCTTGCGCAGCACGATCGCGTGGTTCCATGTCACCGCCTCCCGCAGGAGCGGGACCCGGACGAGCCAGCCGAGCCACGACGGCAGGTAGCGCGGCACGATCGCCACGACGTCCGCCTGCCGCTGTCGACGTGCCCAGGCGATCCCGGCACCCGCGGTGACGCCGAACATCGACTCGCCGTACACGTTCTTCGGCGGGTGGCCGTGACGTCGCTCGTACCGACGCCGGGCCCGGTGGCCGCCCAGCAGGTGCCACGGCGACGTCTCGTGCCCGCCCCACGGGCCGAACCACAAGGTGTACGAGCAGAAGACCAGCCCGCCCGGTCGCGCGACGCGCACCATCTCGTCGGCCATCCGCCACGGCTCGGGCACGTGCTCCAGGACGTTGGAGGAGTACACGACGTCGAACGCACCGTCGGCGAACGGCAGCTGCATCCCGCTGCCGATCACGGTGCCCGGTGCCAGCGCCCCGAGCCCCGCCAGCTCACCCACGTCGGAGTCGAGCGGCGTGTAGCGGGCACCCGCGTCCTCGAAGGCCTCCGCGAAGTAGCCCGGGCCACCGCCGACGTCGAGCAGCCACGCCCCCGCGAGCCCGTCGGGCAGGTACGACGCGACCTGGGCGGCGGAGTCGCGCGCGAGCAGGCCGTAGAAGCGTGACGGGTCCGACTGCTCGTGACCGAAGGCCCTCCAGAGGCGCCACGCCCGCCGGAGGCTCCGACGGAAGGGAGGTGGACCGGGCACCGCGTCACGATAACGTCCGCTGGTCCACGCGGGTGCTAGTGTCGGGGCACGACAGTGACCTACGTCACTCGTCGCGGCGCGTTGAGGGACGCGCCGGGAGTACTGCGAGGGAGGCAGCCGGACGCGTCCGGCGCTACAGGTATGGGCAATTCCGGCATGCACGTGCTGTTCTGCAACTGGCGCGACACGCGTCACCCCGAGGGCGGCGGGTCCGAGTTCTACGTCGAGCAGATGGCCCGCGGGCTCGTCGAGCGCGGCCACCGCGTCACGATCGCGGCCGCCGCGTACGACGGCGCTCCGCGGGTCGAGACGGTCGACGGTGTGCGCTTCGTCCGCAGCGGCGCGAGGCTCGGCGTCTACCTGCAGCTGTTCGTCCGCCTGCTGCTCGGCCGCTACGGCAAGGTCGACGTCGTCGTCGACGTGCAGAACGGGCTGCCGTTCTTCACCCGCTGGGCCACGCGCAAGCCGGTGATGGTGCTGCTGCACCACGTGCACCGCGAGCAGTGGCCCGTCGTCTACCCCGGCGCCGTCGGACGCGTCGGCTGGTGGATCGAGAGCCGCCTCGCGCCGCGCCTGTACCGCCGTTCCCGGTACGTGACGGTCTCGCAGGCGACGCGGCTCGAGCTCGTCGACCTCGGCGTCGACCGCGACCGCATCGCGATCGTGCACAACGGCACGACCCCCGCGCCCCGCCTCGGCGGTCCACGCAGCACGACACCACGCCTGTGCGTGCTCGGTCGCCTGGTGCCGCACAAGCAGGTCGAGCACGCGATCGACGCGCTGGCCGACCTGCTGCCCGAGCACCCGGAGCTGACGATGGACGTCGTCGGCGACGGCTGGTGGGACGCCGAGCTGCGGAACCACGCCGAGACTCGCGGCGTCGCGGACCGCATCACGTTCCACGGATTCGTCGACGACGTCGCGAAGCACCGGTTGCTCGCCGAGGCCTGGGTCATGGCGATGCCCTCGCTCAAGGAGGGCTGGGGGCTCGTCGTCGGCGAGGCCGGGCTGCACGGCACGCCCACGGTCGCCTACGCCTCGGCCGGCGGCACGCAGGAGTCGATCGACCACAAGGACTCCGGCGTCCTCGTCGACACGCCGGAGCAGCTCACCGCCGCGATCGCCCAGATCCTCACCGACCCGACGTGGCGCCGCTTCCTCGGCGACGGGGCGCGCACCAAGGCGGCGTCGATGTCGTGGGAGGCCTCGCAGTCGCGCTTCGCCGAAGAGGTCGCCCGCGCGGCGAGGCGCTGAACGGTCCGCTGGACGTCACCTGACGGTTCGGGTCGAAGCCGACGAGTGGCATGGACCATCCGCCGATGGATCGGGGCGCGGTCCTGGCCCCGGGCACCGTGGTGGACCGAGTCTGAGGGCTTGTGGCTGCTGGAGCGACCACGACCGCTCGACGTTGGCCGCGTTGCCCCACGTACCGACGAAAGGTGAGGGGTTGAGGGCGCCCCGACACCCTCAACCCCTCACCCTTCGTCCTCGCTGCGGTGAGGCTGACCACGAGCGGGCGCCACCGCATCTCGTCCGTGCCGCTCGTCCGTCACCACCACGTGCGGTCACCTGACACCCGTCACCGCAGGTGACGGTCCCCTGAGGGGGGCAGCCGGCGCGCGTCACACCGACAGCGCGCGCCTGACGAGTCGCCGCGCGTCGCCGGTGGTCTGCACGACCTTGCGCCGCCCCGCAGCGGGCACCCGCCGCCACAACGGCGCACGGCGCGACGGTGCTCCGGCGGCCACGGCGTCGCGGGCGGCCCACACCCCCCGCACGTACGACGACGCCCAGATGTCCCGGGACGGCCGCTCCCCGGACGCGAGGAGCTGTTCGACCCGGTCGGCCACGACCTGCGCCGGCGGCCGCTCGCGGCCCTCGAAGTAGCTGCGGCGAAAGCTCGCCGACATCGTGCCGATGTCGTCGGCCGAGACCTGCTCGAACGTCCGCAGCAGACCGCTGTCGAGGAAGACGTGGTTGCCGTACCGCTCGTGGATGCCGAGATCGGCGACGAGGGCGACGTCGACACCGCGGTCGAGCGCCTCGAGGCACGCGGTCGACGACACCGTCAGCAGCAGGTCCGTTCTCTCCAGCAGGCGGATGATGGGGTCGTAGACGATCGCGAAGTTCGGCGGTGTGTCGACGCCCTCCAGCACGTCCTCGGGGTGGTGCTTCATCCGGTGGAACGTGTCCTCGCCCGGTCGGTGGCGCGGCTTCAGCAGCACGGTGCGGTCCGGGTGGGTCGATGCGTACGCGATCAGCCGGTCGTAGACGTGGCGCCGCTCGCGCGGCGCGGCCGGCACCGTCGGCTGGTCGGCCCACAGCACCGTGCGGGGCGGGCGCGACGCCACCGGCGCCACCGGACGGCTCGACAGGAACGGGAGCCCGGTCAGGACCAGGTTGTCCGTGCGGAGGCCGAGCGCCTCCCCGACCTCCGTGAAGTGCTCCAGGTCGGCCCCGGAGTTGACCGCCACGACGTCCGTGCACGCACGGTCGAGGTAGCCGGCGGTGATCTTCTCGATGATGATGCCGACCCAGCCCGAGACGAGCACCGGACCGAGGGTCCCGGTCTGGGACAGACGAGCCGCGAGATCGTGGCAGAGCCGCTGCACGATCGGGCCGGCCAGGGCGATCACGACGACGTCGGCCGCGGCGGCGTCGGAGACGATCTGGTCCCACGGGCGCAGGTCGACCCGGTCGAAGCCGGCGTCGGCGATCTGGCCCGTCGACAGCGCCGACTTCAGGTCCGACGGCGCGACGGCCTCGCACACGAAGCCTCGGCCGACCAGCTCGGTCCGCAACGGCGCGCACCACTTCAGCTGGGAGTCGTAGGCCGCGATCAGCAGCGCGCGCGGAGGAGTCATCTGCTCCACGTTAGGGGGGCACGCGCCCCGACCACGACTCCGTCGCCGCCTCGCCGCGCAACGTTCACCCCCCGTTCCCCGCAGGATCGTCCGGTCTGGCCCGGACGAGCGTCTTGACGGCTCCCGAACAACCGGAAAACACCGTGCCACCAGGCATCTCGGCCGGTCACAGGGTCGTTCGCCCGAGGTTGCCGTGTCGTTCACCGCCCGGACGCCGGGCCTCCGTAGCGTCCCTGGTGCGCGACCCCACCCTGCCCTCGTGCACCTCGCGCACCCCTCGAGCCCACCCCCTCGCTGCACCCACTGCCCCCACACGACGGAGACCGCATGAGCCACCTCGCACCGGCGCCAGCCTCGGTGCAGCCTGCCGACTCCGCCCGCGGCGTCGTCGCGGTGATCCCCGCCCGTGGCGGGTCCAAAGGCGTGCCGCGCAAGAACCTGCGCGAGCTCGGTGGCGAGCCGCTGATCGGGCGAGCGGTCCGCACCCTGCGCGAGGTGCGTGGCATCAACGCCGTGATCGTCTCGACCGACGACGAGGAGATCGCCGACGCCGCCCGCGGCTACGGCGCCCTCGTGATCGATCGCCCCCGCCGGCTCTCCGGCGACCTCGCGTCCTCGGAGTCCGCCCTGCGGCACGTGCTGGACGAGCTCGGCACGTACGGCTCGGTCCCGGAGGTCACGGTGTTCGTGCAGGCGACGAGCCCCTTCATCGAGCCGGCCGACGTCGACCGAGCCATCGCCCTCGTCGCCGACGACGTCGCCGACGTCGCCTTCAGCGTCGCGCCGAGCCACGCTCACCTCTGGACGACGGGCCCCGACGGACCCGTCGGCGTCAACCACGACTCCTCGACGCGACTGCGCCGCCAGGACCGACCGGCCGAGTTCGTCGAGACCGGGGCGTTCTACGCGATGCGCACCCGCGGCTTCCTCGAGCACGGCCACCGCTTCTTCGGTCGCCTCGAGATGGTCGAGGTCGACCCCGCCGACGCGCTCGAGATCGACACGACCGACGACTTCAGCCTCGCCGAGCTGGCCCTGGCCCACCGCGAGGCCCACCGGCCGACCCCGCTGCGGGTCCGCGCGGTCGTGACCGACTTCGACGGCGTGCACACGAGCGACCGGGTCACGGTCGACGAGAACGGCATCGAGTCCGTCACGGTCAACCGCTCCGACGGCATGGGCGTCTCGATGCTCAAGAAGGCCGGCATCGACCTGCTGATCCTCTCGACCGAGACCAACGGCGTCGTCGCGGCTCGTGCCGCGAAGCTCGGCGTCGAGGTCATCCACGGCTGCGACGACAAGCCCGCAGCCCTGCGCACCTGGGCCGCCGAGCGCGGCATCCCCCTGACCGACATCGCCTACCTGGGCAACGACGTCAACGACATCGGCTGCCTGCGTCTCGTGGGCTTCCCCGTCGCCGTCGCCGACGCCCATCCCGCCGCACTCCACGCGGCCCACATCGTGCTCCGACGCCACGGCGGCGACGGAGTCGTCCGCGAGCTCGCCGATCGCGTGCTCGCGGGGACCACGTCACACCACCGAGAGGGACGAGACCATGGCTGAATGGCAGCAGATCGGCAGCGAGATCGTCGGCCCGAAGCGCCCCACCTACGTCATCGGCGAGATCGGCATCAACCACAACGGCGACCTCGAGGTCGCCAAGAAGCTGATCGACGTCGCGGCGCTGGCCGGCGCCCAGGCGGTCAAGTTCCAGAAGCGCACGCCCGAGATCTCCACGCCGCCGGCGATGCGGGACACGATCCGCGAGACGCCGTGGGGCGAGATGACCTACCTCGACTACCGCTACAAGGTCGAGTTCGAGCGTGACCAGTACCTCGAGATCGCCGAGTACGCCCACGGCAAGGGCGTCGAGTGGTTCGCGTCCCCGTGGGACGTGCCCTCGGTCGACTTCCTGGAGGACCTGGGCGTCGTGACCCACAAGGTCGCCTCGGCGTCCGTCACCGACCTCGAGCTGCTCCGTGCGCTGGCCGAGACCGGCAAGCCGATCATCCTGTCGACCGGCATGAGCACGCTGGAGCAGATCGACCGGGCCGTCGAGATCCTCTCGACCGACCGCCTCGTGCTGATGCACGCGACGTCGACCTACCCCCTGCCGGCGCAGGAGGCGAACCTCCGCATGATCCACACGCTGCAGCAGCGCTACGGCGTGCCGGTCGGCTACTCGGGCCACGAGCCCGGCCTGCAGATCTCGCTGGCGGCCGTCGCGATGGGCGCCTGCTCCGTCGAGCGCCACATCACGCTCGACCGCACGATGTGGGGATCGGACCAGGCCGCGAGCCTGGAGCCGCACGGCTTCATGAGCCTCGTGCGCGACATCCGCATCCTGGAGATGGCCTTCGGCGACGGCGTCAAGCGCATCATGCCGGGCGAGGAGGCGCCGATGAAGCGCCTGCGTCGCGAGCCGGCACCGGCACCGACGGCGTGAGGAGGGTCCTGGTCCTCACGGACTCGGACTCCTACGTCAAGTGGGGGGCGGCACTCGCAGGTCGGGTGCCGTCCTCCTGGCACGTCCGCTTCGCGATCGCCCGCGGATCGGCCGAGCCGTCCGACCGCCAGGTCGCCGAAGCCGTCGCCGGGACCGTGATCGACCGTGGCAGCGTCGAGCGGGTGAGCCTCGACGAGCTCCGGGCGATCCTGCGCGACTGGCGACCCGACGTCCTGGTGACCGCCGCGCGCGGGCTCGCGGTGCAGACCGCGATCGAGCTCGCGGTCGAGAACACGCCCGACCGCCCCGTGATCGTCAGCGGTCTGCCCGGCATCGCGCTGCCCGTGCTGCCCTACGGGCTGGGCTTCCGGCGCTCGGTCGACCTGTTCGTGCTGCACAGCCACCGCGAGATCCGCGCGTTCACCGAGGCGAGCCGCTCGCTCGACATCCCCCACCGGTACGCCCTCGCGCGTCTGCCGTTCCTGGAGGTCGCGCCGTCGGCGACCGACGGTCCGGTGCGCGACCGCATCGTCTTCGCCGCCCAGGCTCTGGTGCCGGAGACCCGCGAGGAGCGGATGCGCATGGTCGAGGCGCTCGTGCGCACGGCGCTGGCCCACCCCGAGCTCGAGGTCGTGGTCAAGATCCGCGGCACCACCGACGAGCCGCAGACGCACGCCGACCAGCACCCCTATCCCGATCTCCTGGCCGCGATGGTGGAGGAGGGGGTCGACATCCCGCCCAACCTCGTGGTCGAGTCGGGCCCGATGGCGCAGCACCTGCAACGAGCCGTCGGGCTCGTGACCGTCAGCTCGACGGCTCTCCTGGAGGCCGTCGCCTCGGGAGTGCCGGCGATCGCCCTGACCGACTTCGGCGTCGAGGCGCGACAGATCAACCTCGTCTTCGAAAGCAGTGGCTTGCTGCACGGCTCGTCCGAGCTGGTCGCCGCCCGGTTCCACCACCCCGACGCGGCGTGGCGGGAGGACAACTACTTCCACGACCTCGCCGACGAGACCTGGCTCGCCGACCTCGAGGAGCTCCTGGCGACGCGTGACCGCGAGGGTCTGCCGCCCTACCCGAGCGCCCCGGACGGTCCGCGCAAGCGCGTCACGATGTTCTTCTACCGGCACCAGGCGTTCGCCGGTGAGTCCGGCGTGCTGCGCCGGACGCTCGAACGCGGGGTCGTCGCGATCGCGCTGCGTGTCTCACGCAGCTCGTGGGTCGTCTCGCGCCGGTTCAAGCCCGCGCGGACGGCACCGATGGGAGACGTCCTGCCGGAGGACGCCTCCCACGGGCCTCGGGCTCAGTTCGAGCCGTAGTTGACGGTGTCGACCGTCACCGTGCCGGACCCCTGCTCCTGGAGCGAGGACCCGACGCCGTACGCCGTGGCGCCTGCCAGGAGCAGGCCGACGGCGAAGGCGACGACAGCAATGCTGCGCTTCGGAAGTGTCACGATGTCTCCCTCTCTATGACCTGGGTCACGATACCAGCCCTGGAGGTCACGACCGGGTCAGGCGACGGTCATCGAGCGCGGCGGCGCAGCCGTCCGAACGCTCGCGTCAGCAGGACCAGCAGCGCGATCGCGACGGGTAGCGCGGCAGCGCCCCAGGCGATCGCGATCGTGGCCTTGTTGGGACCGTGGATCGTCGGGACGACGGCCCCGTCGATCGCCAGGACCCGCAGCGAGCCGGTCCCCGCTCCCTGGCCGCCGATGTCGCGCGCACCGCTCAGCGCGGCCGGCAGCGTGTCACCCGCGAGCGCGGCTCCTCCGGGCGCCTCGACGTCGATCACGACGATGCCGATACCGAGCGCCGCGAGCTGCGCCGACGTGGCACCGGGGTCGGCCAGCACGGCCGCGACGTCCCGGGCTCGCGGATCCTCACCCGTGAGCGTGACGCCCGAGACCGTCAGGGCGTCGTTGACGACCGTGACCCGGTCGAAGAACCGCCCCGCCGGGTCGAGGACCGTACGGTCGTCGTTCCACGCCGGAGCGCGGTACGGCTGGAACGGCAGCGACAGCAGGTCGCCCGGCACGTCACTCGTGGCGACGACGCCGGCGGCGGCCGTCCAGTCGTCGGGGTAGTCGACGGGGGTGACCCGTCCACCGACGCCGGAGGCCAGGTCCGGCAGAGCGGCGACGGGCAGCGCCAGGACCGTGACGACCCCGACGACGGCCCAGCGGCTGTCCCGCGCGAGGGCAGCGACCCACCCGCCGACGGCCCCGGCACCGCGCGCGAGGGCGACCGCGTGGAACGGCACGGCGAGCGCGAGGTACCGCGTGCCGTCCCGCAGCACCGCGGTGGCGCCCCAGCGCTCGACCAGCGACTCCAGCGCTCCCGGCACGAGCCACCCGAGGCAGGCGAGCGCGTAGCCCAGCACGGCGAGCACCGCCAGCGGCACGAGCTGCCGCCAGTCGGCGCGCGCCCAGGCGACGGTCCCGACCACGACCAGGGCGAGCAGCAGCACGACCAGCACCGCCGAGAGGAGCGTCGTGCGCGAGTCCGGCACGACTTCCGCGTTCCAGATCCCACCGAGCGAGGCGATCGCTCCGCCGGTGCCGAGGTACCCCTCGCCCTGCGCCCGGAACGCGTCGACGCCAGCGGGGTCGGACGCGACCGAGCCGGTCTGCACGGCCGTCGCGACCCACCACGGCGCGTTGACGAAGATCGCGATGACGGCGATCTGCACGACCCCGGACCTCCAGCCGGCGACCAGCGCGACCACGAGCCCCATCAGCCCCGTCGCGACCGAGAGCGCGGTACCGGCGAGCGCCAGGGTGAGCACGGCCCAGCGGACGGCGCGCGGGTCACGCACCGCCACGACGATCCAGGGCAGGCATCCGAGCGCCACGAGGACGGGCCACTGACCCAGGACGAGGCGCTCGGCGACGAACGGGTTCCACAGCGCGTACGTCGCGGCGACCATCCGCACCCCGAGTCCGCAGTGGTCCACCAGGCGCGCTGCTCCCACGCCACCCAGGGCGATCGCGCCGATCAGGACGGCACGCTGCAGGAGCACGGGGTCGACGACCTGCGACAGCACCGCGATCACGCCGTCGGAGGGCACGGCGCGCGGCAGTGCCGTGCCGAGACCCCACAGGTCGGTCCGCTCCAGGTCCCAGCGCGGGACCCACACCATGTCGTACGTCAGCAGGAACCCGCTGCCGCGCCAGGGCAGAGCCACGACCAGGGCGAGCAGGATCGACCACTGGACCACGAGGAGGTCGCGCCACCGCTGCATCACGGCGCTCACCCTAGACCCGACCGTCCCCTACCGTGGGCGCGTGACGCGCACGGGTGACGGACTGCTGTCCGGGAGCGGCCTCGTCGCCGTCGGCATGATCGGGGCGAACGCCGCGGTCTACGTCACGACGATCGTGGCGGCACGACTGCTCCTGCCCGCCGAGCTGGGGGCCGTCACCGCGCTGCTCGGCCTCCTCCAGATCGGCACCGTCGTCTCGCTGGGGCTGCAGGCCGTCACGGCCCGCCGCATCGCCGTCGACCCGGACGGTCGTGAGGCGACCGTCGCGACCGTGGCCCGCATCGCGGCCGCCCTCGCCGTCGCCGTCGGGGTGGTGGGGGCCGCCGTGACCGCCGCGCTCGTCGGACCGTTCGACCTCGGCTCGCTCTGGCCCGCACTGCTCGCCGGGGCGACCCTCGTGCCGCTGACGGTGATGGGCGCCATGGCCGGCGTGGCCCAGGGATCCGAACGGTGGGGAAGCCTGGCGGCGATCTACCTCGCCAACGGCTTCGGTCGTCTGGTGGGCGCGGGCGTCGCGATGGCGATCGACCCGTCCGTGACCGCCTTCCTCATCGGCATGGCCGTCGGCGCCTGGGCACCCGTCGTCGTCGGGCTCCCGCAGCTCCGTGCCCGGCACGGCACGGGCGCCGCAGCGAGTCCGCGGCCGTTCCTGCGCGAAGCCGTGCTCGGCTCGCACGCGCTCCTGGCCTACTACGCCCTGAGCAACGCCGACGCACTGCTCGCACGACTGCTGCTCTCGCCGCACGACTCCGGCCTCTACGGCGCCGGCCTGATCCTGTCCAAGGCTGCCGTGTTCCTGCCGCAGTTCGTCACGATCGTGTTCTACCCCCTGCTCGCCCGCGACACGACGTCCCGCTCGCGCCACCTGGCCGTGGTCGGCGTCGCCGGTCTGGGACTCCTGGCGACGACCGCGACCGCGCTGCTCCCCCGCGTCGCCCTGATCGCGGTCGGCGGCGACCAGTACGCCGCGATCGCCGACCGGCTCTGGATGTTCGCCGCCGCCGGCGCCCTGCTGTCCGTCGTCAACCTGCTCGTCTGGGACGCGCTCGCGCGTCACGCCCACGGAATCGTGGCGTCCGTGTGGGTCGCGGTGACCTCGCTCGTCGGCGCCGCGGTCGTGCTGCAGGTCGGCATCGTGGGGCTCGTGACGAGCGTCGCGACCGTCGCGCTGCTGCTCGTGGCCGTCGTCCTCCTCGCCCCGACGGCGCGGTCGTGGCGGCGCGTGCCCCAGGGGGCATGATGGGGACATGCGGATCGCGAACCACGTCGCCGACCTGATCGGCAACACCCCGCTCGTGCGGCTGAACCGGGTCGTCGCCCCAGGCGCCGGTCTGCTGGCGGCCAAGATCGAGTACCTCAACCCTGGCGGCAGCTCCAAGGACCGCATCGCCGCACGCATGATCGACGCGGCCGAGCAGTCCGGGGCCCTCAGGCCCGGCGGCACGATCGTCGAACCCACCTCGGGCAACACCGGTGTCGGCCTGGCGATCGTCGCCCAGCAGCGCGGGTACCGGTGCATCTTCGTGTGCCCCGACAAGGTCAGCGAGGACAAGCGCAACACGATGATGGCGTACGGCGCCCAGGTCGTCGTCTGCCCCACGGCCGTGCCCCCGGAGCACCCGGACAGCTACTACAACGTGTCCGACCGCCTGGTGCGTGAGACCGAGGGAGCCTGGAAGCCCGACCAGTACTCCAACCCCGCCGGCCCGCAGTCCCACTACGAGACGACGGGGCCGGAGATCTGGGCCGACACCGAGGGCCGCGTGACGCACTTCGTGGCGGGTATCGGCACGGGCGGCACGATCAGCGGTGCCGGAAAGTACCTGAAGGAGGTCTCCGAGGGCCGGGTCAAGGTCGTCGGCGTCGACCCCGTCGGCTCGGTGTACTCCGGCGGGACGGGGCGTCCCTACCTCGTGGAGGGTGTCGGCGAGGACTTCTGGCCCAGCGCCTACGATCCCGACATCCCCGACGAGATCATCGCCGTCAGCGACGCCGACTCCTTCGACATGACGCGCCGTCTCGCCCGCGAGGAGGGCCTGCTCGTCGGGGGCTCGTGCGGCATGGCCGTCGTGGCCGCCGCCCAGGTCGCCGAGCGCGAGGGCCCGGACGCGGTCGTCGTGGTGCTGCTGCCCGACGGTGGTCGTGGCTACCTCTCGAAGATCTTCAACGACGACTGGATGAGCTCGTACGGCTTCCTGCGGGAGCCCCTCGATCCGACTCGGTCCAGCGTGCCGACGGTCGGCGAGGTCCTGCGGCGCAAGTCCGGCGCGATGCCGGCGCTGGTGCACACGCACCCGCAGGAGACGATCCGCGACGCGATCAGCATCCTGCACGAGTACGGCGTCTCCCAGATGCCCGTCGTCGGTCCCGAGCCGCCGGTCGTGATCGGCGAGGTCGCCGGCAGCGTCAGCGAGCGCGAGCTGCTGAGCGCGGTCTACGAGGGGCGCGCGCGGCTGACCGACCCGGTGTCCCAGCACATGGAACCGCCCCTGCCGCTGCTCGGCTCGGGTGAGAGCCTCGACGAGGCCCAGACGATGCTGTCGGAGAACGACGCGGTCATGGTGATCGAGGACGGCAAGCCGTTGGGCGTCCTGACCCGTCACGACCTGCTGGGAGTGCACGTATGACCCGCCCCTCCGCCGATCGGGGCTTCGCGACCCGCGCGATCCACGACGGCTACTCCCCCGACCCCGGACACGGTGCCGTCAATCCGCCGATCGTCGCGAGCTCGACGTTCGCGCAGGACGGCGTCGGCGGACTCCGCGACGGCTACGAGTACGGCCGCACCGGCAATCCCACCCGGTCGGCGCTCTAGGGCGCCCTCGCCTCGCTCGAGGGCGCCGGGCACGGCAGGGCGTTCGCGTCGGGGATGGCAGCCACCGACACTGCCCTGCGCACGTTGCTCCGGCCCGGCGACCACCTCGTGATCCCCGACGACGCGTACGGCGGCACGTTCCGCCTCGTCGACAAGGTGTTCTCGCAGTGGGGCGTGACCTACACGCCCGCCGCAGTGGGCGACCTCGACGCGGTCGCGGCAGCCGTCACCCCGGCGACGAAGGTCGTGTGGATCGAGACGCCGACCAACCCCCTGCTGTCGATCGGCGACGTCGCCGCGATCGCCGAGATCGCGCACGACGGCGGCGCGCGGTTCGTCGTCGACAACACGTTCGCGTCCCCGTACCTGCAGCAGCCGCTCGCTCTGGGCGCCGACGTCGTGGTGCACTCCACGACGAAGTACCTGGGCGGCCACTCCGACGTCGTCGGCGGTGCGCTGCTGACCTCGGACGCCGAGCTCGACGCGGGCTTCGGGTTCCTGCAGAACGGCGCCGGCGCCGTGACCGGACCGTTCGACGCCTATCTGACGCTGCGCGGCGTCAAGACGCTCGCGGTGCGGATGGAGCAGCACTGCAGCAACGCCGAGGCGGTCGTCGACGCGCTCCTGCGGCACCCGGCGATCACGCAGGTCCTGTACCCCGGCCTGCCCGACCACCCGGGTCACGAGGTCGCGGCGCGGCAGATGCGCCGGTTCGGCGGCATGATCTCGATCCGGCTGGCCGGGGGCCGCGAGGCCGCGCTGGACCTGTGCCGCCGCGTCGAGGTGTTCACGCTCGCGGAGAGCCTGGGCGGCATCGAGTCGCTGATCGAGCACCCCGGCGCCATGACCCACGCCTCCACGGCCGGCTCGGCACTCGAGGTGCCCGACGACCTCGTGCGCCTCTCGGTCGGCATCGAGGACGTCGCCGACCTCCTCGCCGATCTCGACCAGGCACTCGCCTGACCCTCCCCGACCTGGGGGACCGAATCTGAGGGGTTGCGGTCGCTGGGGCGACCCCGATCCCTCAGGTTCGGGTTGTGAGGGAGGAACACGCAGCACGCACGATCAGGCGTGATCCGCCCGACGTCGTCTGACCGACTCTGAGGGGTTGAGGGTGCTCAGGCACCCTCAACCCCTCAGGTTGCGTCCACCGGCGACCACGAACCCTCAAGGTGCGTCCACCAACGACCGGAAGCCCTCAGATTCGGTCCGTGGGGGGCACCAGCTCGCGCTGGGTGAGCGCGCGGGGCTCGGACTCGACGAGGCCGGGCTCGGTGACGACGGTGCTGGGGTCGAGGACGTCGAGCTTGCGGGCCGTGACGAGCACACGGGTCTCGAGCGAGCTCGCGAACCGGTTGTAGCTCTCGACCGTCGACGTGAGCGATCGCCGCAGCTTGTCGGCGTGCTCGCCGAGGGTCGCGAGCCGGCCGTACAGCTCCTTGCCGAGCACGAACAGCTGACGCGCGTCCTCACTGAGCGCCTGCTGCTGCCAGGTGAGCGCCACGGTCTTGAGCACCGCCCACAGGCTGACGGGAGAGGCCAGCACGATGCGGCGCGCGAAAGCGTGCTCGAGCAGCGAGGGGTCCTGCTCGAGGGCGGCGGCGAGCACCGGCTCGCTCGGGATGAACGCGATCGTGAACTCCGGGCTGGAGTCCAGGCCGGTCCAGTACTGCTTCGCGCCCAGCGCGTCGACGTGCGCACGCACCGCGCGGGCGTGGTCGGCCAGCAGGCGGTCGCGGTCGGCACCGGAGACCGACGCGGACTGCAGGAACGCCGTGAGCGGCGCCTTGGCGTCGACCGCCATCGCCTTACCGCCGGGCAGGTGCAGCACCATGTCGGGACGTCGCGCCCCGCTCTCGGCGCTGATCGAGGTCTGCGTGTCGAAGTCGACCCGGTGCAGGAGCCCGGCCGACTCCACCAGCGTGCGCAGCTGCGTCTCGCCCCAGACGCCCCGGGCCGCGTTGTTGCTCATCGCCGACGCCAGGGCCTCGGCCGCCTCGCGCGAGCGCTCGGCCGTGGCCTGCGTGTGCCGGAGCTGCTCGGCGAGCTGACCGTGCTGGGCGTGCCGCTGCTGCTCGAGGTCGCTGACGGTCTTCTGCATCGTGCGGAGCGTCTCGTGCACCGGCGCCAACGCCTGCAGCACGAGCCCCTCCTCGCCGTCGGCACGCGAGGCGCCCCGGAGCTGTGCCGTGAGCAGCCCGACCTGCTCGCGCAGCCCGGCCGCCGTGGCCGACGCGGCAGCCGTCCGCGCCTGACCGACCAGGACGCCCACGGCCAGCCCGAGCACGAGTCCGACCGCGACACCGATGAGGATCTCCATGTGTCCCAGTGTCGGCGGACCCACGGACACTTCCGGAACAATGGGCCTGTGCGGCGCGTTGCAGCGGGCGGACGCGACGGACGCGCCCGCCAGCGGGAGGAGGATCCCCCATGACGTTCACCCTGAAGCCGATCATCACCGAGGCCCAGGTCGCCGCGATGGAGGTCTACGAGGCCTACCGCTACGGCCAGGAGCTCCTCGCGTCGCGCTACCCCCGCGAGGCCTTGCAGGTGCTGGCGAAGGTCGTCGACGCCGAGCCGGACCACGCCGAGGCGTGGGAGCTCGTGGGCCGGGCGCACTTCGCCGCAGCGCACCTCGAGCCCGCGGAGGCCGCGTTCCGCCGACTCGTCGAGCTCGAGCCGACGAGCGCCTGGGCGCACACCGCGCTCGGACTGAGCCTGGACCGGCAGAGCCGGCACCGTGAAGGTGCGGTGCAGCACCGCATCGCGGCGGGCCTGGGCGCTGTACCGGGCGACGCGCACCGGGTCGAGCTCATCGATCCCGATCCCGTCAACCCCGGGTGACGCCGCTGCTCGAGAGCCCGTGGCTCCCGACGACGGTCGGGGCGATCCTCGTGATCGTCCCGACCGTCTGGCGGTTCGCCCGGCACGCCGTGACGCTCGTGCACGAGCTCGGCCACGCCGGTGTCGCGGTGGCGACCGGACGACGCCTCAGCGGCATCCGCCTCCACGCGGACACCTCGGGACTCACGGTCTCGCGCGGCAGGCCGCGGGGTCCCGGCATGGTGGCGACCGCCGCGGCCGGCTACCTGGCTCCGTCGGCCGTCGGCCTGCTGCTGATCGGCGCGGTCCACGCGGGCTGGGTCGAGCAGGCGCTGTGGGTCGCGCTCGCGCTGCTGGCCCTGACCCTGGTCTTCATCCGCAACGGCTTCGGTCTGCTCGTGCTGCTGCTGGCCGGCCTCGCGGTCGCGGCCACCGCGTTCCGCGCCGACCCGATCTGGCAGGTGCGGCTCGTCGAGACGGCCGCGTGGTTCTGGCTGCTCGCGGGACCCCGCACCGTCATCGAGCTCTGGGCGCACCGTCGCCGTCAGCGCACGCGGACGAGCGACGCCGACGTGCTCGCCCGCCTGACCCACCTGCCGGCGCCGGTCTGGAACCTGGTGCTCCTGGCGCTGACCGTCACGGCCGTGTGGCCCGCGGCCGAGCGGCTGCGAGGATGACGCCCATGTTCGCGATCACGAGCCAGGCGCCCGAGGGACGAGCGCGGACGGGCGTGATCTCCACGCCGCACGGCGAGATCGCGACGCCCGCCTTCGTCCCGGTCGCGACGCGCGCCACGGTCAAGGCCGTCCTGCCGGAGACCATGGCAGAGCTCGGCAGCCAGGCGCTCCTGGCCAACGCGTACCACCTGTACCTCCAGCCCGGCGCCGACGTGGTCGACGAGGCCGGTGGCCTCGGCGCCTTCATGAACTGGTCCGGACCCACGTTCACCGACTCCGGCGGGTTCCAGGTGCTGAGCCTCGGCGCGGGCTTCCAGAAGACCCTCGCGATGGACGCCACGGGCGTGAGCGCCGACGACGTCATCGCCGCGGGCAAGGACCGTCTCGCCCACGTCGACGACGACGGCGTGACCTTCAAGAGCCACCTCGACGGGTCGCGCCATATGCTGACCCCCGAACGCTCGATGGAAATCCAGCGCTTGCTGGGCAGCGA
>Ga0172372_10005902_pt1 | contig 16868 bp, 11 predicted proteins | sample LakKiv5m_2_FD_114544 | JGI IMG/M metagenome (GOLD analysis project Ga0172372, IMG submission 114544) | Freshwater microbial communities from Kabuno Bay, South-Kivu, Congo - kab_092012_9.5m | ecosystem: Environmental > Aquatic > Freshwater > Lake | place: Democratic Republic of the Congo...
CCTGACAGGTGGGAGCACACCCAGAAACGATTCACGACCTGGAACGCCGAGATAGCCGGAGTAACGTTTGAGCTTGAGCTGATGTCAAACGGCCAGGTGGGGCTCTTCCCAGAGCATGCCCTCTACCTCCCTGAGGTCGGCGCAACTATCAAAACGCTCTCTGCGAAGAGCTCTCGCCCAATCCAGGTGCTCAACCTCTTTGCCTACACAGGGCTCGCCACCTCATACTGTGCAGCTTTACCAAACGTACAGGTCACCCACGTTGACCTCGCCAAACGCGCAATCGAGCGCGCCAAGCACAACGCCTCTCTTAACGCCATCGCTCACGACCGCATCCGCTGGATCGTTGACGATGCCCTCGGGTTTATGGCGCGCGAGGCGCGCAAGGGAAATCGCTACGACGTTGTGATTATCGATCCCCCCTCGTTTAGCCGGGTTTCAAAGCAGAACACCTGGACACTCGATGAAAAAGCTCCCGAGATCGTCCAGCTGGTCCTGGGGATCCTGCACCCTGAAAGCGGAGTCGTATACTTCACTAACCATTCATCAGCGAGCACCTCTGACGTGGCGCGAAACATCGCCCTTGATACCTTTGCCGACAAAAACGTGGCGATCGAGATCAAGTCGCTCGCACTCGCCGAAGAGTTTTCGCCGCGGAGACTACCGGCAGGCTCGTTAATTGTGCTATCACACGGTGTATAGCAAATTAGAGGAGCTTGTAGCCCGTATGAACCCAGCAACAAACGCACCCGCACTCACAAACGCACTCAACTGGCGCTACGCCACTAAGCGCTTTGACCCAACCAAAACAATTCCGGCTGACACATGGCACGCCCTCGAAGAGTCCTTAAGGCTTGCCCCGTCATCTTTCGGACTTCAGCCGTGGCACTTTGTTGTTGTCACGAACCCAGGTCTCCGCAAAGAGCTACAGGCGCACTCGTGGAACCAACCACAGATCGTTGAGGCTTCGCACCTTATTGTGATCGCATCGCTTCAGTCCGTTGAAGATCAGACGATCGATACCTTCTTGAATGCTACTGCACAGACCCGCAACCAAAACCCCGCTGACTTGGCGGGCTATCGGCAAATGATCGCCGGCTTCGTAGCGCACCTCAGAGAAGCTAAAGGGATTGAAGCCTGGACCGCACGTCAAGCGTACCTCCCTCTTGGATTCCTCCTCGCATCAGCGGCGGTACTCGGCATTGATGCTTGCCCGCTCGAAGGGATCGATCCTGCTCAATACAACAAGCTCCTTGGTTTAGAAGGCACACCGTACTCAACCCGCGTTGCGTGCGCTCTCGGGTACCGTGCCTCAACTGATGCGTATGCAAACGCTCCCAAGGTGCGCTTTTCGCGCGACACAGTAATCTCGTACCGAGCATAGCTGCTCCTCACGGCAACCGAAGAGGTGGATACGCGATGACGACACAGAGACGTTGGCTTGCAAAGATAACCTGCTGCCTCTTTCTGTGTGTCATTAGCCTCGCTACCTCGTGGCGAGTTATTGTCGGCAACTCAAAGTATTTTTACCACGAGGACGACGCGCACCACTTTAACCGCACGATTGAGATGTCAGTGCGGGGTGACCTTAATCCGTACTACTTTAATAAACCAGCACTACACTTTTACCTTAGAATGCCTCTGGTCTATGCTGCTGCGTGGTACGAGCACCGCGCTAGTCGACTAAACACCCTCCGCGACATCCGCACCCGCGACCCGTACGGACTCGCTGGGTATGCCTACACCCCATCGCACCCAAGAATCCTTGCGCTCTTGCGACTTGAGAGCGCTGTGTGGAGCGCCCTTATGGCCGTAGCGACTTTTTTAGTTGTTGGGCTCCTCCGGCACTCAATTCGGGTAGCGTTCGCGGCTGCGCTGATCGTGATCGCATCGCCAGAGGTCCTACGTAACTCGTATGTCATCGGCGTTGATACACTGATGGGGCTACTTTGTATCGCCACAACTGCATACGCCTTCTGGGCACAGAATTCCTACTCAAAACGAAAGCTCGCTCTCTGTGCACTCCTCGCTGGACTCGCCTGTGCTGCCAAGTACAACGCTGCGCCAATAGTACTTGTGCCACTAGCACTGTGGTGGCTCGCTGACAGAAGCATCAAGGGATTGCTTCTCGTAGCCACACTCCCAGCACTTGGATTTCTGATCGGAGCGCCGTACACAGTTTTGGAGTGGGATGAATTCATTAAAGGTATCTCGTACGAAGCGTGGCACTACGGAGTCGCGGGCCACGAAGGCAACTCGGCCAACCCAGGGTGGCCGCAGGCTCTTTTATACCTCCGCTGGACACTCTCTGATGGAATCGGCGTGAGTGCGGCTGTGCTAGCGCTCTTAGGAGGCTCGTGGCTATCAGTGTACGACCGACGAGCATTTGTGTTGCTCATTGCGTTTCCTCTCCCCTACGCCCTGTTGATGATAGCCCAAAAAACACACTTCACGCGCAACATGGTCGTTATGGTCCCCTACCTTGCGACACTCGCTGGCGTTGGTATCGTTGCACTTATTAGCACCATTAAAGACCGGAGGTGGCAACACCTTGCTACCGTCTTTATCACCGCCATCGCCGTATGGCCAATCGGCCAAGTCTCACTACGCGCACTTGCAGCAATCAGCCACCAACACGACTCGCGCGACACGGTTGTTACGTGGCTTGCTGAACACACAGATATTACCGTTAACAGTACAGACATCGCCGTAGCTGGGGCCTTGCAGCTACCGATACACACCTTCGCCCTGCGCGGAGTCGACGCCTTTAACACCACAAAGCAGTCCCTCGCGCACCTGCTCCAAGCGGGCTACGAGTACATCGTTATCCCCTCTGATGTTACACTCCTCGATGCTGAATTAGCTGAGATAGCGTTAAGTATCCCCGGAGAACCGTGGCCACAACGCGTTCCACGCAATCCAGCTATCTCAATCGTTCGTGCCAAACCACACGGTATCGAGAAAGCAGCACGCCGCGCGCCGAGCACGCTCTCATTTATCGCTGGTAAAACTCTACTATGGCCAAACTGCCCAGCTAAACCTGGCGAGGACTACTGCTGGATCACCGCACGCGTTACAGAGCTAACGATCCCAGCACTTGAGGGCCCAGGGATCTTTGAGATCAGATCTCCGTGGCCAGAACAAACGGTGACGCTCACCGATATGCACGGCCAGCTGTTAGCCTCGACAAAACTCACCGCCAGTAATCAGTGGGAGACCCTGCCGATCCCTGCCAGTCCCGGCGGCCAAGCGCGAACGGTGCACATGATCGTTACGCAGGTCCACTCGCCCCAGTCACGCGGGATGAACGGGGATACGAGGCGGCTTGGGGTGGCGGTGAGGAATGGAGGGTAGCAAGAAGCTCGTGGACAAAGACCCAAAAAATACGTTAAAATTTGGGTCATGTACCAGAGGCTACTTAACATATTGCAATCTAAATCTTTTTTTCTCTTTGGTCCACGTGGCACCGGCAAATCAACCTTCCTTGATACCTTCCTGCGGGACGACGAGCGAGTAACGATCGACCTCCTCGACCCAGAGCTTGCCGATGAGCTTATTAGCTATCCAAACAACCTGCTCGCTCGTTTGGCACCCTACGAGGGCGCACGAGACTGGGTGTTTATCGATGAGGTGCAGAAAGCGCCACAGCTGCTCGACATCGTCCACAAGTTAATTAAAGAGCGCAGATTCAAATTCGCACTCACCGGTTCAAGCGCTCGCAAACTAAAGCGGGGCGCGGCAAACCTTCTGGCCGGCAGAGCCCACGTCTACAATATGTTTCCACTAACCTGTAAAGAGTTGGGTAACGACGCCGACCTGATGGAGATACTACAGTTTGGCTCACTCCCCGAGATCTTCAGTCTGGAGAGCCCCGTGGCCAAAGCGAAGTTTCTCAAGTCCTACACCCAGACATACCTCAAAGAGGAGATTATCAGTGAGCAGATTGTGCGCAATCTGCCGCCGTTTCGCCGCTTCCTCGATGTTGCGGCACAAAGTGATACTGAAGTGATTAACTACAGTAATATCGCCAGAGACATTCACTCAGATCCTAAGACCGTATCCGGCTACTACGATATACTAGAAGATACCCTCTTAGGATTTCGGTTGCCTTCCTATGACAGATCCGTGCGCAGGAAGCACAAAAAAGCTCCTAAATTTTACCTTTTTGATACCGGCGTATCACGAGCGCTCGCGGAGCGGGTTGATTACGATCTCGCGCCAAAGACCTTTGAGTACGGCCAGTTATTTGAGAGCTTTATCGTCAATGAAATTAAGCGGCGGCTCACCTACCTTGACCGACAGTTTTCACTCTCGTACCTGCGTGTGAGCGATGAGAATGAGATCGACCTGATAATCGAACAATCCTCCAAAGCTCGCTGGATTATTGAGATAAAATCAACCACCAACATTGATGAACGCCACGTGCGTGCGTTAGTTGCGTTACGAGATGAATTTCAAGATGCCCAGGCGCTGGTAATCTCAAACGATTGCACCCCCAAGACGTTCTCTGGGATCAGCGCGCTGCACTGGAGTGAGGGGATTGAGAGGATTGTGCAGAGTTTTTAGCGACGGGGCCACTAAAGCACACACTGCCGCACTGAGAGCGCGGCTTATGGTGTGGAGAGACCATATAGCGTTTTTCAAAAGTCCTTCAGCGATATAACGGATCTTGGAAAACGCTATCGATTTGCGGACGCGAATCAAATCAATAACCTACAGTGATTTACGGCAAAAGCCTTGCCAGCTTTACTGGCACGGACTTTTGCAAATCAGTATAGCACCTAGCAGAAGCCAACTAGTTAAAAATAGACCAGATCTAATTTTTCTAAGAAAAAAACTCTCAGAAACACTTTTTTACCTCACGCCCGAACCGGGTATGTACATATCCCTTGATAGTGAATCGATGTGCTGTGGGGCGAGCCACGAACGTTGTGACGCCAACTGAGGCAGGCAGATTGAGGATGTACTAAACAGATTTCGATAGTCTTAAAATGTCCGGTCCAGTGGTACCGGGAAAGACCGGATGAACAGGAGATTGTATGGGTGGCCCTTTGATGAGACGCCTACAGGAAATTCGGGGGAACATTCAAGAGAGGCGTTGCGAAAGGCAAGCGAGGCGTGAAGAGAGGCGTGAAGAGAGGCGTGAAGAGAGGCATGATCGGGATGGAGGCCGACATGACAGGTGCCCCAGCACCAGCCGATCATCACTCAACGAGTGCAGCACTCAGGTTGCGGGATGTCAGCGGCAGGCGACCCGCGCGGCAATCGCTCAAAGGGCAGCCAATAGCTCCTCTAGTAGTTGCTCAACCGGTAATGTCGTGGAGCCAAAAAGGCAACCGTTTACTGACACCGGCGAGTTTCTATACTCGAATGGTGTAACTGTTCGAGTGGATCACCTTGGGCGAATAAGCGCTACGATAAACCTCACAGCACAGGAAGCTAACGACGCTGCGATAAAGAACGAATTCAAGGGCACCACTCCTGATGGCCGGTTTCACCAACCAGGACTCAACGTGGTCGTAAGGGATCAATCCGCTAGGGTTAACTATGACAATGGCAAGGTCAGACTGTGGGAAAGTAAGGCTGGAGATCAAAACCTGTACCACGTGAGCGCGGCAAGCAATGTTGATTCAATCACTATCACTATTCCCGGCAGAAGTGAGTCGATCACCCTTTCGCGTGAAGAGATCGTCAAGGCGAAAAACAGGAGCGATACTCAAATAGCGAAAGAGGCCGTTACGGCGGCGGCGGCAGCAGCAGCAGAAAGTGACACTACTACTGCGAGCGAGGCTCCCGTAAATCAATCCTCGCCTACTGTATCGACTAATACGGATAATGCGGCTACCCTCGAAAGTGTAGTTGCAGAACTTCCACGACCAAACACCGACAGAATCACAACCGACTGGTCAAACTCGACCGATCCTCAGTTCGATATTACTAAGACGAACCTAGCGCTCGGCTTAGATAACCCTGCCGCTAGATATACCCCAAGCGATTACGATAATTCCGGCTTTTGGACCGTCCTTCGAACGGTCTCTGAAAGTGCCGGCCAGGTAAAGGCAGCTTTGCTGCAGGTGACTGATACGCTTAGTATCCAAGATCCCATCCATAATGCGGTAGTTGCTGCTTACAGAGCGTGTGCAGACTCGAACGGCAGACTCATTTTTAATACCCCAAAGACCCTGGATCAAAACCAAATCACACTCGGGGGTACAAACTACACCAGCGCAGAGGTCCGCAGTGATGGAAACGTGGTGCTGCACCCTGAAAACGGCACTTCTTTAATATTCCTCCGCGCCGGCCAACAGACAGGAGGTAACACAATATGGGCGGCCATTGATGTTGAGAAAGATTCGTCCGGAGCGGTTCGGCGCCGAGATAACTCAGGAGGGACAACCGAATCGGACCCTGTAGCCGACCAACTCAAACTATCAGTACAGGCCCAAGAAGTTAAGCACGCGCTATGGGGCAATCTCGGTACCTTTTGGGATGGTGAACTACCACAACTTTGGCAGTCCAATCTGACTCGCGCTTTAGCACAATTCCCAACCGTAGAAGCTCGTGCCAGGCTGGTAGAGCAGGTGGGGCCAGAAAAGCTTGGCGTACTGATTTATGACAGGAAAGAATTCCAGCAGCCTGGAGGGGCTATCGATATGATTTTAGAGCCACTCAGCAATGCAGCTGATACCCTCAAATCGGCGGTGGATACCATCGTCGATGAATCTTCTCGGTGGATTTCTTCGTATAACATTGGAGAGATCAGGGCCGCTCTCGATAAACTCCACAGCCTTGAACAGAAATCGCCCGGGGCTATGAAGCTAGCCGCAGTCTACTATTCGAGTAAAACTGGATATGACACGCCCGGCAAATTCGATGAGGCTGTGAAGACACTGAGGGATGCGGTGGCAGAATAAAACATTGAGACTCCCGGAAAACCCCTATCGAGAGGTTGACTCGGGGGTCTCTTTTGTAGCCCACTGGGCGACCGCATGAACATGTGTGCCTGTGGTGACCAAGTATGGCGCGGTCCGAGATCCTCCACAGAGGGGTGGCAGGATGTCCTATCAAGTAAAAACGGGGGATAATGTGTCACGCACTCGCTCTCCTGGCCTATCTACCGATAAACTGCTACCATCCGAAAAAAGGCCAAGTAACCAAACGGACCGTCGCACATGCTAGTAGTCACCGGCGCCGCCGGCTTTATCGGCAGCGCTTACATCGCTCAACTTAACCTTAACGGCATCACCGACATCATCGCAGTTGATGTCGCTGGGCTCCCACACCAGAGCGCCCTCTTGGCGAATAAGCGCTACCTTGAGTTTCTCGACAAGCACGAGTTTATCTCTAAGCTCCGCGCTGATAAACTCCCACCAGGGATCACAACGATTATTCATATGGGTGCGTGCTCACGAACCACTGAGCGAAACCTCGAATACTTAAAAGAAACAAATATCGACTACACAAAGAGCATTATCGAGTACTCAATCTCCAAAAACATTCGCCTCATCTACGCCAGCAGCGCTGCAACGTACGGCGATGGGGCCCAAGGGTACTCGGATGATGAATCAACGATCGACCGATACAAGCCGCTCAATGCCTACGGCGATTCAAAACAGATTGTAGATCTGTGGGCACGCGACAAGGGGTACCTCGGCAAAGTTGCGGCGCTAAAGTTCTTTAACGTCTATGGACCAAACGAGTACTTTAAGGGCGATATGGCGAGTATCGCTTGGAAGGCCTTTAACACTATTAAAGAAACCGGCTCGTTCTCTCTCTTTAAATCGCACCGCCCTGATTACAAGGATGGTGAGCAGATGCGTGACTTTGTCTACGTCAAGGACTGCTGCCAAGTCATGTCGTGGTTAAGTGCGAACCGTCACGTTAACGGCATCCTCAACGTAGGCTCTGGCCAAGCTCGGTCGTGGAACGACCTCTTAAAAGCGATCTTTAAAGCGATGGGGCGTGAGCCGGTAATTAAGTACATCGACATGCCCGAGTCGCTGCGGAATCAGTACCAGTACTACACTGAAGCCCCGATACAGAAGCTCCGTGCGGTAGGGTACACGAACACCATTTCGACCCTCGAAGACGGCGTGTACGACTATATCACCAACCACCTAATGAAGCCTGAGAACGTGTGGTAGGAGACTCCTGACTTAGGTCAGGGATTTCAGCGCTGCGCGCCCATCCATCGCGGGGCGATAGGCGTCGCGACATCTGGAGGGTTGCGCTCCTGCGCAACCGTGCTCGCCTTACTCGGGTAGATTAGTGATATGGGATTCGGCGGACTGGAAAGTCCGCAGTCCGTAATCCCATCGCACATCTGATTACCCCTCCCCCGGACCTTACCAGGTTCTTGCACAATATCTTCATTTTCCCGCACCGATTTTCACACTTTTGTCATCACCCCTATGATATGATTGGAGATTTACCCCGGGCCGAGGTTCTGCGCTTTCAGATTCAGGTGCCCCGGACAGAGTATAGAACCCTCGTTGCTCGCCTCCGTGGCGAGAGAGGTGTTCGTGCGCCCCGGCTCCAATCAGGCAAAACAATCACCGCCCAGCTAGACCTCTCACCCGATTCCGCTGCGTTTGCCATCACTCAACTTGGTCACCACAAGCTACCCCAGCCAGTTTCGATCCGTATCGGCTCGCCTACCCACCAGATTATTGCACATACGATCTCAACTGAGCTGCGCACAATAAACGATCCTTCGGTCACCTCTCGCCTACGCGCCATCATCGAAGCGTGCCCGAAGCCACTCTCGCCTGTGCTCCGCATTCATCCAAATGACTTTGAGTTATCCCCGCTTACGAGACGATCCACTACTACCCCACTCCCCATTCGCGTACTTGCAACTATCGCTCCAACGATCCTCCTCGATCTCGACGATGCCCCTACCCTTGTTGTTCCGGATAGCGGATTAATCGTTGACGACCGCTCGACCCACGAACTTGTGCACGCGGCTCTCTCAGCAACGCTTCGCACTGAGGTAGCAGTGTCAGGTAACGCAGTCCACCTTCGTGGGTCTGCCACTGTACCTATACTCTCTAGTCCTACACGGGTAACCATCACCGCTCATTGGGGCAGCTACGACGAACTCGCGGCACCGTGGCAAGACGAGCCAGTTGCAACTTTCATTTTTGACGATACGGACAAAGTACAGACACCCCGCAACATCACCTTTGAAGTGAACCTGCATTCTCCAATCCGCGGCTGGTACGGAGCCACCTTCTACACCTGCCTAAACGATTCACCCGAACAGCTCTGGATCGGCCGTCCGTGGCTTGATGATCTTCACTTCAACATCACCCAGGACGATCCCCTCACCGTTAGCTCAGAGTACGAACGTAGAACAGCGCTGCGAAACACAGCCGCGACCAAGGCGCGGGCATTTCTGAGTAATCCTCTCGAAGCTCCTCACGTTGCCACCTGGTTTGAAGATCATGCACCGCACCTCTCCTTAGGCGCCGTGCTCGCTGCTGAAACGAGCCACTCCCAGGCAGCGTGCGATGTGCTCGATGCTGCACTTGCTGCCACAGCACAGTCGGGAGCCGCCGAAATCGCGCACCGTATTCGAGCCTCATACGGTGTTGGCGAGATCGTCTTCGCCACCCCTGAAGGCCCGCACGCCTCTGCCGGCGGACTTGCACACGTGATCACCGGACTACCGCGGGAGCTCACCCAGTACGGTGTGCCCGTCACGATAATCTCGCCGCTCTACCGACACGCCAACGGCAACAAGCACCCTTCTGCTGAACACATCCTACAGAACGGTGTCGTGCTCGGGGCTACCCGTGTTATTCCGCGCTATGCAACCACAGTGAACGTGCAGCTTGGACCAACCCACTATAGCGGTACAGGTTGGACAAAGCGCCCCGCTACTACCGTTCCGTGCAAAGTATACATCGCAGAAGCAGGTAAACTTAGGCTCGTACTCCTCGCTAACGGCTCTGCATTTGATCGGATCTACCAACCCGTCTTTGCTGATGAGCAGCTCCGCCGTGCTATTATCTTTTCGCGCGCTGTGCTTGAAACGATAGCTACTAAAACCCTCGACATTCGCCCTTCAGCGCTTATCTCAAATGATTGGATGACCGCGTGTATCCCTGCACTACTGGCGCTTGATTCACGCTATCAAGAAGTGTCGTGGCTCCGGTCAGCCACATCCATCCACATGATTCACAACGGTGGCGCCGACTACCACGGACGACTCCCTCTCCACTTCGGCAATGAAGATCTCTGGCCGCTCCTGTCTTTAGCACCTGAGCACTACTTTGGGTTCCAAGATCCGCACCGCAGTGAAACGCTCAACCTCACCATGGCCGCAGTGCAACACGCACGCGGCGGAGTCATTACGGTGAGCCAACCGTATGCTCACGACCTCGTCACCTCATCTGGAGGCGATGGACTCGAGCGAGTACTCCAGCACCGACGTGACTCGGTATACGGCGTAAGTAATGGAATCAACCGAACAGATATCGATACGTACCTCGCTGCGCGCGCAGGGCGCTCCGTTGCCGCGCTCGCAGACGCTCGCACCCTTCTCGCCGCCAAAGCAACGGTACGATTAGACGTGCAGCGCCGTATGGGCCTGCGTGTTGACTCGAACGCCCAGGTCGTAAGCTTCGTCGGTCGAATCGCCGAACAGAAGGGGCTCGACCTCCTCTCAGGCTTTGTCGACTGCACCTCCCACTCAACGCTAGAGGATCTTCTCGCACGGCACCCTACCCTGCAGATTATTATCGCTGGACCCTTAACCGCTGGAGATCGATCGGCTCATGCACTCTGTGATGCGACTCGCTATCTTACACAGAGATACCCCGGAAGGATCGCAACGAACTTTGACTACATCTCGCACTCTACAGCACTTGAGATTATCGCCGCGAGCACTCTATTTTTGATGCCCTCACGCTTCGAACCTGGTGGTATCACACAGCTCGAAGCGCTCGCCGTCGGCACCCCAGTTGTTGGAAGAAGTGTAGGCGGTATCGCCGCCACTGTCGAAAATTATGACCCAACAACAGGCCGTGGCTCCGGATTTCTCTGCCATGACTACTCTGCCACTGCCTTTGCTCACACAACCCACTGGGCTCTCGCAACGTGTACCGATCCAGATCGCTATCGCTCGCTCGTAGAACAAACGATCGCTGCACAACACTCGTGGGCTGACCGTGCACCGACGTTTTTAGCAGTTCTACAGCGGATAATTCTTGGATCAAACGGCGTTGAGCGACTCGAATCTCTCGATTCTCTCGCCCCACTATACCTGGCCGCACAGGCGTAGGTCACGCGTTAGCACCACTTTCACGACAAAAGCACTATCTGAACCCACTGCAAATCCTCTCAAAAACCCTCGAAAAACAACCCAAATATCGCGAAATCCACACTTGCTCATTGTAAAAAAACGACCCCTCCTGCCACTCTTGGTGAAATCTGCTGTTCTCTGCCCCACAGGCTCTCTACCCCCCTAAAATGTCAAAATACACAAACTCGCCCCCTGCTGTTCGTAAAATCTGACTTCGATTTGCAAGCTCAACTCTTGCCAGTTAATACTCCCTTCACACACTCACTAAACCTTTTATGAGTGCGTACGGAATGACAAATCGTCAGACGGTGTAACAGTCTCAGATCCGAAACCACGGCTCTGGTACATGCAACGAATATGACGCTTCGATTGAGAGGATGACTCTATGCGAAATTTGACGCTGTATTTTGAAGTAGGAGAGCTAACTGAAGTGGTATTTAACGACGGGGTGAGCAATCTCGCTCGCACCTCCGTGCGCGGAAAATCCGGTGGTGCCCTCCGTACGGCAGGGTCGTTCCAGTGGACGTCTGCTGTGCGCGCGCTGGCGCTACTTATCGTGAAAACTGCCTCGACCCCATCGGATGCACTCCTACGGGGACTTGGCAACTCGCTCGCTGCAAGCCTCGACTACGCCATTTCAAAGCAGCCGATGTGGCTCACTGAGATGTTTGGGTGCGATCAGCAAGGGATCAGCTTAGCGCGACGGTTAATCCTACGCACAAACCCTGAGCGAAAACGCCCTGGGCCGGTGACGTTAGGGGTTAATCAATCGTACCTGCCGGTCACACAGATCACCGTGTTTGTTAACGGCAAACGCTGCGATGCAGAGATGCTCACCGCGCTACGGTGCCAGCTCGGGGACATCGAGTCGGTAACGACGCTACAGGCGAGTGCAGCGTAGGGGCGCGCGGCCCAACTTGACACTAACCGGAATCGGGGGCACCCTGGTTATCCTACATTCGGCAGTTAAGGAGGATGAAAATGTTGCAGATACTCAAAAGCACAAAGGATTTTGATATTTGCGGAGGCGCAACCCTGGCACAGTCAGGGTGAGCACCGCAAATTCAAAAGCCGAAGTGATTTTGAGTAGATGCGCCATTTTCAGACCCGCAACTGCCGAATGTAGGATTCTATGCAGCTAAACCCCGATTTCGTTGATTACCTAATGCAAGAGGCCCTCGCTGAGGCTTCGACTGCCGCCAAAAACAACGAAGTTCCCGTCGGTGCTGTTATCGCCCACGGCGACAAGATCATCGGTCGCGGACGCAACACAACAGAATCGGACAAAACGGTCATCGCTCACGCAGAGGTCCACGCCATTAACGCCGCGGCGAAAGTTCTCGATAACTGGCGACTCGCTGAGTGCGTTCTGTGCGTTACCCTTGAGCCGTGTACGATGTGTCTCGGTGCAATCAGACTTGCCCGAATTCCGACACTTATCTTTGGGGCGGGAGATTCCAAACAGGGGGCGGTCGGATCGCTCTATGACTTGAGCCAAGACCCTAGGTTGGGGACTGTCCCCAGGGTTATTTCCAACGTGCGCGCTTTAGAGTGCGAGGCGGTGTTAAGTTCCTTCTTTAAAACGAAACGTGACACCCCAAACACCCCTACCTAGCTAAGAGACATCAGTTTCAGCGCCCCCTCCTCTGGAAACTTAGCCACTAAAGGCCCCGAAAGGCTGTCATCTCCTGTCAGTTTTGGTAAGGATTACCACCGATTAACAATCTGCTAACCCATCTGGCTCCTTAAAACTTTAAAATACTCGGCTGAGAGATTGATTAAAAGTCACGGGAGCTTACAATGCCCCGCAATCTAGTGTTGTGAGTCTAGAATGGACGCGGGCCGAACAGATATATCCGTAGAAAGAAAGTCAGCTGGTACCCCCCTTTCATCTCATTTCGATCCCAGCCAGTACTTAAAGAATTTTACGGCTGCCAACCTCACTTCCCATGAACCCCACATAGAGCAACTTCTGGCGCACCTTAGAAAGTACGGCTCAAGCAACGCGTTTACCTACAGCGACCCCATTCACGGCGATCGGACGTTTCCGGAATGGATGTTAAAGATTATCGACACCCCTCCTCTTCTGCGCCTATCACAGGTCGGCCAGATGACACTTCTGTCGCACAGCCGCCTCTCCCACTCAATCGGAGTAGCTATTCTCGCATTGGACCTGGCCGACGTGAACCACCTGGATGAGTCACACAAAAAACTACTCGTGTCGTTAGCCCTCCTGCACGATGTGCGGCACGGCCCATATTCACATCTATTTGACCACCTCTACATCGATGACAAAGAAAATTGGTTTGATCACGACGCTCGTTTGCATGAGTTTTTGAGTCAACCGGAACTACAACAAGCACTATCTGACGCCCAAGTAGACGAGCATAAGATCGTGCAGATTCTAAAGGATCCCAAGACCGACCCAAACGGCTATATCGTAAAAGAGATCCTCGACCGTGTTGATTACGCCATCCGTGATGCAGAGAACTCTGCAGGCCTCTTCAGTGCGAAATACAAAATGAGCATATGCGACGCCGCAATGGTCCTCTTCTGTCGAGTGCAGTACGATCAAATTGATGGTTCTTTTTATTTTCCCGACAGCCCAGACATGTACACTGCAATTGAAAAATTCGTGAGCGTACGTCAGGACGCTTTTGACCGTTTGGTCTACGACGAGGATCGCCGCCTCACCGAGTCGCTCATCTACACCGCAATCAAGAATATGTTGGTAGAGAGCAACGGCCGAGAAAACGCCGGAAAGCTCGTAGTGGCACTTTCACACCTGTGCGATTCAGACCTAGAGGCACTTTTTCCTCAAGCAGCCACTGCGGTTCTGAGACAGGCAAAAAGAGGCGAAAAATTGGGTATCATTCGGATCGATGGCGTAACTCTAACTCCGCACTTTAAAGACTTGCGGGGTCGTACCAACGGCGGTCGCGGAGCGACGAACACGATCATAGACGAGCTAAAGAAGGTAGACCCAGAATCGAACTTTTTAGTCGCTATCGTTCCACTTATCTCGCCGAAAATGAATTTTAAGATCCGGTGCGACAACGGTGAATACAAACTCATTACCGGTCGCAATTCTAATTCACCCGGTGGCGTCTACGACCAAACAAAGTGTATAGCAATCAGTCGTTATCGAGCAGGCGGAATTCCCAGCGATCATACAGATGAATTTAGAGCCCAAGTACAGAAAGTATTCCTTGCGCGAGAGTGGATCCACAGACCCGATATTCAACTCGAATCGGCTGCCTTTACTTGCATCCGGGACGAAGCCCCGGGGGAGGCTACAGCTCACACTCGCCAGCTTAGCGACCCCCCTGAACAGACTGAAGGTATCGTGGGATAAGCAAACACCATGAGCAGCTTTCTCGTTGGCATCGCTGGGGGCACTGCTAGTGGTAAGACCACACTGACTCGCATGCTCGCCGAGCTCGGTGGCTCAGAGCGCGTTGCCGTGCTTGAACTTGATCGGTACTACCGCTCTCGCTCTAATCTATCGCCGAGTGAGCGAGCGACTGTTAATTACGACCACCCCGATGCTCTAGAATTTGACCTTTTGTTAGAGCACCTGCAAAGCCTAAAAGCTGGCCAAAGCATCGTTGCGCCGACCTACGATTTCGCTACTCACTGTCGCGATCTACTCAAAGCATCCCGTATCGATCCAAAACCAGTGATGATTGTCGAAGGTATCCTTATCTTTGCAGCGCCAAACCTCCGAGAGCTCTTCGATCTGAGGATATTCGTCGATGCGCCGGAACAGGTGCGTTTTGCTCGGCGCTTAGAGCGCGACACGAAGGTTCGAGGCCGCTCGATTGAAAGCGTATACCAACAGTGGAACACGACAGTACAACCTATGCACGCTGAATTTTGTGAGCCAGGTCGCACGTACGCTGACCGCATCGTTGATGGCCAGACGAACTTGGCACACACAGCTCAATCGCTCTGGAGCACAGTGTCAGAACGTGCTCAGCGTAGGGGTATCAGGTCGGTATAGGAGGAGATGATGGGGTTGAAAACGCTAGAACAGCCGCGAAGAATTGAGTTTGACCTCAGGATGCCCGATCTTAATGAGTTTCAGAAACTCGCAGTTGGAAGAGCCGCCAACGAACTACCCGAAGCGTTCAATCCCACCTCACTGAACCACAGAGGCTCAGCTCTTGTCGACGTTAACGGAAGTGTGCTGGGAACAGGTGGTAATACCCGTACACCTCACGGCGGCAAGCACTGTGCTGAGCAGGAAGCTATCAACAGAGCAAAGATATCATTAGCACGCAAACAATGTAGAGAATCGCAGCTTGCAGCTCTTGCGGTAATGTCCAAGAGATACTCGTTAGATTCTTCCACGCGCCCTCAACCCGAAGCGCCTGCCGCGCCCTGCGGGGAATGCCTCTCAATTATCCAGAGGCAGGCACCATTTTTTGGAAACTTAGCTGAACTAAGCGTCGTTATGGGCGCGTCAAACAAATTTTTGCGCGCCTCATTCGGGGATCTCTTTCCAGTACCGACAGTGGCTGCGCTCTCTGCTACGATCAATCGTTCACTACCGCCCCCAGAAGGCAGTACGATTACAACTCGCGACTCGTGTTGCTCTGCTCTTGGGGATAGGTACACCTCTGTACTACCGCAAGCAGTGTTCAATCAATTATTCATGAAGGTTCACGACGAGCTCAAATACTCGCAGATCGACCAAGCCCCCGCGCTAAAGATTGCTTACGGAACGCTTACCAAGAGAACTATAGAATCTCCAGACAATATCGAAACCGTCCCACTCATAACCGACAGCTGCTCACCAGGCACGGAAGGAATACGGCATCTAGTGGCATCCAGTAAGCCCAGCAGATGCGCGGAGGACCAGATCAAGTGTTTACTGATCGCCGTTAATGGCCCCCCACATTTCCAACTCGGCTCCGCGGGTGACTTCCAATTTTTTGCTGGTGAGGAGCGTCAACGGATCTTTGACCTCGCTGATATGACGCAGTACGACATCCCGGTTTTCATCTCGTGGAGAGCACAATACGTCATTGCAGCTCCTATCTCGGTCCTCGCTCCACTGTACGAAGCACATAGTGACTCACGCTCTGCCCAGTCGAAGCTGGCGTTTTACACCACTAGACTAGGCTCTCCAGTCCGCAATAGCCCCCAATAACGCACCGCTGCGGCGACAACCAGAAGTCTCTGCACCAACGCAGCCAACACCGCTTCGGGGTAGAGCTGTGAATTATGGCAACTGCAGTCCCCGACACTGACATAGAGCGTTGGAATACCCCAAGGGCCCAACTGCATCACAAAACCGGCGAGCTAGACTTTTAAAGGTTGCTGCGGTAAGAATGTTTAGTCGTGATGCACCCTGATTGCACCCTAACCTGGACAAGCGGAGTGCTAGACGCTGCATAAGTTGCAGTCTACCGTAACTATCCCAACTAGTTACACCCTTAAGGAGAGGTGGCCGAGTGGCTGAAGGCGCCTGATTCGAAATCAGTTTCCCCTCATTTTCTTTTCTTCTCACTCCTTCTCAGTAAGTATCAAAACTCAATAAATCCTTGCATTTATC
>Ga0172372_10005904_pt1 | contig 16867 bp, 11 predicted proteins | sample LakKiv5m_2_FD_114544 | JGI IMG/M metagenome (GOLD analysis project Ga0172372, IMG submission 114544) | Freshwater microbial communities from Kabuno Bay, South-Kivu, Congo - kab_092012_9.5m | ecosystem: Environmental > Aquatic > Freshwater > Lake | place: Democratic Republic of the Congo...
CCTCGATGTACCGCACCAAGGCATGACGCCCGTCGGTGTTGCGCATCGGCTTGGGACGCCCGACTTCATGCCGCCCGAGCAGTGGAAGTTTGGAATCGGTGCGTGCGATGCGCGGAGCGATGTGTTCTCGCTTGGCATGCTGCTCGGGATGCTTGCGGCAGGCGTGGTACCGCGTCGCACTGCGCCGAGCGGGATCGAGAAGGCAACCGATCGCAAGTTTGTTGATGGGAAACGTCGGCGGACTCCGGCACCGAGCGACCCGTGCTCAGTCACCGAGGCGTTCGACGCGCTCCTCGCGCGCGATCGCGATGAAGCCGACCGCGTCGCACGCCTGCGCGGCGCGAAAGACGCGGCTGCGCTCCGTGCTCAACTTCCCGGGGTCGACCGGATCGTGCTTGCTGCCTGTGCCGCAGTCGGACAGCGACCCATGGATGGTGCCGCGCTTGCTCACCTCGTACGTGAGGTGTGTCGCTGAGCAGGCCGCGGCTGCGGGTCACCTCGGTTGAGTCGCGGCGACGGTCGATCCGAGCGATACCGTCGGCGCCTTGCAGCCCGCGGCGGCCGCGGTATGCCGCGCGCGAATGCGTGCGATAAGCGGCGCGTAGACACTCTCCGCGGAGAATCGCTGCGCACATGCCTCACGCGCGCGTCTGCCAAGTTCAGCGGCGTGAGCCGGATCGTCGAGAAGCTTCACGCACGCCTCGGCGAACACCGCCGCATCGTCTGCGACAACGCATGCGTCGGCCATCAAGGGAAGAAGTCCGTCAGCGCCGACTGAGGTCGTCACCAGCGCGCGTGCGAACGCCATCGTTTCGACCGACTTGATCTTCAAGCCGCTGCCCGCACGAATCGGGTTGATGCAGATCGTCGCCGCGGCGTAGATCGGCGCGAGTTCGGCGGCGATGCCGTGCGCGCGGACGTTCGAACCTTGGCACTCTGCACGCAACGAGAGCGGCCCATGGGCGTCAAGCACCGCATCCGGCACGCGAGCGAGCACCTTCGGCCACACCTCGCTGAGGAACCACTCAAGCCCATGCTGGTTCTGCTTGTTGTCCGAGGAGATCAGCGTGAGCGCACGCCCTGCATCCGTTCGCATCGGCACGAAGTTGGGCATCTGCATGCCGTGCTCGACGACCATCACGCGGGAGGCCCCCACGAGCGGCGCGAGTTCACGCGCCTCGCGCGGTTGGATGGCGAGGACGAGGTCGGCCTGCGCGAGGAGCCGCGCCTCCTGCACGCGATCGATGATGGTGCCCGAGGGGAAGATACCGTTGGTTCGGATCGCCTCGGCGCGCTCGTGCAGGATGTCGTGGGTGTCGATGATGGAAAGTGCACCATGCTCGCGAGCAAGCGCCGCAACGGGGCCGAGATTCGCATAACTCGCGATCACCGCATCGAAGCTGCGGGTCGCCAGGAGCTCGCGGACGCGCGCGAGCAGCGGAGTCGGACAGAGGGTCGAGGAGAATCGGTCGCCGCTGAGCGCCCACCAAAGGTTGGCCGGAAGCACGCGACTGCCGCCGAACAAGTGCGCGATGCTGCGCGCAAGTCGCTGCACGTTGCGCAACGCGCGCGGCGCGCGGGCGCGGACGAGTTCGCCCGAATCGACGAGGCCACGCATCACGTCCGTCGGGTACGACTCGTCGGCCGAGGTACTCCAGAAGAGGTAGTGGACTTCGCAACCCGCATGGCGGAGTGCCTCGACAAGCGCACGGTTGCGGGCGCGATTGCCGTGCGTCGGCGGATCAAGCGGTATCGAAGAAACCAAGAGGACGCGCGGCCGACCGATCGCCGCGGCGTCTCCGGGAGTCGCAAGTTCAGCGACGCCAGCGAGGCTGGCCAAACCGGCCGATGACGCGCCGATCTGCGTCGTCGATCGATCGGCAGGCTTTGGCTCGACCACCGGACTAGGCAGGTCGGTCGTTCGACCATGCCCCGTGCTCAACAGACCATCCGCCGAAGGTCCGGAAAGACCGTTCGTGTCCGAGTCGGAGGAGGGAGCACGCAAGGGCATCTGCATGGTGAGTAGGCGCTGAAGAGGCGCCCGTGGACGCACATCATCGAAATTTTCCGCTCGCCCGCGAGCCCCGCCGCAGCGGAAACACCGTGCGGGGTGGTTTGGGTGGGCTGCGTCAACATACGGAACTTCCTCAACATGACCGACAGGAACGCGACGGACTTGCGATTTCCTCACTCCCACGTGCGCGCGCGCTCAGAGAAGAGTGCCGCGAGCGGTCGCACGCTGAGGGTGCGCAGCGCCGTCCACACGATGCGCGGCCAGTCGCCGAACATGAAGGGACGCTCGACAAGCGGAAACGCACACAGGCAGAGCAGCGTTACGACGGCGGCGAAGGGAAGCGCCGCGAACACCACCATCGCCTCGAAGGTCGACGGCACGTGCGGCGCGATAAAGCGGCCGACAAAGCTGATGACGAGGAAATGCAGCAGATAGATCGTGTAGCACGCTCCGCCGATTGCGGTGACGATGGGGTTCGAGAGCGCTGCACGCACGACGCAGCCACGGAACGCGCCGAGCGCAAGCAAGACAAGTCCGCCGATGAGCGACAGCATCGCGGTCGCCGCGCCGAGCGGAGCGGGTATCTCAAGCAGTCGATACGAGGCGTAGACACCGACAACGCCGACAAAGGCGAGCACGTCCCAAACAACGCGCGACGTGCGCTCACCCGTCCGCTCTTCGCGCGCTGTCCATAGATCCGCAACAAACATGCCCGCGAGGAAGAACGCAAGCTCGGTGCCAAGCCACTTGCCATGCTGGAGCGGGCCGCCAAGCGGCGCATCTTCGCTGCCCGCCAGACGAACGTGCGCAGCGTACGCGGCTCCCACAACGATCGCCGTGATGAGGATCGCACGTCGCGCCACCGCGCTGCGAATCGCAAACACCATCGCGAGGAGCGGGACGAGCAGGTAGAACTGCACCTCGATCTCGAGGCTCCACGAGATGAAGAACGCCCATGGCTCGTTGCCGAAGAGCGCGGTACGCAGGTAGACGAGGCCCGACGCGAAGTCGGCGATGCGGAAGTTCTCCGGCGCGACCGCCAGCACGCCGAGCCCGAAGAGGCACAGTGCGATGATGTACGGCGGCTCAATGCGCGTGAGGCGCTTGAGATAGAACGCCTGTAACCGCGGCGCGCGCGCGCCGAGCAGATGGTGTCGCGCGAACGGCAGCGTGACGACAAAGCCCGAGATCAGGAAGAAGAGTTGAACGCCTAGGAAGCCGTGCGAGACGATCCACCCCAGAAGCGAGCGGAAGACCGCGTCGCCCTGCGAGCCGTCGATCGCGGAGACCTGCGCCCCACCCGACTCGGCATGCTTGAGGTACAACGACATCGTCGCATGGAACAGGACGACGGGCACGATCGCGAGAAATCGCAGCCCGTCGAGCTCGGGCAGGAAGCGCCCGCTCGAGACGACGCGGTGAAAGAGGTGGAGAGGAAGTCGCATAGGTGCTCGATCGCCACCCGATTTTCGGTTGTCAGAGGGAGTTTCGCGAAAATCGACCGGAAGCGTGCGTGACGCCTCGCCTCCGTCGCATGTTCAAGGCCCCTTTCCGAGGACGTTCCATGGCCCTGAAGCGCAGACCCCTCCGCATTCCAGCCCTCCCCGCCACCATCGCACTGAGCGCGCTCGCGGCAGCGACATCCGTCGCAGGCCGTTCCTCCGCAGGCAGCGGTGGATGCGATCATGTCGCTCCGACTCCGTACCCCGTTCAGGCCGACACGGGTTTCCTTCCGGTACCTGATGGTGGCGAGGTGGGTAGCCACACGATCCTCGGTCTTCCCGTTCCGTTTCCTTTTGACGGCACGCCGCGCGTGCGCATCACGGCCTCCGCGGACCTCGGGCTGGCGAGCGAGCAGATGTACATCCGGGCCCGAACCGGGGGTTTCGAAACGCCGTGGCGGCAGATTTCCTTCGACAACGAGACGGATTGCGCGATGCCGCCGAACTGCACCAACGTGCTCGCGCTGTGGGACGTCGAGTATCCGCCGCCGGAGTGGACGGGCGAGCTCGAGCTCCAGATCTTCGTCACGCCCTCGGTCAACGCGAAGACGTGCCCCGACGGCTTCGTCCGCGTCGAGTTCCAGTACGTCGCGCTCGCCGACGACGATTGCAACGGCAACCGACGCAACGATGCCTGCGACATCGCGGAGGGACTGCTGGCGGACTGCGACGGAAACAACTGGGCCGACGAGTGCCAGATCGCGCGGTTTCCCGAGTCGGACTGCAACGGCAACGGCCTTCCCGACTGCTGCGACGCCCAGGCGGGCGCGCGCGACTGCAATCGCAACGGCACGCTCGACGAGTGCGAGATCAAGTCGGATGCGTCGCTCGACTGCGATGGCTCGGGCCTGATCGATGCGTGCGAGGTCGCGTTCGGCATCGCGCCCGACGCGGACCTAAACGGGATTCCCGACGCGTGCGACATCGCCAGCGGACGCCTCGCCGACTGCGATGGCAACGGCCTCGCCGACATCGCCGAGGTGCTGCTGCCGGGGAACGACGTCGACGGCGACCTCGTGCTCGACGCGTGCGATCCACGCAGTCCCGATATCAATGCTGATGGATCCGTCGGCGCTCCCGACCTCTCCACGCTGCTCGACCGCTGGGGCACGGCGAACCCGCTGTGCGATCTCGATCGGGACGGCTCGGTCGGCGCTCCCGATCTCTCGCTCGTGCTCGCATCCTGGGGTCCGATCCCGATCTGCGGCAACGGTGTCCTGAATCTCGGTGAGAACTGCTGTAACTGTCCCGAGGATGCCTCGTGCGGCCCGGGCTTCGATTGCTTCTACGGAAGCTGCCTGCCCTGCGTCTCCGGCGAATGTCCGGGCAAGTCCGACGCGTGCCTCGCGTACTACGGCGCACCACCCGTCGTCTGCTACGGATGCAGCGATCCGACCTACGGCGTGGACGAGCTGTCGTGCTACGGACGTCCGCTGCAGGATCTCAACTGCGCCACCGCCTTCACCTCGCCCTCGCGAACGCCCGGCTTCTCGATGCATCTGCTCGACGCCCGTCGGCCCAATGCCGCGCTCGCCTCGCTCGGCGTGCTGCTGCTCGTCACGATTCCTCGTGGACGAGACCGGCGGCGAAGCCGCTGAGCAGACAGACGAGCACGAGGCACCAGTCCTTCATCAGGCTCAGGTCCACCAGTGCCATCGCGCCGAATGCGCCGGATGATGCGATGACCGCCGAGGCGAGTGCGCGGACGCGCGCATCCGCGCGGGCGCGCCGGAGGTCGCTCGCCGTGCGCGCGACGATCGTCGCCACGATCGCGAATCCAACGAGGCCGCGCTCGCAGAGCACCTCAAGAGGAATCGAGTGCGCCCACGGCATGCCGCCGCGCGCGGGTTCCCAGCCCGGCGGATGCTGCGCGGCCCGCGCGGACTCGTGCACTTCGAAGAAAGTCGATGGCCCCGAACCGAGCAGCGGCCGTTCGAGAAACGCGTTCCACGCGACGCGCCATACGCGAAGCCGCGACTCCTCGCCGATAGCGAGCGTGTCCGCCACGCGGTCGCGGATCGAGGCGATGTCGAGCAACCACGCGAGACCCGCCATGGCCGCGCAGCCTGCGACGGCGACGACCGCCCAGCGGGGCCGGACGAGACCGGCCGCGATCGTCACGACGGTGGCGATGCCCGCCAGCATCGCGCGGCTCCCGGTCAGCAGCACGACCGCAAGCGTCGCGCAGGCGGTGCAGAGCACACGCGCTGGATGCGCGGCTCCGAGTCCTCCCGCCGCGAGCGGTGCGAGGACGACGACGAACGCCGCCTCGTTCGGATTGGGAAGGCTGCCGTCGAACCTCCCGTTGTCGAAGGCGGGCGCCTTGCCCGTGAGGAGGCTCGTGCCTCGGAGGAACTGCGTGAGGATGTCGGACGCCGCCACGACGATCACGAGCAGCGCGCATCCGAACACCGCCCGGCGCGCGTGCTCGTTGCGGATGACGAGCTGCGCCGCAGGAAACACCGCGAGCAGCATGATGCCCGTCGCACTGCGCCCTCGGCTTGCCGACGCGTACGGCGACAGTTCCGACGAGGCGATTCCGGCGGCGGCCAGCAGCACGAACGGGATGAGCCCCCGGATCGCATGACCCGAGAAGCGGGCCGCGACGACGCCGCCGATCAGCAGTCCGAGGGTTGGCAATGCGATCGCCGGCCGCAACGGCGCACCGATCGGCATCGCCAAGAGCAGGATGCAGACCGACACGGTCGCCGCGGCGACTCCGGCGGCTCCGAGGCGACGTCGCCATATGTCGCTCACAGGTCGCACGGACCCCAGCTCGCAAGCAGCAGCGACAAATCGCCCGCGGCCACCTCGCCGTCGCCGTCGATGTCGGCGGTGGTGCCGAGCCGTCCCCAGTTCTGCAGCACGATCGAGAGATCCGCCGCATCGCGCATGCCGTCGCCATTCGGATCGGCGACGCAGAGCGCGCCAGCGCACGGCTGGTTCCAGATCCCCGGAGACTCTGTCGCAGAGGCGGGGGCGTAGGACGTGGATCCGATCACCCACGCATCGGTGTCGAGGCACCTTCGCGCCTGGAAGATAAACAACCCACCGAGCGGCCCGACCTGCGCAGTCGAATAGGTCCATTCGCTTGCGCTTCCGGGCGCATTCCAGACGAAGGAGACTCCATCGATCGTTTCGGCCCATGGCGGCGCATCGAGCACGCCATCGTCGTCCACGTCGAGATCATCGCCCTCCGCAACCTTTGCGCCACGCACGAGAAGGACGGTGAGGTTGTCGGCGTCTTCGAGGTTCGTCGGTACGGCGAGATCCGGCTCGACAAGCAGGATGCCCGACGCATGCACCAGCAAGGCGCGATCTGAGGGAACCGCGTATCCATCGAGGCTGATCGCGGCTTCGACGACACCACTGTTCCCAAGCGCCGGACCAAGCATGTCGTCGTCGTCACCGATCACGACGATCGAAAGATCATCGAGCGATGTGCCTGCGATGCCCGCGATCTCGATGTACTCGGCGTTCGTGAACGGCGGCAGGCTGTCGAGCCTCACCTCGCCGAGCTTGGGCGGCGGAGCCGACGCTGCAGCGGCGCTCAGGACTCCAAACACAAAGAAGTGTGCCGCAGGAAAGCCGCACAACCCGGTGATCCGCACAGCGATGCAAGGTTGTTCACGGGTGTGCGCGCGCATGCGTGGACAGTACTTCCTCGCACGAGGTCCGCAAGCGAAGCAGACCAAGTTCGGTTCGATTGCCAACGTTGAATCGTTGACCGCCGCATTTCCGTCGTCGCAGCGACGGAATGCAGTGCGTATGCCGCCGTGCGCTTCGCAACGCGCAAAGTCGATCACAGCGCATTGAGGCCCTTCGACGCGTTTCCTTGTCGACACGATCGCGCATCGAGCGAATCTGTCGCAACGTCGCTTCCACGCCGCACGGTGGTGTGCTCGCGCAGCTTTCCACAAGAACAATTGGAGAATCACATGACGCAGGCAATCACACGTCGCTCAGGAGGTCCGCATCTTTCCACGACAGGTCTGCGAACGGCGCGAAGCAACGGAGTCGCACAACTGCTCTCGATCGGTACGACGCTCCTCGCCATCACAGTCCACACGGCAGAACAGGCGATCGCTGCCGGAAGTGAGCCCGGCGACGCCATCCACTGGCGACTCCCGACCGAGGTACTCGGGGCGGGCGATGCGTTCAGTGCAACGATGCTCAACAATCTCGACTACTTTCCTGGCTCCGGAGGCCCGATGCCCGGGCCGAACTTCGGGGAACGCATGGCCGTGACGCATCTCCCGCCCGTGGACGGTGGAATCGGCGATGTCATCGTTGCGGCAAGTTTCAGCGGCATCTCTCTTCGCCGAACGGCTTCCGGTGGCTTCGAACCGTATCCCGACTGCGATCCCTCGACCGATGCATACCGCAACACGGGTGCAATCGCGCTGTTCCGACTCCCAACAGGTGGGCTTCGCTACGAACTCGAGACGGTGATCCTTCCCTCTCAACCCGAAGTCGAAGCCGTGCTACCCGTGCTTCCCGAACAGTGCAACCCCTTCGGCGGCTGCATCGCCGGATCACGGCTCGCGCTATCGGGACGCTCGCTTGCCACGATCACTGGTGCGGTTGGTACCTATGCCGAGGCGCATCCTGCGGTATCGCGGCTGCGCGTGTATCGCCGCAACGATTCGGGTGCGTGGCTTGAAGAGAACGTGCGAATCGACCTCGCGGTCGAAGATCAGTGGATCACGGCCGCCGACGTCGATTTCATCGACGAGAACACCCTTGTCGCAGTTGCCGGCTCGCAAGTCGTGACCGACGACATGAATGTGCCGCCACGCGAGATTCGCGTCTTCAAGCGCACGCCGTCCGCAACAAGTGGATTCGATTGGACCGTCTCTCCGGACTACCCCGACCTCGCATTCTCGTCACATGACCTCGGCGGCGTCGTCGCGTCCAAGTTCCATCCCGGCGGTACCGGTGAGTGGCCGCGCATCGATGCGATGACCGTCGGTGCCGGCGATCCACACGGAGTGGGCATTCGCGTCGTGATCGGCGCGCCTGGATACACCGTTCGCCCGACCGACGGGTTTCCCGAGACGCGTGGTGCGGTGTATCGCGTGCATCTTCAAGATCGTCGAGCGCACGCAAGCGCGGCCGCGTTGAGTGAACGCATCGCCGAAGGCGAGAACGACCCAAGCGCGGCGCCGCTTGACCGGCGAGTCGGGCACTCGGTCGCACTCGACGCCGATCGCCTCTACTTCTCAACGATCGGAACCTACGGCATCCCGCAACTTGCCGCTGCGTCCGATGCGATTGTGGCCATCGATCATGACGACCATGTCGCATGGCAAGCTGCTGACCCGGGGGATCGGGAAATCATCACGCCGCCGAGCCTACCGGCGCCTTCGGCACAGGTGCTGCCTTCAGCCATCGAGCAGCGCGCCGGCATCGGTTTTGGAAGAGACATGGCCGTACAGAACGGCGGTCTCGTGATCCGCTCCGTGCAGTATCCCTACGGAATCGCCGGTGGACCCGTGCTGGCCCAGCGCTTCGAACCGGTTGCTGGACAAGCGGCATGGAAACTCACGGATGTCTATGAGACCGGGCGCCCAATCTGTGACGAGACGAACGGATTTGCAAGTGGGTCGCTTGCCGTCTCGGAGACAGGTCTCGTGTTCCTCGGTGATCCGACGCTTGGTGGAGGCTTCACTCAGGATCCCGGCGCAGCGTGGCTCTTCTCCGACACCAACGATACGAATGGCGACGGAGTCGCTGATTCCGGCGAAGCGGACGGTGTGGAACTCGTTGTCATCGACGAGTGGAGCGTTGACCTCAGCACCGGCGGTATCGGATCGGTCGTGACATCACCGATCGCGCGCGCCGTCGGAATCTCCGAGCAGTTTCGCGCGCACTATGCGGGTTCGCCTGTACGGGTGACGTGTATCCGCACGGCGGGCTTCAACGTTGCCCTCCAACCATCTGTGCTCGAGTACTCGAGCGTGATGCAATCTGCGCACGGCTCTTCGCACATGCTGTCGAGCCGCGTCGCGTTGATCGACCCAGGTGCTGCATCCCTCCCGGTCGCGAACTGTCTCCGACAAAGTTACCTCGGACCGCGACCGGCGCACGAGGCGGAACTGCTGTCGGATGTCGCGGCGCGTTGGCCGTGGCGGGCAAAGCATCGTGTGGTTCTCGCGTTGACGCACGACTGCGATCAACTGGCCGTGCCCAATCTCGTCATTGCGCCAGAGACGGATCCGAAGATCGTGTCGGCGGTGGTTCATTCGGCGGTGACTCATGAAGCGGCGGCGGTCAACGAGCATCGGACCAACCTCTTCGAGTTCCTCGAGGCGGTTGATCGCGCCAACTCGCTTGTCTTCGGCGATGCATATGACCCGCGACTCGTCTGTGCGGATGAATCGATTCCCTGCGATCTCATTCCGTGTATCGCACCGACGCTCCTCATGAACGGGGCGTTCGACCCGACACTCGGATACGCGCCTGCAAACGGGATCGCGGTAAGGATCCGCGCGGATCTCGACAACGACGGCAACGTGGGCGCAGCCGACATCGCGACACTGCTCGCCAGCTGGGGAACGGTCTCTGGTGACATCACCGGAGACGGCCTGACGGATGCTGCGGATGTTGCGTCGCTCCTCGCGATGTGGTTTACGAACCCCTGCCATTGAAGACCTGCGCAATCGATGATCCACCGCGTTTGGGTGGATCGGTCGAAACCCTGATAGAAAGCGACACACCGCGCGGGCTCCGCGCGGTGTGTCGCGTTCTGAGATTCGATGAACGCACCGAAGATCGTGCGCTTACAGCGCTGCATCGATCATCTTCGCGAACTCGGGCTTCGGCTTGATGCCCATCGTGCGTGAGACCACCTGGCCACCCTTCACGACGACCACGCACGGAATGCTCTGCACGTTGAACTTGAGGGCGAGGTTGCGGTTCGTATCGACGTCGACCTTGCCGACCTTCGCACGACCCTGATACTCGCTCGCGAGCTGATCGATCGTGGGACCGATCATGCGGCAGGGCTGGCACCACTCGGCCCAGAAGTCGATGAGGACGGGGACGTTGCTCTGGGTGACCTCGGCGTCGTAGTTTGCTTCGGTGATCGTGAGGGTGGCGGCTCCAGCCATCGTGTGACTCCTGCGGGGTGCGTCGGGTGCGTGTCGGGTGCGTCTGCCGGTTGTCGTGCCGCGCAGTCGCGCGGACCGTGTTCGATCGGTTCGGGGCGGGTTCAAGCACCGCCACGGGCGCGGCATGGTAGCGATCGCCGCCACGCTCTGAACGGCCGATTTCGCCGGGGTTCCTCCGCGCGTGGCTGAATCAGAGGCCAGCCCCACGGAGGACCGCGTGCGCCACGAGCAGCGCCTCGCGGTGGGCACCGACGTCATGCGCGCGCACGAGGCGCGCGCCGCCGCCATACGCCGCCACCGCGGCGACCACCGAACCGATGATCCGCTGCTCGGGATCCTCGCGGCCGGTCACGGCGCCGAGGAAGCTCTTGCGGCTTGCACCGACGAGCACTGGGAATCCGAGTGCGACCAGTTCGCTTGTGCGCGCGACGAGCTCGTAGTTCTGCGTCACGCTCTTTCCGAAGCCGAGGCCCGGATCGATCGCGATCGACTCGCGGGCGATACCGGCGGCCATCGCCATCTCGGCACGCGAGAGAAGGAACGCCGACACGTCGCGCACGACGTCGCCGTACACAGGCTCCTTGGCGTATCGATCGGAGTAGCTGTCCTCGCCGGGCGGGGCGAGGCGATGCATGAGGACCACGCCCGCACCGCGCGCCGCAAGCGTGCGGAACATCGCGGGATCCTCGGTGCCCGCGCTCACGTCGTTCACGAAGTCGGCTCCCGCGTCGAGCGCAGCCTCCGCGACGGCCGCAAGCGTGGTGTCGACCGAGATCGCGACGTTCGAACGGGTTCGCAACCGCGCGATGACCGGCACGATGCGCCGGATCTGCTCGTCGGCCGACACGCGCGCCGCACCCGGGCGCGTACTCTCACCGCCGACATCGACGACCGAAGCGCCCTGCTCGACAAGCTCGAGCGCGAACTCGACCGCATCCTCAATGCCTGCGAACTGCCCACCATCGGAGAAACTGTCGGGCGTCGCGTTGAGGACACCCATGATCGCGAAGGGTTCGAGCGACAGCACGCGATCGGCGCTGATCGGGAAGAAGCGGCCCTCGTCGGCGCTCACCGCGCGCCGCCTTCTGCGCCGCCTGCTGCCGGTGGAAACGCCGCACCGCCCGCATTGCTCGCATCGCCTCCGACCGCACGGTCGATGCCAGTCTCGGCAAGGATCTTGAGCACCGCCGCGGGCACCACGATCACTGAACGCGCACGTCCGCCATCGAGGTCGAGCGCAAGCGCGATCGGCTCGGTGTCGGCGGGCACCCTCGGGATCGCACCGCGCACCTGTTCCTCGCCCACGAAACTCGACGCGATCTGCCCGACGAGATTCGTGAGCTGACCGAGGCCGAGCATCACCTCGACGTCGCGCGATTCGGGAAGCCACTCCTCGATGCTTGCGACGACGTCGTCCTTCGCGAGCGACTTCGCGCCCGACGACGCCTCCATCGCGCGACCGTATACGTCGGGCCGCTGGCTGAACGTGACGACCACGCCGTCGGTGGACTTCTTCGCGAGCCCGTTCACGCCGCGCGAGCCGAAGATGAACTGTTTGGCGAGACGCTCGATATCGATCGCGGGCCGCTTCGACGCATCGATGACGGTTTCCTTGATCTCGAACGCCGCGACCACATCGCCAGACTTGAGTTTCTTCTCCGCGGTCCACGACGGCTCGCGACGCAGCCCATCGGCCTCGCCCGCAAAGGCGGCGATGCCCGACTCGATGCGGCCGAGCGTGCGCGCGGGATCGCGCGACCCGATGTAGAGCGCCGAGTCGTTGAGCGCGCCGCCGATCGCAACGCCGAGCTTCGACGGGTACGCCGCAAGCTGGACCTCGACGATGTCCTTCCCTTCGGTGTAGAACCACTCGGGAAGAAGCGTGCGCGGCGCGCCCACGAGATCGAGAAGTTCGCCAAACTTCGCCGCACCACCGATCGCGTCGACGTTGGCCGAGAGCGCGAGGTAGAACGGATTCTGCGGAAGGCGGTCAAAGCGCGCCGGCTTGCCGGTGCCGCCTGCCGCAAGTGATGCGAGCGGCGACATCGGCTCGGCGACGCCAACGGTGCCGATGAAAAGCCCGAGTGGATCGACGTCGATGGTGACAAGTCCATCGGCGAGCATGTCGAAGACGCGCAGCATGCGATCGCGGTTGGCGATCATGTCCTCGCGCGAACCCCCGAAGCCGCCGCCGAAACCGCCACCGGCGCCTTCCGCCGCGGGAATCTCCGCCGCGCGCGCCGCAGCGATGGTCGCCGCCAGCGCATCGCGCGAGGCCCACGCCACGAGGTCCGCGCGCGCAAGCCACTCGTCCTCATCGCCCGCGAGGCGCGAGAGGAAGCGTTCACCGATGCCGCGTGCGTCGGCCGAAGGCAGCTGTTCGCGCGTGGTCGCAAGCGCCACGCGTCCCTCGAGCGGGCGAGCGAAGAGCGTCATCCCGTTCGATGCCGTGTAGGCGCCCTCGCCAGCGTCGGGCGCGGGCTTGAGGTTTGCCGCGAGAAACGCGTCGGTATCGGTGACTGGAAGCACGAAGACCGGCAGCGCAGCAGTCTCGCCCGCCTTCGGGAAGTACGCGACGAGCGGCCCGTTCTCATCAAGATTGGCGCCGACGCCGAGCTGCGCCTTGAGGACGTCGATCGGACGCCCCATCGCAAGTACGCCGCCCTGCCCTGTCGCCTCGACCAGCTGCTCAAGATCATTGCTCGCCTTCTTCAGGTTCGGAACGACGATGAAGGACACCGCCGACTCGGGGATCCAGCCGAGCGCGCGCGTCAGGTCGGCGGGCGGCGTGCGCGCTTCCTGCGCGGCGATGACCGGAGACGACAGGGCTGGAGACGAGAGGGCTGGAAACGAGAGGGCTGGAGACGAGAGGGCCGACGCGAGGCCGAGCGAGAGCGCCGTGACGATGGTCGGGATTCGCATGGTGTTCAATCGCATGGTGTCGTTGCCGCCGATCGGGCGCGCGGAGGCTGTTCCGCGCGGGGCCTACTCTACGTCCTCGCGACCGATTCGGCAGCGCTGCGAATCGCGGCGCGGTCTTCGGGCGAAACCCAGTTCCCCACCGCTCGCGCGGTCGGGATTCCCGGACGCCCGCAAGGCGTTCCCGCCGACGCCAGAACCCGTTCAACCTGAAGGAAACGCCCGTGCTCGACCGCCTGCTCGCCACCACCATCGCCGCCGTCGCCGCCGTCACCGGATTCGCCTGCTCGCAAGCCGCACCGAAAGTGGATGCGGACGGAAAGGACCTCACCGTGAAGTGGAAGGACGCCTCGTTCTACGGAATCGACGCGAAGGCGCTCGATGGCACCGATGCCAACCTCGCGCAGTACGAGGGCAAGGTGGCGCTGGTCGTCAACGTCGCAAGCCAGTGCGGCCTGACGCCGCAGTACGCCGCGCTGCAGAAGCTGCACGAGCGCTTCGCCGACAAGGGCCTCGTCGTCATCGGCGTTCCGTCGGGTGACTTCGGCGGACAGGAGTTCGACACGTCGGGTGAGATCCGCGAGTTCTGCGACGCGCGGTACGGCGTCACCTTCCCGATACTCGAGAAGACCGGCGTCAAGCCCGGCAAGGAGCAGTCGGCGATCTTCGAGTGCCTCGGAACGAAGACCGGCGAGTTGCCCGGATGGAACTTCGGAAAGTACGTGGTGTCGCGCGACGGCACGCGCGCCGTCTTCTTTGCATCGATGACGAAGCCTGACGATGCGAAGGTGGTCGAGGCGATCGAGAAGATGCTGGCCGAGGCTGCGCCGGCGAAGGATGCGGCGAAGGATGCCGCGAAGGATGCGGCGAAGGATGCGGCGAAGTCCGACGACGCGAAGGTGTCGGAAGGTGCGGCGGACGCGACTCCGACCGCGCCCAAGGCCTGAACGTCCGCACTTCGTCGCGTTGCGGAGTGTCGCGTGCCGTGATCGGGGCAGATTCCCCGAGTGATTTCGCGCGTAGGGTGCGGCCGAGTGCTTCAACGCGCCGTACGCTGCGCCCATGTCGAGCCGGCATCCCCGCCCGGGCGCCCGCGACGCGGTGGTGGCCGCGCTCGTGACCTTTCTCATCTGGAGCGGTATCGCGCCGCGCGATCACATCACGTGGCTCGCCGAAGTGTTCTGGGTGATCGGCGCGATCGTGATGTGGGCGATCTGGCTGCGACGGTTGCCCTGCACCGGCATCGCCTTCACGCTGCTTGTCGTCCACTCGGTCGTGCTGATCGTCGGCGGAATCTACACGTACGCGCATGTTCCCCTCGGCGCGTGGGTGCAGGAGTGGATGGGCCGGCCGCGCAACGACTACGACCGGCTCGGTCACTTCATGCAAGGCTTCGCGCCGGCACTCATCTGGCGCGAAGTGTTCATCCGCAACGCCATCGTCGCCTCGCGCGGATGGCTGCCGGTGATCGTGGTGGGTATGTGCCTCGCATTCTCCGCGTTCTTCGAACTGCTCGAGTTCGCGGTGGCGATCGTCTTCGGCGACGCGTCGACCGACTTCCTCGGCTCGCAAGGCGACGGCTGGGACGCGCAGTGGGACATGCTCTTTTGCCTCGTCGGTTCGATCGCGGCACTGGTCCTTCTGTCGGCGGTCCAAGATCGCCAGATGCGCGCGCAGCGCGGTGCGAGCGCCGACCGTGCGGATCAGCCGCCGATACCAATCCAACCGGACAGGAGATAGGCGAGACCGAGGAAGACGAGGAAGCTCATCGAGTCGGTGACCATCGTGAGGAAGATGGTCGACGCGGTCGCGGGGTCGGCGCCGAAGCGACGCACCGCGAGCGGGAGGCTCGAACCGACGAGCGTGCCAACCGCGAGTGCCGCGGTCATCGCGACGCCGACGACAAGGCCGAGCTTCCAGAGCCCTTCGTCGGGATGCGCCCAATACTGGATGAGCCCGACCACGGCGCCGACGAGAACGCCGCAGATCGTGCCGTTCACGAGGCCGACGAGCGCTTCGCGGCGAATGAGTCCAAGCGCCGCACCCTCGCGTACCTCGTCGAGCACGATGCCGCGCAACGTCACCGCGAGCGACTGCTGTCCCGCGTTGCCGGCCTGGTTCGCGATCACCGGCATGATGACCGCGAGGATCGCGATCGAGCCGATCAGGTCATCGAACTGCAGCACCACGATCGCGGCGAGCGAACTTGTGAAGAGGTTGACGAAGAGCCACGGAAGTCGACCCCGTAGTTTCTCGCCGACCGTCGAGAAGACGGCCTCCTCGCGGCCTGCACCGACCATCGCCTGCGCGTCCTCGGTTGATTCCTGGCGGATCGCATCGACGACGTCGTCGACGGTGATGACGCCGAGCATGCGATCCTCGTCATCGACGACCGGCAGCACGAGGTAGTCGTACTTCTCGAACTCGCGAGCGACCTCTTCGCGGTCGATGTCGGGTTTCACCGCATCAACTTGCCGCTCGCAGATCGCCGTCACTTTTTGCGCGGGATCGGCGAGAAGCAGCGCGCGCATGGTGGCACGGCCCTGCAGGCGTCCGCGCCAGTCGACCACGAAGACGTAGAGCCAGTCCTCGCCGAGCGATTCGGCGCGGCGGATCGCCTCGGTGGCCTCGCGCACGGTCATCGTGTCGCGTACGGCGAGGTAGTCGGTGGTCATCATGCCGCCCGCGCTTTTCTCGGGATATTCGAGCAGTCGACGGAACTTCACCGCCTCGACCTTTCCGAGCGTGCCAAGCAGGCGGTCGCGCGAGTCATCCGGGAGGTTCTGCAGGAGGTCGGTCGCGTCGTCGGGCGCCATCTCCTCGATGAGCTTGCCCGCGTACGACGGATCTTCTTCGACCAAGTCCTCAAGCACGCTCACCGCAAGCGATGGATGCATGTGCGCGAGCGCGTCGGCCGCGCTCTCGGTCTCCATCTCCTCGATGACCTCGATGGCGACCGACTCGCCGACCTGCTCGAGCGTCTCGGCGGCGTCGGGCGCTTCCTGCTGCTCGACGGCGTCGGCAAGTTCAGGGACATCGATCGTACCCGCCTCGGCAGCCTCTTCAAGGATTTCCTCGACCCGCTCGTCCTCGGGCGTCGGCTCGGTCGCCTCGATGACGGCCTCGGAATCGGAAACGTCGGCGAGCGGCGAACCCGCGGCGGCGATCATCTCCGCGCGCACCGCTTCGTGCGCCGCGGCGATGTCGTTCGCTATGTCGTTGGCTATGTCGTTGGCTGCGTGGTTGGCTGCATGGTTGGCTGCGTGGTTGGCTGCGTGGTTGGCTGCGCGGTTGGCTGCGTGGTTGGCTGCGTGGTTGGC
>Ga0172372_10005906_pt1 | contig 16866 bp, 12 predicted proteins | sample LakKiv5m_2_FD_114544 | JGI IMG/M metagenome (GOLD analysis project Ga0172372, IMG submission 114544) | Freshwater microbial communities from Kabuno Bay, South-Kivu, Congo - kab_092012_9.5m | ecosystem: Environmental > Aquatic > Freshwater > Lake | place: Democratic Republic of the Congo...
CCCAACTCCCGCCATCCACAACGGCCTCACCCGTGAGACCGGAAATCTTCACCCCCACCAAGCCTGTCACCAACCAGCATTCAACCGATCAAACAACTTTCGGGACACTGACGAGCTACGTAGCCCGATCGCTCCGCGATCGGAACGAGCGCAGGTATCGGCCGGGAATGAAGAGCGTCCTTCCCGATGGGCCACGAACGCAGGCGCTCGCTGGAACCAGGATGTCGGCGGCTCCCTGTCAGAGGCCAGCCAGTCTCACAGAACCCGGTCTGCCCGCTGTTTCACCCGCCATCCGGAGACCGGTGCGAGCCACAGCGACCGGCTTCAGGGTTGAGCGAGTCCGGCTATACTCCCCGCCCCTGATTCGGATCGCTGATCCGGAGTCAGAGCAACCTCCGCCTGCGGGCGTTTTTCCGGACGCCGTCCGGACTTCTCTCGAAATCACGCCATCCCGCGCGGACAGGCGAAGAGCACTCAGGGATTCTCATGAAGGTTCTAGTGGTCGGACAGGGCGGTCGCGAACACGCTCTGGTCTGGAAGCTGAAGCAGTCGCCGTCGGTGACTCAGGTGTTCTGCGCTCCCGGCAACGCGGGCACGGCCGAGGATGGCACGAACGTCAATATCGCGGATTCCAGCATCCCCGCGCTGCTGGACTTCGCGAAGTCCGAACAGATTGACCTGACGGTCGTCGGCCCCGAAGTGCCTCTCTGTGCCGGCATCTGCGACGAATTCCGCAAGGCCGGCTTGAAGGTCTTCGGTCCATCGAAAGCCGCCGCACAGCTCGAAGGCAGCAAGATTTTCTCGAAGAAGCTCATGCGCAAGGCCGGCGTTCCCACCGCCGACTTTGAAGTCTTCGACAACGCCGAACGAGCTATCAACTTTCTGGAGATTCACGAAGACCGGCCCGTGGTCGTCAAAGCCGACGGACTGGCGGCCGGCAAAGGGGCCATCGTCTGTGCCAACCGGCAGGAAGCCATCGACGCCGTCAAGCTGATCCTCGTGCAGCGGGCCTTCGGCGCGGCGGGAAAGCAGCTCATCATCGAAGACTGCCTGGTCGGCGAAGAGGCCAGCATCCTGGCGATCATCGACGGCCGTACGATCATCCCGCTGGAAGTCGCTCAGGATCACAAGCGCGCTCACGATAACGACACCGGTCCGAACACCGGCGGCATGGGCGCCTACTGCCCCGCGCCGCTCATCACACCGGACCTCATGGAGGAAGTCATTCAGCACGTCTTTCTGCCGGTCGTGCATTACATGAACACGGAAGAGATTCCGTTCTCCGGTGTCCTCTACGCGGGCATCATGCTGACCGATCAGGGACCGAAAGTGCTGGAGTTCAATACGCGTTTCGGTGACCCGGAAGCGCAGCCCGTGCTGATGCGGCTCAAGTCGGACCTCGCACAGGTGCTGCTGGCCGCGGCCGAGCAGAAGCTGGAAGACATCGAACCGCTGGAGTGGGATCCCCGTCCGGCCGTGTGTGTCGTCATGGCTTCGGAAGGTTATCCGGGCGACTACGTCAAAGGCCGGACCATCAGCGGTCTCGACCAGGCGGCTCAGCTTCCGGATGTGAAGGTCTTTCACGCCGGCACCACGCTGATCAACGGCCAGGTGGCCACGAACGGCGGTCGAGTGCTCGGCGTCACCGCGCTGGGCGATGATCTGGCCGCCGCCAAAGCCCGCGCGTACGAAGCCTGCCGCTGCATCACCTGGAACGGAGGCTGGTATCGCACGGACATCTCGGACAAAGCCCTGCGGTAGCGGCTCCCGCCCTTCCTGGTTCCGGCGGGACGGGCGAACTACTCTGCCGCACCGTCCCCGTCGTATCCGCAGCCGCGTTCGCGTTGAACGTGGACCAGTGGCCGTTCGGTCCGCACTCGGATGAGTGCGGTGACCTCTGACTTCCAGCCGCACGAAGTACCGTCATGCGTATCCCCGACCTGTTTCAGCAGCGGCCGTTCTGTCTGTCGATCGAGATCTTCCCGCCGAAAACCACGGCCGGAGACGAAGCGCTGTTTGAAACGCTGCGTCGAGCCGCCGCGTGGCAGCCGGGTTTCGTGTCCTGCACCTATGGAGCCGGCGGCAGCACCCGCTCGCGGACCGTCGATCTGTGCGAGGCGATTCAACAGCGGTTCGGCCTGACGGCCACCGCGCACTTCACCTGCGTCGGTTCCACGCGCGAAGAACTGCTGAGCTGGCTGAACGAGGCGCGGGCGCGCGGCATCCACAACATCATGGCTCTGCGCGGTGACCCGCCGGCCGGACAGACCGAGTTCGTTCAGGTGGAAGGCGGATTCCGCCACGCGCGGGAACTTGTCGAACTGATCCGCGATTCCTTCCCCGAATTCGGCATGGGCGTGGCCGGGTATCCGGAGAAGCATCCGCAGGCGCCGGACATGGCCACGGACCTGCGGCATCTCAAGGAGAAAGTCGATGCCGGCGGACACGCCGTGTTCACGCAGCTCTTTTATGTGAACGACCACTTCCTGCGTTTCCGCGATGACTGCGAAACGCTCGGCATCACGTGCCCGATCGTCCCGGGCATCATGCCCATCACCGAGTTCGCGCGGATCAAACGCATCACGTCGCTGTGCGGGACGGAATTCCCCGCGCCACTGGCCGCGCGCCTGGAAGCCGCTCAGGACGATCCCGCCGCGCAGTTTGAGATCGGTGTGGAGTTCGCCATCGCGCAGTGTCAGCAGTTGATCGACTCCGGAGTCCCCGGCATCCACTTCTATGTGCTCAACCGCATGGACGCCTGCGACCGCATCCTGCAGTCCCTGACCTGGCCCGGCCGAAAGTGACCGCCCGCTTGAATTCTGCTTGCTCCGACAATCAACGACGACTGCCTTCCAGACGGATGGTTTCGCGTCTTTGACCGCGCTGATGTGAGCGGCAGGGCGTCAGCCGCCGGTCCATTTCGTCGAACTCGCAACGAGTGTCTGGCGGATCACCATCACAACAGCGGCGGGAGTAAACTGATTCAATGCAGCCCGAATCGAATTGTACGGACGACCCACGTCAGGCGTGCAATGCACTGAGCCATTCCCGGAAATCAATCTCTGATCGACGTTCCTGAATTCCCGGTCGCAACTTTCGAGCCAGGCAATGTCCACAGCGACGAGGACAGCCATGCGCCCGCCTTCCCTTACGAAAGCGGCCTGGCTCCAGGAATCCATCCATCGAATGGCGATGCTTCCATTCTCGAATTGTGCGATATCGTTCCAGGAATGCTCTTCTCATAGACAATACCCCATCCGCAAAACGAGTATGTCAAATGCACGCCGAGCCAGCAGTCACTGGTCAGCAATGGCTTTCGGCGAAAGCAGGAACTCGTGTCCGATCGAAGTTCTGCACAGGCTTTCGGTATTGATCGGCCAAGGGAAGAAAATACCGAAAATACTGGCAGAGCCAGCGGCACACCCGAAATGCCATCAACTGCGTCCATGATGTAGAGTCTTGACAGTTCCACCCTGCCGACACTGACCGACGAAGGCTGACGGCATCCAGCATCGAACCTGACTCTGGGCCGTGCGCCGCCCGTTTGAATGTCGAGTCTGAGCATGTACCGACCACGATCGACCCTCGCCATCAGCTGAGCCACTGGGTATTTTGAGGCACTTCCGACGATTCATCTCGGAGCGTCCCTTGTTTCAAGTCGTCGTGCCCGAAGGCCGTATCGAGAGCCATGATGGTCCATCTTAGCGGCTGAATGTATACATTCTCAGTCGATAGAAATGGCAAGACAGACAGAACGGCATCATGAAACGCGGGAGAGTGCTTCACAGGCACGATCTCTGAGTAGAGGCCCCGAAATGGCAGATCAGACGACCCTGACCGCAATCAGTGCGATGCGGCAGATGATTGACGACATGCTGGCTGTCGCGAGCATTCCCAACGAAACGCTCGCGCAGCTTGGCGATCGACTGGAAGAACAGACCGGCTTCCTGTCCGCCAGTGCTTTGGTTGACATCGTCTCCGAGGTGATCCCCGACGATCGTCAGGGACAGGCTGCGTTCAATGCTCTGCAGAACTTACAGCCGGATAACCTGGATCAGATTGTTGAAAGAATCGGCAACTGGCGTGAGTCCAGTCCCGATAATCGCAAACGCTTCGGCGATGACCTGTTTGGAAATCTGAAGCAGAATCTAACGACGCTTGTCCGCGACTATCCCGCGGTGAATCGGGGCAAGAAGGCCGATCGCCTGCGGAACATTCTTGGCAACGAATTTCTTGGTGCGATTTTCATCTGTGATGCTCGTCCGGTCTTCAACAAAGAGCGTGACCAGATTGAGGGCATGATTCCGATAACGACTTTGAAGCTCGTCTATGAGCGTCAGAACGAGGCCAGAGAGGAAATCGAACTCGCGCTTAATGCGGAACAGTTGAAATCGCTGAGGGAAGAGGCCGAAAAGGCAGAAAAGAAACTATCAACACTCAGCGAAGCAATAACGGGCTGGCTGCCAGAAGGCTGCCTAAACGACGAGGTCGAATAGTAATGACGACTCTGCCAGTGCAATGGAAGCATTATCCGAAGACCGGAAACGACGAGAGAAAAAAAAGTTTCCAGCGCAAGCCACGCGCGATTCTCGAAAAGCACAGTCGAATGTTTCGACAGGCTCAAGCGAGACTTCAGAAGCTGGAACATGAATCTCCCGAATGGCTCATTGATGTCCAGGCGGAAACGCCACCGGCACTCGACGTGCCGGTTGGTCTCGGCACACTTACGTTTGGAGAGTCCTATCCGGGCGGAAGGATGTTGCGCTTTCAGAGGCACGGAGAGCGGGTTGATGAAGTCAAAGTATTGGACAGAGCCAGAGAAATTGCTCTTGAACCGGAACTAAGGGTTGCCTTAGTTCTGTTTTTCGACGCATGTCGGACTTCTGCCGTGAATGTCATGTTTGACAAGGCGAAAGTCTTTCAATCATGGATCGGGACCCGACTTCCAACGGAGTCCGACTGGGAACTCGCGAGTGGCAGTGATCTCGCATTTTTTGATAACACGTTGGCGGGACATGAGGTTTCCCATGTCTGGAGATCCATTGCGGACTTACTCTGGACGAGAACACGTACTGGATTCAATCAGAGTCAGTTGACTGATCCTGAACAGCTCCTGGACGCACTCGACGCCCAGCCCCCCAAGTTGACGACACTCATTCTTTTCGCCGAATCACTGCCATTTGAAGCCGACCAGCAAACTCGCCTGCTACCGCATCTGGTAGCGTTCGTTAAGGCAACCCGAACCACTACAGATAGCGACGAACTGGTCGCTCTTGGCTCGGCAATCCGAAAACTCATTGCCTACCTGCCGTTTTCGGAATTCGACAGCCTGTCGGACCTTTTAGGCTCTGGTGCAACCGTGGTGAAAGAAGCGGAACTGGAACTGGCGAAAGGCATCGTGTATCGCCTTTCGTGGGATGAGGCTCGACCGGAATGTCCACGTTTGTGTGATGATCTGTTTGACCTCGGAATGTTCCACTCATCGAAACGGGTTGTTGACTCATCTTCGTCGGCGGCAATCGCGCTGAATGCGACGATCGCGCTTGCGCTACTAGGTGATCACCGTGTCCGTGATGTCGTCGCGACGCTTTCCCGCCGGTCTCTGGCCTGGTTCTTATCCCTCGTGAAAACGCGTGTCAGGCGTCTAGTAACGAAGTGGCAAAAGGATAAGCGAAGCCCGGACACGCTCGGACTGCTTCCAGACTTGCTCGATTCGTTTCAGTAACAGGATGCAGTCGTATGCCGGCAAGCCGCATTGGAGATGAGAAGGTTGATATTGCTGAACTCGATGCTCTTGGCTTTGACTCGAAGGGTAAGGCCGCATTTGTGTCGCACGTCGCGCTGGCGACCAAGGCCTTCAGCGGCGGGCCGCCGGTCAGCGTTCGAATTGCACATATGATGCCGCCGTTTCGCCCGGCGTCGCCATCCGGATCGGATGTGTCGTGTTTCGGCGGAGCTGAACTCACTGAGGACGAACGAAAGCAGATTGCCGAATTCATTCAGGAACTGATCGGCGAATACAACGCTGAAGAAACACGGCGTAAAGCCACCGCTGCCTGGGATGATGATGCGAAAAAGAAGTTCCGCGCTGACCAGTACGCGATCCGGCCGGCCGTTGTGAGTCCGACTTCAGACCGACCGTATCATCAGTTGAGCTGTGCTGGCTTTGTGCACGAAGCCTACGCCAACGCAAGCCTGACGCTCCTGACCGAAGACGAAGCCGCATGGCCGCATGTTGATATGCCGACTCTTAAGGCAGCGTATCCGTCACTGGTTGACTACCTGGACGATCCCGAGTTCTGCGTGTCGAAGGGATTGAGCGATGGCGATCGCTGGCCAGTTCTACTGCCGGGTTACATCCTGCACGCACTTGCGCGAACGCGGTCAGAAATCGAAACAGCGCCTTACCAGCCAGCACCCGGTGACGAAGTCTTCAACCCTGACAAGACCGTGTAGCAACCGGGCAGTGACGGTAAGAAGTGAAGGCGCTGGTTCTCTCTCTCGCGACAGAAGTCCAAAGGCGGTGTGGAGCAGTAACAGTAGGGTGGGTCAACTGAAAGGCGACCCATCTGATGCTGTCAAAGATCAGAAAGCTACCCGGCTTCCGACTCAGGTGCGTGACGCGGTTTGTCTGAATCACGGGTCGGCAAGGATCGAGCGGTACATCGCGGCCTCAGCTTCCGGCATCGTTTTCAGCAGCGGCCGCATCGTGTAGTTCCCGTGCATCTTGTCGTCGCGCATGAACATCCAGTCGGAAATTTCTGCTTTCCTGACCGTCCAGGCCTGGCCGATTTTGACGTTGCCGACAATTCCCGGATCGTTATTGATGATGCCCTTGAATTCACCGTTCTGGAATGTCACGTCCGTCAGCCAGAAGTGTTCGGTGCGGCCGGCCTCTTCGATCGGCACTTTGACGGCGTGATCGGTCCCGGTTGGATTCGCCAGTTCGCCGACAAATGAATCGACCTCGCTGCGCGCACGGGCAATAGCCGCGTCCATTTCCTGCTCATCGTAACCAGACTCCACGAGCGTGTCGGGCGCTGGTTTGCTGCAACCGGTGACTGCCAGCAGGAGGAACAGGGCGATTGTCGATCGGTACTTCATATCTCAATTCCTGACGAACAAGAACCAGGCTGCGTGGCCTGTCACAGCCAGTTCTGCGTCCACCGCAGATGGCAACGCCTGGCATGCTGTTTCTATCTACGCGTTCAGTCAAGAGTGGCGAAGGAAGTTCTGCCGAGTTGTTTCCATGAAAGGATTTCGTCAGGCGCAGGCCGTCAACGGCAATGCAGCCAGTACCGACGACGGAGTGGCGGGCTGCCATAAACGCTGCAGCGGGAGTCAGCCCTGGTGCCAGAGTGGTGGCTCACAGAACTCAGCGCTGGTGGCCGCGCTGGTGCCAGGACCAGCGGAAGAGGTTGCGGGTATCGACGTAACGGGCGTTCGAAGAACTCGAACCCAGGACCACCACGATCAGTTCATCCGGGCCTCGATCGCCCAGCGCGACCAGGCAGGCGCCGGCGTCCAGCGTCCAGCCGGTCTTGATGCCCTGATAACCGGAGATGTCCAGCAGCTTGTTGGTCGTCTTCCAGGTGATGTCGCGCGAATAGCCGCTGGTGCTGGTGACGCGGACTTTGTGTTCGCGCGTGCCCGCGATGTCCCGGAACAGCGGCTCGCGCAGCGCGGCGGCGGCGATCTGAATCAGGTCCGCGGCCGAGGACACGTGTCCGTCCGCCGGGAGTCCGTGCGGATTGCGGAAACGCGTCTGCTTCAGGTTCAGCGTTTCCGCCGTGTGATTCATCTGTGCCACGAAGTGCGCGACCGGACCGGCTCGCTTTGACGTTTTGTTCTTCCCCGTCGAACCCGCAGGGGCGAAGCGATGCCCCAGAGTTTCCGCGATGGCCTGCGCCGCATCGTTCCCCGACGGCAGCATCAGACCGTACAGCAGATTCCGCAGACTGATTTTCTCACCGGCCCGCAGCCCGGCCGAAGACCCTTCGATGGCATCGGCCGTCTTTGAGAACGTGACGGTTTCATCGAGCAGCCCTTTATGCTGCCGGGCCAGTTGCAGCGTGACCAGAGCGGTCATGATCTTCGTCGTGCTGGCCATCTCCACCTGCCGGTCGCTGCGGTCGCCCCACAGCACGGCACCTGTCTTCGCGTCACCAATCGCCCAGGCCGAAGCCGTGACAAACGGCGGGCCGCCCAGCGAGTCGCGCGGTTCCCGTCCCGGTTTGACATCCGGCATCGGCGGCGCGGCGGGCGTTGTGGACGGCGATTCCGAAGCGGACTCATCCAGCAGAATCGGACTGAGCGCCGACCACGTGCGGGAGCTGACCACGCCATCGACATCCAGCCGGTTCTGTTTCTGAAACTCCTGCACGGCGCGCTGCGTCGCCCGGCCGAATTCGCCATCGACCGTCAGTCCCGGAGCCGGTGTCAGCCGCGCATTCAGAGTCCGCTGCAGCGCCGCCACCAGTTCACCAGCCGACCCCAGTCGCAGCACGTCGAGCGGCATGCCGTCTTCAGCCACCGCATCGCCCTGCTGAAAGTGTTCCCACACCTGCCGTCCGATCTCCGCGATGAGCACTTCGGCTTCATTCTCGTCGGTCCAGCGCTGATCCTGATTGCCGGCCGTGAGCACACACACCACGACCGGTCCCGCAGTGGTCTGCAGCAACCCGGCATCCGTGCGCACGGCCGAAACCGAACCCGTCTTGTGCGCGATCTTCGCTCCGGCCGGCAGATGCCGCGGCAGCATGGACTTCGATTCACAGTGCGTCAGATGAGTCCGCATCTCCTCGCAGTATTCCGACTTCAGACCGGCCAGTTGCCGTCGTTCGAGTTGCTCCAGCAGAGTGCTCATCTGCTGCGCGGTGGTGGAACCGAGTCCGAATTCGCGCGAGCGGGCAGGATCGAGCGACGTTTCCGCGCGGAAGACTTTCGCATGCAGGCGCGTGTCCGGCAGCTTGAGTTCCGTCATCGCGGCAGTGGTGGCGGACAGGCCGATCTGATCGACAATCAGATTCGTCGCCGTGTTGTCCGAATACGCGATCATCAGCCGGACCGCGTCGCGCAGCGTCAGATTCAAGCCGGCCGCGAAGTGCGTCGTCAGAATTCCCGATCCCTGCACCTTGTCCTCATCCCGGAGCGTCAGCCGCTGGTTCAGGTCGAGCCGGCCGGACTGGACCTGCCGGTAGGTTTCCACCATGACGGGCACTTTGATGAGGCTGGCGGTCGGCATCGGGACGGTGTCGTTGTGCGTGAAACTTTCGCCCGTGGTCAGATGCCGGACTTTCACGGCGACCCGCCCGCGATGCGCTGCGATGAGCGGCATCAGACGCCCCTTGAGCGCCGCCGATGGTTTGTCCTCCACCGGAGCGGATTCATCCTGCGCGGAGAGCGGTCCGACCGCCGACATCCACAGACAGACAACGATCATCATTCGCCGCAGCAGGTCCGGGGCGGGAACGGCAGAGCAGGGATTCATGCGGAACACGGGTTGTCTCCACAAAGCGGCGAGTGCAACTGGCAGCGGGCCTGGCCTCCGCGCCTTTGTGGTGAATCTCTCACCACGGAAACACAGAGTTCACGGAGAATGCATCCGGCTCAACAGAATCAGCCAGAGCGCGGCGATACCGAGCGTCAGCAGAGTGACCGGGATGCCGACGCGCGCGTGCTGCTTCCAGTTGATGCGAATGCCCAGTTGCGCGGCCTGATCAATGACGATGATGTTGGCGATGCTGCCGACCACGAGCAGGTTACCGGCCAGAGTGCTCGACAGCGCGAGAATCGGTCCGGACAGCGGATGCGAACACACCGGCAGCAGCAGCATGGTGGCCGGCACATTGGACACCGTGTTCGACAGCAGCACCGTCAGGCCGAACAGCCAGCCGGGCTGAGCGGGATCAATGCCGGTCGAGCGGATCAGGTCCAGTCCCCGTTCCAGCAGTCCCGCCGACTGCAGCGCGTCATTGACGATGAACAGGCCGCCGAAGAGCACCAGCAGATGCCAGTCGATCAGGTTCAACAGCGAACGCGTCGTGGCTTTGCGGCTGGTCAGGATGACGGCTCCCGCCACGAGTGCCGCCACGTCGCGATGCACGGCGGGAATCAGGAACGCGATCAGCAGCGCGATGGTCACGACCAGACCTTTGCCGGTCTGCCAGCGATTGAACTCCGGATACGGCGCGATCACGGGAGTCAGGTCCGTCTCCCATCGGCCGGCTGTCTGGCGGCAGATGAACCACCAGGTGACCAGCAGGCTCAGCAGCGTGGGCACGATGGCCTGACCGAGATACGTGAGAAAGTTCAGATTCAGCCGCTGGCCGATCAGGATGTTCTGCGGGTTGCCGATGAGCGTGGCCGCCGAGCCGATGTTGCTGGCGCAGGCCAGCGCCAGCAGAAACGGCACGGGATTCAGCTTCCGTTTGAGACAGCCTTCGGCCAGAAGCGGCGACATCGCCAGGCAGACGATGTCGTTGGTCAATACGGCCGACAGAACGGCGGCGGCGAGAATCACCATCAGCATCAGTGTCCGCGGTGTGACCGGAACACCCGCCAGCCGCTGTGTGAAACGCGAGTAAAAGCCGCCGATCCGGAACTGCGCGGAGACCAGCATCAGTCCGAACAGGAGCGCGATCGTGGAGACATCAATCGCCCGCCAGCCGGCTTCAAGCGACACAGCCTGTCCGCCGATCAGCGCGACCGCGCCCAGCAACGCCGCTCCCGTCCGGTCAATCGCGGTCCCCGGCATCCGGCCGATGATCATGACGGCGTACACCAGAGCGAACACCGTCAGCACGAATCCATTCATGAGTCCATTCCAGGGAGCGTCCTCACGTCGTGAGGATTGAGACCGGCCAGCGCCGCGGCAGCATATACGGGACGTGGCCTTTCAGGAGATGTTTGAAGCACCAGGTGTCCTCGTTGATTGACCTTCAGATTGATCTCAGCGCGAGTGAGTTGATGTGGCTGTGAGCGGCAAGGCGCGGAAATCAATCTGAGGATCAATTCACGACAGTGAATCTCACAGGAAAGGCATTCAGGCACGGAGTCACCAGGCAGGGCGATCTATCGGTCCCTCTCTTTGTGACTTCGTGTGAGCAGTCTTTCCGGAACGAACTCTGAAAACGCCTGCGCCTCCGGCTGCGGGTTAAACAATCAAAGGCGTCGTCCACGGCGGTGGACTGGCTGAACGCCGCGTTTCACACCGTGCGAAGCCCGGTGCTCCGCTCATCGGAAACTCACTGGCCACCGCATTCTTCAGTTTCCTCCCGGCGGAGCAGTAGGATGAGCACGCTTCATTCCTGCCGGGAGTTCGCTCGTGAAAGTTCTCCGACTGCTGTGTCTGCTTCTGTTCGGTCTGTCGCTGGCCAGCGCGGTCCGGGCCGATCAGGGAACGGACGATTTCAAATTCGCTCAAGGTCTGTATCAGAACGAACGCTGGTCGCTGGCCGAAGAGGCGTTTGTGAAGTTTCTGACCGCTCATCCCGGTCACGATCAGACGCCGCTGGCGACTCTGTATCTGGGGCTGACTCAGATTCAGAACACGAAGTATGCCGAAGCCCGGAAGACGCTGACGACGTTCGTCACGAAGTATCCGAACAGCCGCGACGTCGCGCATGCCGACTTCCGCATCGCGGAGTGCAGCTATTACCTGGGAGACTTTGAAGCCGCCGCGACCGCGTTCGACCGGGCGCTGAAGAAGTACCCGGAAGATCCGTTCCGGGAGTTCGGCTGGGCGTATCTCGGCGAATCGCAGCGGCGACTGGGCCGGCATCGCGAAGCCTCGGCCAGTCTGCAGAAATCGCTCGACCTGTTCCCGCGCGGACGCATGGCGGCCGAAGCTCGTTTCGGACTGGCGCAGGCCACGGAAGCGCTGGGCGAATCCGACACGGCCTTGAAGCTCTATCGCGAAGTGACGGCCGATGCCGCCGCCGATCGCGCTCCGGAAGCGCAGCTGGCGATCGCCGGGCTGCTCTTCGAGAAGAAGGACTTCGACCAGGCGCTCGTGGAATATCAGAACGTCGAGAAGCGGTTTCCGAAGTCCGCGCTGATTCCCGTGGCGCGACTCAACGCCGGCTACGCGGCGTATCAGAAGAGCGATTACCAGAAGGCTCTGACCTTCTTCGATCAGGCGGAAGACGAGCCATCGCAGAAGCTGAAGGCCGGCTACTGGAAGGGCCTCACGCTGAAAGCACTGCGGGATTTTTCCGGAGCCGCCACGGTGCTGCGGGAAGCCGCTTCGACGGCGGCGAATGATCCGCTGACGGAAACCATCCTCTATCAACTGGCCGACTGTCATTTGAAGTCGGGGCAGTTGCTGGATGCAGAGAAGCGATTTCTGGAAGTCAGCGACCGTTTCCCGCGCGGCTCGTTCGGCGATCACAGCCTGTACTTCGCGACGGACTGCATCCTGAAGCAGACCCGCGATCTGAAGGATGCGCCGCGGACCGCTCGGCTCCGCGATGCGGAACTCCTGCTGGACCGGTTTGAACGCGAGTATCCGGCCAGCGAAATCCGGCTGCCGCACGATCTGCAGCGCGGTCAGTTCCTGCTGATGCGCAGCGCCGATGGCGATCTGGTGAAGGCGGAGATCGCCTACCGCCGGGTGCTCGACAACAGCCGCATGGATCAGACTCGCAACGAAGCGCGGTATCAGCTCGCGCGGCTCAAGCAACTGCAGAAAGACAACTCGACGGCACTGGAGTTGATCCGCCCGCTGGCTCAGGACGTGCAGGCCGATGCGAACAAAGGCTTCCCCGAAGCGCTGATCCTGTTCGGTGCTCTGACCCGCGATGCGGCTCAGCACAGCGAAGCCATCCGCGCGGCGAAGACGTATCTCGACCGCGAAGCCCAGGGGGTGCTGCGCGATCAGGCGTGGAGCATCGTGGCGGTGTCAGCGGCTCGCAGCGGGAACTGGAAGGAGACCGATACGGCCATTGAGCAACTGCTGACCGCTCACGCCGGCAGTCCGATCCTGTCGCAGAATCTGCAACTGGTCGCGGACATCGCTTTTGAAGCGAAAGAGTGGGATCGTTCGATCCGGTTCTTCAAAGCTCTGATGGCTCCGGGAAAGGATTCGCCGTTTCATCCGGCGGCCCTGAGCGGCCTGGCGTGGAGCCAGTTTCAGAAGGGCGATTATGCCGCGTCGGAAGCTCACTTCCGCGAGTTCACTCAGCAGCATTCGCAGCACGAGCTGGCCCCCGAAGCCGCGTTCATGATCGGCGATTCGCTGCAGAAGGCGGGTCAGAAAGAAAAGGCCACCGCCGCGTTTCAGGAAGCGTTTGAGAAGTACAAGCCCGCGCGCCGCGCGTATCTCGCCGGACTGCAGGCCGCGCGGTTGTTGATCCTGCAGAAAAGGATCGAAGACGCCGACCGCGCCTATGCGGCACTCGATCTGACGTTCCCGAAGGAGAAGGAACGGCCGCTGGTGCTGGATGAATGGGCGGCCGCTCTGGCGGCAGCCGAGCAGTACGATCGCGCCGATGCGGTTTATCAGAAGCTGGCCACCGAATTCCCCGACAGCGATCTGGCCGACAACGCGCGGTTCAATCTCGCCGAAAGCGATCTGGTCAACGGCCGGCTGGAAGCCGCGCGGAAGAACTTCGATCAACTGGCTTCCAGTCCGAAGTCCGATGCAAAAGTTCGCGAGGATTCGCTGTATCGACTGGTCGCCCTGGCCGTCGAAGTGCAGGACTGGCAGGATGTGGTCGATAAGGCCGGGAAGCTGACCGAGCAGTTTCCGCAGAGCGACTACATGCCCGAGGCGAAGTTTCAGCAGGGCAACGCGCAGCTCAACCTGTCGCAACTGGAACCGGCCGAGAAGACTCTGCTGAGCGTTTCCGAGATGAGCAGTCGCGCTTCCGTGTCTCAGCAGGAATGGTTCCCGCATGTCTGGCCGCTGCTGGCTGAAGCGCAGGTTCGGCAGAAGAAGTACAGCGAAGTGCTCAAGACCGCCGATCGCATGCGGCAGTGGCAGCCGGAATCGGCGCTGCTGTATCTGGTTGATGAAGTCGTGGGGCGGGCCTTCAAGAATCAGGCGCGCTTTGAAGAAGCGCGGCAGGCCTTCCAGCGCGTCACGTCTTCAAAGGCCGGTGAGAAAACGGAAACCGCCGCGAAGGCGCAGCTCATGCTGGCCGAAACGCACTTCCTGCAGCAGCAGTACAAGGAAGCCCGCGACGCGTATCTGCGAGTCCACTTTCTCTATCAGTTCCCCGAATGGCAGGCGGCCGCGCTGTTCCAGTCCGGCAAATGCGCCGAGCTGCTCAAGCAGCCGCAGGAAGCCGCGAAGGACTATCAACTGCTGATCGACCAGTTCAAGGATTCGGAGTACGCGAAGCAGGCCGCCGACCGGTTGAAGAACCTGTAGACGGGAAATCTCCGCCGGAACTCTGGATGAACTCAGATCAGATTGCGTGACAGGACTCAGGGATGCGAGTGACGCATATCATCACGCGGCTGATCATCGGCGGAGCGCAGGAGAACACGCTCTTCAACTGCGAAGACCTGCATCGTCTGCACGGCGATGACGTGACGCTGATCACCGGGCCGGGACTGGGGCCGGAAGGCAGCTTGATGGAGCGGGCGCGTGGCGCGGGATTCCGCATCCTGGAAGTCGATGCGTTCCGACGAAGCATCCATCCGCTGCGGGACTGGTCCAGCTACCGCACGATCCGGACCACGCTGCGCGAACTCCAGCCGGACATCGTGCATACTCACAGCTCCAAAGCCGGCATCATCGGCCGCCGGGCGGCGTGGAGTCTGGGGATTCCGGCCGTGCATACGATTCACGGCGCGTCGTTCCATACCGGGCAGAGCGCGCTGGCTTACAACGTGTATCGCTGGCTGGAACGGCGGGCCGCTCCGTGGACGGCGGCGTTCATCAGCGTCTGCGATGCCATGACCGAACATTACGTCCGCGCCGGAATCGCCCCGCGCGAACGCTTCACGACAATCTACAGCGGCATGGATGTCGAACCGTTCCTGCATCCGCCGCGCCGTCGCGAAGACGTGCGACGCGAACTGAATCTTCAGCCGCATCAGGTGGCGATTGCCAAAGTCGCGCGGCTGTTTCATCTCAAGGGTCACGAATTCCTGATCCGCGCGGCGAAGGTCGTCTGTGACAGTCATCCGGAAGCGGTGTTCGTGCTCATCGGTGACGGTCTGCTGCGCGAAACCATCGAACGCGAGATTACCGCGCTGGGGATTGCCGACCGCTTCCGCTTCACGGGGCTGGTGCCGCCGTCGCGCATTCCGGAACTGATTCATGCGGCGGACATCGTCGCGCACACCAGCGTGTGGGAAGGCCTCGCGCGCGTGCTGCCGCAGGCGCTGATCTCCGGCCGGCCGGTTGTCTCTTATGACATCGACGGCGCGCGTGAAGTGTGTCGTCCTGGTGAAACGGGTTTCCTGCTGCCTCCGGAATCCGTCGAGGAACTGGCCGATGCGCTGGGGCAGCTCATCGAGTCTCCGACCTTGCGCGAACGCTTTGGCCAGACCGGCCGCGCACGATTCACCGATCAGTTCCGGCACGAGTTCATGACGCGGCAGATCCGTGCCGTCTACGAACGGGTTCTCTCGCGCGCCTGATTCGGATCACAGAAAATCTCTGCGCTCGGAATATCGGGAGGGCGAGGCTCCTGCCGAGCCGCAGCCTCGGCTCGGCAGGAGCCTCGCCCTCCCGGAGACGCGCGGTGATTTCCAGTGGCCCGTATGAACCCTGCACTCAATCCGCTCCGTAGCGCGGCTGACCGCTCCAGCCCAGCTTCTTCTGCAGGACGCCGTAGTAGCTGTAGCCTGGCAGCCGGGCGAGCTTGAAGGTCACGTCGGCGCGGCGGATTTCCAGTTCGTCGCCCACCTGAAAGGGTCGCCGGATCTGGCCATCGACAACCATGACGACCTCGGTGCGCGTCGTCGGCAGTTTCAATCGCCAGGTGCGCCGTGCGTCATCGACCAGCGACCGGTTGGAAAACGTATGCGGGCAGATCGGTGTGGCGACAAACACGGGCAGATCCTGTCTCACGGCAGGACCGCCGGCCGACAGGCTGTGAGCCGTTGAACCCACCGGCGTGCTGATGATCAGACCATCGCAGCTGTAAGTGCTGACCGGGAGATCGTCGATCGACAGAGCCACCTCAATCATCTCCATGCTGCGGGCCGCGCTGACTGCGACTTCATTGAGTCCCAGCAGTGTTTCGCTGGTTCCCTGCCGGGTTCGCAACGTGCATTGCAGCATGAGATGTTCGACAACCTGATACTGCCGCTGCCGGATCTCCGTGAAGCGCTGGCAGAATTCGTCCGGCGTCATATCGGCGAGAAAGCCGAGCCGGCCCAGGTTGACGCCCAGAATGGGCAGTTGAGTCATCCCCATCTGTCGCGACGCGCGAAGAATCGCGCCGTCGCCACCCAGCACCACCACCAGATCGACTCCCGGCAGGATGGATGGATCCAGGTTCTCGATGACTTCCGAAGCCACCACTTTTGTTTCCGGCTGATCGCGCAGAAAGTCCGTCAGGCGAGCTGCCACGGCGTCGATGCGTTCGCTGTGGTCGCGGTTGAGAAACAGGAGTCGCAGCGGCTGAGTCATGAATCGTGCGTCCCGGAGAGGCGAATCAACGTCCGCATTCTGCGACTCGCACGCCGGTTCGGAAAGTCCGAAAATCGATCCCGTGCTTTCTGCGACGATTCCGGAATCACAGCGGATGCGACCAGCCCAGGCGGGACAGAGGCTGCCGGATTCCATCCGGGAGCTTCAGCAGCGCCTCGGTTCCCGCCGTGATTTCTCCAATGCGGCTCAGCGGGACATCGAGCGGCTGTCGCTGCAGCAGCCGCTCACCATCCGGTGGCGCGACCGTGAAAAGA
>Ga0172372_10005907_pt1 | contig 16865 bp, 14 predicted proteins | sample LakKiv5m_2_FD_114544 | JGI IMG/M metagenome (GOLD analysis project Ga0172372, IMG submission 114544) | Freshwater microbial communities from Kabuno Bay, South-Kivu, Congo - kab_092012_9.5m | ecosystem: Environmental > Aquatic > Freshwater > Lake | place: Democratic Republic of the Congo...
CGCGAGATCGGCGGCTCTGCCGCCATTGAGTCGGCAAATATGCGCGCGCATTTCGGTGTAACTTGCGGCATGAAGGGCGTGTGTTGCTCCAAATTTTTTTGCTTGTTCTAAACGGGAGTTTTGTCGATCTATAGCAATGATTAGTTTTGCTCCTGCAATATGAGCTGCTTGAATGGCGTTGAGTCCCACCCCACCACAACCTAGAACGACCACGGTTTCTCCAGCTCGTACACGACCCGCATTGATAACGGAACCATAGCCCGTCATGACACCACAGCCCATGAGTGTCGCGGCAGTGAAAGGGATATCAGGTTCTAGTTTGACCAAGGCCTCTTCGCGAACGATCGTTAGTTCGCTAAGGGTGCCAAGGTGAAAACTTCGCACGATGGGTTTGTCTTGATATAAACTAGCCTGTAAATGAGCGTGTCCGGACATAGTTCCCGTGACAGGAGAGTTCTGCTCGCAAATGTGACGTGAGCCTTCAGCACAAGTGCGACATTGTCCACAGGGTATGGCCCAATTGAGCACGACTGCATCTCCTGCCTGTACACGGCTCACGCTTTTGCCGACAGCTTCTACTATGCCAGCTCCTTCGTGACCGAGAACCATAGTTTTATTCCACTTTAAACTATCCCAATCCGTGTGGCATAAACTGGCAGCTTTGATGCGAACGCGAACCTCGTTTGGCCCTGGTTCTCCAACCTTGATAAGATCGACGAAAAAATCTCCTGAACCTTTGGTGATGACAGCTTTTGATTTCATGCCTGCTAGTTTGAGTATTTTTCTAATCAAGTCCTATGATTTTCGGTCTAAATAATATACTATTCAGTCAATAAAAGTGCAAAATTTAATTTTATAGAGACTGAAAAGTGCGTTTAGAAGAAGAGCCTATTTTTTATGGCCCAAATCAAAGTGTGCAATTGCAGCATCGCCAAGAGCGGGAATTTCCATTTTTTTGGCATTGGCACGGTGAATTGGAAATCACGATGATCACTAAAGGTAGAGGTCTTAGAAGAATTGGGTCTGATCTTCAAGCTTATGAGGCGCCTGAGTGTGTGATTGTACCTTCGCAACAACCCCATAGTTGGATGTCGCAAGGAGAAGGCGAGAATGAAGCTTGGATATGTCAATTTAGGTTGGATGCCCCACTTTGGCAACAAGCGGAGCTTCGAGAGTTGCATCAATGGTTGTGTTTGAATCAGGCGCGTGTGAGTAAACAAGCTTCGCTTGAGTTGTTTGTCGCTTTAGCTGAGTCAGTAGAAACAAAACGCCTAGCGCGCTTGCTTGATTTTTTAGACCACTTGATGAAGTTAAAATGGACTAAAACGGGTTCTTCTTTAATCGTTCAAGACAGTGGCAAAGAACAGGCCGATTGGATGAATCGTATCCAAAGTTGGTTGGAGCAAGGAGGAAAACTTTCCGTCCCCGCGTTGGCTGAGCAAATGTACTGTAGCGAAAGCAGTCTGCGCCGCTATGTCAAAAAACACACGGGCCAAACGTTGACGGAATTGTTAAACGATTGGCGCGTGGAAAAAGCAAAAACCTTGCTCCGCAGTAAAGAGATGGGGGTTTTGAAAATCGCGTATGAAGTGGGTTTTGAAAACGTTTCGCATTTTCATCGCCAATTCAAAAGGCATTGCGGTCTTACACCCAAACAGTATCAACTGAAGTAATGAGTTCAGCAGAGCAGCTCAAAGCTTAGTTTAGTTACAAAGCAAGTGATATAGCGGTGTAAAAATTCCTGCCGAGGCTGTTTTGTCCTGAACCGTGGACACGGTAGTCTTCGTCAAAAATATTTTCAACACCCAAACTAAAGGTGGAGCGCTCTTTGTAGATATAATTAAAGACAATACTGGATAGAAAATAAGCCGGAGTCCCTCCTGGTGGGATACGCTGAGTGTCGGTTTGGTCGCCACTAGACAATTTGTCTGCTTTGGCGACATACCTGTTGTCCAATTGAAGATTCCATTTTTTACTGGCTTGGTATCGGAGGCTATTGCCAAGCGTGAAAGGGTTGATGCGTGAGAGGTAGTCGTCTTTGCCTTTGTCTTTACCGTACTGATAACTTAGGAAGGTTCTCGAAAAAAAAGTTTTGAATTCATTATGAACAACGACATCAAATCCTTCAACATAAGCCTTGCCACTGCTGTTGATTTTGAAAGTATTGCCACTGATCACCGTCGAATCGATGGCGTTTTTGATGTCGGTATAATAAGTGGACACTTCTATATTGTGAGCATTAGAACCGGCTTTAAAACCCAATTCATAAGAGGTGAACTTTTCATCCTCCAGTTCAGGAGCGGGTTGTGATTGCACTCCAGAACGAGCCGTGCCGTATATGGACAGATCGCTTAAATTGGGGGCTCTAAAACCTTGGTTGATGCCACCATAGACATTGAGGTGATCAAAGTCATGGTGGGCCGAGAGTCCGAAAGATAAGTTGCTCCAATCCTTCTCCAAACTTTCTACCAAACCAGAATTGGCATTCAAGTATTTCCCAATATCCACTTTGGCATAGCTGTAGCGTGCGCCTAAGCGCAACTCAGTTTCTCCGAGCCAAATGGTGTGATCGGCATAGAGGCCAGAATCGATGTAGGTTGAATCGGAACCAACCGGTGTGTCGTCTCTTACGACACCATTTCTTGTGTAGAAGGAATCTACATGGTCGATGTAAACTTCATAGCCAAGGTGCGTGTTGGGTATGGCGTTCCATTGACCAATAAAACCATCGGTATCGACGTTGAATCCGCTTAGACGCACATCCGTGCTGCTGCGGGTGTTGTCTTCTATTTCATCTTGCGATTGACGCGAGTAACCAACGAAAAAGTCATCGTGATCATAGCGTAGGTAACTGAGGTTGTGTTTTTGATCAAAATCACGAGTCAGATGGCTTCCGGTTGTCGTGCCTTCCCAAGATTGGTTGTTGTCTACGGTGGAGTGCCAGCGCGAGGCGTTGTTTTGTTTGAAAAATTGGTTGGAGAGGGTGAGAAGACCATTTTGAACAGGGTGAGTTATTTTGATGCCGCTGCCGTATTCATCGAAGCCGGTGCCTTCTAGCTCGCCTAGTTTTGCAACATCCATGTCGCCGAAATGATTGCTGGTGCCATCTAAATAGATCGTGGTGTTTCCGAGTTTGAAATCGTATTTGAGAGTTCCCATGACGGAACTATCAGCGGAGGCCAAGCGCGTGTAAAACTCTTTTTGTAGTTCAGTTCGACTGAAGGCTTCAACCGAAGCCACTGCTCCAGAGCCGTAACGAGCAGAGACCGATCCTTTTGAAATCACCAATTTATCAACGGTGGAGCCGTTGATGGTGTTCCAATAATGGTTTGGTCCTGAACGGAAAATGCTATTGTTCAGTTTGAAACCGTCGTGTAACATCATCACATGGTAGCCTGTGAAACCGCGGATGTAGGGCGAGCCTTGGGCTGGGCCGGTTTTTTGAATCAAAACTCCAGGTTCGTTTTGAAAGTAATCAACGAGATGTGGAGATTGAATTTTTATAGTTTCCGTTTCAATCTGATCGGTTTTTGCCGCGGTAATGATAATCGGATCAAGTTGGACAGGTTCTTCGCAAATAAGTGAACTAAACATAATGGCAAAGAAGGGGAATGCTTTTTTGTACATTGGAAAATTTAAAAAGTAAAGGATGTTCAGGTAAAACGGATGGAGCGGATCAAAAGTTCATTTAAGCGTATTTTTTTTCAATGAACTTTTGATAGGTTTAAATCGTTTCACCTTAACCAAGCAATAGATTTGAGATAGGTTTAATGATGAAAGGTTATTTTTTTGCATTGTTGACGGGGATAGGGCTGTTAGCCATGCTTCAGTCTGAAACAACTCAGGCGCCAGAAACATTGATGGAGTTAAAACCTGAGTTAAGGGGAAGCATCAATCAGGCGGTTCACTATTTGCGCACGGTTCAAAAAAATGGAAATTGGTTGAACCATCCGGGTGTCACGGCGTTATGTTTAAAGTCTATTTTTGAGTGTTACCGACAATACAATGAGAATGATGGTCCGTGGTTGCGAATGCCGCTTCAGTATATTTTGAGTTGCCAACAACACGATGGTGCTTTTTTTGATCCAAAATCCAGAACACCGGTTAAAAATTATTCTTCAGCTTTAGCGATACTCGCTCTCACTGCTACAAAAAATCCAGAGTACAAAGAGAGAATTGCTTTGGCTCAGAAATTTATAGTTGAGATTCAATGTGATGAAGGTGAGCTGTACGAAAAGGAAAAAGATTATGCTTATGGAGGCATTGGCTATGGTGGAGATGAGCGTCCCGATCTGAGCAACTTACAGCTTGCACTAGAATCATTGAGAGCTTCAGGTTTGCCAGAAGACCATCCCGCTTATAAGAAAGCGCTGATTTTTATCGAACGTTGCCACGATGTTGAAGGCAACGATATGCCGTGGGCTCATGCTAGTGGTGGGTTTACCTATGCTCCAGATTACCCGACCAATGCGAGGTTGTCGGTTGACCCTTCCACCAAAGAAGTTGTCCCTTATGGAAGCATGAGTTTTGCTGGCTTAAAGAGTTTGCTTTTTTGCAAGGTGAGCATGGACGACCCGCGAGTTCAGGAAACCTTAAAATGGTTGGGGCAACATTTTTCAGTCACTGAAAATCCTAACCGCGGACAAACTTCTATCTTTTATTATTATCACCTCATGTCCAAAGCCTTGCAGGTTGCAAACATAGATGAGTTGGAGCTTAGCGACGGAAAAAAAGTGGATTGGCGATTGGCTCTGGCCAAGGAATTGCTGAAACGCCAAAGGGAAGATGGTTCATGGGTTAATCATGATCCAAAATACATGGAGGGCAGTTCTGAGTTATGCACGGCTTATGCACTGAATACCTTGAATGTGATCTATGAAAAACTTTGAGATGAGTCTTCATTGCAAAATCGAGATCAATAGACCTTGTTTATCGATTTTATACTCAACACCGCCATGCCGGTGGTAAAAATTCTTCCTCCTACACGGCTCCATTGATCGTCCATAGGCCAAGTGCCGGCCAAGTCACCTTGGGCGATTTGTTTGGATAAGAGCTCTCTCTTCCAAGCTTTGATCATGGTTTCTGTTTCACCCGAACCTTCTAAAAAGATTTGCATGGCTGAGAGAGGATGGCCTTTGGTTTCAAAAGTCAGTTCTTTAAAGGTGGTGCTTGCTGATTCTTCTGGTATTTGAATTAAAATTGATTTTGATAACGGTTTTTCAGACAAGGCCAATTGTGCCCAAGCGCTTAGATTGCGTTCAGCGCGAGCCTCTTGATGGTAACCAAATGCGCCGTTTTTAAGTCTGTAGGTCTCTAATTTACCACATGCTTTTTCAAGAGTATGTTCAGGTATCATTATGCCCAACTTCGAAGCCTGTCGCAAGGCCAATGTTGCCAAGCTAATATTGTATAAATCACCTAGGAAGGGCTCGCCAAAGGAACCGTCCTCATTTTGAACATTCAATAAATAGGTGACGCCTTTGTTTATGTTTGGCAACAATGTTTTGTCATCATCGCTCATCATCGACATCAAAGCCAAGGCGGAGATGCCCACCTCAAAACGCTTTTTGCCGCCCCATTGTTCCACGTCCCAAGATCCGGTCTCTAATTGCTGAGCACGCAGCCAATGAAGTGATTCGGCGATTTGGAGCTGTTCGGTATCAGTTGAAACCTTGATGATCAAAATCGTTGCCAAGTAAATGGCCATTCCCAAAAACAAACTTGCGGCTAAGGCTACTGTACATCGATAGCGCAATGCCGAACGCCTTTTTATTTTTGCTACCACCATTGCACCATTGATCACTGACGAAACCGGTCTTGCATTTTTCAAGCGGGCGAGGAGTTGAACTTCATGATGACAGGTTGAACATACGCGCAGATGCTCTCTTTCGACATCGCTTAAATCCTGTTGTGCTGCGGCTCTTTCAAGCTGCTCCAATTCAAGATGCTGATGCTCACTTTGCATTGAATTTCCTCATATTTTCAAGGGCATTGTGCATACGAGATTTGATCGTTCCCAGTGGCAATTGCATGAGCTCTGCTATCTCAGCATAGCTCATTTCGGCTTGGGTTCTCAAAATGACCACCTCCCTTTGCTCGTGTGGTAGTTGTTGCAATAACAGTTCAGATTCAATTTGATGTTTTTCCAAGTCTGTCTGGCGTAGGGTTTGTGCTTGAGTTTGTTCAAAAAAATTAAGACAGCGTTCTTTAAACATACTCCACTTTTTATTTTTACGCGCAGCATCAATGACCTTTTGTTTTGCCAGAAGATAGAGAAACGTGCTGAACTTGGCATTCTCTTGATATTTAAAGCGGTATTCATAAACCTTGATCCATATCTCCTGAGTAAAGTCGTCTAACTCATGAGATGGAACGTTCATTGAACGCAAAAAGTTCATTAAAGTTTGATGATGTCTGTCCACCAGAATGGCGAATAGTTCAACATCGCCTTCGCAGCAGCGACGAAAGATCTCCTGTTCAGATAATGTTTCTAAACTCAGTTTTGTACCATTGGAAATTGAGTCTGGTTCCGAATAGAGGATTTTTTTTCAGACGTTGTCAATCATCTTGGAAGCCAGCATTTTTCAAACAGGACTTATTGAGGGCCTTTTAAAAGGATGGATTAGAGCGGCCTTTTTTCTACAAGGTCAGTTTATTTAACGATAGGATTTCGTTTTATAGTCAAAATATTGTGTCAGCAGAGTTGTTCATTTCATAGTTCGTACAAATCAACAGAAATGAGTTAAAAAACAGTGTCGTTTAGGTATAGTGGGAGTTGCGGTACGGTGTTAAGTTTCACTCCACTGGCGCAAAAGGTTGTGATACACGCCTGTTAGGCGAATGATCTCGGCATGGTCGCCGAGTTTCTCTCTCAGGTATTGGATAGAAAGATCCAAATCATTTAAAATGCGTCTTTGTTCGTCACTTTTAACCAAACTTTGCAGCCAGAAAAATGAGGCGATGCGAGCTCCGCGAGTAACCGGAGTCACGCGATGCAAGCTGGTTGAAGGGTAGATAACCATATCGCCGGCGGCTAGTTTTACACTATGCTGGCCATAGGTATCGTCGATGATCAATTCGCCGCCGTCGTACTCTTCGGGCTCACTTAGAAAGAGTGTCATGGAGAGGTCCGTTCGCAACTTGTGAGGGGTGCCGGGAATGTAGCGAATGGCATTGTCGATGTGAAAGCCAAAAGATTGTCCCTCGCGATAGCAATTGAAAAGTGGCGGGAATATTTTGGCCGGCAGGGCGGCGGACATAAATAGGGCGGATTGTCCCAATGCCATGTAGATTTCATCTCCTAATTGTCGAGCTTGAGAACAGTTTTCCGGCAATTGAAAATTGTATTTAGCCTGTGAGGATTGAGTGCCGGCTGTTGCTTTGCCATCGCTCCAAGGGGCTTTAGACAGAACTTGACGCATGTGTTGAACTTGCGCTTTGGAGATGAGTTGTGGGATAGAATAGAGCATGGTGGTGAGGGGGAAAGTTGAAAAGTTACCATGAGTGCGGCGTTTGCCGCGCTCATGGTAAAACGAATGGAGCTTAGAATTCGTAACCGGCATTAAGTCGGAAATAACGTCCTGCGCCAGGTATAAAGTGACCACCGCCCAATTGATACTCGTAGCTTTCATCGCTCAAGTTAGAGCCATTCAATTGCAGGCTGATGCGATCGTTCACTTGATACGCTAGCATCATGTCAAAGATGATGTAGCTGTCTGCCGTTTCTCTACTATTTGGATCTGAACTATTGTAGCGTGTTCCTACATACTGAGCCCCCACGCCCATAGCCCACTTTTTGTTGATATCGTAGCGACTCCAAAGACTGGCGGAATGAGCGGGGGTATGGGCAAGTTCCATGCCGATCTGATTGACATCGGCGCCTTCGGCGTGGGATACTTCACTGTTTTGATAGGTGTAAGACGTTATCAATAAAAGTTTTGGCGTGATTTGGCCAGAGGCGCTCAGTTCCAAACCGTCAACTTTTTGCTTGCCGTTGAGGGTATCGAAAGACGTTCCTGCTCCAGTGGGATCGTCGGTGCGGGCATTTTTTTTCTCAGTGCGAAAGAGCGCCGCGTTGAATCCGAGTCTATTGTTGAGCAATAGCCATTTGGTGCCGAGCTCGTAGCTGACGCTTTCTTCTGGGTCGAGGTCTTTGATATTGCTCTGGGCACTCGTGGAAACGGTCAGCCCCTCAGCCGATGGGTTGTAGGAGTTGCCCACGCCAAAGTAAACGCTTCCTGCTGCCACGGGTTTATAGACAAGTCCCATATTCCAGCTAAAGAGTGTGTCGCTTGTGCTGATGTTTAAACTGGGATCGGTGTAATCGTACTGATAGTCGGTTTTAAAGCTTTCAATGCGCGCTCCCAAATTCAATTCAAAGTGCTTGTTGAAAGTGATGGAATCGAAGGCGTACAAGGCTTGAGAGGTTCCTTCGGCTTCGGTGCTGCTGCCATCGCGTCCGTAACTTCCGGTATAGGCAACGTTGGAATTGGGGTGATACAGGTCTATGACTTCAGGTGTGCTGTCGAGGTTGTCGTCAACAAGGTCAATAAAATTATATCGCTTGAACGTTTCTTTTGCATGCTCAACACCGGTCACAACATCGTGGGTGATGCTGCCGGTGTCAAAGCGGGTGATGTAGTCGAGTTGAAAAGCGAGCAGAGAATCTTTGGTGTCGCGTGTTTTTTCATCGCTCAAGCGCACATTTGTGCTGGTGGTTAAGCTCTGGAAGCGCGGTGCCGTCACGACGGACTGTCTTTCCACATAGCCAGTTCTGCCTTGAAGGCGCAGCATGCTGTCATCGGAAAGGTCCCATTCAAGCTGTGGGGTTAAGGATCGTGCTTTAATGTCTTCAAAATCTCTATTGACATTGCCATAAAAATTGCTGTAGTCGACCGGCGGCGCTTTGCCCTCGTAAGGTTGTAGTTCAGCAACGGGGTCGGAACTGCTGCTATTGCTAACCCAAGGTAAACCGTAATCGGGAAGATTGTCTTGTTGTTGGAGTTCGGCATTCACTTTGAAGCGCAGTTTGCTGCCAAGACCTGTGGCAAAGGAGATAGCACCAGCTTGTGTGGAATTTTCCACTTCATCTCGACCTGCGACATCGCCCTCGTCGCTGAGCAGATTGAATCGAATGGCAGTGGTTTTGTTGATGGCGTAATTGCTGTCTACTGTTGCGCGGTAGTCGCTCTCGGTCCCGAGGCGCAATCCGAGATTATGGTTGTTTTCGAGATGAGCGGCTTTGCTTTGTAAATTGATGCTTCCACCTGTAGAGCCGCGACCGCTCACGGCCGAGCCTGGACCTTTGGCGATTTCGATGCTTTCTAAATTATAAGTATCTCTCGTGTAACCGGCAATGTCGCGTATGCCATCGGCTAGAATGTCAGTGTGAGCGGAAAATCCACGGATGCTCATGCTGTCTCCTGTTGGCGTGCCACCTTCACCAGCCGCTAGAGAGATTCCAGACACGTTGCGCAAGGCATCGCTCAGACTTTCTACGCCGCGATCTTTCATCACGGCTTGAGGAATCACCGTGATACTTTTGGCTGTATCCAAAAGAGGTTGAGTGTATTTGAGCGAAAAGGATTGCTCGACGCGGTAGTTATTTTCAGCTTGGGCTTGAAGTTCCACGGGAGCAATTTTTTTGGGCTCCTCAGCATGGAATTGAGTGGATAAAGTGGCGCTAATCGCCAAAGCCAAAGCTCTGTGCTGAACAATGGATAAGGACTTTGGTTTATATTTTTTCATTGTTATACCTGTTAAGGAAAAAAGCCTTTGAAAGATTTCGAGAGACGAGCTTATAGCTAAAATTGATACTTCAAATCAATTTTTTATATCATTAATATAACTCTATTTTGTAAGGACTTAACTGCAAAATGGCATCAAATAGCCTTGGGGCCCAGATGGGAATGTCGATTTTGGAATAGATGAGAATTAAAGTGAGATGGATAAATCCTTTCAGCGCTTATGCTAGAGGGATGCGGATGGGCAGTATTTTTTCAACTTCTGTAGAAAGAAAGAGCTTTAAAACCTTCACACGTTGACAAGATTAAATGCAATATAAAAATGAGACTTAATATCAAAATTATTCTATGAGAACGATCGTTACTTTTGCGAGTCTGGTGATGTCAATACCTGCATTGTGGGCTGGACCCCAGTCGGATTTAGAGCGATCGCGACAATTGGTCGAGCAGTGGGTGGCGGTAGAAAAAACGCTATCAGAAGAAACGAGCTCGTGGCGCGCGGACAAAGCCATTCTTGAGGATCATCAAAAAAGTCTCAGTTTGGAGATTCAATCGTTGCAAGCCATGATCGTAAAAGTCGATGCGGAACAGGTCGAATTGCAGTTGCAAGAAGTGCAGTGTGACAAACGACAGACCAAAGTTGAGCATCAAAAATCTCTTATCAATGTCGAGCTCAAGAAACTCGAAAGTCGTCTCCAAGCTTTGCTAGCCGCAAGTGCACCACCGCTAAAGCAGATGTGTGAGTTGGAAGAGCTTCAATTATCTCAACACATAGCTGACGAAGATTCGTTTGAACAACGGGTCAAAACCATCGCGGAGGGCTTGCGCAAAATACACGCCTTTGATCAGACGATGAGTATCACTAGCATTACTTTAAAGACTGATGATCAGCGCGATTTAGAGGTGCAGTGTTTAAACATGGGTTCGTCTGTGGTTTATTATTGTAGTTCTGATGAGAGTATGGCGGGTTATGGTCAGCGCAGTCCATTGGGGTGGGTGTGGACGCAGCAACCCGAAGCTGCGAGCAAAATCAAAGCGGCCATGGCAATGATTCAACAGCAGCAGGGCAAGGCGACGTTGTTGCAATTGCCGCTTCCGAGGCTGCAACCATGAGATTGTTGGTGCTGAGTATTTTGAGCTCATGGATTGCTTTGAGCACGGTATGGGGGGAGCCATCCTTACAGGATACTTTGGTTTTTCAGGAGCAACGTTTAAAAGATGCTTTGCAGCGTTTGGAACTGACACGAGCAGAAATTAAAAAAGAGCAATTGCTCATGATGCACAAGTTGTCTGCTCAAAAAGATGAGTTGAAACAATGGAAAGCAAAAGTTGCCGAAGGTGAACAAAAAAAGCAAACGCGAGTTCAACAATTAAAAGAAAAGCAACAATTTTTGGATAAGGCAGAGGCGCAACTGGCCCGCTTTGTGGAAGTTCAGTTGCCGGACGCGATAGCCTCTGTTGATGAAGGTTTATCAAGCATAGATGGTGCTGGAAATCGAGAAGAAATTCGTCAGTTCAATCTGCATGTTGAAGCCAACATTTGGGAGTACCAACAACTGTTGGACAACTCTTTTCAGCTTTTTAACAAGCTGGTGAGTGCTGCTGACGACCGCTCTAAAGTTCAGACATGGAAGGGCAAAGTTGTCGATGCTAAAGGGCAATGGCAAGAAGGGTTGTGGTTAAAGCTCGGCCCGATCCATTATTTTTCAACACCGGATCATCGTCAAGTTGGTCAAGTGCAAGAACGTGAGGGGCGATCGCAATGGACGGTTTGGAACAACGACCAAGGGCAACTCTTGCGACAATGGTTTGAGGGAACGGCGACGACCATTCCGGTGGATCCGAGTTTGGGGCGATGGGAGCAAACCAATATCGATGAAACGGTGCAAGAGCATCTTCTCAAAGGTGGGGTTTGGGTGTACCCGATCATTGGTCTAGGAATGATCGCGGTGTTGGTGGGGTTGTTTAAAGGACTCATGCTCTACACGGTGCGTATGCCCAAGGTTAGTGGTATACGGAACATTGCCCAAGCTTTGGAGAGGGGGCGTGCTGAAGATGCGTTAAATTTGGCTAAACGGCAACCCAAACCCTGTCGCGAGATGTTGGTTCAAGCGGTGACGCATCATGAATCGTCGAGCGAGTTGGTTGAAGAACTGATGTTTGAAAGCATCATGCATACTCAACCTAAATTTGAGCGTTACTTAGGTGTTATTGCCCTGACGGCAGCGACGGCACCTTTGTTGGGTTTGTTGGGAACGGTGACGGGCATTATTAAAACCTTCAAGTTGATGGATATTTTCGGAGCGGGCAACCCCAAACCATTGATCACAGGAATTTCCGAGGCATTGATCACGACGGAATTGGGTCTCATTTTGGCCATACCGGCTTTAATTCTCCATGCTTTGCTTTCTCGTCGTGCGGCTTCGCTGATGGCAAAAATGGAACAGCACAGTGTGGCCATGTTGAATGCGTTGATTAAAATTAAATCTCAAAGGAGTGTGGAATGACGCTGTCGACAATGCCACCTTGGTTGCAGGCTGCCTTGCAAATTTGGGAGAGTGGCGGTTGGTTGATGTTGCCTCTTTTCGCCCTTTCGATGGTCATTTACTACAGCGCCTTGGATCTTTGGGGCAGATTGCGAAACCACGTATTGGTTCGAGAGAAAATCGATTTGATGAGCGATTTTCAGATGCGTCAAAAGTATGGTGAGCAATTGCAAGGTGTGAGTGAGCAGCTTCAGTATTGTGTCAAAGAGGCAGACGTGCTGCAAGTTTTTTCTGAGTTGCGTCAAAGTATGCTGCCTCCTAGTCGCAGAAGGATCCGGTTTTTAGCTACGCTCAATGCTGTTGCGCCATTGATGGGTTTATTGGGGACGGTATCGGGAATTTTGACGACCTTTGAAAACATGGTAGGAGTTGGCGCTTCCAAAATGACGGGTGTGATAGATGGCATCTCTGAAGCGCTGATCACCACCCAAGTGGGTTTGACCATAGCTTTACCTGCCTACATTTTGATGGCGCTTATTGTCATGCAGCGCAAAAGATTGGAGCACGCGATTTTGCATTTGGAAAGATACTGTTTGCGCGAAGTGATGAAGCGCGATAAAGCGATCATTCACAGGAGCATGGTATCGTGAGAAAGCGTCGCCTGATGTTTTCCAAGCAAGATAGGAAAGTGGAAGACATCAATATTTCTCCATTGATTGATGTGGTGTTCATCTTGCTCATTTTTTTTATTGTCACATCCGTATTTGTAGAGGAAACTGGTGTGGACATTCATCGTCCCCAAGCGAGCTCGGCCGAAATCATTCAGCAGAGTTCAGTATTCTTGGCGATCACTGCTGAGGGTAAAGTGTTTCATGGTGGAACTGAAGTCGGTTTGCGAGGTGTCAAAAATGTCGTTAAGCGCGCCTTAAAAGACAAGTCCACACCGGTGGTGATTCAGGTAGATAAAAATGCCCGTATTGATATCTATACCAAAGTTCACGACGAGGCATTGGTGGCGGGTGCAGAGCATATCAGTATGGCGACGACAAGATGACGACTCTACTCAGCCTTGAACGTTCTGCTCGGCATACAGGACTCATACGATCGATCATCAATGGGGCATTGGCTTTTTTGCTGAGTCTGGGTATATTTTTATTGCTCCCTCTTACTCAAGATATCGAATTTATTGAAGAGCCAAGCTTGAAAGTATGGCCAGAGGTAGAGGTGCTGCGCTTTGAACACCTTGAACCACTGGAACCTTTGAGGGAGCCAGAGCAGATTGAAGCATTGCCACACCTTCCCGATTATGTCTTGCCTGAAAGTCCGGCCTTGACGCCAGCGGTTCATTTGGAGGTGTCGCCATTGCCGGTGACTTTGGACACCGCTGTACAAGCCAAGCTGGAGCAACCCACTTTTGAAGGTCTTGCAACAAAAATACAAGGTTTGCAAGCTCAATCGACCATATTTAAATTTGAAGAATTGAGCGCCGCGCCGCGATTTTTGAGTGTGGGGGATTTTACGTTCCCGAAAGAGTTGATACGTCAGGGCATAAAGAAGGGGCAGGTGGTTTTGTTGATAGAAATCGATCGTCGTGGCAAAGCGAAAGTGCTGGGAGTGGAATCTTCCTCGCACAGAGCACTGGAGCCTGTGGCGATCTCGTTGGTTAAATCAGCATCATTCACTATACCAACACAACAGGGGCAGCCCGTGATGACGAGAGGCTTATGGCCCGTTACTTTAAAAGCACCGTAAACAGTTATGACGCCCATATCAAGCAATACTTTTATCAAAAGTTTAAAGAAAATCTGGGGTCTAGTTTTGGTGCTCTACAGTGCACCTCTACTTTATGGTGATTACTCGTTGGCCAAAGATGCTGAACTACGTCGGCATTATCTTGGCGTGTTGGGTGTGCAGGAGGTGGTTGAGCCGGTGATCGATAATGAGGACCGTCCTCTTTATGAGAAAATTTTTCCATTTTTTCAAAATGATGCTAAGCGAGCCATCGAAATGATCAAAGCAGGTGTGCGAGCGAATAGTTCGGCTGTTTTTGATTATTTGTTGGGATATTTGCAACTTCAAGAAGGTCATGCAGATGAGGCCATTCGACATTTTGAACAGGCTATTCAGAAACATCCACGATTTTTGCGCGCCCAGCGCGGCTTGTCGATCACTTTGATGCAGCAACAAAAATGGACTGAGGCCATCCCGCACCTGTTGCAGGTGATCACATTGGGAGGAGCAGATGGTCAAAGTTATGGGCTTCTCGCCTATGCACGTTTAAATGAAGAGGCTTACAGTGCTGCCCTTGCGGCTTACCGACAAGCGCGAATGTTTGAACCGTATGACATACAATATAAAAGAGGGGAAGTGCAGTGCCTTTTAAAAGTGGGAGCCTATGCTGAGGCGCGGCAGAATTTGGAAGAGATGTTGGGTGAAACGCCTTACGATGCTAGTCTGTGGATGCTTCAATGCAATGCCTTGCTGGCTCTCGGTCAATCCGAGAGGGCGCTGCAAAATTTGCAGACCCTACACGATATGGGTTTGGCCACCCACGAGAGTCTGGTGTTACTGGGCAATTTGTACTTCAATGCTGGACGTGTAACTATTGCATGTGATAGATACATGGAAGCCGAAAAGATGGAGTCCTTTCAGGAGTATGGCGTTATTGTGCAGGGCATCAAGATGTTGATGCGCATGGGAGAAATGGATTTAGCTGAGCGTCTGATGGTTTCGATGGAACAACATAAATCAGTCGATCAACAGCCACAAGTGCTAACAGATTTGAAGTATGCTAAAATACTGTTGGCTTTTCATCGAGGAGAAGAAAAGATGAGCGAGCTAGAGAATTTTGTCGCATCCAATCCTCTGCACGGTGAAGCGATTTTAACTTTGGCCAAAAAATACAGAACACTTGAACGCAACGATGAAGCTAGATTTTATTTGAATCTGGCGGAAAAATTACCCGAGGTGAAGGTTGAAGCTTGGATGGAACTGAGCCGCTTGGCGCTGGCGGCTCGAGATAATAAAGAAGCATTGCGATATTTATACAAAGCGGAGCAGAGCAATCCAAGTGAGACGTTGCGTAGATATATAGATGAAGTCAAAGCCTTGGGACGATGACCCCTCGGCTCACTTAGTGGTGATCAACGCTGAAAAGGTTCGATTTCACCAGGGTTTCTTAACATTTTGTTGACTTCATCCAAATGGAGCTCTTCCGAGTAAATCATTTCTCTAGCATACTCTTCCAGAGCGATTGAATGCCCTTCCACTATGCTCAATAATTCTCGATAGGCTTTTCCGGCCTCTTCTTCATGGGAATTGCTTTCCCTGAGAATATCTCCTATATTGTGCTTTTCTGTTTCAAGCAGAGGTCCAATAGCTAAAGATGGATGTCCTCCGAGCATGGTCACCAATTCTCCCGCTTTATGTGCATGCGCTAGGCTCTCGCTAGCATTGTCTTTAAGCCAAGACACAATTGGAATTCGATTGTAGCCATAGATCATGAGAGAATAGTGAGTATAGCGGACTACACCAGCAAGTTCAAGTTCCATGATCTTGTTAAGCGTTGCGATAGCCTTTTTTGTGATTTTTGGATTCATGTCAGAAGGATGCCGTTAAAAGTAATCGTGAGCTGATTGTAGTTGTGCGTGAGGAATTGGAAAGCTCACTATTGCGATAACTTTTCTCAGGTATGGAGGTTAAAGACTAAGTTTAGGCATTGTTCGTAGGGCCTAATTATGGTCGCTTCTCGAATTGGAAGGTTTATGAATTTTTTGGTCTTGTCCCTAAAGTCGTTAATCAACGAAACGTCATACCCGCGCAGGCGGGTATCCAGAACGACGTAAAAGCTACATCAACCTAGATTCCCCCGCCTTCACGGGGGCAGACTCTTCGGGCTCCGCCCTTCGTACGCGGGAATGACGGATGCTTTTCTCATCTGCCGAAGTTATGGACAAGGCCATTTTTTGTTTTTTGACAATCAGGCTCTCAAGTATTGTTCCGTTTTGAGTGGCTGTCTTGCGACTTGTAGGATCAAAAAAAAATTACAGGCCCACCCTCACTTGAGCCTGTAATTTTAAAGAATTAATCAATTTCAAAAAAAGGCATTGTTGGCCTTTTTAAATTGATTTTATATCTCATTTTTATAGAGCAATTATATTGGAGCAAATTTTTTTAGATTTGGGTGATTTTAGATCTGGAGCAATTCATCATGAGTTTGGTAGCGCGTAGTAAATTTAAAATACTTGAGAACACTTAGGAGCAAACGTTTGACGAGATTAATTGATACTTAATATCAATTAATTATATCACTAATATTAGCGGGTTCTCATGCCTAGTTACAAATCACCTTGTCATTCGCAATGTTTGAAGTCTAGCATCGTTTGGCTATGGCTGCCAAAACGTCGTCATGTAAAAATTGAAATCTATGTCAATCCCATTTGTTTGAGAGTTTGGCTGAGAGTTCTCGATTTAGATGGTTCAGTTTGGGAGCGTCATCATCCGCCTTTGATCAATCAAATTTCAATAGATTCACCAAAAATAAAAACGATAGCCCAAAAAATTTGGCTTGAGAAAATTAAAGTATATTTTGAAGAGAGCTTAGAGAGAGTTCGCAACTATTACTACATAGACTTCA
>Ga0172372_10005909_pt1 | contig 16864 bp, 13 predicted proteins | sample LakKiv5m_2_FD_114544 | JGI IMG/M metagenome (GOLD analysis project Ga0172372, IMG submission 114544) | Freshwater microbial communities from Kabuno Bay, South-Kivu, Congo - kab_092012_9.5m | ecosystem: Environmental > Aquatic > Freshwater > Lake | place: Democratic Republic of the Congo...
CAGGTTCTGGAACTTTTTTACCACGCATATATTAGCATATATTAATTTAGATTATTACTACAGTTTTCAAATATTATTCAACTAGAAGAGAACTTATTGTCTAAATTAACAGAAGTGGGTCATTTTCCATCAACATAAAAATCCGAATCTATTAAAATTTCAACAGAGCCTGCTATGACTTTTATTGTCTTTTTTAATTCTTCTAAATTTAAATTGGCGATTTCTTGTAATGCTTTTTGATTGTGGGTTTGAACTTGAGTTTCGTATTTTTCTAATTCCTCATGGTATTTTTCTCTGAGGACAGGGAATTCCGCTACTGCTTTTTGAAAATTTTCGTTTGCTTTAACAAATTCCGCCAATTTTTTGGCAGTGGGCTGACCCATTACTATTTCTGCTGCTGTAATCTCAGAGTTAACTACTGCCTTTGCTCCTTGAGTTATAATAGCATGGTCCACTATATTCTGTATTTTCCTTTCCTTTTCGCGTTCAGATTTTTTACGTAATTCTGTAAGTGTAACTACACCTCCTTGAGCCAGTGCAGTATTACGAAGAAAATCAACTCTGTCAGTAACATCTTTTCCATAAAGACCATAAGCAGCTACAATTGCTAAAATTGGGGTTGGTATCCAAAACAATGCCTGAGTAACAAAATCATCAATACTATCAGACGGCCGAATACCCTTTTTGTACATATTATTCATAGCCATTTTTCCAGCATTATCTAACTCATCAACTGAAAGAGCTAGGGCAACTTCATCTGTAATTACTCCTTGAATGTCCTTAATTTCGGCTTGTTTGGCTATCGCTAGGGCAGCTTGTTCCAGTGAATTAGTTTGGGGTTGTGTGGGGGGGTAAGATTTTCCATATAAAATTTTGTAAAATTTAATACTAAATATGGTTACTATAGCATACAAAATAGCCATGGTCAAACATTAACAAATTAATTAAATTTCACTTTCATTTTCGTTGAAATAAACGATCAGAATTAACGTTTGTAATTTAAAGAAGACCAACGCACCCCGTCCACTTCAGCGTCCACCCCTTTTACAAAAGGAGAATTGATATACCAAAACACCAGGCATTCCTACCTCCGCCAATTGATCACCAAACTAATCACAAAAAAACCAATATTAGTCAGCACTATGGCTCCTCCTGTTGGTATATCATAATAAAAAGCTGCCAAAAAACCAACAAACAAAGCCACTACGGAAATGGCAACCGCTAGCATATGACTGGCTCTAAAGCCCAATTTGTACTGCAAACTGGTAATTACCGGTATCACCATCAGCGATCCAATCAAGAGTCCACCCACAATCTGAATTCCAATAGCCACCACCATCGAAGCCAAAACTGTAATCAATAGCCTTAACCAAAAGACATTTACCCCGCTAATTTTGGCCAAATCTTCACTAAAACTAAGTTGTAAAAAACTTTTGTAAAACCAAGTCACCAAGATAATTACCAAACAAAAAATCCCCAAAATCCAATACAAATCGGTATCGGTAACCGTCGTTATCGACCCAAACAAAAAGCTACTAAGCGATACCCTAAACCCGCCAAAACTACTAATCAAAATGGACACCACGGCAATACTACCAGATAGAAACAACATCAAAGCCGATTCGGTATAGACTTTTTTGTAACTACGAAGTAACTCTATCAAAATTCCTGCAATTACTGAAAAAACAATCCCCAAAAAAATGGGTGAAAAACTGGTAATCAAGCCAACGGCAACTCCAACCAAAGCAACATGAGACAAAGTATCCGACAATGCAGAATAGCGCCTAACAACCACATACATACCAATTAAAGGGCTTAAAATAGACACCAAAAGTCCAGCTAACAAAGCTTTTTGGAAAAATTGATATTGAAGAATTTCTAGCATTTATACAATTTATTATTGATGGACGTGAGTAATTTTGGTTGTGTGGGTGTGAGCTTTTTTCTCGGTAATTCCAAAATGATCGATACACAAAATTCGACTAGCTTTTTGATTTATAATCTCCAAATCGTGGCTAACAAACACAATTGTTATTCCATATTTGTGGTTTAGATTGTCCAAAAAAGTATAAAAATTATCTTGGCTGTGACTGTCCACTCCAGAAGTCGGTTCGTCCAAAAACAATATTTTCGGCTTGTTTACCAGGCTTCTAGCAATCATAACTCGTTGCCTCTGCCCTCCGGACAAATTTGAAATCAAACGATTTTTTAGGTCTTTAATATCAGCTATTTCAAGGACAGTTTCTAGTGCTTCATTTTCATTTTTATATGCTTTTTGTTGATAATTTGCCAAAATCAATTCACTCACACTAATTGGAAAAGTTGTACTTTCTGCAGGTGGAATTTGGGGTACATAACCAATTTTTTGCCATGAGTTAAAGTTTTTTAAATCTTGTCCTAATAACTCTATATTACCATTACTTGGTTGAAGTAAATTTAGCAGCAAAGATAAAAGTGTAGTTTTGCCACTGCCATTTGCACCAATTAGACCCACGTATTCACCTTCTAATATTTCAAAATTGAGGTTATACAAAACCTGATTTTGCCCGTAAAAAAAAGATAAATTGGAAACTCGGACAACTTCATTCATAATCCTAAGAGCATTGTAGCCCTTGTCTCATAGCCTTTAGGTTTTCCTGCATTAAGTCAATATAGTTTTTTCCATCTACCTGACTTTCAATCGCATAAATTACAATTGGAGTTGCTCCAGCCTCATTAGCTATAGTTTTAGCCAAATCTTGATTAAGTTGATTTTCGTAAAATACAGTGGTCAGTTTTTCCTTTTTTATAATCTCTACAATTTCAGTAATTTCGGCTACTGTTGGTTCGTCATTTGGTTCCAAGCCAGAGATTGATTCAGATTTGAGATTGTATCTGCTTGCAAGATAACTAAAAGCGTTGTGAGAAACAATCATGGTATTTTTTTGGCAGCTAGCCAAACCAGTTTTAAATTCTTGATCCAAACTTGTTAATTTGGCCTTATAATTATCAGCATTTTGAGTATAGGTAGCAGAGTTTGCCGAGTCAATAGTTATTAATTTATCCTTGATCAGATCGACCATTTTTTTTGCATTTACAGGATCCAACCAAATGTGAGGATCGAGTTCTTTTCCTTTTTCCGCATCTTTTTTTTCATCCTTATGATCTTCATTTTCTTCAGATTTTTTCTCATCTTTGTGCTCTTCTTCACCTTCATGATCATGATCGGCTTCTAATAATTCAAATGATTTAGAAATTTCCAAACTTCTATCTTTGATATCTGTGGCTGCTTTTTGTGCCCAAGGATCGAAATCAGCTCCCAAATATACAAATAGTTTAGCTTGATTGATTTTCAAAATATCTTGATTTTTAGGTTCAAAATCGTGAGCATCAACTCCACTCGGTGTAATATTTGAAACGGTAACTTTGTCTCCACCAACCTGTTTTGTAAATTCGTAAAGCGGATAAAAACTGGCAGCAACAGCTATTTTTTCTGTACTTGTAGTAGATTTATCGGCAGTAGAGTTGTCATTTCGAGTCAAAGAAACTGTAGCAAAAGTAGCTCCTATAATTACTAATACAACAATTAATATCAAACCTAGTTTATTTTTGAACATAATAATTTAATTACGCAACTTAGTTGCATTACGTCAAGCAATATTAAAATTTGGCTAAAAGGAGTATTGATGATATTATTGATATTGTAATTTAAAAAAATGGAAGATCCGTACGCAAAACTTAGAAATACAAAATTAGAACATCTACAAGATGAGCTGGGTTTACTTGTAGAAGGTGTAAAACCTATAACTGATGATTTTCTAAAGCCTTATGATTTTCATTCTTATGCAGCTGAGTTTGTAGATGAACCAACCATCCAAGCTAGGTTAGAGATATTAGCACAAGAAATTATGGATTTTTCTGGGAAACTGACTACTACACAAATTCTTAGTTGGATTTTAAGAAAAAATAATTTGCTAGAATATACTTACACAAAAGAGTTGAAGAGTTGGGTGCAAAAAGACTTTGAAAAGTCTAATGATTCCAAAAAAGCCGTTTTGTTACAAGATCATAGTAATTATAAAAATAATGAAGATGCAGACACGAGTACTTTTGCAAGAGCTATAAATGCTCGAGTTTCAGAAATAATTGAGGTTTGTTTAAACAATCTTCCCAAATGGACTACAACTTTGGCAGGAAAACAAAATATAAAGTATGCTTATAGTACAAGAGTTATCTTGAATTCTCTTTCAAACATAAAAGGGATAAATCCAGTATTTGAGGCTGTTAGTAAATTGTTTTTTAAAGGAAGGTATCCTGATAGAACAACTTCTAAGGAATTATTAGAAAATTACCTAGCCGCACAAGCTAGTCCAACAGACGAAGATCGCAAGTATTTGGAAATAATTAACCAATTACCTTTTAACTGGCACGAGGTTTTCAAACAAGGAATGACCAACTATAAAGAAAAACAGGAAATATTTCTAGAAAAATATAACGCCCTTAGAAGTGCTGCAAAAACTGAACTTGAAAAAGCTTTGGGACTACAAGATCCAGCAAACAACAATTTAAATAATAGAAATACAGAAGATGGTGAAGTTGAAGATGTTTTGTTAAAACGACTTAAACGAGAATTGGAAAAGATTGTGGGTCTAAGAGATGAAGCCGGCACCAAATTAAAACGAAATTTATTTTACTTAAATCAGCAAACTACTAATCATAACTTTTATGAAAGCGATTACAGAAAATACAATCTTCAAGCTATTTTAATTCAAAAGAAAATAGACGAGCTCGAGCGTAAAAGCAAAGGAGCTATGCAAAGATTTGTAGATTTTCTCAAAATTTATGATTTATATACTGGACTTGTACCAAGACTTGTAGGGTATAAAAGAGCTCATCGTGTGGTTGATTTACAAACAATTGCTGATGAGATAGAAAATAAAGCTACACCTATTCAAATTATATCAAATTTTGATCCATACCTGGTAGCATCAAATATCATAGATATTTTTGAAGCTACTACAACTTATAACCAAGAAGAATTTTATAAATTTTGCGGTTATCGATCTTCAGATAAATTATTTAACGGTCAGGAAAGTCAATACTCAGATCAAGATATTGAGGCAATGTGGCAAAGCTTAACTATAAAACTCAACATACTAATTGGCATACCAATTGCTGTAAGCCCTGCTGATCCCAATAAAGCGGTATTGTTCATCGAAGATGTCCCAGAAGCCAAACCACCTGATGTAAAACGATCTGAAGTTAAAAAAGTACAACGAGTTGATATTAGCAAAGAAGAGCCAAAAGACAATAACACGACATTTAATGAAAACTTAGGTAATGTCGTGGCTGTATCAAATACAGCAAAAGCATTATGTAATGACACCTTAGTATTCGATCCTGAGACCTGCCAATATGTCTCATATATTCCACAGGGTTTAAATGAAAAATTCATCGAGCCTGATTCAAATCTAGTGATAAAAGAAAATGATATTGTGGTTAGAATGTATTCATCTCAAAAAATTCCAATTCCAGAAGGTAGTAACCTAGAGTTTGTAGGTTTTAAAGTTCATGACACCGATTATCCAGATCTAAAAATTAAGATGTATTACGAACAGAATTTTGTTTGGAGCTTAGAATTAGACCAAAAATATCATAAAAGTCCAGATTTGGAATTAGTATTTAGAGAAAGAGGGTCGCTTGTAGATTCAGATGAAAAACGAAACGAAAATGGCGAGGTGGTTTTGACCATAAATTTTTTTGATCCAGAAATAGAAAATGAAAAATTACCTAAAAATTCAATTTTTTATCGAGACCTTCCTCCTTTGGTGGCTAATCACCCGCTCACAAACTTTTTTTTGAGTAACGAACTAGATTCGGAAGTTTTAGCAAATTTTAAAGAAGTAATTAGAATTATTAGGCACGATTATGCAAGTAAAACTATTACTCAGACAGATGCCTTGGATCAACTTTGTAACTATCTAAAATCTCTTCAAATAGAATACAAATTCACAAACACTGATTATAGCCAATTTTCTAAGCCGTTAGAAATGCTTTCAGCTAAAATAAATGGTGCTTTAAATCCTCAAGGTGGAGGTATTTGTCAGGATATGTCCGATATTTTTGGCTACAGTTGTATTTATCTAGGTATTCACGCTTATAAAGATAGGATATTTACAAGTTCACCAACTCAAAACAAAGGTTATGTGTATCTTAGTAATGCAGGACATGTAAGAAATGTGGTAATTGTAGATGGTCAAATGCTCATAGTTGACCCTACAGATTTTACTATTAGCAAAGCCGATAGCAAAAGAGTTGCAGAGCGTAAACAGAAAAGTATCCAAAAATGGCAAGAAGAACAAAAAGATAACAATGGAACTGATGATCAACCAGTTGATAATTTACCTGTAGATCACAAAAGAGATAGAATTAAGACAGTCAAAACTCCACCAACTTTATCACAAATTGTAGATCAGCTTATTTGTAATTCTGATACTTACGGAAAAATTTTAAATTTTGCAAAGAAATATTTTATTAATCCTATAATTTACGGCGAAAAAATACCAGAAATTACGGAAGATTTAATACACGATCTGGATACAATCATTTTAAATGAAGAGCATACAAATCAAACCAAAAGTTTAGACCAAGAAAAAATAGAATATGTACCTAAATTTGCAATTAACCAAAAAACTATCAATCGTAATCTTTCAACTATCACTCCAAGGTTAGAAAAACATGCTTACAGTAGCTTTGTGGGATTTTTGTTTGACATGTACTACGATTCGAAAACCCAAACTTTTAGCGCCACACCAACTCCAGGTAATAAAGTTCATTCAATAATTTCAAAAATTTCTCCAGAGTATAAACAAAAAGTCGTACCAACCTTAAAAAAGTTATTGTTTGATGAGCAAACTTATCTAAAGAAGTCTATCTAACTCCCGCACTCACCACAAATTCCATAAAAATCCACCCTACCCGTTTGCACTTTAAACTTGGTTTTTTGTTCTATATTTGCAATTATGGAGATTAATTTGTCTTCCAAGTCTATACAGACTAATTTGTTGCAATTTTTACAAATAAGATGATGATGCTGATGATCTAAATCAACTAATTCGTACCTTTTGGCTCCACTTATGGAATCAACTTCATTTAACAAACCATTTTGCTCTAATTTTAAAATTGCCCGATAAATGCTCGATTTATTTGGTTTTAAATTGTTTTGAAGGAGTAAATCAGTTATTTCGGCAACTAATAGTGCAGACTTGTTTTTTTTAAAAATTTCTAAAATGGCAATATAAATATCAGATTTTTTAGACATAATGATTCTAATTTTCAACTACGGCATCTCTATCAACTTCTAATTCGTCAGGGGTGTACCTCACCGGCTCTGGGCTTTTTATTTTTGGAGTAAGTAAAAAATAACCAATTACAAATCCCCCAAGCAAACCACCGAAATGTCCCCAGTTATCTATATTTGGGAGGGTAAAACCGAGGTAAAAGTTGAGTAAAACAATAGCTGTGATCGACCCAAACAAATTCCAAATTTCTGCTCTAACAGAAAATGCCGCCAAGGCTCCCACAAGTCCCATAATCGCCCCACTAGCTCCTACCGAACCAGCAGGATTAGTTAAAAATAAGGCCGAGGCTAAAGAACCTGTAAAAGCCGAACAAATATAGACTATTAAAAAGTTTTTGTTTTTAAATATTTTGTTCACATCAGGGCCGACGGAATAAGCTAGGGCGTACATATTTACAAATAAATGCAGTAACCCGGCATGCAAAAAAGGTGCAGTCAAAAATTGTAACGGATTAAAAAGCCCTGTTTGAAAGCCTTTTAAGCTACCTAGCAAGATAATCAAATTAGTGATCGAGGTGTTGAGTACCAGGTCAAGCACAAAAGGAATCATAAAAACCATGATGTTGATTGCGGTGATAATTTTATATACTTTCATCAAAAATATAGTTAAATTAGCCTCGGCCAAGTTCTTTTAAGCCAGCTCGAACTGTTTCTACAATGTCGGTTTCTATCCATTTACCATCCTTTTTCAGTTTAGAAATGCTACTAACAATTTCGCCACGTTTATATCCCAGTCCAGACAAAGTATCCACATATTCTGCAGTAAAATTGGATGTGTGATCCATTCTTTCATCCATGCCAAGCAGGTCTGTAGTCTCCCCTTTTAATTCTAAAACGATTTTTTTAGCAGTTTTTCCACCCAATCCTTTAACCTCGGCAAAGGCTTTCGGATCGCCCATTCGAAGAGCATCGGTGATAGTTGAAACCCCCAAACTAAAGACAATATTGGCCGCCGATTTTGGCCCAACTCCGGATACTTTCATCAATTTATCACACCAGTTTTTTTCCTCCAAAGTTTCAAAACCAAATAATTCCGTTCGATCATCACGGATAATTTCCAGCACAAAAAGCTCCACGGCTTCATTTTGATAAAAACTTCTATTGGTCGTCACATTCACCAAATATCCCATTCCAGCAGGTAATTTGACCACAATTTGTCCTGGCATTGCCGCAACTAATTTTCCACTTAAATAAGCAAGCATAAATAATTTTAATTCATTTCAATCAACTTGTCTTTGGCAAATTCCTTTTCCTTGCCATCAGCGTGTTTTAAGATCATCGAATAGACCTCTTTGGCTTTTTCGTTATAATCATATTTTTCGTACAATTTACCTAAATCCAGCCACAAATCAAAATGTTTCATGCCAACTTCTTTCAATTTAGCCAGCAGTTTATTTTCCAGTTTTTCAAATAATTCCAAATCTTTTTTCTCCTTGGCTTCTTTTTCGTCTTCGTCTTCATCATCGGTTTTTGTGGCTTTTTTGGGATTAACCACCACAACCTGATTTTGGTTAGTTAGTTCAACTTTGTCGTCTTCGTCATCTTGATCGGCATCTTTAACTTTTTGAATAACTTCGGTAATCTGCACTTTTTCTTGCTCATCTGGTTCGGACTTTTGCTGGTTATCGTTGGGTTTAGCCAGATGCAGTAAATACCTGTAAATGCTCCGTAGTTGAGCCCAAAAGTTGACTTGGAATTTTTTGAAAAAAGCAAAGATCGAGTTTAAAAAGACAGATTGTTCCTCACCATCTACAAAAATCACCTTTCTATCGTCATGTTTGACCGCTGAAATGGAGCGGTTTCGGCTGATGTTTTCACCAAGATCCATGGTTGTAAAACCCCGACTGGCATTATTTTTAGCTAAAAAGTCAGGAATTTGATCGTCGTTTTCGTTTTTAATTTTGCTGGTTAAATCGTTAATTTTGTTACTTTCCCACAAATATACAGTGTAATTCAGCACCAATAATATCAGTATTGATGACAAAAATATTCCTAATAATCCAAAAATAACCGCTATCATACAAAATTTCTGCTAAAACTAACTTCATGAAATATTTTAAATAAGTCAAGCGATATTTTTACCCGTAAACAAATTATCTTTCAGGATTTTTAGGACACGTTCTTTCACCTTAACAAGCAACAATTAATTGTTTTAGGAATGCTTGATGTTGCACTTCAAGATCTATTGCCAACTAAGCCCGATATTTAGGCAAATAATCCCACAAAAAAACTCATTGAACTAACTACCAAAACCAAACTAGAAATCGCCACCAAACTCCAGCCCACAAATTGTTTTTTAGTATAAAATTGATCCCCGGTTTTGCCGATAAAATAGACAAACGGGATTAAAACAGGAAAAACAAACCGAAAATCGCTATTGGGAGCGTAAGGATTATGAGCCCTATGAAACATGTTACCAACTATCAAAATCACCATTACAGCAAGCATTAACCACTGTTCTTTACTAAACCTGTTCACTGTAAATAAGTAATAAATTAAACATAGAATCAAAGCCAAGCAACAGAAACTGATTAAAATGGCCAAATTGGAGGCAGTATTGGTTGCAAATGAAAATTCACCAAAAAGACTTGATTTAAGGAAAAAATTCCAGAACCATTGCCTACCTGCCGCATCAGTCCAAGAAGACATAAACGGCACTGTCAAAAAGGCTTGCCAGTCAAAATACAAATAGTTGGCCAACCCTTCCCCGACCTTTAGTTGATCATTTAGCTGAGTGCTGCCAATAACCTGATTTAACGGTTTTCGCATCAAAATACTAAACAAATCCGGATTGATAAAGGTGCTTAATCCAACCACAAACAAGCCACAAAGGCTATAAATTAGAGCTTTTTTAGTCTGTATAAATTTACTAACTATTTGTTGAAAATCTTGCAACAAAGCCAAACAAACAGACTTTAGTTTATCTACTTGCCACCAAGAATCACTAGTTGATTTTTTAAGATTTTTAGTTCTTTTAGCTGTTTTTTGCCATAATTTCGAATATTTTGACCTAACTTCTACCCAATTCACATTCGCGATAATATTGATAACTAAAGCCATAAAGGCCATCGGCAGGGCTAAAACCATACTGGTTTTGGTAACCATCCCCAGTGCTAAAAATAGACAACCGAAAAAGAAATTCTTTGATGTAGGTTTGTTAAGCCATCTAAATAAATAATAGATAAAACCTGCAAACAGAGCCCAAAATAGATTGTCGTTGGTGATTCTGACCGAATGAATAATGCCGCTTGGCCAAAATAATAAAAGTGAGACTGACAAGTAAAACAACCATTTTTTGTCTAAAATTTGCGCTAATAATTTGGTAGCAAAACCAGCAAAAACCAAGAAAAACGCCAACGAAAACAGTTGCAAAACATCGAAAACATTATAAACCCCTGCTAATTGCAAAAGCCACATTATACCTCCAGAAATAACATAATACAGCGGTGCTTGGTGATATTCAAAGCCCGTAGCTGGGTCTGGAAGCCTGAAATTGGTGGCTACATAATTGATGTAACCTAAATGTCCTGTTTCGCCCAAAGCATCGTGTTGACGAGCGTTAAAGCCCGTGTAATTAAGGTAAATTAACCTGATGGCCAAGGCTGCAATAAACAATAAAGCAGTTAGATGATCTAGTTGTAATCCCCGAATAATCTCGTATAAAAGGGCAAAACTAACCAAGAGACTGATAATTAATATAAACTGAAAAACTGGGTCATTTATATTGGGATTAATTTTTAAACCAGCTTCCCCGCCATAATTACTAACAACAATTTCCAACTGATTTTCCCCTGATTTTAGATATTTTCCCAGATCAATAAGTATCCCCCGATCCCAACTACAAAACCTGTCTTGAGTATATGCCCCCAAATCTACAACCTGATTGTTAACCACCAATTTATCCAAGCAATCATCCACCTGAATCGAAACAATATTCTGACTAAAATTTGACTTATAAATCTCAGTTTTAAAAACAATCTCACCTTGTTGATAATTGGCAAAATATATTTGTTTACTGCTATCAATTATTTGGTCATTTTGCTCTAAAACTAAACCTTTTGGCACCAAGGCTGTACTTACAAAACCAAAAAAACAGGCTATCAATAACAAAATATAGCCAGAAATCAGCCAAAAACGAAAACCAAATTGCTTAAAAAATTTCATCAAATAACTTAAATTAGTGTCATCCTAAATTCATTTTCAGGATAAAATATTAGGCTGATAAGAAATTACAGTACCTAATTATTACTTGATTATATCATACACACCAATAATCGGCAACCTGTTTTTTGCTCCACTATTTGCCATGTACAAGCCAAAAATAAATAATAAAATTGAAAGTAAAAAGCCAAAAAATCCAATTATCAAGCCTAAGAGTGGTATTTGAGCCAGAACAGCAACAACTACAGTATAAATTTGAAGTAACAAACCCTGATTTGCATGAAATCTAGCAAAAGCCGACTTTGGAGCAAAAAGAAGTGGTATTACAAAAAACACATACCCAAGAGCAGCTAAAGTTTGATTGTTTTGAGTATCTACATTTTTTACATTTTCGCTTTTAGAATGAGAACTTTTGGAAGAAACTACTTCACCAGTTATTACAGTTTTTTTTGATTCAGACATAATTTAATAAATTTAGAGAACCTGAAAAATTTCCAAGTCAGTAATTTAAATCAAATTTTTTATTTATAATTTGGCAAGTCTCTTGCCGACAATCAATTTATATGTAATTTCTTTGCTAATTTTATGAATCAAAAACAAGTTTTCGAAATAACGGATTTATCATTAGAATATTTAAATGGATATACAGCAGTAAATGTTTGTATAATATTTTTATTAAACAACTTAAGTTTCATAATACAGCTAGAAAATGATTTAGGAATTTTTACAAAAGAAATTAATGATTCCGTAATAGAAAATCTAAGTATTGATGAGTCAAACCTCAATGGACTTATAAAAACTTTAAATGCAAATTTAACTCATCTTGAAACCCCTGATGATATAAGACTTGAAATTGATGAAGCAGATTTAAAAGCAACTTTAGAAAGTTTGATATCTGTGTTAAAATCACAATTAGATCACTTGCCAAAAATTGCACCTATTATAGGTGATTTTGTTACTAATAATTACAACCAAGAAAGCACATTAAATTTAGAGGAACTTAATGCAATCACCAACGCAATAATAACAAGTCTAATAAAAAATTTTCCCGACGCCAGAGGCTGGCTCACCCCGCTTTTATCCACTCCAGTTGACCAAACACCTACTTCCGAATAAGTATTAAATATGAAACTGCCTATTCACGACACCCATGTTCATTTGGATATGCTGCTGCAATTTTTGGATATTTTCCCTAATATTAGGGATCAACAGGATTTTGTGATCGATTCGGATTTGCAAGCCAAATGCCAATTCGTAATTGATAAATATTTAGCCAACCACGTTCTAGCTATTCAATCCACAGTATCTACCACCAATTTTGAATTACTTCAAAAACTACTTCCAAAGGAGCAAAATCCCAAACTAAAACTGCTACTTGGAGCTCATCCAGAAGAGGTAGAAAGTCAGTTTAACTTAAATCAATTTTTAGATTATCAAACTAAATTAGTAAAATCATATTCACCAGACAATTATCCTTTTATTGGCATCGGTGAAACTGGATTAGACTACCATTATACTCAAGATAAATCCCTTATTTCCAAACAAAAAGAGCTGTTTGAATCCCAAATAAATCTAGCCATAACAACTCAAACACCACTTGTAATTCACTGCAGGGAAGCTTTCGCTGATTTAATTGAAATACTTAAAAGTAACCCCAAAATTCATGGCAAATTTTTGATTCATTGTTTTACTGGTGATACTGATATTTTGAAACAAATTTTGAATTTGGGAGGCCTAGTAGCCTACGGTGGTATAATCACTTTTGGCACAAGCGCTGATGAACTACGGCAAAGTTTGGAATATTGCCCAAACGATAGTTTTGTTCTAGAAACCGATTTACCATTTTTAGCCCCCGCCCCAAACCGAGGCAAGGCAAATTTACCAGAATATATAAGCTTAGTAGCCCAAAAAGCCAGTGAAATAAAACAGCAAACCCTCCAAGAAACTTGGCAAAACTCGTGGCAAAATACTACTAAATTGTTTGAGTTAGAGCCAAATCTGGATTAAAGTACCTAAAAGTTTCCGTTAAATCCCCCTTGACAAACCTACCAACAATGTTTTACATTTTAGATAAACTATATGAGTAAGTCTAATCTAAGATTTGATAATTTAGGTAAAAATACAAAATTTAATTTGTTAACAAGTCATTTTTTTCAGTCCATAAGAGTAATTATTCAACAATCATTTTCCTATCTCAAAACACCCTTTTATCACTTTTCATTTTTTACTTTTCATTTCTTATTTTTAGTTTTTCACCCTTCAATCGTAGTTTTTACCTTTTCACTATTAATTAGTAATGTTTGGAATATACCAGTTTCTGCTCAATCCAATAAACCCCTACCAGTACTTCCAGCTGATCGATATAACAAACCGGGAATCAATCCCATAGATGGTAATAAATATTCTAATTTAGTTCAGAATGAAGATGACGGCACAGTAGAAACCAATTTCAAACTAGGTGAAGGTATTAGAGACGATGATCCACAAGCTTTACAAATTTACAATCAGAAAAACCCCTTAACTCCAAAAACTTCCTGTATGTCTATGGGAGGCCACCTGGGTAGCAACCCTTCAGCTCCAGTAGCCAATAATACCCGTAGAATTGGTATCTGCAGTGATGGATTACACGTTATTAAAACACGAGAAACAGATACAGCAGGTAATATTGGAGATTGGATAACCAATGTGATTGAGCGTGATACCGTTTCACCTGTTGCTCCAGTTGTTAATATTTCCAAAACAGGAGACATCTTAGGAGAATTTTTAAGTTTAGATATAGTTGGAGAATCTAATACCAAAGCTAGCATTACCATAACCTCCTCAGGCACAGAACACAAAAACAACACCAAAACCTTTAATGGAGAGCTTGATGATGACGGTAGATATACCAGAAAAAACTTAATACCTTTAGATTGTGGACAAATAGAGTATCTAGCCACCGTTACTCTAACAGACAGAGCAGGTAATATTAGTAGTACTGGAACTAGTAATCTAGTTGTAACTCAAGAATGTCCCAGATGTACTTCGAACGGAAATGGTAGTTTTATCCTACCTGTATATGACCCAAATGGAAAAATAAGCATGTCATCCGACTTCCCAATCCGTAAAATCCCAGATGCTTACAACAGTCCCCATGCTGGTATGGATTTTAGTGGGCCACTTGGAACTCCCATATTGGCAGCTCACGACGGTATAATTCAAAATCGAATGGGTTACAATAACAACGGCTATTACGGCAGTCCTGATGGTTGGGGTAATACTGTCTTTTTACAAGACATTAGTGGCAATTATCAAACTATTTATGCTCATTTACTCAATCAACAAGTGATTTCTAGTGGACAACTTGTCAAACAAGGTCAAATAATAGGTTATATGGGTAAAAGTGGCAATTCTACAGGAGTACATCTACATTTTCAGGTAGAACAAAAAGGTGCCACACTTAATCTAATCCACTCTGGAAAGTATAACAAATGGCCACCAGTAGATCCCAAAATATATCTAGGAGAAATTCAAGGTAACCTTACCCCAGAACAAGCTACCTTTTATTGTGATTACTACGGCAGTGGAGATCAAAACCTGCCAGCCTATCCACAAATAACTCAGCAAGAAGCCAACGATATTTTTGTAACATTTGTTCAAGACCAGCTCCATCAAGACACAGAATTTGAAACCAACGGCAAATACACCACCAAAGGTAGCCTAGGTAACAATCAAGACAATCCTGAAACTATCAAAGCCAACACCAAAATCTTTGTAACTAGTTGTGGCATCTGGATGCATCACTTGGGTAAAATAGATTTAAAAAGAAATGGACAAGGTTTGGATGGAAATGATGGCTCGGTCATAATTAACCCCTATCAGAAAAAAGCTTATGTGGTCACGAATGGTATTTTTAGTAAATACGAAAACCACAATGGACCCTGCGGTGTTATAGGAGTACCAGAAAATTTTGAAGACAAATCCGATATTCCAAATGGCTCAATAGCAACAGCAGCCTGGTGGCAAAGTTTTAGAAGAGAAATATATCAAAACAATCGAATCTACGCCTTTACTAAACCCCAAATAGGTTTTAAAGCCAATTATTCTGTCAATGAAGTAGCTGACAAATACCAAAATGACGGTCATGTTTGGACATATGAATTTCCTACCAATGACAGTTATGGTACCAACGGTGGAAATTATTGCAAACAAGATTTTAGCTGGAAAAATAGTAATCAACAAAATTGGATCGATTTATGCCCTGCTGGTCTTACCGAAACCACCTATACCGACTACAAAGAATCTGATAAAGCCAAAGCCCTTACAATTCATCTCAAACACGCTCCCAAGGATAACAACGATTATGCCAATAAATACTCCAATAACAAAGAAGTCTGGATAGTATCCCACGGCATGAATGACACCGATAACGGAATGAACCCAATTACCGAAAGCCTAGCTAAAACCAAGCCCAACGACATTATACTTAGTCTGGACTGGCGAGGTTCTGAAAGCGACCTAAGTGCACCCAATCCCAATGACACCGACCAGTGGATACAACCCACAGCCCTTAAAGTCAAACAAAAACTAGACAGATGGGGTATCAAAGACGGCACTAAACTAAATTTTGTAGGTCATAGTATGGGCACACTAATGGTAACTGAAATCGCCAGACAATACAATTTTGTAAATAGAATTATTTACCTAGATCCACCAAGTTACTTTCCAGGATTTAATAGATTTGATGCAAATGACACAGACGGTAATAACACAGACTCCATCTATTCAGCCAGCAACGGCTATACTGACAAAGTAGGAGCCAATATTATCAGATCCTTTGTAGGAGGTAACAAATTTGGCAAAGTTGGTCTATGTGGTAACTATGGCCTAGCCAGAACCGCCCAAGAATCTAATGTAGTAATATTTAACGATGTAGAAAACGACACCACCAGTGGGTGTACAATCCATCAAAGTCTCAAAGACCTATTTACCCAGCTTCATAACCCAGACCGAAAACTACCAGACAACTGGTTTAATATCGATAGCAGTGAAATCAAAAGTAGTAACCGAATAAACTACGAAAGTGGCGACGAATTAGCCAATAGTGGCATCCATGTTACAGGTACGCGTGGAGATACCACAATCCAAGCCATAACCTACTACGATGCTCAAGGCCACAAACAAGTTGGAATCGGCAACAATCCAAACACCTACCAATCCCTAGGCAACAAACCGCAAAATTTAATGCAAATAACCCTTCAAAACTTTGAAACAGGAGACAAAATTGCTCTCCATGGTAACCAGAACGCAGACAACAGCTACCAGATTGTAGCAGATAGAAGTAGCAATACAAATACCAGCAACCCTAAGCCAATAATTCAAAGA
>Ga0172372_10005910_pt1 | contig 16863 bp, 15 predicted proteins | sample LakKiv5m_2_FD_114544 | JGI IMG/M metagenome (GOLD analysis project Ga0172372, IMG submission 114544) | Freshwater microbial communities from Kabuno Bay, South-Kivu, Congo - kab_092012_9.5m | ecosystem: Environmental > Aquatic > Freshwater > Lake | place: Democratic Republic of the Congo...
TCAGAGGCGGCAAAGTCCTTGCGGGCTCGAGCTTCCGTGCGCATGCGAATGAGCAGGTCCATGACCCCATCCAGTTTGCTGCTCTGGCCCTGCGTTTCGGGAAGCAGCCCGAAAACATCAGCCAGCACGGCGTGGAAACTCTCCTTCAACAGGGCAAAGGTGTCTGCGCTGATGGCGCTCAGGGCTTTGTTACCGGACCGGAAATCCTGAATGCGGGAGGAGAGTTCAAAGAGGATGGCCAGCGCGCGCGGTGTGTTGAAATCATCGCTGAGCTCTCGGTAAAGGCCGCGGCAGGCTTCCTGGATTTGAGTATTCAGATCGGCATCCAGATCGGCGTCCAGCGTGCCGGCGGCCGGGTAATGCAGCTTATCCAGCGCCGCAGCGGCATTCATCAGGCGGCGGTAACTTTTTTCGGCGGCCTGCAGGCCTTCGTTGCTGAAGTCCACCGGACTGCGGTAATGCGACTGCAGCGTGAAAAAGCGCACCGTCATGGGACTGTAGGACTGCTCGAGCATAGGGTGCTCGCCTTTGAACATTTGTTCAATGGTGATGAAGTTGCCCAGCGAGCGGGCCATCTTCTGCCCTTCGATGGTGAGCATGTTGTGGTGAATCCAGTAGCGTACCCCTTCGCTGCCGCAGCAGCCGACGTTTTGGGCAACCTCTGCTTCGTGGTGCGGAAACTGCAGATCCATGCCACCGCCGTGCAGGTCAAAGGTTTCGCCCAAGTACTTGGTGCTCATGGCCGAGCACTCGATGTGCCAGCCGGGAAAGCCTTCGCCCCAGGGCGACTCCCAGCGCATAATGTGCTCCGGACTGGCTTTTTTCCATAGGGCAAAATCGTGCGGACTCTGCTTTTCTGTCAGCCCTTCCGTCAACCGGCTGCCGGCGATCAGGTCGTCAAGCACCTTGCCGCTGAGCTTTCCGTACGGATGAGAGGCCGCGTAGCGCTCCAGGTTGAAATAGACCGAACCGTCGCGCTCGTACGCATAGCCATTCGCCATAATGCGTATGATGGCCGCAATTTGCTCGGGGATGTGGCCGGATGCCGTAGGTTCTATACTTGGGGGAAGGGCGTTGAGGTCTGACGCAGCTTTGCGGTAGGCGAGCGTATACTGCTGGACAACTTCCATGGGCTCCAGGCGCTCCAAGCGGGCCTTCTTGCCGATTCTGTCTTCGCCGGCACCAGCCACCTCGTCCTCCAGATGCCCTACGTCCGTGACGTTCCGCACAAAGCGAACGCGATAACCCAGGTGGCGCAGGTAGCGAAAGACCAGGTCCCAAGTGATCAGGCTTCGGGCATGACCCAGGTGGGGTTCGCTGTACACGGTCGGTCCACAGGCGTAGAGGCCCACAAAGGGCGGGTCAAGTGGCTCGAAGCGCTGTTTCTCCCGGGCCATGGAGTTGTACAGGTGCAGGGGGTATTGTTCAAAAAGAGGCATGGGGAGTCAGACAGGATAAGGGAATGAGCGATACGTATGAAAACTTATGGTCTGAGGGCAGGGCGTTGGAAAAGCAGGCACATGATGAAGCGGGAATATGGCCATGGATCTCCCCCCTTCCCCCGCCCCTCACGCCGCCTGGCAGCGGCCGCAGGTGCCTTTGGCGGTGACGTCCAGGGTGCTGAGCACGAAACCGGAAGGCAAGCTGATGCGCGGAAAAGCCACGTCGTCCAGGCAATAGGTGTTGCCGCAGACGGTACACTGAAAATGGACGTGCTCATCGTGGTGGTGGTGGCCACTGCAGGACGAAGAACACATGGCGTACTGGGGATGGCCTGCCGCGTCCATGACGCGGTGCACAATGCCGTGCTCCTCAAAGGCCGCCAGGATGCGGTAAATGGTAACGCGGTCAACCCGGCCTTCGAGGCGGTTTTCCAGTTCCTGGTGGGAAAGGGCATAGCCTGACTCCATCAGGTGCTCCAGCACCGCTTGCCGGGGTCCCGTGCGCCGCATTCCGGCGTCGCGGAGAATGAGGGTGACAGATTCCATGTCTCCAAAAATACGCCAATACCGCCGTTGCTTTACCTTCATGGGCAAACCCGGAGCGCTTCCACGCGAAGAGTCCGCAACGTTTGAATACTTTATCCACAGATCGCTCCCTTTATGCTAATTCCCGACGTTCCTCCGCCTCCTGCCGCTAACATTGCGCAGCCATTGGCTTCGGAAAACCGGCCGAAGGGCTCCGGTTTCGGCCCGCAGCGTCAACGCGAGATTTACCTGCAGGGGGTGGCAGGAAAAAGCCCGCTGATCCCGGCAGATTTCCATACGCTCGAGGCCCGAGCGCAACAGAGCATGAGCGCAGAGGCCTGGGCTTATATTGCCGGTGGTGCCGGGAGGGGGCTGACGATGAAAGCCAATGAAGCGGCCTTCGAACGACGGCAGATCCTGCCGCGCATGCTCCGCGATGTCGGGGAGCGAGACTGTTCGGTGACCATCCTGGGCCGGCGATGGCCCTCCCCTTTCTTTGGGTGCCCTATCGGGGTGCTGGAGATGGTGCATCCGGACGGCGACCGTGCCGTGGCCCGGGCAGCCGCGGCCAGCGGGGTGCCCATGTTGCTCAGCAACCAGGCTTCCACGCCCATGGAGGCCGTTTCGGCAGCTTCGGAAGCGGTGAATCCGGCGGCGATCCGCTGGTTCCAGTTGTATTGGAGCAAGTCCAACGAGCTGGTGGAAAGCTTCGTGCAACGCGCAGAAGCCAGTGGTTGCCAGGCCATTGTCGTGACGCTGGACACCACCATGCTGGGCTGGCGGACCGCCGACCTGAACCTGGGTTGGCTGCCCTTCCTACGGGGAATGGGGATTGCGCAATACACGAGTGACCCGGTTTTTCAGCGGCTGTTGGCCCAAAACGCCTTTCCGGAAGACAATCCGCCACCGCGTACGGTGAACGCCAGCAGCATCGGGGTTCTGCTGGCGCAGCTCAGGAGGAATCCGGGCTCCTGGTGGGCTAATCTGCGCAGCGGCGAGGCTACCCGGGCGGTGCAATTGTTCACGCGCATATACTCCCGGCCCAGCCTGGAATGGAACGACTTGCGGTTTCTGCGGGAGCGCACCCGGTTGCCGATTTTGCTCAAGGGCATACAGCACCCGGAAGATGCCCGAAAATCCCTGGATCACGGCGTGGACGGGCTCGTGGTGTCCAACCACGGCGGCCGGCAGGTGGACGGCGCCCTCGCGGCGCTCGATGCCTTACCAGGCGTCCTGGAGGCCGTGCAGGGCCGAATCCCCGTATTGTTGGACAGCGGCATCCGAAGCGGTGCCGATGCCTTCAAAGCGCTGGCTCTTGGGGCGGACGCCGTAGGCATCGGACGTCCGTATGTGTATGCGCTGGCCCTGGCTGGTCAGGCCGGCGTGGAAGCACTTTTCGGGAATTTCCAGGCAGAATTTGACCTCACCCTGGGTTTGAGCGGCTGCACGCAAAGGGCCGAAATCGGGGCAGCGATGTTGCGCGGCTGACCCGTTGCCTCCGCCACTGCCTGGGTTTCGCTGGCAGTTCAAGGCTTTTCGCTCGCTGACCAGGACTTTCGCTCGCTGACCAGGACTCTGCTCGGTGTACAGACCGGCAGATGGCGGTAATTTTATTCCCATGGATACTTACTCAAACGCCGCCGGGCATGTGGCAAGGGTTCGCAACAAACTGGTTGGCCCGATGCTGGGTGGCCTGGCGTTGACTGTTGGGCTTGGGCTGACGTCTTGTGGTGCCGGTTCCACGCCTGAACAGGTGGAGTCCCCGACGCCGGTTGCTCAAACCGCTGCGGCCCTTCGCCCGGGATCGGATGCCCGTCAGGAATCTGGTTTTTCGGATTACTGGTACCAGGGCAAAGCCGAAATGAATGTCTTTGACCTGGAGCAGGCCCGCTACGGCGAGTTGCGCAGCGGCAAGGCGGTGTTGATTTTCGTAACCGAGGATTTCAGCCGTAAACAACTGGTCAAACTGGACGAGCCGCGCAAGGCCGGAGAGGATGCCGTGCCCGTGCTCAAACTCAATTTCACCCGCGAGTTTCCTACCGGAATTTACACGTACAAAACCATGCAGAGCGTATTCAGCCCCGTGGACCGAAGCCGCGATCCCCAGCCGCTGAAATCTACCACGTCCGTGCAGGAATGGTGCGGGCATGTGTTCATGGACCTGCACCGGGGCCCGGTCGGATACCAGGCCTCCGTGCAATCGTATTTCGAAGGGGAGTCCGTGCAAGGCGCAGCCCTCGGCGACATCTTCCTGGAGGATGCTGTCTGGAACCTGATCCGTCTGGATCCGGCAGCGCTCCCAACTGGCAAATTTCAGGCGCTGCCAGGCAGCCTCGACATCCGGTTGCGGCATTTGTCGCTGACGCCTACTGGCGCTGAGGCCAGCTTGTCCGGAAGTGAAGACGGAAAGATGGTGTACGAAATCCGCTACCCGGAACGGGACCGCACCCTGAAAATTACCTTCGAAAAGGAGTTCCCGCGATCCATCCTGGCGTTCGAAGAAACTGTGTACAGCTGGGGCAAAACGCTGACTACGCGCGCGGTCAGAAGCCATCAGACGATGGAAGACTATTGGAGCCACAACGCCGTAAGCGACGAGCCGATGCGCAAAGCCCTCGGGCTGTGAGGGTTGAGCCGGCCCCAGCACGTTGCACTTGCTAACGCCCGATTCTTTAGGGTACTCCTAAAAACCCCATTTACTGCGTTATGCCAAATTTTTAACATCCTCATTTAGAACAGTAAACTCCGGTGTTAAAAATTTGGCATGCCTTGTCTCTGGGGTTTTTAGAAGTACCCCTTATTTTGTGGCGTTAAATGAAAGCCGCGCGCATTGGCATATTAACGGTCTCGGACCGGGCTTCCGCAGGGATTTATCATGATTTATCGGGCAAGGCCATCGCAGAAACCCTGGTGGAGTACCTGTCGAGTGCCTGGGAACCGGTGTACCGGCTGGTGCCCGACGAACCCGACCAAATAAAACAGGGTCTGATTGACCTGGCGGATTGGGAAAGCTGCGATCTGGTGCTGACCACAGGTGGAACGGGACCAGCCCCGCGCGACATCACCCCAGAGGCCACCGAAGCAGTTTGCCAGAAAATGTTGCCCGGTTTTGGGGAACAGATGCGCGCGGCAAGCCTCCAGTTTGTGCCGACAGCCATCTTATCCCGCCAGACGGCCGGCATCCGCAACCGCACGCTCATCATCAATTTGCCCGGCAAGCCCAAAGCCATCCGCGAATGCCTGGATGCCGTGTTTGCCGCAGTGCCCTATTGCCTGGACCTGATCGGTGCGGCGCGCCTCGAAACCCACTCCCACATTATCCGGGCCTTCCGGCCTGTCGCCTGATTGGCTGTACCCATGGCAGAGCTCTTTAAAAGTTGGCAGGAAGTGGCCCATATTCTGGGAGCGGAGTTGGATTATGCCGACCAGTGGGAAGACCAAACGCGGACGGAATCCCTGACCCTGCGTGTCCGCCACCGGCATTGGACGATTGCCTTTGAAAGCAAAAGCAACCACAAAGGCAAAGAAAAGGCGGAGGCATTTACCCGAGTTTTCTGCCCATTGCCGGCAAAAGCAGATTTCAAGTTCAACATCTTCGAAGAACGTCTGAAACATAGGTTGTTCAAAATGATGGGGCTCCAGGATATCGTCATCGGTGACGTAGCGCTGGATCGCCGTTTCGTGTTCCAGGCCACCCACGAGGAGCAACTCCGGCAGTTTTTGAGCAACCCACTGGTGCGAGCGGGATTCGCATCACCCGCCGTCCAACAACTTCGGCTGGGCCTGCCTGAAGGACCGGAAGAACATTCCACAGCGCATCAATTGTTTGGCCGAAGCGAAAAGCGCCTGCATGCAAAAGGCGACATTTTGGCCTATTTTCAGCTGTTTGCCGCCGCTCTGGATGGATTGCACGCGCTTGACTTGATTGAAGGCCACACCCCATAGAATAATATTTATTATGTTAAATTTTATAAAATATTTATGGGTTGCATCTCTCACCGCAATGGCTGCCATCGCTTTGAATGCCCAGCCAGCCGGATCGCCTTCATCCTCTAACCCGCAATTCTCTGGCCCCCAATCCTCCGAACCCAATGCGGAGAAAGAGGAACTTGCCCTGATGACCTTCCTGCGCGAGCATAGCGACCTGGTTTCGCTGGTGCTGGTGCACAACGCAACCGTCATCGCAGATCAGCAGCCCGGCCAGGAATGGCCGCTGGCCAGCACCGTCAAAATGCTGCTTGCGCTGGAAGTCATCCGGATGGGCGCCCAAGGTCAACTGGATCTCGAAGAACAGATACCGCTCAGCGACCTGAAGCGTTTCCATCTGCCAGGCACAGACGGAGGCGCGCATGATGCATGGCTGAAAAGCCTGCCGGAAGAGCAGCGCCTGGGACGAGTCTTGCTCCTGGATGTCGCGCGTGGCATGACCATGTTCAGTTCCAATGCCAATACAGAGTACCTCATTCGCCGTTTAGGTCGAAACAGGGCGGAGTCGTTGGGCGAGCGTTACGGGATTGCTCCGCATACGCCGCTGTACCCGCTGGTGGGCATGCTATGGATTCCCAATAGCCTGCCCGGACCGGTCAAAGACCATCCCGGTCAGCTGAGAAACCTGAGCGATCAGCAATACCGCGACCTGGCCTGGAGCTGGTCCGATTCGCTGGCTGCAGACAGCACAGGACGCTTGCGATCTCGCTTCAGGCTGGCCGGGCTGGCCGTTCAACGGGTCTTCTCTGACCGTTTGCCCGCTTCGACTGCGCAGGCCTATGCAGAGTTGGCCGGAAGCCTGAACCGGCGGGAAAACCTGAACAAAGCAGAACAAAACACACTGGCCTACCTGCTGGAATACCTCATGGAATCGCCGGGGAACCAGGCCAATTTCAGGCATGCCGGCATGAAAGGCGGTTCGTCCGGTTTTCTGTTGACCAAGTGCCTCTATGCCACGGAGCATGACGGCCAGCAAATAGAGCTCGTGTACTTTTTAAACAACCTGCAACCCCTGGAAGTTGCTGCCCTGCGGCAGGGCATGAATGCTTTTGAACTGGCCGTTCTGACGGATAAAGCCGTGCGGGAGCAACTCGTGGAACTGTTCCCTCCCGACGGCGACTGAACGTAGCAAAGCGCCCCCCTCCCCATTCCAGGACATGGCATTTTCATAGCATGGAAACCTGTTTCCATGCATAGGCTGCGCACAATCAGCCGGGTATCCTTAGCGTTTAAATTTCTGTTTCCAGGGCGAAACTCCTGTCGGAGAGTCGGCGTAATACCTTGTATTGTTGGACATTACGAAATTAGATTAAATTCATCAACCATCTGTCGCAGACCTGCTGCCTGCCGTCAGATTACGAAAGTTGCTTGTTATGAAAAAGCTTTTGCTGGTTACCGTTGCCGCCGTATTCCTGGGCCTTACTGCTTGCTCTGTATCCACTCCTCCCATTGACACGAATGTTGCCGGGGATGTCGCCGGATTGTACCGGGGTATGCTGGTGACCGATGAAGGAGAAGTATTCCTGGACGAAGAAATCGAGATGCATCGGGTCAGCGATGACCGCATCGGCATCGAGAGCACCGTTCCGGTGGACAACCAGACCGAAGGTCGCTTCTCCACCTTCGAGATGCAGCTGATGCGCAGCGGCGCCGTCATCCATCACCAACTGGGTACGGAAGCGAAGGGCACCTTTGTCCTGGATGCAGCTGTTACCCCGGACGAGCTCCGCATTGAGCTGCCTAATGGCCTCCGTTTTTCTGGAATTCGCATCAAGAACTACTTTGAGTAATCCCGGTTCAGGGGTCTAACGCCCCCGAACCTCCTTTTTATACCCAAAAAAGCCCCGCCGAAAGCGGGGTTTTCTTTTGGTACAGTAGCCAATAGCTTCCATTACCGTCTTTGGGTATTAACATGCCCTCAGCAGTTTTCTTTTGGTACAGTAGCCAATAGCTTCCATTAAGTTCCCTGCTGCTCTAGCCTTCTGGCCATGCGCTCACGCCACTGGGAAACGGCCGGCAAGGCCGGGATAGAATAAGCCAGGGAGCCCTGAAGCAGCCCGAGGCAGGCCTGGTTCCAATCCACCTGTTGATGGCCTTCGAGTTTTTGGGCGGAAGCGCTGGCCACCGCACCGTCGATGCCGCCCAACAGGGCCAGTTTAACCGGATGGTGAAAGCCGCGCTCAAAGCCCGCCAATTGCGACCACCAGGACGTGCCGCGCAAGGCCAGCCGAAGCAACGTAAGGCTGCAATGCCCGGTGCCGGGCTCCATGGTGAGGTTCCAGGACTGAACCAGCCCCCGCAATTCTGTCTGGGTGCGTTCGGCATCGTGTTCGCGATCCAAGCAACAAAGGGCCAGGTAAATGAGCCCGTATTCGTAGTCGGCCAGCGAGCCTATGCTTTGCAGAAAGCGGAGCCCGGGTACCGCCAGAAGCTCTTTCCAGCGCTGCGGCAATTCGGGTTCCAGCGCCCGGAGAAGTTCTGCCTGAAAAGCAAGTTCATCGGCCTGGTCGTCGTTCAGGCCGCCCTCCCGGAGCACATAAGCCTGGGCAGCTTCCTGTACTTCGTGCAGACCGTCGGCCAGGCCGGCCACCGTATCGCGGGGACGGATGTAGTTATTGACGTAATTGACCGTGTCGCGGTACAGCGCGGCACAATGGTCCGGGAGCAGGTCCCGGTATGGGGTCGAACGGCCGCGTCGCGCTGCTGCATCAAAACCCGGTCCTGGCCGGCGGGTAACGATGGTGATCAGGCTGATGGGCCTCTCGGAATGTTGGTTTTGCATCCTTCGTGGTTGTTTTGGATTGCCCTCCGATACACGGCCGCTCCAGGGAAGCGGAGCGAAATGCAGCGATGCACCGGATGTGGATAAAAAATTCTTTGGATAAGGAATTCAAACCTATTCCCTTGGTCCAACCTGAAGTAGGAAATCCTGTTTCTGCATTGAAACCGACACAAAACAGGGTTTGCCGGAATTTTTCCAAGGCTGCTGAAGAATCCGCAACCATCCAGCACCCAAACGGGGTTTTTGCCGCACCCTGGCGTATTTTTCCGGAGCCATGCCCAACCTCCTCTTCCCAGGAAAGCAACGATTCACCACCCGACCCTTATGGCCTATCCTGCTGCTCGCGTGGAGCGCCATAGGCCCTTCGCTCGAAGCCCAGGGAACCGCCGGCTACCTGGATGAGCGCGGTCAGTTTATCGTCTGGGAAAAAGGGCGGGAAATCACCGCAGAACTCATCGGGGTGAACGATTGGAAGGCCGCCCCGGATTACCTGGTGTACCTGGACAATGCCGGCGAGTTGCAGTACTACCAAAATGGGAAAAACAAGGGTCTGGGTGTCATCCGACCGGAATTTTACCTGGCTTGCGAAGGGTTTCTGGTGTACCAGGTCCGCGACCAGGTCAGCATTTACCACAAAGAAACCAAGCATCGCCTGGGCTTTTTGAATGGGCGCCAACTAGCCATCGGCGACAGCATCGTGGGTTTTCACGACCAGACCGGGGCGCTTTATTGCTTTTACCGGGGCCGTTTTGAACGCCTTGAACTGTTTGAAGCCGACAGCCTCAAAGCCGGCGACAATGTGCTCTGCTACCTGGACCAAAACCGCCGCCTGCGGGCGTTCTGGAACGGAAGAACGGGAACCCTAGACGAGCAGGCGCCCCAGAAAGTGGTCTGCGGTGCCGACCTCATCGCCTGGGTAGATCCGTTTGGGAGGCTCAAGATTTTTTACCGGGGAAAGACCACCGAGCCCGAGCAAGGGTATTTGCCGCAACAAATGTACGCGGGGCGTGGCCTCGTGGCCTGGACGGATGACCGGGGCGAGTCGTTTGTCTGGTCCCAGGGCAAAACAACGCGCATCCTGGACGAACCTCCTGTCCAGTTCGGCGTAACCGACTACCTGTGCTGGTTCACGGACCGCAACGGTTTCTTTAAAGTGTTCTACGAAAACAAGATCCACACCCTGGAGACCTTTGCCCCTAAACAGATATTTGCCTATGGTCGGGTGCTGGCGTACACAGAACTCGACGGAAGGGTGCGGGCGTTCTACAAAGGCGAAGCCATCGAAGTCAGCGACAACATCGCACAGACCATCGAATTGACCGGCGATCTGATCAGCTGGTCGGAACGCCCCTTCCACCGGGCATTTTTTCGGCGCGATTGAAAATCAGGTACAAGGAAAGCAACAGGGAAAATCAGCGCGTTTGAAAAAGGCAAATACCATTGCGAAGGGGCTCCTGCGGGTGCTCCAGCAAGGCGTGCTCGCCGCAATGGTCCTGCTGTTGCTCTTTCTGCTGCTCAACGCACTGGTCCCCTTTCGCCCGAACCTGGAATGGTCCAGAGAAGTGCGCGACCGGAACGGCGAATTGCTGTACGCCGGCCTGACCAGCGACCAGAAATGGCGGCTGTATGCCCCGGACTCAGCCATCAGCCCGGAACTGGCCGCGGCCATCGTGCACAAGGAAGACCGCTGGTTTTATGTGCACCCGGGCGTTAACCCGCTGGCCGTAGGGCGGGCCCTGGTCAACAATGCCGCGCAGGGCAGGCGCACCTCCGGGGCTTCGACGATTCCCATGCAGGTGGTGCGGCTGCTGGAACCGGCGCCGCGGACTTACGGCCAAAAGCTCCTGGAAATGTTCCGGGCCTGCCAGCTGACGCTGCTGTTCTCCAAGCGGGAAATTCTGCAACTGTACCTCAACCGCCTGCCCTACGGGGGAAACATCGAGGGCATCCGCACGGCCTCGCTGTTTTACCTGGACAAGGAGCCCGCGCAGCTCAGCCCGGCGGAGGTGGCCGCACTGGCCGTGGTGCCCAACCGACCGGGCAGCCTCCGCCCCGGACGCCACAACGCCGAGCTGATCGAAGCCCGCAACCACTGGCTGCGGCGCTTCGGGCGCGAAGGCATTTTCAGCCCCGACGAAGTGGCGAGCGCGCTTCGGGAGCCCTTCGAACCCGAGCGGCGGCCCGCCCCCAGCCGCGCGCCGCACCTGGTGCGGCGGCTCCTGCGCGACAACCCGGACAGCCGGGAGCTCTACGCCAGCCTGGATGCCGGTCTGCAGGAGCGGGTGGAGCGCCTGCTGCAGGACTACGTGCGCGGCCTGCAGCCCTACGGCATCTACAACGCTTGCGCGCTTTTGCTGGACAACGCCACAAGCCAGGTCCTGGCCTACGTGGGCTCCGCCGATTTCCAGGATACCCGCGATGGCGGCCAGGTGGACGGCCTGCAGGCGCTCCGCTCGCCCGGTTCGGCACTCAAACCGCTGCTCTACGCCCTGGCCATGGACAGCGGCCTTTTGACCCCCAAGACGGTCCTGCTCGATGTGGCAACCGATTTTCAGGGCTACCGGCCAGCGAATTTTGACCGGACGTTCTCCGGCCCGGTCAGCGCCGAACACGCGCTGGGCCAATCGCTGAACCTCCCCGCCGTGCGGCTGCTGGAGCGCTACGGTGTGGAAAACTTTCGGCGCAAGCTGGGCGAAATGGGCTGCCGCTCCATGCAGGCACAGAAGGGCCAGCTGGGCTTGTCCATGGTTTTGGGGGGCTGCGGCATCCGCCCGGAGGAGCTGGCCCTGCTTTACGCAGGCATCGCCAATCGCGGCTGGTGCCGGCCGCTTCAGTACACGCTTTCAGATCCGGTTTCGGCCCGGGCGAAGGGTGCCCGCACTCCGGGCGACAGCCTGCGCCTGGTATCGGAGGGTGCGGCCTGGGCCATCGGCGACATGCTCACGCAGTTGCAGCGCCCGGACCTGCCCGAAGGCATGGACCGCACGGAAGGCCTGCCGCTCATTGCCTGGAAGACGGGCACAAGCTACGGCCGCCGCGATGCCTGGAGCGTGGGCTTCAACACGCGCTATACCCTGGTGGTCTGGTCGGGCAATTTCAGCGGCCAGGGCGTTCCCGAACTGACCGGGGCGGGTGTGGCGGCTCCCCTGCTGTTTGATTTGTTTCTGAGCCTGGATCGCGAGTCGGGAAAGACCTGGTTTGCCATGCCCGAAAGCCTGCGTTTCCGCTACGTGTGCAGCCGCAGCGGCCTCCCCCCCGCCCCCGGCTGCACCGACCAGGTCATGGACTACTTCCTGCCACTGGTGAGCGCGGCGGGACCCTGCGCGCATCAGCGGGAGGTCCGATTGTCCGCAGACCGGAAGATTTCCTATTGTATGGAATGCCTGCCTGCCAGCGGTTACGTGCTGGACACCCTGGACCATCCGGAGCCGGAACTCCTGGCCTGGTACCGGCAGCAGGGGCTGCCCACGCCCCCCCTTCCCCCGCACAACCCGGCCTGCCAGTCGGTCCTGGCCGGACAGGCGCCGCGCATCGTTTCGCCGGTCGAAGCCCTGACTTACCTGCGCTACGAAGGTGCCGGGCAGGTGGAACTGGCCTGCCTGGCCGCCGATGAGGTCCGCGAGGTGTTCTGGTACATCGACGATCGCTTTTACGCGCGGTCCGCCCCGCAAACGCCGCAGTTTTTTACCCCGATGCCCGGAAAACACAAGATTTCCTGTGCTGACGACAAGGGGCGCTCCAGCCATGTCTGGATCCAGGCCGAGGCGTTGTAGGGGCAAGCTGCCGGAAACGGCGACGAGCTGCCGCGGGCTGCCGGCCCGCGCTTTCTGTCCACGCTTTGGGCGTAAATTTGCGCCACCCTCGTTCGGGGGCTGGCAAAAAGCATATGGCTATGACGTTGACAACAGAAGCAGTGCTCAAGGCGCTGAGTTTTGTGGATGATCCCGACCTGAAGAAAGACATCGTGAGTCTCGGCATGGTTAAAAACCTGTCGGTGGAAGGGCGGCGCGTGGCGTTTACGGTAGAGTTGACCACGCCCGCCTGCCCGATGAAGGAGCACATCCGCAAAGCCTGTGAGACGGCGGTGCGGCACATGGTGGACAAAGAGGCCGACATTCACATTACCATGACGGCGCGGGTCAGTTCGGCCCGGGACGGGTCGCCGGTGCTGCCGGGGGTGCGCAACATCATCGCGGTGGCTTCGGGCAAGGGCGGCGTGGGCAAGAGCACCATTGCAGTGAATCTGGCGATGGCGCTGGCCCGAATCGGCGCTAAGGTCGGCCTGATTGACGCGGACATCTACGGGCCGTCGGTGCCCCTGATGCTCGGGTTGGAAGGGGCCGTGCCGCAGGTGGTCGAAGAAAACGGCAAGCCGGTCATGATTCCGGTGGAAAAGGAGGGCCTGAAGGTGCTCAGCATCGGGTTCATGGTGGACACCTCGCAGGCCGTGGTCTGGCGGGGTCCGATGGCCTCTTCGGCGCTGCGCCAGTTTGTGCAGGACTGCCGCTGGGGCGAACTGGACTACCTGGTGCTGGACATGCCTCCCGGCACCGGCGACATTCACCTGACCCTGGTCCAGACCGTTCCGGTAACCGGCGTGGTCATGGTCACCACCCCGCAGGAAGTGGCCCTGGCAGACGCGCGCAAAGGAGTGGCCATGTTCCGCATGCCCAACATCAATGTTCCGGTGCTTGGAGTGGTGGAAAACATGTCGTACTTCACCCCGGCCGAGCTGCCCAACAACCGCTATTACCTCTTCGGGCAGGGCGGCGGCCGGCGATTGGCCGATTCACTGGGCATTCCGCTGCTGGCGGAAATTCCGCTGGTGCAGTCCATCCGCGAAGGCGGTGATGCCGGCCGGCCGGCAGTGCTGAGCGATGACGAGCCGCTGTCGCGGGAGGCTTTCGAGCGAATGGCCTTCGAGGTTGCGCGGCAGGTGAGCCTGCGCAACGCCAACATGGCCCCGAGCCAGCCGGTGGAAGTTCGGGTATAGGTGCGGGAGAATCGCTAAATTTGCGGCATATGGCCGTTTTGGTAAACGAAGATCTGTACGCCCGGGTAGAATCCTCCCTGGACAGCATACGCCCTTACCTGCGCAAGGACGGCGGCGATATCGAGTTGGTGGAGATCACGCCCGAGCTTGAGGTCCGCGTCCGGCTGGTAGGCGCCTGCGAAACCTGCCCGATGAGCTTCATGACCATGAAAGCCGGTGTGGAAGAAAACCTGCGCGCGGCCATTCCGGAAATCACGGGCATCCAGGCCGTCGGGCTCTGAACAGAACAGACCGGCCATGACCAGCCAGCGCTTGTTTGACCTCATTTTAACCCGCCGCTCCTACCTCTGCGTGGGCCTGGATACGGATCTGGCGCTGTTGCCGCCGCACTTGCTGGCAGAAGAGGACCCGATTTTTGCGTTCAACAAGGCCATCATCACGGCCACCCGCGATTTTTGCGTGGCTTACAAGCCGAATCTGGCGTTTTACGAGAGCCAGGGCGCCAAAGGATGGGAAAGCCTCCGGAAAACCATAGATTTTATTAGGTCATCCGGGGAGCATTTCGTCATCGCGGATGCCAAGCGCGGCGATATCGGCAATACGGCCCAGCAATACGCCCGCGCCTTTTTCGAGGGGATGGGCGTGGATGCCCTGACCATCGCTCCTTATATGGGTGCCGATTCCGTGACGCCCTTTTTGGGGTACCCGGACAAGTGGGCCGTGCTGCTGGTGCTGACTTCCAACCCCGGATCCGCCGACTTCCAGTTCATGGAGCAGGATGGCGAATTGCTGCACGAACGGGTGCTGCGGCTTGCCCAGAGCTGGCCAGGCGCGGAGCAGCTGATGTTTGTGGTGGGCGCCACCCACCCCGGTAGCTTTGCGCGCATGCGTGCCCTGGCGCCAGATTCGTTTTTCCTCGTGCCCGGCGTGGGAGCGCAGGGCGGGGATCTGGCCGCCTTGAGCCGGGCAGGCATGAATGCTTCTTGCGGTCTGTTGGTCAATTCTTCGCGGGCCATCTTGTACGCCGACTCCGGACCTGATTTTGCCCGGGCAGCGGGCGAAGGGGCCCGTCAGGTGCAGCAGCAGATGGACTTCCTTTTGAAGGAGTGCCTGGGTCGCTGAGGAATGCCCGAGCCGGATATGGGAGTTTTACCGATGTCGCTAACTTTGTGCAAAAGTGCCCTTGCGCCTTGACCCTGTCCGGCCTATCTTCATTCTTAGAATTTTCTGTAGTATAACGATTCGCTAAGCATGAACTTATCCCTTCGGTCGTTGGTGGAATCCCGGGTATTTGGGGTTTGTACCTATTTGGGCGAGAAAATGGGCATTGCGGGTCGCAGCGTCCGGCTCTACTTTATCTATGCTTCGTTCATGACCTTTGGTTCGCCGGTGGTCATTTACCTGGCTGCGGCCTTCTGGCTAAACGTCCGCGCATATGTGCGCCGGCGGGTGCTGTCCGTCTGGGATGCCTGATGCAGGGCAGGACAGGATGGCGCCGGGGTAGTCTCAAACGGAGGCACGGCCAAACAAAAACGGGGATCATGGCTGATCCCCGTCTGATTTGTCCGGTATGATGATCCGGTTTTATGGTCCGGTCTGATAATCCGGTAGTGCCCAGAACAGGAATCGAACCTGCACGGCCAAAAAGGCCACCAGCCCCTCAAGCTGGCGCGTCTACCAATTCCGCCATCTGGGCGATTCGGGCGGCGAGTCTTCCCTTTCCCAGCGCTTTTGCAGCGCTTGTCCCCCCATGAAGGAAGGGTGGGTAAAGGTCCACGGGATCACCGACCAGAGGAAAAACGCAGGCGGCGGAGTTGGCGGTTTGCTGTTGTGCAAAGCAATGGGCCCCTTTCCCCCGACCTTCCAAAAAATGTGCCCAGAACAGGAATCGAACCTGCACGACCGTGAAGTCACTAGAACCTGAATCTAGCGCGTCTACCAATTCCGCCATCTGGGCATGGTGAAGCGACTGGGATTCGAACCCAGGGCCCGCACATTAAAAGTGTGCTGCTCTACCAGCTGAGCTATCGCTTCAAAAACGTGAAAAGAACAGTGCCGAGGCAAAAAAAGGCCGTGGAACGGCCATTTTCTTGTAAAGCGTGGCAAAGATAAAAGAATTTTAGCCAATGGGGCAATGCCTTTGCCGGATAATTGTCCACCGCGCGGGCTACATGTCTGCCCAGCCGGTGAACAGCCAGCTGCCCAGCCGTTGCACAACCAGCTGCCCAGTTGGTGCCCTTCCGCCTGCCCTGGCCTGGTAGGAGGGAAACTTGCCCAACTTGGCCTGGAATCAGCGGACCGGCAACACTCCGTCTGCGACAAACTCGTACTCCCAGGCCGGCTCGGTTATGGCGGCGATTTCAGCCTCGGACTTACCCTCATCTTGCGCGAAGTGACGGAGCGTTTCGACCGAAACCTCTTTCTTGACGGCTGTACCCTGCACCACAACCTCGGCTCCCGCCAGGTCTTTGGGTACGAAAAATCCGTAATCCTTGAAGGTGACGCGCATCGGTTCTCCGCTGCCGCAGTCCATTTTCATCCAGCAGCCCGAAACCTGGCAGGCGGCCGTGACGGTTCCCTGCACTTTGGCGCTGATTTCGCCGCTGTTTTCCAGTGCGGTGACGAGGTTGCCGCAGGGCATGGCGTCCTGGGCTGTGATGACGATGCCGTAGCCACCGGCGCTGTTGACCACTACGTTGGAGGCTTCTTCGGTGTGAAGGGTGTCCTGGTCCGTGTTGTGGACTTCCTGGCCGCCGCCGCCGCTTCCACCCGAGCAGGCGCTGAGGGTGAGCAAGCTGGAAAGGGTCAGCAGGCTTAGAACGAGGTTGATTCGGCTGAGTTTCATGGCTGGAAAAGGGCTTTGTGTTTGCCGGATGGAGCCGGAAGGGTGACCGGCCGGCTCAGGACCGCGCAAAGAGCAACTTGAGGTAAAAACCGGGCTGACGAAGGCGCTCGCGCATGTCCAGATCTTCAAACATGCAGGAAATGGTCTCTTTGAGCACCGGATTGCGGCTGGCCTTGCGCACCACAAAGTTAAACAGGCGCGGGTAGGCCGCCAACCGCTGCAATTGGTAGCTCAGCATGAGCTCGTCGCCGAGTTGGCGGTACACGTTCTGGTCGTAGGTGCGGAGGAA
>Ga0172372_10005913_pt1 | contig 16860 bp, 14 predicted proteins | sample LakKiv5m_2_FD_114544 | JGI IMG/M metagenome (GOLD analysis project Ga0172372, IMG submission 114544) | Freshwater microbial communities from Kabuno Bay, South-Kivu, Congo - kab_092012_9.5m | ecosystem: Environmental > Aquatic > Freshwater > Lake | place: Democratic Republic of the Congo...
ACGTGAAGCTTTTTCGGCTCCGCTTCGAGCCTAGCGGACTGGCAGGGGCAGTTCAAGAAGCGGCCTGCAGGCAGGCCGTGATCCCCACACTCAGGCAGCAGAAATCAGCGCGACGCCGTCGAGCGCGGCTGCGGTCGCGGCAGGGGGCGGGGGCCGCCGCGGCCGGCGGGCTGCGCGGTGTTGCGGATCGCCGGCTGCACCGCCGAGCGGCGAGCCACCTCGAGGGCGGTGCCGATGAACGGGTCGGCGGGCGACACGGCGACCTGGCCATCGACCGGCTTGGCAGCCGCGTGGACGGCAAGGTGCGGCTCGACCCCCACGCCGCTGTACGGATGGCCGTTGGGCGAGAAAAACTTCGCCGTCGTGAGCCGCATGCCGACGCCGGCGACCTCGAGCGGGAAAATGCCCTGGATCGAACCCTTGCCGTAGCTCCGCGTGCCGACGATCGTACCGCGGCGATGATCCCGAATCGCACCGGCGAAGATTTCGCTCGAGCTGGCCGACTCGCTGTCGATCACGACGACCAGCGGCATCTTCCAGGTGCCCGGGCGGCTTGCGCTGTAGTTGAAATCTTCCTCGGGGCTGCGGCCACGCGTGGCCACCACGAGCCCCCGCTCGAGGAAGAGATCGGCCACATCGACGGCCGCGGAGAGCAGGCCGCCAGGATTGCCACGCAGATCGATCACGAGCGACCGCATGCCGGCCGCATCGAGCCGCCGCAGGGCCGACTCGACGTCGGCGGCGGTGGCCTTTTGGAACGACGATATCTTGAGGTGGGCCACGCCCGCGGCCGGGTCGAGCATCTTGACGTTCTCGACGCTCGGCACTTCGACATGCTCACGGCGAACCGTCACAGCGCGAGCTGGCGACGGTGCCCGCAAGACGGCAAGCGTCACAAGCGAGCCGGCGGGGCCCTGCAGGAGCTGCGCCGCTTCGTCCACGTGCATGCCGCCGATCGAACGGCCGCCGATGCCCACGAGATGGTCGCCCGCCCGAATCCCGGCCCGCTCCGCCGGACTGCCGGTGATCACGTGCACGACGAGCAGCCCGTCCGGTGCGGCCTTGAGTTCCACACCGAGGCCGACGAAGTTGCCCTCGATCTGGGCGTAGAGATCATCGAGCTGGCCGGTCGTGAGGAATGCAGAGTATTCGTCGAGCCCGCCCATCGCCGCCGCGGTCATCTCCATGAGCGCGACCGACGGAGCAATGCCGAGCGATGAGTGGGCGATGCGGCCGACCCAGGCGGCGATCGCCTCGGCATCGGCCTGCGCACTGATCGTGCGGCCGCCGAGCAGCTGCGCGACTTGCTCGCGGTAGAGCATCTTGCGGTCGGGCGTGGCATGCGGGGCGTGGAGCGAGACAAAGAGCGGGTCGTCGATCGCCACGTCCATCGCGAGGCTGCCGCGTGTGACGAGCCGCTGGTAGTTCGGCGACTCGAAGTGGTGGGAGGCGATCCGCGAGAGCACCTCGCCGTAGACGCGGCGGGCGTCGGCTTCGCTCAGCTTCGCAAGCTGGGCGCGGAAGGCGTGTTCGGCATGCCGCTTGGCGAGGTCACAGTGGATCTTCGCCAGGTCATACCGCTGCTGCAGCTCCGGGGCGAGCGTTCCCTTGCGAGCGGCCGGCTCGCAGATGCTGACGACGTCGGCCCAGCGGCGTTCGCCGGCGAGCAGGTTGGTCTTCGCGGCGAGATCGTCGTGGGCCTGGCCGAAGGCCGCAGTTCCACAGACCAGCCAGACGGCCAGCACGAGCAACCAGGCGAGCCGCGGGCGGGATCCGCAGGCCGGAAAGGCGGGGAGCGTCGAGGGGCGGGCGACGTTCACGAGAGCAATCCGTTCGCGGGAAGCCGCATCCTGTCGCGGCAGGCAGCGGTCTCTCCGTCGACCGCCTGCGATTATGGATCACGATTCGTGGGCGGTCAAAAAAACGCAGCTCCGGAAATATCTGCTCCGGCCCCCGCATCGAAGGACACGTTGGTAGGATGGATACCCCCGCGGCCTCCGTCTTTTCATGACCCATACAACCGATCCAGCCGGCTCGTCCGGCGCCCCGTCGCCGGACGATGCGCAGCCCACGCAGGTGCTGCTCGACCGGGTGCGGCGCGGGGATGGCGAGGCGGTCAACGGTCTGCTCGAGCGGCATCGCGACGCAATCAAGCGGATGATCGACCGCCGGATGGACCGGGTGGTGCAACGGCGGGTCGACGCCAGCGACATCGTGCAGGACGTGATGATCGAGGCGAACCGCCGGCTGGGCGACTACCTCGCCAACCCCACGATGCCATTCCAGCTCTGGCTGCGGCACATGGCCCGCGACCGGCTGATCGACGCCCATCGCCGCCACCGGGTGGCCTCCACCCGGAGCGTGGACCGCGAGGTGGCCTTGCCCCCGGCAGGCCCCGACGCCTCGCAGGCCGACATGCTGGGGCAGTTTGCCGACCGGGAGCTCACTCCGGCCGCCGCCGCCACCTGGCGGGAACTCGAACGGCGGTTTGCCGCCGCGGTCGAGCAGCTCGAGGAGGCAGACCGGCAGATCGTGCTGCTCCGGCATTTCGAGCACCTTTCCACGGCCGAGGCCGCCGAGACGCTCGGCCTCTCGAAGGCCGCCGCGGGAATGCGCTACCTCCGCGCCATGCGGCGGCTGCGGATCCTGCTCGACGGCGCGGATGGCGCCTAGGATTCCCAATAGTTTCGATCGCACCGATCACACCGTCCATCGACATGGCTCCTCCCGCCGACGCCTCTGCGACCCGATCCCTTGGCCGCTCCCGCGCCGTCGATTTGCCGCTTGCGCCTGACCAGGAAGAACGGCTCGCCGCGCTTGTGGAGGAGCTTTCCGAAACCGTCCCCTCGGAAGCACAGCCGCGGCTCGAGAAGCTCGCCGCCGCGCATCCCGATCTCGCCGGCCAACTGCGTGAGCTCTTTGCGGCGATGCTCGTCACCGACGCGGTGGCGCATGAGTCGACGATCCTCGACCTCGCCGGCCCGCGCATCCGCGAGTCAGCGGTGCAGTTTCCCGCGGTCGAACCAGATACAGACGGCCTGCCGCGGTTCGTTCCGGGCGTCACGCCGCTGCCGGCGACGCTCGGCGATTACGAGCTCGTGGAGGAGATCGGTCGCGGCGGCATGGGCGTTGTCTACCGCGCCGTGCAGAAGAGCCTCGGCCGCACCGTCGCCCTGAAGATGCTCCTGCGGCGCGATCTTGCGAGCCGCGCCGACCTCACGCGATTTCGCAGCGAGGCGGAGGCGGCCGCGCAGCTCGATCATCCAGGGATCGTCTCGATCTTCGAAGTGGGCGAGTGCGATGGCCATCCCTTCTACAGCATGCGGTTCATCGAGGGGACGACGCTCTCCAAGCAGCTCGCAAGCGGTCCGATCCCGCCGCGGGACGGGGCGGCGTTGTTGGCGCGGGTGGCCGATGCCGTGCAGGCCGCGCATGACCGCGGCGTGCTCCATCGCGACCTCAAGCCTTCCAACATCTTGATCGACGCCACGGGCCGGCCGCACGTCACCGACTTCGGCCTGGCGAAGCGGATCGAGGCCGATCAATCGGTCACCCACACCGGTGCCATCCTCGGCACACCCTGCTACATGTCGCCCGAGCAAGCCGCGGGCAGCCGCGGCGATGTCGGGCCCACGAGCGATGTCTGGAGCCTCGGCGCGATCCTCTATCAGATGCTCACCGGACGGCCGCCATTCCAGGCGGCGAGCCCGATGGACACGCTCCTCGCCGTGCTCGAAACCGACCCACCGGCGCCCCGGGCGGTCGCGCCGGGGGTGAACCGCGACCTCGAGATGATCGCGCTCAAGAGCCTGCAGAAGCCGCAGGAGTTGCGGTATGCCTCGGCCGGCGCCCTCGCCTCCGACCTGCGGGCCTTTCTTGCCGGCGAGACGATCGCCGCCCGCCGCGGCGGCCTGGCCGACATCGCCGCGCGGCTCTTCCGCGAGACGCACCACGCCGTGGTGCTCGAAAACTGGGGCCTGCTCTGGATGTGGCACTCCGTCGTGTTGCTGGGCCTGTGCGTCACGACCGACGTACTCGCCTGGCAGGGCGTACAGACCCGCTGGCCCTACCTTGTGCTCTGGGCGGGGGGGCTCGCGCTCTGGGCGCCGATCTTCTGGGCGCTGCGTCACCGCACCGGGCCGGTCACCGCGGTCGAAAGGCAGATCGCGCACGTCTGGGGAGGCAGCGTGATTGCCAGCGTGATGCTCTTCTGGGTCGAGGCGCTCCTGGGCCTGCCGGTCCTCACGCTCTCGCCGGTGCTCGCGCTGTTGGCCGGCCTCGTCTTTTTCGCGAAGGCAGGGATCCTGTCCGGTGCCTTCTACATTCAGGCGGCGGTGCTCTTCGCGACGGCGCTCGTGATGTGCCTGGTTCGCACGGAGTCGGAGAAGGACGTCTCCCACGTGATCTTCGGTCTGGTCAGCGCCGCCTGCTTCTTCGTGCCGGGGCTCAAGTATTTCCGGCAGCGGAATCAGCTCACGAAGAGCGCTGCAAACCAGTAAAGCCCGCCGGCGAGCGCCATTGCGACCGGCAGCGTCAGCACCCAAGCCAGCGCGATGGCCCGGATGGTTTCCGGCTGGATGCCGGAGTTGTTGGCCCACATCGTACCGGCCACGCCACTGGAAAGCACGTGCGTGGTGCTAACCGGCATGCCGAGCGAATCGGCCAGCCCGATCGTCGTGGCGGCAACGAGTTCGGCGGCGCCTCCCTGGGCGTAGGTGAGGTGAGTCTTGCCGATCTTCTCGCCGACCGTCTTCACGATCCGCTCCCAGCCAAACATCGTGCCGAGCCCCAGGCAGAGTGCGACCCCCATCACCACCCACTCCGGCACGTATTCCACCGGCCTGACCAAATCACCAGCGAGGCTCTCGAGCACCTTGCGCCGGTCTTCGGCGAGCGTTTCACCGAATTGACGCAGGAGTGTCCGCACCGAGGCACCAAGCTCGACGAGCTGCGTTCGCAGCTTCCAGCGATCATCGGGACGGAGATCATTGAAGCTCGTGCGGCCGTCGAGGCTCGTGAGCACGTCCTTCACCAGCGGCAGCGGGTCGAGCGTGGCGAGCACCACGTCGTTGGCCGGAAACGGATCGATGACGTCATCGACCATCTCCGCTTCGAGCGACGCGGCTGCCGCGACTCCCTCCGTGCGGCTGATCCGCTCCACCCGCGACGTGGCAAGATGCTGCTCTTTCAGGGCATTCATCATCAAGGCGAGCTCCGGCCGCGTCAGTTCGGATTCGAGTTTCTTGGCCGCCTCCACGGTGGCGGCGATCTCCCCCGACGAGGCCGACATGTTGAGCGCATAGGTTGCCGGCACGATGCCGATCAAGACGAGCATGATCAGCCCCATCCCCTTCTGGCCGTCGTTGGAGCCATGCGCGAAACTGACGCCGGTGCAGGTGCCGATCAACAGGGCCCGAATCCACCACGGGGGTGGCTTGTCGCCATGGGGCGGCTCGTAGAGCTCCCGGGCGGGGATCAGCTTTCTGGCCACGACGAGCAGTGCCGCCGCGAGTCCGAATCCGATCACGGGGGAGAGCACGAGCGCCATTCCCACCTCGCTCGCCTTGTGCCAATTGATCCCCTTGAAGATGGATCCGTGTTCCATCCAGGCATTCATCATCCCCACGCCCATGATCGAGCCGACGAGCGAATGCGAGCTCGAGGCGGGCAGGCCGCGATACCAGGTGGCGAAATTCCAGATGATCGCCGCGCCGAGCAGCGAGAGCACCATCGCGAGACCTCGGCCGGTCTTGATGTTGACGAGCAGGTCCACCGGCAGCAGGTGGACGATGCTGAAGGCGACGCCGATGCCGCCGGCATGCACGCCGATGAAATTCCAGATGCCCGACCAGACCACCGCCGGCGTCGGCTTCATCGACTTGGTGTAGATGACCGTGGCCACGGCATTGGCCGTGTCGTGAAAGCCGTTGATTACCTCGAAGCCGAAGGCGATCACGAGTGCGACCACGAGCAGGATCACCTGTCCGGCGCCCAGGCCGCCGATCGCGTCGAGGAATTCCATGCGTGTGCACTCCGTGCTGCTCCGCATGCGTGCGGAGCCCGTCACGATAGGGGGCATCCTCACCACTCACAAGCGGTCGGCGACCCTCACACCCAATCCTCACAGTGTGAGAAAAAGGTGTCAGGACTCTTTTCCGACCTGACTACGTTCGGCCGCATTCCGATGGGTGGGAAAGGAATCCTGACCGCTTTTCCGCTTCTCGATCCGGGCAGCCACCTCGGGCGTCACCAGCTCCTTCCACGAGGGATCACCCGAGCAGATCCGCGACCGCACCTCGTCGCTCGAGTAGGTCCGCAGCGTCTCTTCGTTGCAGGGAAGGTGCCGGATCAGCGCGTTGACCCGCAGGTGGTCGAGCAGGTGCACCAGATGCGGCGACACCTGCAGCGTGTCGGCCGTGATCACCCGGCCGTCGATGACATCGCGAGTGGGATAAACGTAGAGCCTGACAGCATGGGTGAAGAGCCGGCCGAAGGCCTCGAGGATGCCACCCGGGAGGCTCTTGTAGTGCCCCTCGTTGAAAACCTCCCGCAAGAGCGGCACGCCCAATACGAGGCCCGTTCGCAACACCCGTCGGGCCGCTAGATACTCGCCAAGATCGTGAAAAGCCCCGATGTCGCTCACGAGCACCATCTTCCCCGCCGCCGTGAGCAGTTCGACGCGGGCCAGAACATCCCCGTCGTCCGCTTGGCCGCGGTCGCGGAGATTGTGCATCGTGATCTCCATGATCTCGCGGATGTCTTGGGCAGCGTCGCCTCCTTCGGCGGCGAAGGCCTCGCGAGCCGCGGCCATCATCTCGAGGTTGAGACGCGTGACCGGGTCGAATCGCCCTCGCTCCACAAGCACGCTGGCATGGCGCAGCGCCTCCGACGCCAGTTGCGGCTCGCCGTCTCCATCGAACAGGATCGCGGGTGTGAATCCGATCCTCACGAGATGCAGGCACAGCAGGCGCGCGTCACCACCGGGGAATGCCGGCCCACGAACGCTGATCCAGTCGATCTCGATCCGGTCGCGGCCGATCTCATCGAGCAGCAGCTCGATCATCGCCTTGGGGTCACGACAGACGTTGAGCGCCGCATGCAACAGATTGACGCCCAGTCGCCCCACCGCCTCCTGCTGACGGGCGTTGGTCGGATCGAGCAGCCGGGCGTGGAGGATGACATGACTCGGCTCCGAGCGAAACGCATGCTGAAACCGCACGCCGAGCCAGGCGTGGCACTCATTGCCGCCGGAGTAGGAGCGGGCGGCAGCCGTGTCGGCAAACGCGAAGAACCTGGTGCGCTCGCCGCGGGACGCGTCGAGACGCTCGCGGAGCAAGTCATATTCGTGATCGAGCATCTCCTCGACCCGTTCCCGCGACACGTAACGGGCCGCCTTGCCGTAGATGGAGTCGCTGACGGTCATGTCGTAGGCCGACATCGTCTTGGCCACCGTGCCGGCCGCACCGCCGACGGCAAAGAACCAACGTGCCACTTCCTGGCCGGCCCCGATCTCTGCGAACGTGCCATAAACGCCCTGGTCGAGATTGATGGCCAAGGCTCGGTCGGCAGTGGGATCGATGGTGCGTTGCATGCAGAAAAAGGTTCCAGGACTCTTTTCCAAAAGCTTTCGATCGTGGCCGAAATGAGGTAGACAGGAAAAGAGTCCTGACACCTTTTCAGAAGGATACCCGATGGCGGCGGGCGATTGGCTGCGGGTCGAACGGCGGTTCGCCGGCTCGACCGTCACCTACATGCACCACGGCATCGACGTCGGTGACGGCACCGTCGTCCACGCGCGGCCCCGCGATTTCGCGCAGCCGCTGGACGGGGGCAGCGTCGTCCGCACGAGCCGCGCCGAGTTTGCCGCCGGCAGCCAGGTCTTCGTCACCCACGAGCCGGCGGGAGCGTTTCCTCCCGACGAAATCGTCGCCCGGGCGCTGTCTCAGGTCGGCCGCGACGGCTATTGCCCCGTGGTCGACAACTGCGAGCACTTCGCGACCTGGTGCGCCACCGGTGAGCGGTCGAGCCGCCAGGTCGAGATCGTGGTGGGACGGATCGGCGCCGCCGCGAAGCGGGTGGCCGCGGCCGTCTCGGCCCGCGTGGCGACGGGTGCGGCGGAGCGGGTCGTCCTGCGAACGGCCGTCGGCACGTCGCTCCGGCTCGGCCTCAGATCGATCGTGCCGGCGGCGATCGTCGCCGAGGGCGCTGCGTTGGCCGCAGAGTGGACGGCGCATCAGGCGGGCCGCTCGGCCGCAGAGAGCCGACTGGCGGGCGAGTCGGCGGGCTTCGCCACGAGTGCGCTATCGCTCGCACTGGCGGGCGCAGCCGGTGGTCCAGCCGGTGTGATGGCCGGCGCCGTTGCCGGCGCCGCAATCTGGGCCGGTGGAAAAAAGGTGTCAGGACTCTTTTCCGGTCCGGACGCCGGAAAAGAGTCCTGACACCTTTTTCAGGGTTCGCGGTAGTGCAGGCAGACCCACTCGCCGTCCTGCGAGCGCGCCGGCGGGCCAAGCCGCGGGTCGAGGATGTCGCGCACACGTTGCTCGCGGTCGGCCAGGATGCCGCCGAGGATCAGGTGGTCGCCGGTGCGTGCGATGAGTTCCTCGGCGAGATCGACGATCGTGTCGGCGAAGAGATTGGCCAGCACGATCTGCCATCGGCCCGGCACCTCCGCGAGCGGCGTCGTGTCGAACGACACCTGCAGCCCGTTGCGGGCCGCCTGCGAACGGGCATCGGCCACCGCGACCGGATCGTTGTCGATGCCGTAGGCGTCGGCCCCGAGATGCGCTGCGGCCAATGCAAGAATGCCGGACCCACAGCCGACATCGAGCACGCGGCCACGGGGCGCCGCATCGAGCAGGGAGACGAGCCGCTCGAGCACCTGCCGCGTCGTCGCATGCTGGCCGGTTCCAAAACCCTGCCCAGGCTCAAGAATGAGCGCGCCCGGCTCCGCTTCCCACGGCGGCGCGACAGTAAGTCGGCCGACGCGAATGACGGGGAAGTGGACCTGCCAGGCAGTGGACCACTCCTCGTCGGGCACGGCCTCCCAGTGGGCCTCGACGCCGCTCGGCAGACACCGCTCGGCGGCCGCGATGACCGACTCCTCCGGCGCCTCGAACCAGGCCCGCAGCCGCACCGTGCGGGCAGGAGGCTCCGGCGGGCCGATGTCCCAGGTCTGTCGCGGTGTCGGCTCAACGCCGCCGTCTCCCTCCTCGGCAACCCCGGCGGCACCGAGGCTGAACATCGCGGAGGAAACGCCGTCCAAACGCCCCCTGGCCAGACCGTCGACGACGAGAGCAACCCAACAAGGCATCAGCGAAGAATAACCCAGCAGCATGGCGTACGACAGGCCTCCGTACCTGTCAGGGCAAACCGCCTCGCACGTCGTCAGTCTTTATAGTCGCTGAGCGTGCCGGGGCTCCAAGAGACGCGGAGCGCGTTGAGGACGGCCAGCACGTCGATTGCCTCCTGGAGCAGCGCGCCTGCGGCCGGCGGCAGATAGCCAGCCGCGGCGAACCCCATGCCGACGAGGCTCGCCGCCATGCCGCCGACAGCGCTTTGCAGCGCGACATTCCGCAGCCGACGTCCGATGTGAAACACCTCGTCCACCCGTTCGAGCGCCGAATCCATCACCACGGCACCGGCCGCTTCGCTCGTGACGTCGCTGGCGGTGCCCATCGCGATGCCCACAGTGGCCGCGGCGAGCGCCGGCGCGTCGTTGATGCCGTCCCCCACGAACACGGTCGGCGCGAGCTTCGTCGCCTCCTCCACGAGCCGCAGCTTTCCCTCCGGCTGAATGCCCGCGTGCACCTCCTTGATACCGACCAGGTCGGCGAGCCATTTCACCTCCGTCTCCCGATCACCAGAGACGAGCATCACCCGCGAGAGGCCGTGCGCCGGCAGGAGATGATCGACGAACGAGCGGCCGTCGGCCCGCGGCGTGTCGCGAAACCGCAGCAAGCCGGCCGTCTGGCCATCGATCACGACCACACACTCGAGCCCGCCGGCGGCGGCCGGGAGCTTCTCGACGCCCGCCGGATCGATCTGCGGCAATTTCTGCCGGCTCGCGATGGCGACGGCATGCGCCTCATCGGCGCCATTGAGCCGCTGCACGCGGCCCGTCAGCCCCTGCCCCGGCTTCTCGGCGAGTTCCTCCACTTCCAGAAGCCGCACCGATTGCTCCGCGGCCGCCTGCACGACGGCCGCGGCGAGCGGGTGCTTCGAATAGGTCTCGAGGCTGGCGGCCAGCGCGAGGAGATCCGCGCGGCTCCAGCCGTCGAACGTGACCACGTCGGTGAGCTTCGGTGTGCCGTAGGTGAGCGTGCCGGTCTTGTCAAAGATCGCCGTGCGGCAGGTGTCGAGCCGCTCGAGGATCGCCGGATCACGGATCACGATCCCGCGCTTTGCCGCCAGCGAGACCGCGCCGATGATCGCCACCGGGATCGCGATCAGAAGCGGGCAGGGGGTGGCGACGACGAGCACCGCGAGGAATCGGGTGGCGCTGCCGCTCGCATACCAGGCCAGCGCTGCGATCGCGAGGGCCAGCGGCGTGTAAAACGCTCCCAGCGCGTCGGCGAGCCGTCGCAGTCGCGGCCGCCGCTCCTCGCTCGTCCGCAAGACATCCATGATCTTGGCATAGCGGCTGTCGGTGGCAAGCCGCTCGGCGCGAATGTCGAGCGCCGCCTGGCCGTTGATGGCACCGGAGAGCACGGCTGATCCCGGTGCCTTCGCCATGCGATAGGGCTCCCCCGTGAGGTAGCTCTCGTCCATCGAGCCGCGGCCGGCGACGACCGTGCCGTCAACCGGGCAGATCTCGTGAGGCAAGACGACGATCACGTCGCCGATCGCCACCTCGGAGAGCGCCACGTCGGAGAGGCCGGCGGCCGTCTTGCGGTGCGCCAGCGACGGCATGCGGCGGGCCAACGCGTTGAGCACGTCGCCCGCCCGGCTCACCGCGCGGCTCTCGAGCGCCTCGCCGCCGGAGAGCATGAGCACGACGAGCACGCCGGCCAGATATTCGCCGAGGAGAATGCTCGTGACGATCGAGATGCCGGCGAGCAGGTCGGAGCCAAACGTGCCTGCGACGAGTTTTGCAAGCAGGTCCCAGACGAGCGGCAGCCCTCCGACGACGAGCATGATCACGAGCGGCAGATCAGCGCGCGTGGGCGAGCGGGCGGGAAACCAGCCGCCGGGAAACCAGCGGCCTGGATCGAACGGGCCCAGAACGACCGCCGCTCCGCCGCGTCCCGACCAGACGATCAAGCCCCATGCCGCCAGCGCCACGAGCGCCGCCACGGCGATCGCTTCGTTGAGGGGAAACCCGCGCAGGCGAGACGGTGCCGGAGAAGAGGACATCGAGCCAATCGTATCGCAGCCGGGACGACGCGGGCAAAGTAGACCGCTTCCTCCGGAAGCGGATCCAGATCCGCTTGTGGAACAAGCGGTCTACTTTGCGCGGTCTACTTTGGCGCTAGCTGTGCATCCGCGGAAACGGGTCACCCGCGGCGATCACTTCCGCCTCGCGGGCGGCCAGCCAGTGGAGACGGGCCCGTACGGTTTCCTCCGGCGCGACCTCGCATGCCAGCCGCACATACGTGCTGTGGTGCCGCGCCTCCGACTCAAACAGACTCTCGTAGAAGTCGCGAAGGTCGGGGTCACTCACATGCTTGGCCAGCACCGAAAATCGCTCGCAGCTGCGGGCCTCGATCAGCCCGGCCACGAGGAGCCGGTCGATCGCCCGGTCGGGTTCGGCCTTGCGGACGAGCTCATGGAGCCGTTGGCCGTAGCTGCTCGGCTTGAGCTTCCGAAACGCCACGCCGCGCCGCTCGAGCAGATCGAGCACGAGCCGAAAGTGCTCGAGCTCCTCGTTGACGATCTCCGTCATCGCCCGCGCGAGCGCAACATGATCGACATACGAGAAGAGCAGGTTCATCGCCACGCCCGCGGCCTTCTTCTCGCAGTGGGCGTGGTCGATCAGGATCTCGTCGATGGCGGCATCGACCTGGGCGAGCCAGCGGGCGTTGGAGGCGGATTGCAGGCTGAGCATGGGGCGTGATTGCCGGGGCGGGGCAGGGGATGCATCATAGCGGACTGTAATCCATCCGGTTCTTCGAGCCGCACCGGCTCGGAGGCGGCAAAAGTCTCCTCGCGGTGGGCCGCGGCGGCCCAATGCTCGTCGAGCTTTCGCCGACCTCCTCGCCTACGTCTCGCAGTCTTCGAAGCCGTTCGTCTCGTGTTTCAGGATGCTGAGAGAGAAAGGCAAACAACATGATCGCCTTCGACCGTCCCGATGCGACGCCCGAGCGGAAGCCTGATCGCAATGTGCTCGGCGGAGCGCTTGCGCCCTGTTCGCGCGACCCGCTCACCGGGTTTTTTCGCGATGGCTGCTGCCGCACCGGCCCGGGCGACATCGGCGTCCACACCGTCTGCGCCGTAATGACGAAAGACTTTCTGAAGTTCACCGTGTCGGTCGGCAACGATCTCGTGACACCGCGGCCGGAGTGGGATTTCCCGGGACTCGTCGAGGGCGACCACTGGTGCCTCTGCGCCGAGCGGTGGCTCGAGGCCGCGAAGGCGGGGCGGGCGCCGCCGGTCGTGCTCGAAGCGACCCACGAGAAGTCGCTCGACATCGTGCCGTTCGAACTGTTGCAGAAACACGCCGCGCCGTCGGCGTGAGGCGCGTATCTCAATGACGTCCATCCTGCCGCTGGCGACCGGCCTGGTCGCGCTGCTCTATGCGTCGGTGGGCCACGCCGGCGCCACCGGCTACATCGCCGTGATGACGCTCCTCGGCCTCGAGCCGGCGGTGATCCGGCCGACGGCGCTGGTGCTCAACGTGATCGTGGCGACGATCGCGAGCGTGCAGTTCTTTCGCGCGGGGCATTTTCGGTCCGGTCTCTTCTGGCCGCTCGCGGTGGCGAGCGTGCCCTGCGCCGCGGCCGGTGGGGCGATCAGCCTCCCAACGGAAGCCTTCGAGATGCTCGTCGGCATCGTCCTGCTCGCGTCGGCCCTGCGAATCATCCGCGATGCCTGGCGCAATCGCGGCGCGTCTGTGGAGGAGCACGACGCCGCGTCGCGAAAGGCCCTCGCGCCGGCCTGGCTGGCCATGCTCGGCGGCTCGATCGGGCTGCTCTCCGGGCTCACCGGCGTGGGGGGCGGCGTGTTTCTCACGCCGGCCCTGCTCGCGTTCGATGCGGCGACGGTGAAGCGGGTGGCGGCCGTTTCGGCCCCGTTCATTCTCGTCAACTCACTGGCCGGCCTGGCCGGAGGGCTCGTCGCGGGCCGCGCGATCCCGGCGGTCACCCTGCCGGTCATCGCAGCCGCGGTGATCGGCGGCGCGGTGGGCTCGCAGCTGGGCGCCTTCCGGCTCCCGGTGCAAATGGTGCGATTACTGATGGCCGCCGTGCTCACCGTCGCCGCCATGAAGCTTTTGTAGACCTCTTGCGCATTGTAGACCGCTTGCTCCGCAAGCGGGTCTGGATCCGCTTGCGGAGCAAGCGGTCTACTTTTGGCAAGCGGTCTACGCGGTCAGTGGGCGGCTGTCTTCGAAAAGAGATTGAGCACCACGACGCCGGCGACGATCAGCCCCATGCCGAGGATCGCCGCGGCGTCGAGCTTCTGGCTGAGGAAGAGCCAGCCGATCGCGGCGATGAGCGTCACGCCGGCGCCGCTCCAGACGGCATAGGCGATGCCCACCGGAATCTTTTCGAGCGTGAGCGAAAGAAAGAAAAAGGCGACGCCGTAGGCGGCCACGACGATCAGGCTCGGCACGAGCTTTGTGAAGCCCTCCGAGGCCCGCAGGAAGCTCGTCCCCACGACCTCGGCCGCGATGGCGATCGCCAGATAGATCCACTGAACCATCGCCTGATGCCTGCGAGGAAAAGTCGTCGCCACGGCCGCAACCGAGCCGTCTCACCACAGTCTATCACGAGCGCCGGCGGCCCCGGAGAAAGTCGTAGTTCTCACGCCGCATTCGCTCGACCGATTCCTCCACGCGGCCCGGCGGCACCTCGTAGAGATCGAGCACCCGTCCGTAGAGCGCCAGTGCCGTCTCGAATTCGGCGGGGATCACACAGTCGGCGCCGAGCGACTTGAGCTCGTCCACTTCCGAGACATGCTCCGTGCGAACCAGGATCCGCACGTCGGGGGCAAGTTCGCGGGCCACGCGAACGCTCCGCCTGGTGCTCGCCGGATCGGAGATCGCGATCACGAGCGCCCGTGCCCGCTCGAGCCCCGCATGCTGGAGGATCGGGCCGCGGGTGCAGTCGCCATAGCGGATGTCGAGGCCGAGCGCCCGCTGCCCGCGCACCGTCTCGGGATTGAGTTCGAGGATCACGTGCGGCACACCGAATTGGGCGAGCGCGGCGGCGAGGTTCCTGCCATTGAGCCCGAAGCCCGCGATGATCACATGCCCCGAGAGTTCGCCGGCCGCATCGCCCGGCGGCGGCTCGCCGAGGGCGCCCGCCAGGAAGGGGAGCCGGCAGAGCTGATCGAGTGCGGCCGGCATCGCGGCCACCACGATCGGCGTCACCGCCATCGTGAGCACGGCGGCCGCCAGGAAGGTCTGGTAGTCGTCGGCATCGAGCAGGCCGACCTCGGCGCCCCGCGAGCCGAGCACGAAGGAAAATTCACCGACCTGTGCGATCGCGGTGCCGGAAAGCAGGCTCGTGCGGAGCGGAAAGCCGGTCAGCCAAGCCGGCAGCGCCGTGGCCAGCGTCTTCGCCGCGAGGATCGCGACCACGGTCACGGCCACGAGCCCGGCATGTGCGGCGAGAAACCTGACGTCGAGCAGCATGCCGACCGACACGAAAAACAGGCTCGCGAGCGTGTCGCGGAAGGGGAGCACTTCCGTGAATGCCTGATGGCCATATTCGCTCTCGGAGAGCGCAAGCCCGGCGAGAAACGCCCCAAGCGCGAGCGACAGCCCCACCTTCGCCGTGATCGCGGCCGTACCGAGGCAGATGAGCACGATCGTGATCAGGAAGAGCTCGCGATTGCGGAGCCTGACGACCTCATGCAGCATCGGCGGCACGAGTTTGCGGCCGGCCACGATCACGCCGAGGACGACGACGAGCCCCGCCGCGACGGCGGCCAGCGGATTGGCGAAGAGCGGCGGCTCGTGATGACCGGCGCCGATCGACCGTTGATCGACCGCCGGCGGCGTCACCCCGGCCGCGTCGGCCAGCATCGGGACGGCGAGCATCGCCGCTACCACGAGCAGATCCTGGAGCAGCAGGATGGCGATGGCGATCCTGCCATGCGGCGAGGCGGTCTCGCCCCGATCGGCCAGCAGCTTGAGCACGATCGCGGTGCTCGACATGGCGATGAGCAGGCCCGCGAAGACCGCCTGCGGAAGCGTGCCGAGATACCACCACGTGGCGGCGGTGACGACGGCCGTCGTGCCGAGAATCTGTGGCAGCCCGATTCGCGCCATCAGGGGCAGCATCACCAAGAGCCGTGACATCGAGCATTCGAGGCCCACGGTAAAGAGCAGCACGACGACGCCGATCTCCGCGAGCAGCTTCACACTCTCGACATCGGCGACGAGCGAGAGGCCGTAGGGGCCCACGACGACGCCCGAGACGAGCAGCCCGACCACACTGGGCACGCGCGCCCGCCCAAACGCGAACACGACCGCCGCGGTGACGGCGAAGACGACGAGCAGGTCGGCGAGAAACATGGGGGCAAGTAGACCGCGTCGTGCGAGTAGACCGCTTCCTCCGGAAGCGGATCGAAATCCGCTTGTGGAACAAGCGGTCTACTTTACAACCCGGCCTCCTCCGGGAACGCCGTCTCCTGGCCCGGTTTTCGGCCTAGGGCGGAACGAGACCCTTCTGGTAGTTTTTCTGGGTTCCAATCCCCTTGGCCTGCCACTGCCTGAAGTGACCATGATCGACCGCCTTTCGTGGTATGCGCCCGCCTGCCTGCTTGCGGCGGCACTTGTGTCATGCACTCCCGCCACGGCTCGCGGCGACGACGGCGAGTCGATGCTTCGGGTCGAGAGCGAGGTCTTCGTCGATGGTGAGAAGGAGCCCGTGGCCCGCAGCCTCACGCTCTTCCGCAACGGCTTCGCCTGGGACTTCCTTGAGCAGCCAAAGGCCGACGGCAAGGGGGAGAGCGATCTCACCGAGATCGTCCTGCACGACCCGGTGCGGGAGCGGGCCGTCGTGGTCGATCCCAAGCGCAACGTGAAGACGCAGATCGACAGCCTGCGGCTCGAGCGGCTCAGCGCGTCGCTCTCGGCATGGGCCCGCAAATCGGACGACCGGCTCGTGCGTTGGGCGGGTGGGCCTGACTTCGGCGATGGATTCCGCGAAGAGGATTCAAGGCTCGAGCTCGTCGGGCCGCGGGTCCGCTACGAGGTGGAGTTTGCCGCGGCCGATTCGGAAGACGAAGCGCAGCGCTATCGGCGGTTTGCCGACACGGCGATGCTCCTCAAGGCACTCCTGCATCCGGGCGGCATCCCGCCGTTTCCGCGGCTGGCCATCAACCGCCGCGTGGCGGCGCTCGGCGGCATTCCCGCAGCCGTCACGCTCGAGATCGATTCGAAGGCCGCGCTCGTCGGCGCACGGCCGCAGGTGCTGCGGTCGGTGCACAAGATCCATCCGCGGCTCGTGGCAGGCGATCTCGAGCAAATCGAGGACGCCGAGGCCCGCATCGCCGTTGCGGAGCAGGTCGATCTGGCCGCGTTCATGGAGCAGCCCCCGGCCGCCCCGTAGGACAGGCTTTAGAGCGCATCCTCGTTTGGTGTAGCACCGGCTTCGGGGCGGCAAAAGTCTCGTCGCGTGGGCAGGATAGCCCAAAGCTCCTCGAGCTTTCGCCGACCCCTTCGCCTACATCTCCTGGTTGACCAAAGCATCGCTA
>Ga0172372_10005915_pt1 | contig 16858 bp, 15 predicted proteins | sample LakKiv5m_2_FD_114544 | JGI IMG/M metagenome (GOLD analysis project Ga0172372, IMG submission 114544) | Freshwater microbial communities from Kabuno Bay, South-Kivu, Congo - kab_092012_9.5m | ecosystem: Environmental > Aquatic > Freshwater > Lake | place: Democratic Republic of the Congo...
CCCCGGTCGTCGGTGAGCAATATCCGGTGATTCGCTCAGTACGTTCAGGTTTTGATGTGATCATCTCGGGCGTCCCGGAAGTCATGGGGCGTGTCTCGGAGGTAGCGCAGCGCGCGAGCCGCCTGCTCTCCGATGACAACCTCGATGCACTCTCGCGTACCGTGGCCAATATCGATCGGGCAAGCCGCGATCTGCCCGCCACCCTGAAAGAAATGGATCTTCTGGTGCGTGACCTGCGCGGCATCGCGCGCGATTTTTCGCAGATGACCCAGTCTTTGCAGACCGCTACCACCGAAACCACGCCGGCCATTCGCAAGGCCGTCGATCGTATCGGTGTGGTCGCCGACAATCTAGCGACCACGAGCGCACGTCTCGATGAACTGATGCGCAACAACGAAGACAGCCTCAATGATTTCGCACAGCATGGTCTGCCGGAGTTCGAGCGACTGCTGCGCGAGGGCAGTTCCGCTGCCGATGAACTCGAGGCGCTGAGTCGTTCGCTCCGTCAGGATCCCTCGCAACTGATCTTGCAGCCGCCACCGCGCGGTATCGAGGTGCCACGATGAGCAGTCCCAAGGCCGCTTTGCTCACCACACCGTGGCGAATTCTTTGTGGTTCGTTTCTCGTGCTCACGTTGACTGCTTGCGGCAACCTGCTCGCAAGCCGCAGTCCCGCTGCCGTCACTTATGTGCTGCGTCCCGGTTTTGTTACGGAGGGCGCTGCTTTGCCGGCTGCTCAGCGCGCGCCAGAAGGCCCCTCGCAAGAGGCCTCCTCAATCGTGCTGCAACTTGCGACCGTCGGCGTGTCGCCGGGCTATGCCGGGGCCGACATTCTTGTCACCCGCCCGGATCGTCGACTCGATGTGTTCGCGGCCAGCCGCTGGCCTGACGAGCTCCCACGGGTGGTGGGCGATCTTGCGCTGGCCGCGCTCAAGACCGCGGGCAGTATCCAAGCCTTCGATGCCACGGCGCCCGTCGCGGCGACCCATACGCTGCGCCTGGATGTCCGGCGATTCGACGCCGAGTACCGGGTGGAGGGTACGGCGCCCTCGGTCCATGTGGTCATCGATGCCGTCCTGACCCGGCGCCGTGATCGCGAAGTCATCGCCAGTTTTTCGAGCGCGACCGAGATCGAGGCCGCCGAAAACCGGCTGTCGGCAATCGTGGCGGCCTTCGAGAGGGCGGCCGGCGAGGTCCTATTGATGACCGCCAAGCAGACGGAAGAGGCCCTCAATTCGACCCCGGCCCGTCATCAGGGCGCAACACCGGCCCCATAAACTTTATCCAAGTCTCCGGTTCCGGGCCGTCCTCCTTCCCTGTCCAGTATTTGTTCAAGACAAATGCTTGACAAGCTCGTACAGGCCGGTAGACTTGTCCTCGTCAACCGTCCCTTCTGACGAGTGACCCCCGTTCGGGCGGATCGCAAGATCCGCCCTTTTCTTTTTCCGGGGTCCGCCGCGATAAAGGGTGTGCGCGGGGCTCGTTCAGTTGCGGCCTAGACGCTCGCTGAGCTCCAGCCAACGCTCCTCCAGTTCGCCAATTCGCTTGACCACATTCGCGTGCAGCGTGGGCAAGTTTTTCACCTGCGGATCTGTCGACAGATAAAACTCCGGGTCGGCGAGGCGCTGCTCCATACCGCTGCGCTCTCGACCCAAAGACTCAAGCTCGGTCTCGATACGGCGTAACTCGATCCGCAGCGGCGCAAGAGCGTTGCGCGATGCGGCCTCCTCGCGGCGACGCTCGCGACGGGTCGCCGCATCTTCTGCGATGGCCTCGCCTGAGGTCGCCTGAAGCATCGATTTCTTTGGTTGGCGCGATTGTGCTGCAAGCCAAGCGGCATAGTCTTCGAGATCGCCGTCGAATGGCGCGACTCGACCGCCGCTTACCAGCACGAACTCGTCGCAAACGCTGCCGAGCAGACCCCGATCGTGCGACACCAGCACCACTGCACCAGCGAACTCTTGCAGTGCGAACAGCAATGAGTCGCGCATCTCGAGATCGAGATGGTTGGTAGGTTCGTCGAGCAGCAGCAGGTTGGGTCGACGAGCCACCAGAATCGCGAGCGACAGGCGGGCCCGCTCGCCGCCTGAAAAGCCCGCGATCGGTTCGAATACGCGATCGCCGATGAAGCCGAAATGCCCGAGGTGATCGCGACGTTCCTGCTCGCGCCAGCGCGCGGCCTCTGGCCCGCCGCGACGTGCGAGTTCGACAATGGCGGTAGCTTTGGTGTCGAGCTGGTCCACCTCGAGCTGAGCAAAGAAACCGATCTCAAGGTCGGCCGCCGAGGTACAAGTACCCGCAGTCGTTGCGAGTTCACCCGCGATCACTTTCATCAAGGTCGATTTGCCAGCGCCATTGCGACCCAGCACGCCGAGCCGCGCGCCTGGTGCAATCGACAGCCGAACGCCTTCGATGATGGTGCGATCCTGATAGCCGGCACTCGCCGATTCGATGGCGACCAGTGGCGCAGGCAATTTTCGCGGTGGCGTGAACTGCCATTCATAGGTGGTCTCGGTGCGCTGCGTCACGATCGTCGGCAGTCGCTCCAGCCACTTGATGCGACTCTGCGCCTGCCGTGCCTTGCTGGCCTTGGCCTTGAAGCGTTCGATGAAGCTGCGCACGTGCTCGGCTTCACGACGAATCTTTTCGTTGGCTGCGGCTTGTTGCGTCGCTCGCGATGCGCGCTGTGACTCGAATGCCGAGAAGTTACCGCTATAGACGTCAATTCGCTTTCCGGTCACATGCAAAACGCGACCGATCACCGCATCAAGGAAATCGCGATCATGCGAGACGATGAGCAGCGTGCCCTGATAAGCGCGCAGCCAGCCTTCCAACCACAGCACGGCGTCGAGATCGAGATGGTTGGTGGGTTCATCGAGCAGCAGCACGTCTGACGGACACATCAGCGCGCGCGCAAGATTCGCACGCATGCGCAATCCGCCCGAGAATGTGGCGATGGGTCGGTCGATGGCCGCAGGATCGAAGCCGAGTCCATCGAGGAGCGAGGCCGCCCGGGCGCGGGCGGTATAGCCGCCTCTGACTTCGAACTCGCCGAGCCAGTGTGCGTGGGCGAGCCCGTCGCCCCGCGCATCAGCCGCAGCGAGCTCGCGCTCGCAGTCGCGCAGCGCGGTGTCGCCATCGATCACATGCTCGATCACTGCTTGTTCCGAATGCGGCAGTTCCTGCGCCACTGTCGCCACTGCAAGATTTGCAGGGAATTCGAGTTCACCGTGATCCGCTGCGAGCCCGCCCTGCAACAAGGCGAGAAGCGAGGACTTGCCGCAGCCGTTGCGACCGACAATGCCGACTTTCTCGCCGCGTAGCACGCTGACGGTGGTATTTTCGATGAGGATGTCCGGGCCGCGTCGCAGCCGCAAGTTGCGCAGGTGAATCACGGGCGCGATTCTACGTGTATGCTCGCCGCCCATGCGGATTGAGGTGTTTTCCGACGTCATTTGCCCCTGGTGCTTCGTCGGTCACGCGCGCCTGCAGCAGGCGCTGGCCGCAAGGGCAGACCGCGATATCGAAGTGCAGTGGCTGCCGTTCGAACTGAATTCGGCCATGCCCATCGCGGGTCGTAATCGTCGCGAGTATCTGATCGAGCGCTTCGGTCGGCCAGACCCCTTTGCTGCGGGGCAGCAGCAACTGCTCGAGCTCGGCCGTTCGATGGGCATCACCTTTGATTTCGAGGCGATCGAACGCGCACCCAATACTCGTCGCGCGCACGCGCTCGCCGCTGCCGCCTGGCGCAGTTCGCCGCAGATGCAGGCGAAGGTGATCGAGGCTTTGTTCGTCGCCTACTTCACAGAAGGTCGCGACGTGGGTGATCCTGCGGTGCTCGAGAAAATTGGTGTCGATGTCGGTATGCCTGCTACGGCCGCTGCCGCTGCACTCGATGATGCGAACCTTCACGCCGAGATCGTTTCACTCGAAGCGCTGGCGCAACGCTCGCGCATCACTGGTGTACCCACTTTCATTTTTGATCGCAAACATGGGTTCTCGGGTGCGCAGCCCATCGAGAGTTTTTTGCAGGTGATTGATGCCCTCACTGTCCCTGCTCAATGAATTCGAGCTGACGGGGCGTAGTCGCAGTCATCTCGTTGACGCCATCGAGCTGCGCTGCACCCTGCATCGGAAGGTGATGCCGGCCTTCGCCGCCCTGCGCGCCGCCGCGCTTGCCGATGGCATCGATCTGCGAGCCGCGTCGTCGTTCCGTGATTTCGATCGGCAACTCATAATCTGGAACGGCAAATATCGCGGCGAGCGTGCAGTTGTCGATCGCGCGGGTCGGGCGCTCGATGTCGCCTCGCTGACGGCAGGCGAGCGCATCGAGGCCATCCTCGTCTGGTCCGCGCTGCCCGGCGCGAGTCGCCATCATTGGGGCACGGATTTTGACGTCTATGATGCGACCGCCATGCCCGACGCTGCGGCTTTGCAGCTTGTTCCGCAGGAGTATTCGCCGCAAGGTCCGTTTGCGAAGCTCACGCTATGGCTGGATGCCCACATGCACCAGTTCGGATTTTTCAGGCCTTATGTGATGGAGGGGGACGGCGTGAGCGCCGAGCCCTGGCATTTGAGTTTTGCGCCGCTTGCCGTGCGCTGTCTCGAACAGCTTTCACCGCAGCTGCTGTCAAAGATTTTGACGACTGCGCCACTCGAAGGGCGCGCCGCAGTGCTCGCGCGTATCGAGGAGATTCATCGACGATTCGTGGCCGCAGTCACGCCGCCCGCCGCGAACTTAGTCGACTTCGAACTCGGCGATCACCGGCGTGTGGTCTGAGGGTCGCTCGGCTCGTCGCGGTTCGCGATCGATCCGACAGCCTGTGCAGCGCTCGGCGAGTGCGGGTGTTGAGAGAATCAGATCGATGCGCAAGCCCGCGTTACGCCTGAAGGCCGCGGCGCGGTAATCCCACCAACTGAACGATTTCTCAGGCTGCTCAAAACGTCGAAAAACATCAACGAGCCCTGCATCGAGCAATTTTTGATAGGCCTCGCGTTCGGGCGGGCTGACGTGCACGCTGCCTTCCCAAGCCTTCGGATCGTGAACGTCGCGATCTTCGGGTGCGATGTTGAAGTCACCGAGCACAATCACTTTGCGATGTTTCAGCAAACTGTCGCGCAACCACTGCTCAAGGGCTTCCAGCCAACGCAGTTTGTAGGCGTATTTTTCGGACCCGGGTTCCTGACCATTGGGCACGTACAAATCGAGCACCACCACCCCTGCGGTTTCAACGGCGAGCACGCGGCGCTGTTCATCGGCAAACTTCGGGATATCGGTGGCCAGTACCGTGACCGGCTGCCGCGAGAGCACGGCGACACCGTTGTAGGTGCGCTGACCGCTACGCGCGAATTCATAGCCGAGCGCGCTGATCTCGGCCGCCGGGAAATCGGCGTCCGTCGATTTGGTCTCTTGTAGCGCGACGATATCGGGCTTGGTCGCGCTCAGCCATTCGGCCAGTTGCGGCAGACGCACGCGCAGCGAGTTGACGTTCCAAGTGGCGATCGAGAGGGTAGTCATGCGCGTAGGGTAGCGCAGCTGACGGCAATCGACGTCTCCGCCGTGTAGGATTCGCGCATGACAACCCGAAGTTTTGATTTGGTCGTGATCGGCGGCGGCAGTGGCGGTCTTGCCTGCGCGCAACGCGCCGTGGAGTACGGTGCCAAGGTCGCACTCGTCGAGGCAGACCGTCTCGGGGGCACCTGTGTCAACGTCGGCTGCGTGCCTAAAAAAGTGATGTGGAACGCGGCGCAGATTGCCCACGCTGCACATGATGCTGCGCATTACGGCTTCGAGCTGACGCTAGGTCGCCATGACTGGCGGGCGCTGCAGCTTGCGCGCGATGCCTATGTGCAACGTCTCAACGGCATCTACGAACGCAATCTCGCCAATAAAAAGATCGAACTCGTTCGTGGTCGCGGGCATTTCGTCGGTGTGGGTGAAGTCCGAGTCGGCGAACAGACGCTCGCGGCTCCGCAAGTGGTGATCGCCACCGGGGGTCGCCCATCGGTGCCGCCAATTCCGGGCGCCGAGTTCGGTATCACCTCTGACGGATTCTTTGCACTCGAATCCAGACCTGAACGCGTGGCCATTGTCGGCAGCGGCTATATCGCCGTGGAGATCGCCGGTGTCTTTGCTGCCCTCGGCAGCAAAGTTTCGCTCGTCATTCGCCAAGACCGAGTGCTGCGCTCTTTCGACAGCATGCTCGGCGATGGCCTTATGAAGATCATGCGTGATGAGGGTATCGAGATCGTCACGCAGGCCGTGCCGCGGGCGCTGGAGCGTGACGTCGACAGCAGTCTGCGTCTGCTGACGGTCGATGGGCGCACGGTCGGACCCTTCGATTGCGTGGTGTGGGCCATCGGTCGCGAACCCATGGTCGAAGATATTGGTCTGGAACGCGCCGGTGTGCGTCTCGACCCTTCGGGTCACATTGCGGTCGATCCTCTGCAGCAAACCAATGTCGGCGGTATCCATGCCATTGGCGATGTCACGGGTCGAGCACTGCTTACGCCGGTGGCGATTGCCGCGGGGCGCAGGCTCGCTGATCGAGTTTTTGGTGGCATGACTGATCGCCATCTCGACTATTCGAACATTCCCACCGTGGTCTTCAGCCATCCGCCGATCGGTACGGTAGGCCTCAGCGAGCAGGAAGCGCGCGATCGCTACGGTGCAGAGTCTTTGAAGATCTACACTTCGGGCTTTGTGCCGATGTATCACGCACTGACGACACGCAAACCGCGAGCCGAGATGAAGCTCATCACGACTGGACCCGAGCAGCGCATCGTAGGCTGCCACGTGATTGGTGCCGGAGCCGATGAAATGTTGCAGGGCTTCGCTGTTGCCCTGAAGATGGGTGCCACCAAGCGCGATTTCGACGACACGGTGGCGATCCATCCGACCAGCGCCGAGGAATTCGTCACCATGCGCTGAGGGGAACGAGCGGGAGGTTTCGCATCAATGAAAAAAAAGCGCGAACGTTTGTCGGTGATGGCGCTGATCGCCTTGCTGACATTGACAGGCTGCGATCGGGGTGCCGCACCGTTACCCACCGAGTCGCTGCAGATCCGCATTAACCTGTTGTGCACCACCTGCGACGACTTTCTGCGTTGTGAGCGTTCGGTCGATACCGGCCGTGACGAGGTCTACCGGCTTTATCGTTTGCGCGAAAAGAGTTTCTGGGCGCAGATCGCGACCATCTGGGATTACCTTGTGCAATGGGTCCGGCGCAAAACCAGTGACAGTCGCCCACTCACCATCTATGAAAACGACGGCAAGCAAAAACGCGTGGCGCTCGAAGACGGGCGGGCGCAGCTCGATATGGTCGCCGGACTGATCAAGCTCCCCGACTCAAGCATCGACATGCGCTCGTCCGAGTGGCGCACGACAACGGGCGAAGTGCAGGGGCGCTGTCTGACGCTCAAGCGTCGTGATGGTTATGCCTGGGTGCGTGGCTTGCTGGGTCGCGAGCTGCGGAATGCCGACTCCGCAGCGCAGGTGACACGATGACGGTACGCACACGCCTCGGCGCAGGGCGGATCGCCGCGCTGGCGCTGCGCTATCTGCTCGCCCTGTTTTTTCTCAGTGCCGCCGCTAACAAGTGGAAGCAGCAGTACATCAGCAGTGATCGACTCTCACGAATCTTCGCCGAGCGGCTCGAAGAAATTGACCCCGAGTCTTTCGGTGCTTGGTTCATCGAGCATATCGGTCTGCCGTATTACCAGCCGCTCGCCTGGATGGTCTGTTGGGGCGAAACCTTCATTGGTCTTGGCTTGTTGTTCGGCTTCATGACGCGGGGCGCAGCGGTCGGCGCCATGCTGATGATGTTTTCTTTTGCCATCGGCGGTTACTATGACGCTTCGTTGATCGCGCTCGCGCTGATGTTTCTGCCGTTCGTGATCTGGCCGACCGGTCACTGGCACGGCCTCGACGCACGGATGCATGCCCGCTATCCGCAGTCCTGGTTGTTTCGCTGATTCGGCTTTTTTGGAAAGGGGGATAGTCGATGAGCGAGACCACTGCCGGTCAAAAATTCGGTCCTGTGCGCCTGATGCCCGGGGTGACCCGCGGTCATGTCGCGGCCTATCTTTGGGCGGCTTTTGTCAGCATCGGCATCTTTACCTACGCCACGACGCTGCAGCCCTATCTGCTCGAGGTCAACATCGGGGTGCCGATCGAGCAACGCGGCGTGGTCTCGGGCGATCTGCAATTCTGGCAAGAAATCATCACGCTGCTTTGCGTGGGCTTGTTTGGCGCCTGGTCCGACCGAGTTGGCAGGCGTGTGGTGTACATCACGGGATTTTTGATCACCGGACTCGCTTACGCGGCATATCCATTTGCAGATGACATCGGGCAACTGCTGATCTACCGCCTCATCTACGCCGTCGGCATCGCCGCGCTCGGCGGCATGTTGGCGACCGTGCTCGCTGACTATCCGGTCGATGCCGACCGCGGCAAGCTCACAGGGATTTCGTTTTTCCTGAATGCACTGGGTGCACTGCTTTTCTTTGCAGTGCTGACGCGTTTGCCGTCCCTTTATCAGGGCTTCGGTGCGACCGAATCCGAAGCCGGTCGCTTCGCCTATCTGAGCATTGCGGCGGTTTGCGTGTTGAGTGCGCTCATCATGCTCGGACTCAAGCCCGGCCGGCCCGATCAGGTCGCCGAACGACTGCCGCTGCGGACGCTGCTGTCGCAGGGGCTTGCTGCCGGTCGCAAGCCGCGTATTGCACTCGCCTATGCAGCATCGTTTGCGGCGCGTGCAGATCTCGTGATCGTGGCCTTGTTTCTTTCTTTGTGGGTACAGACTGCAGCTATTGCTGACGGTGCGACGGCGGCCGAAGCCTCGTCTCGGCAGGGGGCTTTGTTCGGCATCGTGCAGGGCTGCGCGATGCTGTGGGCGCCGATTTTTGGCTGGATGGCTGACAAGGTAGATCGTGTCACGCTGGTGATCATCGCCACCGTGCTCTCGATCGTCGGTTACGGTTGGATGGGCTTTACCCCAGACCCGGCCATCGGCGGTGCGGCATTCGGCGCTGCCGCCATGCTGGGCATTGGACAAGCGAGCGGCATTCTCGCTTCGCAGGTGCTGATCGCACAGGAGGCGCCGAGCGCGATCCGTGGCGCCGTCATTGGCATGGTCGGCTTCTTTGGTGCGCTCGGCATTCTCGCCATCTCCAAAATTGGCGGCTTCGCCTTCGATGCATGGCGACCGGGATCGCCGTTCATCATCATGGCCGGAGCGAACGTACTGTTGTTGTTCTACGCCATGTGGGTACGCAGTCGATGAAGGTTTTTTTCACGACGCTGCTGCTGACGCTCGTGACGGCAGCGACTGCGAGGGCTGCTGAAACGGCGCCCGCTGCCGCTCCTCTGCCAGTGGTTGCGGCGCGGGTAGTCGACGGTGAATACCGCAGCGTAGGCATTGCGGGTGGCGAACGGCGCGGCGGCGAGCGCTTTCAGTTGGTCGTGCACAGCGATGGTACGCGTACGCTGTCGATCTCCAGCGATCTCACTTGGCGCAATTCCTGGTTCACCGTGGTGCTGCGATCGGCCGCCAATTTCCGGCCGCTCGAGGCGTATGCAAGCTATTGGAGTGGTGGACGCTACAAGGGCAGCGGTCATTTTTTGGTTCAGGGTGAGCGCCTGTTTGCCGAGTCGAACGGTCCTGACAGCGGCCGACAACAACAAGAGACCGCAGTGCCCGTGCGCTTCTCGATGGGTACGCATCCCGTGTCTGCGGATGGTTGGCATACCGCAGACCTCGATACATCGACCCCCACCAAGCGCCAGTTTCAGCTTTACAGCGTCGAGGCCAGCGCCGACACCGCCAAACCGGTGCTCGGTACGCTGGTGCCCCTCGAGGTCGAATATGTGGGTGAAGAAATCATTGAAGTTCCCGCTGGACGCTTCACCACGCAGCGTTATCGTCTGGCCGGAATGAACGATCTTTGGGTGCATGGCGCGGATCGAATCGTGATCCGCTCCGAACTGCCAGCGCGCGATCTGCGCTATGTGCTTACGTCGCTGAACGCGCGCTGAAGCGACTGCGTCCGAACACCAACGCACCGAATAACAAAGCGATGGCTCCCGCCAAAAATGGCGCGCCGGGAAAATGCGCGGTTTCGGTCGCAACGCTGAAAAGCTGAGTCATCGTGAACGGCGTGACGATCGCCGTGAAGCTCACAATCCCGGCGATGGCACCCTGCAGTTCACCTTGTGCGTTGGCGGGTACTTGGCGTGAGAGGATCGCGCGGATCGACGGCATGGTGAGGCCGATGAGACAGGCGAGGGGCACACTCGCGAACAGCATCCAGGGCTGTGATGCAAACGCATAGCCCAAAAAACCGATAGACCCGCCAACCAGACCGATCAGCGCCGCGCGTTGTTCGCCGAGGCGTTTCGTGAACAAACCCACGAGACCGCCTTGGACAGCCGCAGTCCCGAGTCCGAGGACTGCGAGTGATAAACCGACTTCGCGTTCACCCCAGCCGAATTTCGCCATGGTCATCCACGCCCAAGTGGAGGGCAGGGTGTCGTGGCCGATCTGATACATGAAAAGCACGATCAACAACAGCAGTGCACCCGGTATCGCGCGCATCGAGCGCAGCGCCCCGAGTACATTCGCTCGCCGCGCCGAAAACGCGCGACGGTCTCCTTCCGGCAAGGTTTCTTTGAGCACTGCGAGCGCAATCAGGAAATTGAGTGCAGTGAATGCCGCTGCGGCAAAGAAAGGCACTCGCGGTCCATATTGGCCGAGCAGACCGCCGACCACCGGGCCGACAATGAAGCCCATACCCCAGGCCGCACCATTAAGACCAAAATATTTGGCCCGCTGATCTGGTGGAATGATATCTGCGACTACGGCATTGGCTGTGGCAAACGTCGCGCCAGCGATGCCGGCAATGATGCGACCAATGAAAAGCCAGGCCAGCGTCGGTGCAAACCCCATCAACACATAGTCGACAGCAAGCGCCGCCAGCGAGGCGAGCAGAATCGGTTTGCGGCCGTGCCGATCACTCAAGTTGCCGAGAATCGGCGAGAAGATGAACTGCATCGAGGCGTAAGCCAGCGTCAGCCAGCCGGCGATCGGCGCCGCATCGGCCAGCGTGAGACCGGAAAGATTCATCACCAGTTGCGGTGCAACCGGAATGATGATGCCTATGCCCATCGAATCGATGAACAGGGCCATCGCCACGACGGGCAACATGCGCCGACGTGGATCGGACGTGGTCATGCGAGACCCGCTCCTTTGGAGCGACGGTAGCGATCTACCATTTCAAGAGCCGTGCGCTCGGGTGCCCGCAGATCAATATTTGAGGTGGCAAGCGGTGTGGTGCGCTCGCCCCAGCGCACAAGATGTGCGCAAAAAGTAAGACCACCACCGAATGCCGGCATCAGCAGCGTTGCGCCGGGTTTGATACGTTGATCTTCGAGTGCTTCGCAAAGCGCGACGGGGACGGTGGCTGCCGACATGTTGCCGTAACGACCTACGCTGACATAAACGCGATCCATCGAGACGCCTGCTCGCTTGGCTACGGCCTCGATGATGCGCAGGTTGGCTTGATGCGGCACCACAAGGTCGATGTCTGTCGGCGCGAGTCCGGCGCGCTTCAGCACGTCTTCGCTGGCGAGCCCCATGCCCATCACTGCTTTTTTGAAAATCTCCTGCCCCTCGAACTGCCATTCGGTGGCGCCGAGCATTCGACCCTGATGCACATAGGCCCCGCCCATACCGTGAATACGCAGGATCTCGCGCGACTCGCCGTAGCAGCCGAGCTTTTCGAGCATCAAGCCTTCGTCGCGATCGGTGGCCTGCAGCACCACTGCGGCAGCACCATCACCGAACAACACGGCGACATTGCGATCATTCCAGTCCATGTAGGGTGAGATCAGTTCGCCACCGACCACGAGCGCATTGCGAACAACGCCGGTTTTGATCATCGCCGCCGCCGTCGAGAGCCCATAAAGAAAGCTGGTGCAGGCGGTATTGACGTCCATGGCCCCACAGCCTTCGGCACCGAGCATCTTTTGCAGACCGGAGGCCATGTTCGGGCATTGATCGTCGTGAGAGGTGGTGCCGAATACGATCAGGTCCAGATCTTTGGCCTCGAGTCCCGCGCAGGCCAGCGCCCTGGTCGAGGCGACATGCGCCATGTCACCGAGGGGCACATGCGAGATGCGCCGCTCGCGGATCCCGGTGCGAGTGGTGATCCACTCGTCGGTGGTCTCGATGAAAGTGGCAATATCGGCGTTCGACAGGATCGCCGGTGGCAGGCATTTGCCCCAGCCCGTGATGCTTGCATTGAGCATTTGAATCCCCCGTTCGGACCGAGGATACCCGTCTTTCCGCGTTCCGTCAGTCGGCCAAGGCAGAAGGAAGTTGCGGCGGCCGATGGGTGGCAGCGTTTATGGTCGGCATCGCGCGTGATCCGCGGGGGATAAAACAATGTGGATGCCACCACTGGAAGACGCCTGGCAAGGCAAAGTCCAGTTTTACGAACTCATTTTCGGAACCTGGACCGTCTATGTTTTTCTGGTCTGGTTCTGGCAGAGCCTGCTGAAAGAGCCCCTCGATGAGTGGCGGTACGTCCTCATCAGCTTTTTTGGTGCGGGGGCTTTTTGGGTCAATCGCTATTGGCTCTACGCGCCGAAGCCCACTTGGCTGGTCCTCATCAATCTTTATGCCGTGTTCTTTTTCATTGCCTGGTGGGCAATCGGCATGCGCGGGCGCAAGCGCTCTTTGGCCTGGAAACTCGGCGCCTTTGCCGGCGCGGCGATTTACACCGTGGCCTTCATTCTTTTCGAGCAGCTCGCGCGCTACGGCGTCGAGCGCTGGGGCATGCATGAGTTTTGCTGGATGACGATGTCGTTCTTCGGCTTCTGGTGGCTGATTCTTTGGCGTGCACGATCTGCCGTGAAGCCGAAACCGGCATATGAAGACCCTTATCCGAAGCCGCAGTGGCGCGGCGCTGGCGGAAATCTTTGATCGGAGCGGCCGGCTGGCTCAGACCGCGCCGAGCACCTCGAGCGACACGCGTTCGGCCGACTCGAACGCGCCTTCCATGCCGCGGCTGCCCACCGAAGTGTGCTCGCCGCAGAAGAAGAGTCGCTGGTGCGGCTTGGCGATGGCCGCGCGCAACTCGCGGACCTGCCCGGGCTGAAAGATCGCCCAGTCCCCCGCCGCGAACGGATCTGCCGCCCAGGAGTGCGCGCCCGCCACGGTCAGCAAGCCTTTCGATGCAGGCCGCAAGCGTTCGAATTCCGCGATGATCAGCCGCTTGGCATCTTCCATGCCAAGTCGATCGACATAGAGCGCATTGAGTCCACGCGCCCACACCGTGAGGCTCGTGACTTCGTCGTCCGTCTTGCCGAATTTTTGCGCGAGCACGAGACCCAAGGGGCCGTCCGTCCACATCGAGGGCGACATTCCGTCGTTGAGCCAAAAGGGTTTTTTGGCGACGAGATGAAACTGCGTAATCGGGATATAGCCCAAAGTTTGAATGGCTTTGTGCTGCACCGGCTCCGGTAGTGGGTCGATGGCCACGTGTCGCAGGGTCGAGAACGGCATGGAGCAGACCACGACCTTGGCACGATAGACCTTGCCACTGCTGCAGGTCACTTTGGCGCTACTCGCATCGACTTCGATCGCACTCACCCGGCAGTTCAGCAGCAGATCGCCCTTGAGTCGCTTGGCCATGGCGATCGGCAGGTTCTGGTTGCCGCCTCTGAAAGCCCCGACCAAGAGTCCCGGGGGTGCGCCAGCGGGCGGAGCGGTGGGCGGCGTGGCGGACCCGGGCGCACCCGCTGGAGGCGTGGCCGCCGGCATCTGGTTCGAGGCGCCCGTACGCGAAAATGCCGAAATTGCGCCGCGATTCACGGTCTGCCAATGATCCGCAAACGCTTGCTGCAGCAGCGAGACATCGTGCGCAGTGGTGCCGTAAGCGATGTTGGTATCGAAGCCGAGCTTGATCATCGCGTCGGTTGCGCCGTGCGATGTCAAAAATTGGTGGACCGAAATATCGTATTGAGCGTGTGCAGCGTCATGCCAGTTTTCGAGATCGCGGAACGGCATGTGTTTTTTGAACAGGTCGTCGGCCCAGGCCCAAGGTGCCATCTTTCGTTGCTCGCCTGCAAATGGATTGCGCGGATGGCTCGCCCAATCTTTGAGTGGAATGCGCTCGCCGCCGATGAAAAGCTCCTGACCGGCGCGATTGGCAAAAAGCCGCGGCGCTAGGTTGACGATTTCGACCTTGTTGCGCGCCGCTGCTGCGATGCAGCGACCATAGGCATTGGCGATGGTGTTGCCGCCGACCTCGGGGTGCCCCGGCACGTCGAACAGCGTGAATACGCGACCACCGACTCGGTTGCGACCCTCGAGCACCAATACTTTGAGGCCGTTTTCTTCGAGCGTGAGTGCCGCCTCGAGGCCCGAGAGCCCGGCACCGATGACGATGACATCCGGGTCACCAGAGCCTGCGCTATAGGCGGTACTCGAAAGGCCTGCAACGGCTGCAGACACGGCGGAGGACACGACGAATTCACGACGGTTCATGGCCATATGCCACCCCTTTTCGTTAGCGCAAACGACACACTCTGATCTTTGGCTCGGTGATCGAACCTATGTAAAGCCTGCCATCAAACGCCGCACCGACGCTACCGGCAGAAATACCTGTGCCATCGTCGACCAGCACAGCCTGCGTGACGCCCGCGGCATGGCGCAGGATCGTGGTGGGCGATGCGTGAGCAGGATCGCCAAAATGGCGGACCAGATCGAGCAACTTGGCGTGTACGGCGATCCAGAGCGTGCCATCGCCATCGACATTGATGTTGTCGGGCGAGCCCTCGAGCGGCAGATGATTTTCGAAGCGCAGCTCACCGCTGGCGGGGTCACGGGCATAGGTCGACAGGCGCTTGCCCAGGGTTTCGGCAACATGAATTTTGAGTCCGTCGGGTGACAGACCCATACCGACAGCACTTTTGAGCCCGTCGGCAGCGACTTGCATGTTTGTACCGTCGTAATACACGACCGTCGACAGCCCGCTGCGAAACACGAACTCACGCATGCGTTCGAGCGCATTGGTCGCACCCTTGTCATTGGCGACGTAGAACTGACTCGGACCGACCGCCACGATGGCGTTGGGTGAGAGCAGTAGCGGATCGCGGACCGTGCCGAGATGCAGAAATCGATCGTCTGCTTGTTGCTCGAAGATTTCGACGGTATGCGCGGCGTTCGCTGGATGACTGATCACGAACAGGCGTTGTTTGCCGTCACCCATGCGATAGAGCGACATGCCGTGCGGGCGAAAAGCGGGCGGCGCAGCGACCAGTGCGGGCATCGCTTGCAGCGGGTCGGCGGTGAGATCGAGTTGCAGGACGGTGCCCTCGACATTTTCACCTTTGACCAGCGCGCGTCGATCGAGCGATGACAGATAGGCAACGCTGCGATTGCGATCGATCTGGATATCTTCGGCACTCGCATTGAGCGGCAAGCTGCTGCAAGCGCCGGGTGCCCGCAGCGTGAGCTCGCGGAACGCGCCGCCAAAAGACATGAACTCGAGCGTGAAGACGACCACGATCAGCAGGAATGCCGCGACCGCGATCAAAATTCTTTTCGTCCAGCTCACGTGCTTGAACCCCTGCTGCCTTTGACGAGGTACGCGGTCTGCCCGCATGGCCCTTCCTCGTCTTCGCCCGATTGTAGCGCGGACTCGGCCCGCCCCAACCCCGTCATGCGATCGTGGCCGCGGCGCGCAGTCCCTCGATCATCGAGGTGCGCAGCAAATACCGGCGTGCCTCGACGGCATCGGCCGCCATGGCACGCATCTGTGCTTGCTGCTGTGCTCGTCGTTGCGGGTCGCTTTCTTCCAGTGTTTTCTTGTTGCTGATGGTCTGAGCCTGCAAGTAGCGCTCTGCGACATCGCGTCGCTGCCGATCGTAGCGGTCGAGCAGCTCGTCAGTCGCGCCCTGCCAGATGCGGCCAAGACAGTCGGCGAGGTGGTGCGCATCGTGGATACCGAAATTCAGTCCCATGCCACCGAGCGGATTGTTGACGTGCGCAGCGTCACCCACCAGTAGAACGCGTCCACGACGATAGGTCTCGGCGACCCGCTGATGCACCGCATAAAGGTTGGTGTGGATGACTTGGCCCTGTCGACTCTCGGGTACGAAAGCCGCGAGCCGTGCGGCCGCCCGTTCGACATCAAGCAGTTCCCGCTCGTTTTCTTCGGGGCGCGTCGGAAACACACAGCGCCAGATTCCGCTGCCATCGCCCGGAACTTTGAAGGTCGCTGCCCACTCCTCCGGGTCCATGGTGTAACTGCTGTATGCAAAGCCCAGCGTTTCGAAGTCGAAGGTCGTGGTGATGACGAGGAAGCGCTCAGGCCAAGTGAAGCCGCGGAAGTCGATGTTTTGACTCTTGCGCACAACGCTGCGCCCACCGTCGGCACCGACCAGCCAGCGTCCGCCGAATGAGCTACTTCGACCACCGGCATGCTTCACTTCAACCTCGACCCCTTCATCGTGCTGAGTGACTGCAGTCACTTCAACACCATGCAGGATGCGCGCGAGCGGCGAGGCCGCAACCCGGCGTTCCATCATCGCCACCAGCTTGTGCTGTTCGCATTGCAGCCGATACGGATAGCGTGTGTCGCCGGCAAGGCTCTGCAGGTCGAATTCGGCCACCAAACCTTCGCGCCGATCACGATATTGCCACCGGCGGGCGACGATGCCGCGCTGTGGCAGGTCGGCAGTGGCTCCGGAGCGCTGGAGCATCTGGGGGGTGGGCGGATGATAGGTGGCTGCACGCGGGGCGGCATGCGGGCCTTCGCCGCGCGCCAGCAGCAGCACAGGCACGCCATGCTCG
>Ga0172372_10005916_pt1 | contig 16858 bp, 15 predicted proteins | sample LakKiv5m_2_FD_114544 | JGI IMG/M metagenome (GOLD analysis project Ga0172372, IMG submission 114544) | Freshwater microbial communities from Kabuno Bay, South-Kivu, Congo - kab_092012_9.5m | ecosystem: Environmental > Aquatic > Freshwater > Lake | place: Democratic Republic of the Congo...
CGCCACATCCAGCACGATGGCCGGCTGCCCCGGCAAGATTTGAAACCGTCCAGGCCATTCCACCAAGGACAGTCCCAAGCGGATGGCCTGTGCTGTGACCGGCAATTGGGGCCGCATGGCCTCCAGCGCCGCCAACACCCCAGACGCATTCAGCAATTGGTTGGCTCCCCGCAGTGCAGGGTAGGCCAGACCGCTGTAAGTGCGGCCCCTGCCCTTCCAAGTCCACTGTTGTGAGTCGCCAAAGAATTGAAAATCAGCGCCGACGCACCACACATCAGTCTGCAAGCTGCGGGCATGGGCCAAGACAGATTCGGGTGGTGATGGATCACATACCACCACCGGACGCCCGCTGCGCATGATGCCGGCCTTTTCAAAACCAATCGCCTCGCGGGTGCCCCCCAACAGATCCATGTGGTCCAGGTCGATGCTGGTGATGACCGCGCAGTCCGCGTCCAAGAGATTGACCGCGTCCAAGCGTCCCCCCAAACCCACTTCCAAAATCACCACATCCAAATGGGCGTCAACCAAAAAAGCAAACAAGGCCAGGCTGGTGAATTCAAAATAACTCAAAGTCAGGTGTCCGCGAGCGGCTTCTACCTTTTCAAAATAAGGCACCAGTTGCGCGGCCTTCGCGGGTTGGCCCTGCAATCGGCAACGCTCCTCAAAATGCACCAAGTGCGGCGAGGTGTAGAGGCCCGTTTGATAGCCCGCATGGCGCAGCACCGATTCAAGCATGGCGCAGGTGGAACCCTTGCCATTGGTGCCGGCCACGGTGATGACCGGGCAGGACATCTTCAAGTGCATGGTTTGAGCCACTTCCTTGATGCGCTCCAAGCCCATGTCAATGGTTCGGGAATGCAATTGCTCGCAATGGCGCAGCCAGTCGTTTAAATTCATTGAAGAATTGTCGCCCATTCAAGCTGCATGGTTTATCGTCTGGGGTCAACCAGGCCGGACCAGATGGCGTTAACCTTCTGTCACGCTTATCCCTATTTAGGAGCAACCCATGCGTTTTATCCCCTTCACCCTGGCCTTCACGGCTTTGATCCCGACTAGCCAATTGCTGGCCCAAGAAGTCGGTCGGGTCATTTCAAGCACCCCCATCATTCAACAAGTGGCTGTGCCACGCCAAGTCTGCACGCAACAACAAGTCACGGTTCAGAAAAACAAATCCGGCGCAGGTGCTGCCATGGGCGCAATTGCCGGCGGCACCATCGGTCACGCCTTGGGTCGTGACAGCGCCTTGGGCACGGCGATTGGCATGTTTGGTGGCGCCATCCTGGGTGACAAAATCGAAGGCGCACCAGCCCCAGAAACACGTCAAGTGCAAAGCTGCAGTACCCAAAATTTCTATGAAAACCGCACCGCTTCTTACCATGTGTTGTATGAATACGCAGGCAAGCAATACAGCGTGCAAATGCCCCAAGACCCGGGCCCCACGGTGCGTTTGCAAATCACCCCGGTGGTCAGCAACTTTCCACCAGCGCCACCGCCCGTGGTGCCCATGCCCGCCCAAAACATGGTGCCGCCACCCGGTTCTGCGCCCACCATGTGAGCTCCAACCCAAGCCGCTGCAACCCAGCGGCTTTTTTGTCACCCTCGATGCATTCTTGTCATCTGATGCGGTGCCCTAGAATGCCGCCTTTGATTTTCAATGGTGTGACTCATGCGCAAAACCCAGCCAAGCACTGGCCAAACCCTTGCCCCTCAACGCGTCGTCTTGGCCTATTCAGGCGGTTTAGACACGTCCATCATCCTCAAGTGGCTGCAAGACGAGTACCAATGCGAAGTAGTGACCTTCACCGCCGACATCGGCCAAGGCGAGGAAATCGAACCGGCCCGTGCCAAAGCCATCAAAATGGGTATCAAACCCCAAAACATTTTCATTGAGGATTTGCGCGAAGAATTTGTGCGCGACTTTGTGTTTCCCATGTTTCGTGCCAATGCGCTGTACGAGGGCGAGTATTTATTGGGCACCTCGATCGCTCGTCCTTTGATTGCCAAGCGTTTGGTGGAAATTGCCCGCAAAACCAAGGCGGATGCGATCAGCCACGGTGCCACCGGCAAGGGCAACGACCAAGTGCGTTTCGAGTTAGGTGCTTATGCGCTCATGCCCAACGTGAAGATCATCGCGCCTTGGCGTGAATGGGATTTGCTGTCACGCGAAAAACTCATGCGCTACGCGGACCAGCACGGTATTCCTGTCGATGGTGCCAAGCGCAAAGGCCCTGCACCCTACTCCATGGATGCCAATTTGCTGCACATCAGCTACGAAGGCGGCATTTTGGAAGACCCGAATTATGCGCCCGATGACAGCATGTGGCGCCTCACGGTCAGCCCTGAAAAAGCGCCCAACAAACCGCAAATCATCGAACTCACCTACAAGCATGGCGATGTGGTGGCCATCGACGGCGTGCGCATGAGCCCGGCCAAAGTGTTGGCGCACCTCAACACGGTGGGTGGCAAACACGGTATTGGCCGCTTGGACAAAGTGGAAAACCGCTATGTCGGTATGAAAAGCCGTGGCTGCTATGAAACCCCGGGCGGCACCATCTTGTTGTCGGGCCACCGTGCCATCGAGTCCATTACCCTGGACCGCGAAGTGTTGGCCTTGAAAGAAGACCTGATGCCGCGTTATGCACGGCTGGTTTACAACGGTTATTGGTTCAGCCCCGAGCGGGAATTGTTGCAAGGCTTGATAGATGCGTCACAAAGCAATGTCAACGGTAAAGTGCGCTTGAAGCTTTACAAAGGCACCATCATGTGCGTGGGCCGTGAAAGCAAAACCGACAGTTTGTTTGACACCCGCATCGCCACCTTCGATGACGACGGCGGCGCCTACAACCAAGCCGACGCCGGCGGGTTCATCAAGCTCAATGCCTTGCGCATGCGCATTGCCGGCAACTTGAAAAACGAACGCGCTGCACGTACTGCCAAAACCACGAACCGCAAAACCTCTGCAAAGAAAAAGGCCTGACCATGGTGACCGAACAACTGACAGGCGCGAGCGTCGCCTCCAAAGCCAATGTGTTTTTCGATGGCAAGTGTGTCAGCCACACGCTGATGTTGGCCAATGGTGAGAAAAAATCTGTGGGCGTGGTGCTGCCCTCGCACCTGACCTTCAACACCGCTGCGGCGGAAATCATGGAATGCGTGGCTGGTGCTTGTGAATACAAACTGGCTGGCTCCGATGTTTGGCAACACGCAGGGCCTGGCGACAAATTCAATGTCGCTGCCAACTCATCGTTTGAAATCAAAGTGGCCGAGGCATATCACTACATTTGCCACTTCGGTTGATTGAAGATTCAAAAGTGCGCCAAGCGGGCTTTGGCCTCGGCAAATTCACGTTTGAACTGCGCCACCAAGTCTGCGGTGGATTGCACCTTGTCGATGACGCCTATGCCTTGACCGCATCCCCAGATGTCTTTCCAAGCCTTGCTCTTGTCACCACCAAAGTCCATCTTGCTGGGGTCACTCTCGGGCAGGTTGTCCGGGTCCATGCCCGCATTGCGAACCGATAGGGCCAGGTAGTTGCCATGCACCCCGGTGAACAAATTGCTGTAAATGATGTCATCTGAAGTGCTGTCAACGATGCATTGTTTGTACTCTTCGGCAGCACGCGCTTCGTCGGTGGCGATGAAGGCCGAGCCGATGTAGGCGAAATCGGCACCCATGGCCAATGACGCCAAGATGGCACGGCCGTTGGCTATCGAACCACTCAATGCCAATGGGCCATCGAACCATTGGCGAATTTCTTGCACCAGCGCAAACGGACTTTTCACGCCCGCATGGCCGCCAGCGCCAGCGGCCACAGCCACCAAACCATCCGCGCCTTTTTCAATCGCTTTGTGCGCAAATTTGTTGTTGATGATGTCGTGCAACACCACGCCGCCGTAGCTGTGTGCGGCTTGGTTGATTTCTTCACGTGCACCCAGTGAGGTGATGATGATCGGCACTTTGTATTTCACACACATGGCCATGTCGTGTTCCAAACGATCATTGCTCTTGTGCACGATTTGGTTGATGGCAAACGGGGCGGCAGGCTGATCGGGGTGGGCCTTGTTGTGCGCTGCCAAGGTCTCGGTGATCTCCGCCAACCACTCGTCCAACTGCGACGCCGGACGGGCATTCAACGCTGGCATAGAACCCACCACACCAGCGATGCACTGGGCAATCACCAGCTTGGGATTGCTGATGATGAACAGGGGCGAGCCAATCACGGGAAAGTGCACGGCGGCCAGGGCTGGGGGAAGTTTGGACATGGAACGACTCCAATCGATGAAAAAAGATGGCGTGCTTAAATGGTTTAAAACGCTTCCAACGCCATCGCGGTCACGCTGTCTGCGCCTTCCACAATGCTGTCGCGCACACCGGGTGCTTTGCTGAGGATGTGGTCGGCGTAGAAACGCGCGGTAGTCATCTTGGCTTGCATGAAGGCTTCGTCGCCTTGGCCCAGCAAGGCCTGGGCAGCCAAAAAGCTGCGGGCCATTTGCCAGCCGGCCACCACATTGCCGGCCAACATCAGGTAGGGCACGCTGCCCGCATAGGCGGCGTTGGGATTGCTGGCAGAAGCTTGCACGATGAAGTCCACCACGTCCAACAAGGCTTGACGGCCTGCGGCCAAGCGCTTGGCGATGGCCAGCGCATCAGCCGTACCGAGTTTGTGCAACGCGGCTTCGGTGGTTTGCATTTGTGCGGCCAAGGCCTTGGGGGTTCGGCCTCCATCTCGCGCGGTTTTACGGCCCACCAAATCGTTGGCTTGAATCGCGGTGGTGCCTTCGTAAATGGTGAGGATTTTCGCGTCGCGGTAATACTGCGCAGCACCGGTTTCTTCAATGAAGCCCATGCCGCCGTGCACTTGCACACCCAGTGAGCTGACTTCCAAACTCATCTCGGTACTGAAGCCTTTGACCAGCGGCACCATGAATTCATACACCGCTTGGTTTTGTTGGCGGGTATCGGCGTCGGGGTGGTGGTGCGCGGCGTCATAGGCGGCAGCGGCCACCGAGGCCATGGCACGGCAGCCTTCGGTGTAGGCGCGCATGGTCATGAGCATACGGCGCACATCGGGGTGGTGAATGATGGGTGCAGCGGCCTTGATGCTGCCGTCCACGGGGCGGCTTTGCACACGGTCACGCGCATATTGCGTGGCCTTTTGATAGGCACGGTCGGCCACCGAAATGCCCTGTACACCCACCGAATAGCGGGCCGCGTTCATCATGATGAACATGTATTCCAAGCCACGGTTTTCTTGACCCACCAAGTAACCCACAGCGCCGCCATGATCGCCATATTGCAACACCGCAGTGGGGCTGGCTTTGATGCCCATTTTGTGTTCGATGCTGACGCAATGCACATCGTTTCGAGCCCCCAATGAACCGTCTTGGTTGACCATGAATTTGGGTACCACAAACAAGCTGATGCCTTTGACGCCTTCGGGGGCACCATTGACACGGGCCAACACCAAATGCACGATGTTGTCGGCCATGTCGTGCTCGCCGTAGGTGATGTAAATCTTGGTGCCAAACACCTTGTAGGTGCCATCGGCTTGCGGCTCGGCGCGCGAGCGCACCATCGACAAATCCGAACCGGCTTGTGGCTCGGTCAGGTTCATGGTGCCGGTCCATTCACCGCTCACCAATTTTTCAAGGTAAGTGGCTTTGAGTTCATCCGAGCCCGCGGTCAGCAGTGCTTCGATGGCGCCATCGGTCAGCAGCGGGCACAAGGCAAAACTCATGTTGGCGGCGTTGAGCATCTCAATACAAGCCGCACCAATGGTTTTGGGCAGGCCTTGGCCGCCAAAGTCGGCCGGGTGTTGCAAGCCTTGCCAACCGCCCTCGCTGTATTGCTTATAGGCCTGTTTGAAACCAGGTGTGGTGGACACGACACCGGCTTTCCATGCAGAGGGGTTTTTGTCACCTTCCCAGTTCAACGGAGCAATCACATCCTGGTTGAAGCGGGCGCATTCTTCCAACACCGCTTGCGCGGTTTCCAAGCCTGCTTCTTCAAAGCCAGGAATTTGAGCGATGTCGTCCAGTGCAGCCAAATGCTGCATGTTGAACAACATGTCTTTCACAGGGGCGGTGTAGCTCACAACATTCTCCAAACAAATGAGAAAAGGCACCACGCGGGTGCCTTTCAAGAGGACTTACAGGGCAGCTACCAGCTCGGGAACAGCCACGAACAAATCGGCTTCCAGACCGTAATCGGCGACGCTGAAAATCGGTGCTTCCGGGTCTTTGTTGATGGCCACAATGACCTTGCTGTCCTTCATGCCGGCCAAGTGTTGAATGGCACCGCTGATGCCACAGGCCACATACAACTGCGGCGCCACGATCTTGCCGGTCTGACCCACCTGCCAATCGTTGGGCGCGTAGCCTGCGTCCACTGCTGCGCGGCTGGCCCCCAAGGCGGCGCCCAGTTTATCGGCCAAGGGCGTGATGACTTCTTTGAACTTTTCAGCACTGCCCAAGGCACGACCACCGGAGACGATGACTTTGGCGGCGGTGAGTTCGGGGCGGTCGTTCTTGGCGATCTCGCTGCCCACGAACTGGCTTTGCGCAGCCGCATTGGCCGGGCTCACGCTCTCCACAGCGGCACTGCCACCACTGGCCGCAGCGGCATCGAAACCGGTGGTGCGCACCGTGATGACTTTGATGGCATCGGTGGCTTGCACAGTGGCGATCGCGTTGCCTGCATAGATGGGGCGCTCGAAGGTGTCGGGTGCATCGACCTTGGTGATGTCACTCACTTGGGCCACATCGAGTTTGGCGGCCACGCGCGGCGCGATGTTTTTGCCACTGGCGGTGGCGGCAAACAAAATGTGGGAATAGTGGGCGGCCAGCGCCAGCACTTGCGCGGCCATCTGCTCGGCCAAGCCGTGGGCAAAACCATCGGCGTCGGCGTGCAGCACTTTGGCAACGCCTGCAATTTGAGCGGCGGCTTGGGCGGCGGCAGCGGCGTTTTGGCCTGCCACCAACACATGCACCTCGCCACCACAAGCCAGCGCGGCAGTAACGGTGTTCAAGGTAGCGGGTTTGATGCTGTGGTTGTCGTGTTCAGCAATAACAAGTGAAGTCATGGTGTGTTCCTGTGTCTGTAGCGTTCAGATGACTTTGGCTTCGTTTTTCAACTTGTCCACCAAAGCTGCGACATCGGCGACTTTGATGCCCGCACTGCGCTTGGGCGGCTCACTGACTTTGAGGGTTTTGATGCGCGGCTGGATGTCCACACCCAGGTCTTCGGGCTTGAAGATGTCGAGTTGTTTTTTCTTCGCCTTCATGATGTTGGGCAGGGTCACGTAGCGCGGCTCGTTCAAGCGCAAATCGGTGGTCACCACCGCTGGCAAGCTCAGCTTCAGGGTTTCCAAACCACCATCCACCTCGCGGGTGATGAGGGCGTGGCCGTCGGCCATCTCCACTTTGGAAGCGAAGGTGGCTTGCGGCCAATCGGCCAGCGCGGCCAGCATCTGGCCGGTTTGGTTGCAATCGTCGTCAATCGCTTGCTTGCCCAAAATCACCAAGCCTGGTTGTTCTTTGTCGGCCAAGGCCTTGAGCAACTTGGCCACGGCCAAGGGTTGCAATTCTTCGGTGGTTTCCACCAAGATACCGCGGTCGGCACCGATGGCCATGGCGGTGCGCAAAGTTTCTTGGCATTGCGTGACGCCACACGAAACCACGATCACTTCGCTCAAGATGCCCTTTTCTTTCATGCGAACCGCTTCTTCCACAGCGATTTCGTCAAACGGATTCATGCTCATTTTGACGTTGGCAATGTCCACGCCGGTTTGGTCTGATTTGACCCGAACTTTGACGTTGTAATCCACCACGCGCTTGACCGCGACCAGTGCCTTCATGGGTTTTCTCCAAGAATTTGATGTCAATGAATGTCAAAAAACAAACCGCCATCCGGCGGCTTTTAGTTGACGTTACGTCATTCTAGACGAAATCGGGCATAAATTAGAACGATCGTGCTTTTTTATACCCCGCCGGCCATTCACGGCGACATTGGCAGTTGCGCCGAAACGGCTTTGGACGGCGGCAGCCCAACGCCTGCGTGACGCAAAGCCGCCCACACCGCCGCATTCACCTCGGACAACACCTGAAGCTTGCCCTGTTGCGGGTCGGCCACCCAACAATGCAAGTTGAAGACCAGCCCATCTTGGCCAAAACTGCTGAAAAACGCCTGCGGCGCGGGATCTGGCATGACCTTGGGCACGCTGGCCGCAGCAGTGCACAAAATTTGCTGCACCTGCGCCGGATCGCTGTCGAGCGCCAAGGTGAAGAGGCATTGCAATGCCACCGCGCTTTGCGAGAGCGAAAAATTGTCAACGCGTTGCGTCACCAGGATCTCGTTGGGAATGATGGCTTCGCGGCCATGGGCGTCACGCAGCAAGGTGTAGCGGGTTTTGATGTCGGTGACCCTGCCCTCCATGCCATCGACGCGAATCACATCGCCAATGCGCACCGAGCGCTCCACCAGGACCACAAACCCACTGACGTAATTGGCTGCGAGTTTTTGCAACCCCAAGCCCAGGCCAACACCGAGTGCGCCGCCCAGCACCGAGAGCGCGGTCAGGTCCACACCGACGGCTGACAAAGCCAACAACAATCCCATCAAAAGCAGCACGGCCCGCAACACGTTCGAGGCGACTTTGCGCATCGATAAATCGCTCATGGTTTGCGCCAGCAGACGTTGCTCGATGGTGGCCGACAACCACAGCGCCAGCACCAAGACCAAGCCGGATGACAGCACACCTTCCACCAAGGCGCGCAAATCGATGCGGGTCTTGCCGAAATTGAAATGGATTTGCGCCATCTCTAGCGCCACCAAGGGCAGCAAATCGGTGATCCACAAAACCGCCACCAACCAGGCCAACCACGAGATGAGTCGCTCAGTCATCACCGCCATCGGCGACTGCGGGAACACCGCTGTGAGAACCCGCGCGCACAAGCGTATCAGCACCAGCGTCAGCAACACCGGAACGGCGAGTTTGAGCAATATGAGGGTTTGATGCTTGCCCAAATAAATTTGGCCGATGTAGACCAAGCCCAGCGCCAAAGCAGGGAACAACAAGCCATCGACCAATTGGCGGCCCAACAAGATAGAAGCAGGCGCGCCGTAGCGGCTGAGCTGCTTGACGATCAGCCAGGCCAGCGCCACAGCCAGCAGCAGCCAGCCAAGCTCATTCAAGACGCTGGCCGAGAGCACGACCTGAGTCCAAGCTGAAAAAAATTCTGTGAGTGGGTTCATGGTGCTGTGTCGAGGGATGCGCGTATTGTGCAACGCGGCTTCGCTACACTTGCCCGCCATGCACATCTTTGTTTGGTCGCGCCGCGCTGCCCTTCTCCTGTTCTTTGTTGTTTCTGTGATGCCTGTATGGGCGCAAAACACCCCACCCCATTTGAAAACAGAGGTCGCAGCCAAGGACGCGGAGACAGCCCCAATGAGCAAGGAAGCCCAGCTTGCAACAAGCACTTCTTTGAATGCAGTTGCTTCGAAGTCGCTCGACAAAACCACTGCCAAGCGCAGCCCTGCAAAAGCCAAGAAAGCCTCCAAGCCTGGTCAACACCGCAAAGCTGCCAAGGTGCGGCTTGGCAAAGCCTTTGGCAACACAGCTGCAGTGAAGACCTTGGCCCGCGAATTGGCCCAGAATCACAACTTGCCTGTGGCATGGGTGCAGCAGCAAATTTCCAAAGCACGGGTGCTGCCGCAAGTGCAGCAAATGATCCTGCCCGCCTCTGCACCCACATCGAAAAACTGGGCAGCTTACCGTTCGCGTTTTATCGAGCCGCAACGCATCGGAGCCGGTGTGCAGTTTTGGCGCAATCACGACGCCGCGTTGCAACGAGCAGAAAAAGCCTACGGTGTGCCAGCGCGTTTCATCGTCGGCATCTTGGGGGTTGAAACGTATTTCGGTCAGCACCAAGGGCAGTTCAAGGTCTTGGATGCCTTGGCCACCTTGAGCCTGGCCTTTCCCCAAGAGCACAAACAAGCTTCAGAACGCGAGGCGTTTTTCAAAAACGAGTTGGGGATGTTCTTGCAACAGCGCTTGAAAAACCCGGCGCTGAAAAACCAGCTGGGCAGTTATGCCGGCGCCATTGGTTGGCCGCAGTTCATGCCCTCGAGCATTGCCAAATTTGCGGTGGACTTTGACAGGGATGGCCGCATCGATTTGGCCCAGAGCAGCACGGATGCAATTGGTTCAATTGCCCATTACTTCAGGGCTTACGGCTGGCAAACCGACATGCCCACGCATTTCGAGGTGGACATGCAGGCGCAAGGCACAGTGTTGGAGGCGTTACTGGCCCCTGACATCGTGCCTTCATGGACGGCGGCCCATTTGGCAGGGCAGCAAGTGGCATTGTCCGACGCAGGTCGTGCTTTCGAGGGACCGCTGGCCTTGGTGGAATTGTTCAACGGGACCGACGCGCCGTCCTATCTGGCGGGCACAGAAAACTTCTTCGTGGTCACCCGCTACAACCGCAGCAGTTATTACGCTTTGGCCGTCATCGAATTGGGCGAGGCGATCGAGAAGTCTTTGGCGCAGTGATTGGGTAATTGGGGTCAGATTCCAATTGTTTGGTAATTGGGGTCAGATTCCAATTGTTCAAACAATTGGAATCTGACCCCAATGACCCCAATTGTTGGCGCAACACATTCTTCTGTACTTTGCCCATGGCGTTGCGCGGCAACTCATCGACCAGCTTGCACCGCTTGGGCACCTTGAATCCCGCCAACTGTCCTTTCAACGCCCGCAACAAAGCGGCGGGGTCCAGCACCGCGCCGGGCTTGGCCAACACAAATGCGCAACCCACCTCACCGAAGTCGGGGTGCGGCATGCCGACCACGGCACTTTCCGAAACACCGGGCAGATGGTTCAAAGCGTCTTCAATTTCAGCTGGGTACACATTCAGCCCGCCGCTGATGATCAAATCTTTATCGCGCCCGACGATGCGCACATAGCCGCGCTCGTCCAGCGTGCCCATGTCGCCGGTGATGAAAAAACCATCGGGCGTGAACTCTTGCGCGGTTTTCTCGGGCATGCGCCAATAGCCGGCAAACACATTCGGGCCTTTGACTTGGATGCTGCCCACCTCGTGCAGCGCCACCGCCTGACCTTGCGCATTGGCGATGCGCAGCGTGACGCCTGGCAGCGGAAAACCGACGCTGCCGCCCACGCGCTGCGACTGCCCCTGAAAGCGCTCGTCGGCGGCATACGGATTGGAGGTGAGCATCAGGGTTTCGCTCATGCCGTAGCGTTCCAGTACGGTGTGACCAGTTCGCTGTTGCCATTGCGAGAAAGTGTCCACCAACATCGGTGCCGAACCAGAAATAAACAAGCGCATGCCGCTGCACAGTTGCGCGTTCAAGCCGGTCTGCGCCAACAAGCGGGTGTAAAAAGTCGGTACGCCCATGAACACCGTGGCCCGGGGTAAATCGGCCAGCACCCGCTGCGGCTCGAACTTGCTGTGCCAAAGCATGGTGCTGCCATTCAAGAGCGCGGCGTGGATGGCGATGAACAGGCCGTGCACGTGAAAAATGGGCAAGGCGTGCAGCAGCACGTCGCCGGGCACCCAGCCCCAATAGTCCTTCAACATCAGGGCATTGCTGGCCAAGTTGGCATGGCTGAGCATCGCGCCCTTACTGCGTCCCGTGGTGCCGCTGGTGTACAGAATCGCCGCCAGGTCGTCTGGGCGACACGACACCGGCGTGTGCTGGTCGCTGTGGTGCGCGGGGCGTTGCAGCAAACTGCCGCCACGCTTGTCGTCCAGCGTGACCACATAGCGCGTGCCTTGTTGAAACGCCAGCTTGCTGATCCAGCCGAAGTGGGCCGGGGTGCAGACCACCACGGCAGGCTCGGCGTTGCCCAGAAAGTAGCTGAGTTCAGTGCTTTGGTAGGCCGGGTTCAGGGGCAAAAACACATGGCCACTGCGCAACGTGGCCAGATACAGCAGCATGGTTTCCACCGATTTGTCGATGTGTGCGGCGATGCGCGATCCCGCGGGCAAAGCCAGACTCTCAAGCCAATTCGCCAGCATGGCGCTGCCGCGCTCGATGTCACGCCAGCTGTAGCACAGCCCTTGGTCGGTTTCAATGGCGATGGCGTCCAGGTTCGCGGGGAAGCCTTGGCGCAGGGTGAGGTAGAGATTGGCGTTCATGAAGGCATTTTCACAGCACGATCAAAAAGCCTTGTTTTGACAGGTTGGTTAACAGGAAAGGGTTTTTCCGCCGTTTTTAGAAAATTGGGGTCAGATTCCAATTAATTTTTTCATGCAAAATCACGCTTTCGCCGCCCGCCATGGGGACTCATTTTTCTGGTCTTTCGCTCAAAAAATGTTCCCCAAGCCGTGCAACTTTGAACAAAAACAATTGGAATCTGACCCCAATTGTTCAATTCTTAGCCCCGGCGGCGCACCAAGAAAAGGCCGACGACGACCATGGGCAGACACAACCACTGCCCCATGCTCAGGCCCAGCGCCAGCAAACCTAAATGCGCATCGGGCTCGCGGAAATACTCGGCGATGAAGCGCATCAAGCCGTAGCCGATCAAAAACAAGCCCGAAATAAACCCGGTGTGCCGATGCGCCCGCCCACCCTGCCACCAAAGCAGCGCGAACAACAGCAGGCCTTCCAGCAAAAATTGATACACCTGCGACGGGTGCCGCGCCAGTGCGCTGCCGCTTTGCGGAAACACCATCGCCCACGGCAGGCTGGGGTCGGCGGCGCGACCCCACAGTTCGCCATTGATGAAGTTGCCCACGCGCCCCGCTGCCAAACCGGTGGGCACGCAAGGCGCCACAAAGTCGGTCACTTGCAGCCAGGGTTTGCCGCGCTGCCAGCCGTACAAAGCCAAGGCCGCAATCACGCCCAGCATGCCGCCGTGAAAGCTCATGCCGCCTTGCCACAAGTACAGCACTTCCAGAGGGTGCGCCGCGTAATAGCCAGGTTTGTAAAACAAGCAGTAGCCAATGCGCCCGCCCAACACCACACCCATCACGCCGTAAGTCATCAGATCGTCGATGTCTTTCGCACCCCAAGTGCCTTGTTGCGCCAAGGCGGCAAACGGCGGCTGCCGCAACCGGCGGTGCGCCAAGAACAAAAACAGCATGAACGCCGCCAAGTAGGTGAGGCCATACCAGTGGATGGACACAGGCCCCAGCGAGAGGGCCACCGGGTCGAATTGTGGGTGAATCAGCATGGGGACACTGTAAAGCATGGGCCATGACGGCTGGTTGAACAGCACCTGGCACCGGCCCAAACCGAAAAAATAACCAAAAAAGTAACTTTAAAATTGAAAAATACTGCGATAGTGTGGCATTTATTGAACGTTTAGCGGCAATTTTGTAGGTATTTAAGTATCAAATATCAAAATACTAACTACCATAACACTCAGATTGTGATTCGATATTCATAAAACGAACACATCTGTTTCAATTAACCCTGTTCTCAAAGGACCTCACGATGAAAAAATCGTTCACTCTCAGCAAAACAGCCTTGGCTGTGGCTTGCGGCTCTTTGCTCGCGCTGTCCGCCCAAGCCCAAGCCACCAATGACTCGGCCAAGGTTGAAATCACCGGCCAAATCAGCCCCAGCACCTGCATTCTGAACATGGCCGATACCGCAGGCGGTGCCAACACACCGAACACCAAAACGGTGGATTTTGGCAATGTGAAAAGCGACAGCACCGGCATCACCGCAGGCAAAACCTTCGGCACCGCCAAAAAAGTGGTGTTCAGCTTGGGCAGCAAAACAGACCCCACCAAACCTTGCCTGCCCGGCAATGCCACCAACACCGGCTGGAACGTGGTTCTGGGCTTTGCCCCCGGCAGCGTGACCAAAATCGGCAGCGGCGCAACCTTTGTCAAAAACCAAAGCAAAGATGGCACAGATGCCATGGTGGCCTTGAGCGACGCCACAACAGCGACTGTCACCCCCCTGACCCTGAAGGAAACCCTGGGTTATGCCGGCACCACCGTGACCGCCACAAACGTGAAATTCGACAAGACCGTCACACTTCAGGCGCAATTGGCCTATTCAAGCAACACGGCCGCTACAGCCGGTGCATACACCGCCACCATCCCCTTGTTGGTTCTTTACAAGTAACGGGCCCAGCGCCTTCTTTCCAATCCCTGAAAAAGCATGGGCACCAGCCTTGACGCTTTTCACTCCCGTTTAAGCAAAGGAATCATCAACATGAAACACATTTCCAAACTCTCTCAAACCACGGCGCTGATTGCAGCCTTGGGCGCTGCCAGCTTGTCCGCGCAGGCTGCCGACGGCGGCACCTTGACCTTGAAGGCCTCGGTCAGCAAAGCCACCTGTGCCTTGGTGGTTGGCGACACGGCGACCAGCAGCAACCAAACCTCCTACAAGGCCCTGAACTTGGGCAATATTGCCAGCGACAACAAGTCGGCCACCAAAGCCGCCTATGAAACCTTTGGCACCAAAAAGTTCGTGGTGTTTTCTCTCAAAGACCCGGTCAACCCCAGCCAACCATGCAACTTAAGCGGTACCACCAAATTCACTTTGAATGGTGAAGTGGCCACAGGAACTGCGGTGGTGTTTGGCAAGTCATCCTTCTTGAAAAACAAAATCCTTGCCAGCCAAGGCGGGACCGATGCCTTGGTGAAAATTTTGTTCGGTGGCGTAAGCGGCGGTGCTGATCCCACAGTGCCCTTGAAAGACGGCATCAACGAGTTGGGCACTTTCAGCACCACCGACAACGGCAAAGCATTCTTGTACGCCCAATTTGCCTACAGCGCCCCAAGGGATGCTACTCCTGGCAAGTTCAGCTACGACATGCCTATCACAGTCACTTACAAGTGATGTTGTCTAAGCCCATGTCCCATTCAGTCCGCATGAATCGATTAGCCTCGTTCGGCCGCTGCGTGGGCATGGGTTGTTTGGCATTGGCGTTTGCAACCGGGTCTCAAGCCCAGTTGCAAACCCTTCCCTTGAACAACTTGAATTCCCTGAATGCCCGTGTCGCCATTCCCACCTGCCTGCCGGCAGGCTTGTCCAGTGACAACAACAATTTGCTGGTTGTGAATTTGCCACCGATCAATGCCATCGCATTGCGCGAGAACAATTTTGGTCCTGTCACGCCGGTCGCCATCGACATGCGCCATGACGCCAATGCCGCTTGCCTGAAACCTTGGCGACAAAACGCCACCTTGGTGTTCGACCAGGCCTTTGCGGCTGTGGTCCCCAACACCGGTTTGCTGCGCAATACGGCCCGCGACGACCCTGCCACCAACGTGTATGTGCAATTGGGGGTTTTTGATGACGCCGGATTGTTCAAGCCGCTGGACCTGCGCCAACCATTGAAGCTGACGCCCGCCCTGTGGCGCGACAACAGCAGCACCTTGATGCTGGGCGCTCGCTACGTGGCTGCTGGTGCCGTGACCCGACCCAATCCGAATCAACCCAACGCTGCCACCACCACTGAGGCGGTGACTCCGGGGCAGGTGCAAGTGCAACTGCCATTTCTGATGAAAGTCCATTGATGAAACCGCGCGCTTTGAACTTGGAAACAACAGCTACCCCGCGAAAGCGGCTTTTTTTGCCTCCCAACAAGCAAATCTGAGCAAGTGTTGAAAGTATTTCAAAACGTTTACAAAAACCCAACCAAGGAGATGAATTCACCCGCTTTTGTATGACGACTGGCGTTCGCGCTGAATGCTAAAGAGGCTTTTGCGGCCTCCGTGTTGTTTCGATTCAATCCCATTCATTCAGGTGTGCAGGACACCTGATGAACCATTCAAGGGGTTGAACCATGAAATCAAACACAAGCATCCTAAGCGCCACCAGCCTGTTGGCCTTTCTGTTGACACTGTCCACAGCACAGGCCCGCGACGCGGTCTTGGTTCTCCAAGGCCATGTTTTGGCTTCCAGTTGCAATGCCCAAGCACTGTCAACAGCCTTGTCGGCTGGGCAAGGCGCGATCAACGGCCAAGACTGCGGTCAGGCTGTGCGCACTTCCCAGGCCACCCACTTGACTGTTGCCAAGGTCCGAGAAGTGGCTGTGGCCACTGGCGCGAATGCTGACTCCGTGAAGAAAATGGTGATCCTCACCTACCACTGATCCAGCTGCCAGCATTTTTTGCTTCTCGGGTTCAACCAGATGTTCAACCACCGAGAAGAAAAAAATGTTTTTCAATGCCCTTTACCGCGCCAAGTCGCACCCGTTTTTCAACCAAGCACTCTTGAGCTTGGTGGTGGCCAGCACCGGCTGGCTGTTGCACAACACCGCCCAAGCGGACACGGTCATCGAGACCACCCGCATCATTTTCCCCGAGGCGCGGCGGGATGTGTCTTTCAAAATCACCAACGCGTCCTCTACCGCACCCTCATTTGTGCAAATGTGGCTGGACGATGGCAATGCCAACTCCTCGCCCGAAGAAATCTCCACGCCCTTTAGCCTGACGCCACCGATTGCGCGCCTGAAAGCCGACAGCAGCCAGGTGGTCCGGGTGGTCTTTACTGGGGAGCCATTACCCGCTGACCGTGAAAGCGTCTTCTGGTTCAACATGCTGGAAGTCCCGCCCAAAGCCAAAGAAGAAACCCGATTGAGCTTTGCGGTTCGCACCCGCATCAAGATGTTCTACCGGCCCAAAGCGTTGCGAGGCGATCCAATGGAATGGATGGACCGGGTCAGTTGGAAAGTGGTGAAAGGGGATAAAGGGTGGATGGCCGAGGCCAGCAACCCCAGTCCGTTTCACATGTCCATGTTCAGCATCAGCCTGGGCACTGATGGCAAGTATGACGTGGTGGCCGATGGCGGCATGGTCAACCCCAAAGACAAAGCCTTGTTCCCGCTCACCGGCACCGACAACATGAGCCGGGTCACGCAAAA
>Ga0172372_10005918_pt1 | contig 16855 bp, 11 predicted proteins | sample LakKiv5m_2_FD_114544 | JGI IMG/M metagenome (GOLD analysis project Ga0172372, IMG submission 114544) | Freshwater microbial communities from Kabuno Bay, South-Kivu, Congo - kab_092012_9.5m | ecosystem: Environmental > Aquatic > Freshwater > Lake | place: Democratic Republic of the Congo...
CGGGCACCTCCGGATTGCCGGCATAGCGCAGGACCAGGTTATTCGCGGTCTCCGCCGCAATGATGCCTGAGATCGATTCGCCACCCTCCAGTTGCAGGGTCCACGCACGATATCGGGCCTCGATGGCCTGGCTGGGATCCAGGATCGCATGCAGCATCCACTCCACGGGTTTGGTGGCGACCATGTTCAGGTCCGGGCCGACCTCGTTGCCCTCGCCGCGAAGCCGATGGCATCCGGCGCAGAGGGCCGTGAAGTGAGCGTGGCCCTTCTTCGCGTTCCCCTGAAGCGAGGTCGTGGGGGTGAATCGCGCAATCACCTGCGCACGATCGGAGGAACTGGGCTTCAAGGCCGTCGTCGTCGCGGCGTGGGCTGGGGCTTGCCCCGCCTTGAGTTCCCGGAAGAGCGTGCTCTCCGAATGGAGGGAGGTCTGGATCGCCACTCGGATGGCTTCATCGGAGCCGTCGCGGGAGGCGAATTCGCGGAGCACGGGTTCTGCGAGTACTGGCGACCATTGTCCGAGGGTGAAGGCGACCTGAAGCCGGACGGCCGGATCCGGATCCGTCGCGAGAGCGGCGACGGCGTCGAAGGCTTCGCGTGAATCCGGAGCCAACCGTTCAGACTGTTCGAGGGCCTGACGCCGGACCCCTGGATGGGGATCGTTCAAGGCGCCCGTGAGCGTCGCGAAATCCATGGCGCCCAGCAGGCCCAGCGTCGCCAGGGCCTGGACGCGGACCTGCGGTCGGTGGCTGGGTTGGAGCAGCGCGCGTAGGGGTGCCACGGCCGTTGGGTCCCGTCGGGCGACGAGTCGATCCATGGCCCGGTCGCGTTGCCAGCCATTCGGTGAATCCATGGCCGCGACGAGGCCGGTGGTGTCGAGGCCCGAGAGGTTGGGGATGGGACGGCAGATGGAGCCCCTGGGCGAGACACGATAGATCCGACCACGGTCCTCGCCGGCGCGGAGGTTCACGCGGGCCTGCATCTCGGCGGAGATCCACTCCGGATGTTCGAGGATGAAACGGTACATGTCCGCGATGTACAGGGCACCGTCCGGGCCGGTGCGCAGCGTGGTCGGGCGAAACCACGGATCGGTGCTGGCGAGGAATTCCGACTTCTGTTCGTCGGGCGCGCGCTGGCTCTGGAGACCGGAACCGAAGGGCGACAGGACCTCGCGATGGACCACGTTGTGGACCGGTTCGCTGATGAAGACCGAGGTGGCGAAATCCGGGCCGAAGAGGTCGTCGCGATACGGCGTGGGACTGCATCCGCTGGTGACGTGGTTGAGGGACCACGGCTGGTTGGGACGCGTCATCGGTGCGGACGCGGGGAAGGTGCGGGTGGAATCCTCGAAGTTGGCGAGCGTGCGCGAAACGCGCTTCACGGCGACGGCGGGGTTCCGGCGGAGGTAATGCTCCGGCATCGTGACGTGCCAGAGCCAGGTCGGGTTGTTGTTCCCGAACCAATTTCCCCAGTCGTCGCGACGGCGTCCGAATTGCGTCTGGGCCGACACGGTTTCCATCTCGCCGGTGTCGGGACGGAGGCGCAGGTCGCGTCCGCTGATGGAGAGGCTCTTTCCCGAGGCGATGGATTTCACCGTGCCGCCGCTGTCACCGTTGGCGACGTAAAGCCAGCCATCGAGGCCCCATTCGAAACCGTTGAACCGATGCTGCTGGTTGCCGGGATTGAACCCGGTGAACAGGACCTTGCGCACATCGGCGCCGCCGTCGCCGTCGGTGTCCTCGGCGTAGAAGAGATCGGGAGCCGCGGCGACGAGGGCACCCTTGCCGTAGGGCAGGACGCTTGAAGGAAAGGGGAGGTCCGTGAGGAAGGGCACGGCCCGGTCCATGCGCCCGTCGCGGTTGTCGTCGTAGAGGATCTTCACCTGTCCGCCCGGCTGACCTTTGCCGTCGATCCCCAATGGATAATCCCGCATCTCGACAATCCACAGCCGGCCCTGCGCGTCCCAGTCGAGGTACACGGGATCGATGACGACTGGCTCCGCGGCGACGAGTTCGATCTGGAATCCGTCGCGCAGGCGCATGGAGGCCAGCGCTTCCTCCGGGGACTTCGGCGGTGGCATGCGGACGGCGATGAGTTCCCGGGCGTCGAGACGCTGGGTTCCGGTGGGCGAGGCGATCACGACGTCGCCGTCGACGAGCGTGACCCGGCTGCCGACGAGGGAAGGCGGTTCGTCGGTGGATCCGTTGCGGGGACCGGAACGGACGAACTGGGACCAGCCCTTGGTCCAGCCGAGGTGGGGTTGGACGTTGCGGTTCCAGAGGTGGATGGCGTAGCCGGTCGGGTTGGACTGGAGCAGGTCTGCGAAGCCATCGCCGTTCAGGTCGACAAGGCGGAGGCCGTTGTCGCGGCCTTGCAGGTCGAGGGCGTGGATACCGTCGGGGAACTGGAAGTCCGCAGGGGAACCGTCGGCCTTCTGGAGGACACTCTTGCCGGATTGGTGGACAAGGGATTCCACGACGCCGTCGTGGTCAAGGTCCATGCGCTCCGGCAGGGGGGACTGCGCGAGCAGGGCAGTCCCGGCGAGCAGGGCGAAGCCCAGCAGTGGACACGGTCGACGCAGGCTCATTTTCCGAGGCGGTCGAGGATGTTGCGGGTGATCCGCTCGACGAGGGGATCGCGGCCCCGAAGTCCATGGGACCAGTCGGTGGAACCGCACGTGAAGACCGTGCCGCCGCGGGTGTAGACGCCGAGGACGGCGTTGCCTTTGCGGCCGGGTTCCCAGCGTTCGTACCACTCGCAGTCGTCCGGGTGCCATTGGGCCGGGGCCGAGGCGAGGATCTGGAACGAGGGCGGGGTGCCGTCGCGGTAGGTCGGGGTGGGAAGGCCGTCCTTCCAGGTGAGCTCACACCCATCGCACTCGTATCCCACGATCGTGTCCTTGGCACCGAAAGCGTCACCGGCCTTGAGTTGGGTGCCTTCGAAGATCCAATGGTCGGGACGATGGACGTTGAACGCGCCGGGGGCGTCCATCAGTTGGCCGTGGCTCTTGTGGTAACCGCCCCAGAGGAAGCCGACACCCGTGAGTTGGTTCTCGGGTCGCTGGACGAGGTGATGGCTCCAGAGGGTGGCGAGGGTTGCCTGGCTCTTGCGGGCGACGAACACGGGGTCCTGTTGGACGTTCTGCTTCCAGCAGGTGAGGGCGGTGCCGTTGTCCTCGGCGCGCACCTGCCAGCAGCAGGTGTTGCCGCTGAAGAAGGCGACGTTGCCGCCATCGCCGATGAATTTCTCGAGGTGGTCGCGCATGGGCGCCGACCAGTACTCATCGTGGCCGACGCTGAGGACGAGCTTGTAGGCGGCGAGGATCTCCGGGTGGGATTCGAGGTCGCCGTTGGCCGCGTAGTCGAGGGTGTAGCCGCTGGATTCGGCCCACTGGACGAAGGCCTGTTCCCAATTGGGGAAGAGGGATTCGGGCGGGCGCAGGTAGGAGACACGGTGCCCTTGGTTTCCCCCTTGCCCGTGGTAGGCGTAGAGGCTGAACCCGCCCCAGTTGTTGTAGGCGTTGTAGGTGTGCGTGGAGAGCTGGAGCAGGATCTTCGAATCGCGGCCGGGCTGGTTCGACCGCACGATGAAATAACAGGAGGACTCGGAGGTTCGACGGTTCCGGCGGGTGAACTTTCCGCCGCGGTCTTCGACACGGAGGGTCACGTGGTAATAGCCCGGCCTCCACGAGGCGGCGATGGGCACCTGCAGCGCAACCGGCCAGCGGCAACCCTGCGAGGAGGCGTCCTCAGGAATGGGATGGATCCGGCCGTTGTCGCCCGTGCCCGACCAGACGATCTCTCGCGTCGCCCCGAGACGGGCAATCTCGACGGCGAAACGGGGAAGGCTGGAGGAGATGTGGAGTTCGAGCAGCGCTCCCTGCGGATAGCTGACCTGACCGGCGTAACCCTCGATATGGATCTCGGTGGGACGCTCGTCGGCATTCAATCCGGCCGCAGCACCGAGGGTGGCAAGGCCGGTAAGGCGGAGGAACGGGCGTCTGCGCAGGACGGCGGGGTTCATCAACGCGATCTTGGTGCCCGCCCATTCAGATTCAAGCACCGGGGTCTCTTCGGGTGCATCCCGACGCCGCATTCAGAGGTACGGGGAACGGGGCGGCGATGTCCTCATCGCCCGGGAAAGGCTTTGGGACGGCGACGAGGACGTCTCCACCCCGTTCCAATGGCGGGTTGCTTCAAGGGGGGGGCGCGGTTTTTCCGCTGGCTCCGGGTGGCAGGCCGGAGCGTAGGGTCGGGAATAGAGATGGAAACGCAGGGGGGACAGAATCCTGGGTACGAACTGCCTGATTTCAGGCTGGTCCGGCGTATCGGGGAGGGGTCCTTCGGCGAGGTGTGGCTGGCGCGCAACGTCCTGGGGGGTCATCGGGCGGTGAAGATCGTCCACCGACGGAAATCCGGGGCGCACTTCGATCGGGAGTTCGACGGGATCCGGCTCTTTGCGGACGTGTGTCTCGGGAACCCCGGGCAGTTGGCCGTGCTGCACGTCGGGCGACGGGATGAGGAGGGCTTCTTCTACTTCTTCAGACCTTGAGCTCTCCGACAGCCTCCTCACGTCGTCTGCTACCTTCACGCGTGGCAGACGAGGTCACGAGGCTGTGGTTCAAGGCTTCAAACTTGCCGCTTCCCAACCATCGGCTGGTTGTACGACGTTCTGGCGACAGCCCATGAGTCTGACGTTCTTCCCATCCCCCCGCGCTCATCCCGCCCTGAATTTCGAGTCGGTCCAGGAAGCCTTCGCCGCGCACGCCTCGTCGTTGGAGGGCCAGTGGATCACCTCGGCCTTCGACCTCTTCTCAGTGGAGACGTTGCGGGATCGCCTCGGCTTGCGGAATGGTCGGTCGGTTCCCGCGGACGTCTTTGTCTGGGGGCAGGGGGAACCCAAGGATCGAACGCTGACCAAGGTGGGTGGGTTGCCGTACTGGGTGGCGGAGACGCCGTGGCCGGAGAAGGAGGGCAAGCCGTTGCTGTTCCTGGCGCAGTTCAACTTCAAGGATTCGGAGGATCTGGTCGGGGATCTCCCCGGGGAAATCCTGCTCCTCTTCACGGACGAAGGGTTCACCTGGATGTCGGGGGATCCTTCGGGACTCCACATCGAATGGATCCGGATCGGGACCAAGCGGTTGACGGTGGATCGGTTGGTGCCGAAGCCGAAGGTTCCCTTCTTCAAGGGCTATGGAATCATCCATCGGTCGGCGGATTATCCCGAGGCGGAGGACGCGGCCCATGGAGCGGCGGGAGTGGCACAGGCGAGGAACCTGCCGTTGTTGCACGGCACCAAGATTGGCGGCGTTCCCGCAGGCGCACGGGTGAAGATTCCGAAGGGCGGTCGGTTCCTGGCCCAGTTGGGATCCATTCAGGCGGCGTCAGGCGTGGATTTTCCTTGGGTGAACAGGCCGCGTCCGTTGGGACTGACCTTTGACGCGAATGGCATCTACGGGCAAACCAACCAGCTCATGATCGGCGACATGGGAAGCCTGTCGCTGTTCCTGAAGGCGGACGGCAGCGTGGGGTGGGAAGTGGGCTCTGGATAGGGACTGGCCACCGGACGGTTCCGGGCCAATAGTGAGCGCATCTTGGGCACGGACATTCGCGAACGGGTGGTGGTGGGGATGAGTGGCGGGGTGGATTCCTCGGCGACGGCGGCCTTGCTGCAATCGCAGGGGTTCGACGTGGTCGGCGTCACCCTGAAGCTGTGGCCGCAGGACTGTGCCTCGCGGGCGGAGGACAAGTGCTGTGGTCCGCAGGCGGTGATGGACGCGCGGGCGGTGTGTTCCCGGCTGGGGGTTCCCTTCTATCTGGTGGATGAGGCGGCGGAATTCCAGCAGCGCGTCATCCAGTATTTCGCGGACGAATATCGGGCGGGCCGGACCCCAAACCCGTGCGTGATGTGCAACCAGCACCTGAAGTTCGGAAGCCTTCTCCGCCGGGCGGATCAACTGGGTGCGAAGTACATTGCGACGGGCCATTTCGCTCGGCTGGAACGGGACGAGGCCACCGGATGGGTGCACCTGCTGAAGGGCAAGGACCCGAAGAAGGACCAGAGCTATTTCCTGTTCAGCCTGTGCCAAGACCAGTTGCGCCGGGCCATCTTTCCGCTGGGGGAAAAGACCAAGTCGGACACGCGCGACGTGGCCCGGCATTGCGGCCTGCGGACGGCCGACAAGGAGGAGAGCATGGAAATCTGCTTCGTGCCGGACAACGACTACGGCCGGTTCCTGGAGCAGTCGAAGATGGTCGAGCGGCATGCGGGCGACATCGTGGACCTTGATGGAAAGGTCCTGGGTCGGCACCACGGGATCGAGTTCTTCACCATCGGCCAGCGTCGGGGACTGGGGGTGGCCGCAGCCCATCCGCTGTATGTCATCGAACTGGACCCGGCGTCGAACCGCGTGATCGTCGGTGGGGAGTCGGCCCTCGACCGGGATCGATTCACGGTGACGTCGACGAGTTGGACCGCGTGGGAGGTGCCGCCGTCGGAGTTCCGCTGTTCAGCCAAGGTGCGGTACAGCCACGCGGGTGCAGCCGCAACCGTGGTCGTGGGCGCAGGCGGGCGGGCGGAAGTCCGGCTGGATGCGCCAGCCCGGGCCGTGACACCGGGGCAGGCGTGCGTGTTCTACGACGGCGACCGCGTCCTGGGCGGTGGTTGGATTTCCCGGTGAGGGGGAGCCCTTACTTCAGTTGCGCATCCGCGAAGTCGAGGAACACCCCCCAGTCCCCGGCGGTCATCGAGTGCTTTCCGGGCCGGATATAATACCCGAGCCGGCTGCGGACGAGCACGCCCTCGGCGGGCATCTGGGTGGCGTCGAGACCGTCGGCCTTGAGGAATCGATAGACGGGATCGGCGGCCTTGAGGACGTCGAACTGGCCCGACGGGTTGGCCCACTGATCGTCCTGCGCATTCGAGAACAGCACCGGACGCGGTGCCACCAACGCGACGAGGCAATGCTGGTCGAAGGGCAGGCGCGTCGGGGCGTTGGTGAACTGCTTGAACGCCGCGTTGAACCAGTGCGGGAACGCCGTGTTGATGCGGGTGGTCGACTCCCCAATGGTTCCGCGGCTCGGAGCCGTTCCGCCGCATCCGGCCTGATGCGGGATGGCCAGCGCGATGCGTTCGTCGAAGGCAGCCGCAAGCAGCGCGGTCTTGCCATTCCGGGAGTGACCGACCGCCGCGATGCGTTTCGGGTCGATGTTCCGGTCCTTGGCGAGGAAATCCACGCAGCGGTGGAAACCCCAGGCCCACGCGGCGATCGTGCCGCGGTTGGCGGGTTCGACCGGGCGCCCGGCGGCGCGGTCCTCACGGGCGCGGATGCCGTCGGAGACATCGCCACGGTCGGAGTCGATGTCGGTGGAACAGAAGGTGGCGAAGGCGTAGCCGCGGCGGAGGATCTCGTCGATGGGCCAGTCCTGCTTCTGTGATCCGCGGGAGGCGTCGGTGGCGTGGTTGTCGACGCATCCGGCGCAACTCTTGTACAGCCAGCCTTCGGTCAGCGGGATCCGGGGATCGTCGGAGACGGTGTGGTTCCCGCAGAAGTTCATGGCGAGGAACACCGGGGCGCGTCCCTTGACCGCGTTGGGCGTGACCACCATCAACTGGATGCGGGTGGGATCGGTGCGCCCACACACGATCGTGATGGTGCGGAGGGTACCCAGTCCGTTGAGGAAGTCCCGGTGGATGCCGGTGGTCTCGAAGGTGATGCGATCGGGACGCGCGGGCAGTGCGCCGTACATGTAGTGCTCGAACAGTTGCTTGAGCTCGGGTCGACGCCGGTTGTTCCAGTCCCGCGGGGTCTTCACCGGCGCACCCGAGAGGAACTGGAGCGGGTCGGGTAGGTCAGGTTGGACGGGAAAGCTGGAGGGATCCGGAAGGGTGGCAGCGGAGGCGAGGGTGAGGGAAAGCATGGCGACGGCAAGGGTGCGCAGCAGGGGGAACATGGAGGTGATTCTGGGCGAGGCGGTGGGAGTTCCAAGTTTTGAGTTCTAGGATTCAACCTGGAAAAGGCAGTCGGAACCACGGATAGCACCGATGACACGGATGATCAGGGGCTTGGCTTTGGTTTGCCGCACACCTGAAGTCAGCGGTTGTGCCTGTTGAAACGCTTCCCCCCGGACATGCATCTCGCGCCCGCCCTTGCCGCAACGCGGCGCACGGCGAAAGCCCAAGGTGGAGCGGAGCGGAACCCTGGGTCACCCCACCCCATGACACCTCGCCCCAATGGGGCCGAACGGTGACCACACGAACCCTGTCCCGTATGCCCTTCCAGGGCACAGAGGACGTTGTGTGGCGTGGTTCCCGGGAAAGGGGCACTGGGGTCAGTCCCGTAGAATTGACATTTGAGGGCAGCTGCACGGTTGCGGACGGGCGCGCCGACGGATCTCCGTTCGAGACGTCGGGGCGAGGCTCCATCGCTGCTGGGTAATCTGACGCGAGCTTCTGGAAGCGGAGGGCGACGACTTTTGTAGCCGGGGTGAGGTGGTCCTCCAAGGGGTACAGTACCTCTTTGCGACTTCTCGTGATTTTTGCGGCAATCCTCGTGTGGGGGTCACCCAACGGTCTCACGCGAAGGATCGACCTTCTCCGGAAAGGGTTTTTGCAGCAATGACCTGGCGGACCACAGCGCGTCTACGGTCTTCGATGCATGCGCCGGGTGGGGGACCCGGCCTTCAGATGGGCGGGATGCGCCGGGTGGGGGCACCCGGCCTTCCGCTTGAAACTCCTTCCCCCCTACTTCTTGGCGAAGATGCGGTTGGCTTCCTCGAGGGTTTCCTTGGAGCCGATGTCGTACCAGATGCCGGGGACGGTCCAGGTGTAGACGGGTTGCTTCGGGTAGAGCCACTGGATGAGGCGGCCGGGTTGGTCGGGGTTGTTGCCCTCGGCGAGGTATTGGCGGATCAGCGGGAGGGTCTTCTTCGGGTAGTAGTAGAGGGCGATGCCGATCTGGGTGGAGGCGGGTGCGGCCGGCTTTTCCACGAACGACCGGATCTTGCCGGAGGGGTCGACATCGACGACACCGTACTTCTTGGCCTGGTCGAGCGTGCCGACGTCGTAGACGCCGAGGACGACTTCCTCCTTGGCCTTGCAGAAGGTGCCGAAGGCCTCGAGGGACTGGTTGAAGAGGTTGTCGCCAGCGACGACGATCAGGTCGTCGTCGAGTTTCTCGCGTTCGAGGACGAGGTTCAGGTCGCCGATGGCACCGAGCTTGTTGGTATCGTCGGTGGAGCCGTCGTTGATGATGGTGAACTCGAGCTTGGACTTGCTCGCCTTGTAGTTGTCGGCCCAGGTCTGGAAGTGGCCGGCGAACTTGGCGTTGGTGACGATGTAGACCCGGTCGATGCCCGGAATGGGCGCGAGGTTGTCGAGGACGTAGTCGACCATCGGCTTGCCGGCGACCGGCAGCAACGGCTTGGGTTGGGTCAGCGTCAGGGGATAGAGACGGGTGGCGTACCCGGCGGCCAGGATGAGGACTTTCATGCTACGGGGGAACGGTACCGAGGTTTAGGTTTGGGGGAAGAGCTTGTTTTCGGGGTTGTGAAGCTCCGGGCGTGGGGCGCTCAGGACGATTGAAAGAGTTCCGGGGCGGACTGGGCGGCGAGGGCGTGCGAGATGGCGAGGGCTTCCTCGGCGGATTCCGCGGCCAGGGCCTTTTCGGCGGCGGCGCGGGCCTCGCTCATGCGGAGCCGGCGGAGGAGGAACTTCACCGCGGGGACAGCGGCCGGGGTGGCGCTGAGTTCGTCGATGCCCAACCCCAGGAGCAGGGGGACCACGGCAGGATCGCCAGCGGCTTCACCACAGACCCCGACCCAACGCCGGTGACGTCGGGCGGCTTCGACCGTGAGGTGGATGAGGCGGAGCACTCCGGGATGGGTGGGCGCGAACAGCGGCGCGACGCGTTCGTTGAGCCGGTCCACGGCGAGGGTGTACCCCGTGAGGTCGTTGGTGCCGACCGAGAAGAAGTCGACCTCGCGGGCAAGCGTGTCGGCGATGAGCGCGGCGCCGGGGACCTCGATCATCATGCCGACTTCGAGGCGTTCATCGAAGGGAAGGCCTTCGGCGCGCAGGTCCTCGCGGCACCGTTCGAGGCAGGCGTTGGCCTCACGGAGTTCGGGAAGGCTGGAGATCATGGGGAACATGATCCGGACCTTACCGTGGGCGGATGCGCGAAGCATGGCGCGTAGCTGGGTGTGGAAGACCTCCGGAAGGGCAAGACTGATGCGGATCGCGCGCCAACCGAGGAAGGGATTCTGTTCGCCGGTGCGGGCCCAGGAGGCGGGGAGCTTGTCACCACCGAGGTCGAGGGTGCGGATGATGACCGAGTGGGGCGCGCTGGCTTCGGCGACGCGGCGGTAGGCAAGGTACTGTTCCTCCTCGGAGGGAAGTTCGCGTCGGTTGAGGAAGAGGAACTCGCTACGGAAAAGCCCGACGCCATGCGCTCCGGACTGGAGGAGCGAGGGCGCGTCCTCGGGTTGGTCAATGTTGGCGGCAAGGATGATCTCGTGGCCGTCGAGGGTGATGGCGGGTTGGTCGCGCAAGGCGGCGAGGCGTTCGTCGAGGGCGGCGCGGCGCTGCTTGAGTTGACCGTATTCGAAGAGGGTCTGGTCGGTGGGGTTGACGGTGAGCGTGCCGCCGTGGCCGTCGATGAGGGCGTATTCCCCGGTGCGGATGCGGGAGGTGATGTCGCCGAGGCCAATCACCGCGGGGATTCCGAGCTTCCGGGCCATGATGGCCGTGTGGCTGGTGGTGCCGCCGGCGTCGGTGGCGAACCCGAGGACCCGGGTGCGGTCGAGGACGGCCGTGGTGCTCGGGGCGAGGTCGGGCGCGACGATGATGCAGGGTTCGGGGAGATGGCGGAGGTCCTGTTCGGTGGCGCGGCCGAGAAGGTGGTCGAGGACGCGTCCACCGACATCGCGGATGTCAGCGGCCCGTTCACGGAGGTAATCGTCGCCGAGTTCACCGAGGGCCCGGGCGAACTTCTCGACGACCTGGTGGTAGGCGGCCTCGCAGTTGATGTGCTGTTCGCTGACGAATTGATGGACTTCGGCGAGCATCATCTCGTCCTCGAGGACGAGGAGGTGGGCGTCGAAGAGGCTGGCTTCGTGGGTGCCCAGGGCTTCCGTGACCTGACGTTGGACGTCGAGCAGGTCGCGTCGGGTCTGCGCGACGGCGTCCTGGAGCCGTTGCAGTTCAGAGGGGACTTCCTCCGGACGGATCTCCCGGCGGAGGATGGTCCGCGCGGCATCGCCGAGGACGATCACCTTTCCGTGGGAAACACCGACGGAAACGGGGATGCCCCGGTACATCCGTTCACCAGTTGGGACGCGGTCGGACACGGCAGGGACCGTAGCGGGAACCGGGCGGGGGGGGAATGGGGAAGGCGGGGCAAGTTTGAAGCGTCAACGTGCTCCGACCACAGCCTCCTGACGTTGGCTGCTACGTTTGGGATGGGTAGCTGACGAGGTCACGAGGCAGTGGGGGAAGGGTTCCCACCTCCCCATTGAAGGCCGGGTGCCCTCACCCGGTGTTGTTGAAGGAACCGCCGCGTGAGGGCACGCGGCCTGCACCCAAACTTGAAACTTGAAAACTTGAACCCCCTCCCCTCACCGGGGTTGGGAGACCATGCGGACGCGAAGGTCCAGTTGGTCGGGGGCCACGGCGTGGGTGGGGACGGGTGCCCAATCAAGGTTGAGCTTCTGGAGGCCGGTGCGCAGGAGGTCGAGTTTCCAGGTGCGGATGGATCCTTCGTTGCCACCGATCATGAGGCTGCCGTTGCCCACGGCAATGCCGAGCGCCGTGATGCGGGATGGGAAGCCCGCATGAAGAATCAGGATGGGTTCGAGTTCCGGGAGGCGGTAGAGTCGAATCTCGTGTTGGCCCGTGGCCACGGCCAGCAAGGTGGAGTCCGGAGAGAAGGTGACGACCTGTGCCTCGATGTCGGCTTCGAGGCCGGGAAGAGGGCGCGCGGACCAGTCGCCCGTGGAAAGCAGTTGCGGTTGGAATCCCGTGCCGATGAACCAGTGCCCGTTGTTGCTGAAGGTGCCGGAGGGGCGTCGGCCGGCGATCCGCTCGACAGCGGGCTTGCCCGTGGCGGTGTCCCAGATGCGGATGCGCCGGTCGAGGGGACTGGCCGTGGCAAGCCATCGGGCGTCCGGGCTTAGGGCGACGGAATCGGCGCCGGGATGGGGACCGACGGTGGTGAGGCGGTTGGTGAGCGAGGCGTCAAACAGGGTGACGCGGCCGGCGGCAGGATTGGCGAGGGCCATGCGGGAGCCGTCCCGGTTGAAGGCAAGGCCGACCCAATTGCGGCCGGGCACGATGGTCCAGCGTTCGCCGACTTCGTAAAATTCCGGGCCCAGTTCCGTGATGTCCCATCGGCTGAGGCCACGGAAATCCAGGGCAAGCAGGGAGGATCCCGACGGATGCAAACGCAGCGCGCGGGTACCGGCGGTATTGATGTGGGTGAGTTCGGACCCGATACGCGGGTGAAGGACCACGCCTCGCGAATAGGCGAAGACGGCCGCCAGGGGAGCACTGGATTCGAGGTCGATCCCGAGAACGTCTCCGCGAAGGACGGGAAGCTCGCGGTCTGCGAGGAACTCGGACTTCCGGAACTCCACCTGTTGAAAGCGGCCGCGATCGATGACAGGCCCAATCCCGCTGCCGGAGGACTGGAAGCGCAGACCGCGGGCAAGGCCCGGCGTCTGGAAGGCGAGGCGCCGGGTCTGCAGGTCCGTCACCTGCAGGGTGTGGCTGGAGGAACCGACGGCGAGGAAGCGTCCGGTGCTTTCGAAGGCGAGGGAATCAATCGCTCCGACGCCTCCGCTCGGGAGGACGAAGTTGAGGGTCCATTGGTCCGGTTCACGTGACGGATATCGCCAGAGGAGGAGGCGGCCCCCGCGGGTGCCGATGGCGACCATGGGGGTGTTGGGGTGCCACGCGCAGGCGGTCATGGGTTCGCCCACGCTCAGGCGCGTGAGGTGGCGTCCGTCTTCCGCGCTGAGCACGTCGGTGACGTTGGTGCGGACGCGACCACCAGCGATCACGGTTCCATCCGGCGAGGTGGCGAGATTGAACCATCCGCGGTCTCCGTTGGGGATGGGGTCGGGGACGAGGGCGCGGGTACGGACGCGGCCCGAAGGAAGTTCGACGACGAGGAGGGCGTCGTTGGCGTCCTCGACGATGGCCACGCGACTGTTCGGAGCGAAGGCGACGGCACCCGCGGAGCGCGTTCCCTGAAACACCCGTTGGCCGGTGCGTGTGGACCAGAGGCCGATGCCGGAAGCGTGGCGCAGGGCGAGGAACTCCAGATTTGGGGTGACGGTCTCGATGCCTAGAACGGTGTTGGTGCCTGTGTCCATCTGCTGCGGCGCACCCTCCGGTACGGTCACACGGACCTGGTTGGTCCCGACGATTTCGAATCGGGTCTTGGTTTCAGGATCGAACCAGAAGCTCTCCGGGGAGGCGTCGGGCGGGAGCGACCACAGGTCTTGGTGGGTGACGTGCGGCAGGGCGAGCGCCGAGGCGGCCTCGCTCCGGGCGCGCAGGAGTTCCGCGGGTTCGAGGTCCAGCGCGCGGGCTTGCTCGATGCGGCCGAGGATCTCGTCCCGGGCCATGACGTTTCCACCGAGGCGAAGCGCGAGTGCCTCGTTCAGGAGCGCACTGCGCAGTGCCGCGACGGCCTCGTGCTCCGCCCGGGCAATGCGTCCGGCGAGGATGCTGGAACCGATGGCGATGGAAGCGAGGACGACAATCAGTGCGGCCACCAGGGCGGCGGTGCTCCGATGGCGTTGGCTCCATCGCCAGAGTCGGAAGACCGGTCCCACGGGACGGGCGTGGACGGGTTCGCCGGCCAGGAACCGTTCGAGGTCGCGGGCAAGATCCCCGGCGGAGGCGTAGCGTCGGGCGGAATCCTTCTCGAGGCACCTGAGGCAGATGGTTTCGAGGTCGCGCGAAATCGATGGGTTCAACCGCCGCGGTGCCACCGGTTCCTCGGAGGCGACCTGTCGCAAGATGGCGTCGAGCGTGTCCCCCTGGAACGGGCTTCGACCGGTGATCAGATGGTACAGCAAGGCCCCGAGCGAGTAGACGTCCGACCGTGGACCGACGACCCCGATGCGGCAGGCCTGTTCGGGTGCGGCGTAGGCGGGGGTGCCGAGCAGTTGGCCCGTGAGGGTGAGGTCGGGTGTGGATCCGGTCGTGCGTTTGGCGAGGCCGAAGTCCGTGACGCGCGGTTGGTCGAAGGCGTCGACGAGGACGTTGGAAGGCTTGAGGTCGCGATGAAGGACCCCTGCCGGTGACCGTACTCGATGGCCTCGGCGATCAAGGCCACGTAACCGGCCGCACGCTGGGGCGCGAGGGGACCGTCGCGGACGAGTTGGGCGAGGGTCTGGCCCTCGATGTAATCCATCGAGAAATACGGGAGCCCTTCGTGGTCTCCGATTTCGTGGATGGCCACGATGTTGGGGTGCTGGAGCGCGGCGGCCGCAGCGGCTTCCTCCTGGAATCGGGCGCGGGCGGTGGCATCGGCGAAGTGTCCCCCGAGCAGGATCTTGACGGCGACGATACGTCCGAGGCTGCGCTGGCGCGCGCGGAAGACGATGCCCATGCCGCCGCGGGCGATTTCCTCGAGCAGGTCGTAATCCCCCAGCTGTCGGACGGATGGAATCGTCGGGGAAGCGGCGGCCTCCGTGCTGGCGGCATCGCGAAGGAGGCAGCGCGGGCAGAACTCCGGCCGCACCCCGGGCGGAAGCGGGGTGCCGCAATCAGGGCAGGGCAATGGATCCACGGCGGACACCGGATGATGGAAGCCCGTCAGCGGAAGGGACCCCGATGCCGGGGATTCCGGAGGCGTGGGTTCCAAGGATCCCTAAGGATTCCACCGACGAAGGTTACCTGGAAGTTGGAAGATTTCAGTTTCAGGTTTGAAGCTGGGGGAGACGCTTGAAGCTCCTTCCATCCACAGCCTCCTGACGTCGTCTGCTACGCCTGGGATGGGTAGCTGACGAGGTGACGAGGCAGGGTTGGCGAGGCTTCAGATTTGACACTCCTCCCCCTCACGCCTGCGTGCCGTTGAGGGTGAAGTCGAAGATGTCGAAGTTGCGGGGGTCGCCATTGGCGAGGGCGATGTGCGAGGGCTTCAGCGGGTGGCTGAACACGAAGGGCACCATTTCCTCGTAGCGGCCGCCGTGGGAGCGCAGGCCGCCTTCGATGACCTTGAGGTCGTGGTACGCCGGCGTGCGTCCGAGCACCACGTCGCGACCGGAGCACACCACGAAGTCGCCCATGCGATCCGGCGGCAGCTGCATGAGGCGCGCGGCGGTGTCGCGGTCGAGGGCTTCGGTCACTCCAGGGAGGCTGCGGACCCATTCGATGACATGGTTGAGTTCCGGGCGTCCGGCTCCCGGCGCGGGCAGGTGGACCTGGGCAAACGAACCAAGGGCGCCGTGGTGGACGACGTACGGATCGGTGATCGGAAGGATGACGCGGAAGCCGGGACCGAAGCGCTTCTCGAGCTCGGATTCGAGATAGATGACGTTCGGGGAACCGTCGGCGCGCTGCTTCGAATTCATGCCGTGGTCGGCGGTGATCCCGACGACCGCGCCGAGCGCGAGGAGACGTCCGATCTCCACGTCGAGGGCGGCGTAGAAGTCGAGGGCCTCGGGTGCGGTGGGACCGTACTTGTGCTGCATGAAGTCGGTCGTGCTGAGGTAGAGGAAGTCGGCGCGGCCCTTGGCGAGGAGTTCGACGCCGGCGCGGAGGACGTAAACGGAGGCCTCACCCGAGTAGATCTGGGGCGTGGGACCGGCGACGGCCTCGACATCGTCGATGCCATGGGTCGGGACCTTGGCGTGGACGGCCTTCTCGGAGGAGAAGGCGATGCCGCCGAGCTCGATGAGGCCGGCGGCGAAGATGTCGCGCAGCTTCTCCTTGGCGGTGACCACGGCGACCTTGCGGCCCGCGGCCTGCGCGGCGGGGAAGATCGTCGGGCAGCGGACGAACTTCGAGGAGTTCATCATGACCTCCTGCCCGGAGGCGGTGTCGTAGAAGAAGTTGCCGCCCATGCCGTGGACGGAGGGTGGGACACCGGTGACGATGGAGGTGTTGTTGACGTTGGTGAACGACGGCATCGCACCGCGCGCGAAGCCGCGGAAGCCCTCCAGTTGCATGCGTTGGAGGTTGGGCATGCGGCCGCGGGCGAGCGCGGCGTCGAGGTAATCATCCGCGCTGCCATCGAGACAGATGACGGCGACGGGGCGGTTGGGCAGGGCGTAGGTCCGCTTGTTGACGTTGATCGAGGCCATGTTTTGAAAAGGAAGTTGGAACGTGCGTGGGAAAGACGGCGGATCAGGAACGTGGGAGTGAAAGGCAGGTGTCGAGCTGGTGTTCGCGGGCAAACTCCTGTCGGCGCGGCGACAGGTTGATGTCGCCCTCGGAGCGGAGCGCGGCGAGGTCGTGGTTTGTGGATGCGGCGGGGATGGTCACGGTGCGGAAGGCTGAAAACGATTCATCGCGAGAGCGGCAGGGTGCTCCGCGGACGTCCGCGACGCCATCCCACAACTGCGGCATGTCGTGACACGGGTTGGGGGAACCACTGTGCGGGGACTGTTTTCATTACTCTCTGTAGATAAGGTGATTGGGGAAACATTGTTGGATTTGTTTCCGGTTGGATCGAGGAGCGTGAGGCGCCCTGCAACCCCTCCGGGGTTGGAATCCTTCTTGAACGCATCATCCCCGGGTCGCTTCGCACCCGGGGCTACCGGCTGGAACGCCTCCGGCGTAGGGGCGAACCCGGGGCAATGGGTTGGCACGTCACCCGCGTGGATCGGGCATCCCGAAGGGATGGGAG
>Ga0172372_10005919_pt1 | contig 16851 bp, 20 predicted proteins | sample LakKiv5m_2_FD_114544 | JGI IMG/M metagenome (GOLD analysis project Ga0172372, IMG submission 114544) | Freshwater microbial communities from Kabuno Bay, South-Kivu, Congo - kab_092012_9.5m | ecosystem: Environmental > Aquatic > Freshwater > Lake | place: Democratic Republic of the Congo...
CACCAACCGCTCGTTCGCGCTCACCGCCGGCTCAAGCATGCGCTCATCATGATTCCATCCTCGGTGCCCGCGAGCATCGAGGCGATGTCGCCCGATGGAAAATCATGGCCGGCCGCCGCCCTGATGGCGGCAACTTTTTTGGCGGGATCGCCCGACGCCTGCCGCCGCTTCGCCTCATCGAGCGCGCGTCGAACCCAAGCCGCCACAGTGAGTTGCTCGCGTTCTGCGAGCCCCCGGATCTCGGAAAACTCGCGGTCAGGGAGCATTACTTGGAGTCTTTTACTCATGCCATGTGTATAGCGAGCATCACTTATGAGTCACAGTCGCTTTCCGGTCATGCATCACCCCGCCTGACGGTTGATCCGCAGGATGCCCGCCGGCAGTGCCAGCCAGCCGCCGGCTTCGTCGATCATGCCGTGGGTCTCGGGCGTGGCCCGGTAGCCGAAGAACAACACCCGCACGTCGTCGCAGCCGAGCCGTGACCGCACACGGGCGACGCGGGCCAAAAAGTCGCGAACCTCCGTCTGTGTGATGTTGGTCTTCACTTCGCACACCACCACCGCCGGCTGGCTGGCGATGCTCCCCCTCACCACCACGTCGATCTCCTCCGTTCTTCCACCATCGGTAAACGTCTCGGGGAAGACCGACTCCGTCTTGAAGCCGCAGTGCATTTCCAGGAGCCGCGGGATCTTGTCGAGGGCGTAGGCCTCGAGGCCCATGCCGACGGAGAGCGAGAGCCCGCCGAGCTGCTTGCGGACATCGGCAAACGAGGCGTCCATCTTCGTCTCGAGCCGGTCGTGCTTCGTCTCGAGCCGGTCGTGCTTCGTCTCGAGCCGGTCGAACCTCCTGTCAAGCTGGTCGTAGCCTTCCCGCATCTCCTTCCGCACACTCGTAAACTGCTGTTCCGTCCGCACCATGAACTGCTCGAACGTCCGGTTCATCGACTGCTGGGATTCCGCCAGTTGGTCCATGCGATGCGTCAGCTGATCCATGCGCCCATCGGTCCGCTCCTGCGCGGTGGCTAAGCGGGTCAACTGTTGGTCGGTCCGCTCCTGGGCGGCGGCCAAGCCGTCCATCCGCTCCGTCAGCTCCGACACCTTGCTAGACGAGTCGCACGGGGCCGCCGTACGCCTCCAGTTCCTCGTCTGCTGTCAGCAGCACGAAACCTTCCGCCTCGGCCTGGGCGATGAGCATGCGGTCGAACGGATCCTTGTGGTGATTGGGGAGGCGATCGATCGAGACGGCATGCGCTCCGGTCAGCGGCAGTTCGGAATATCCGTGCTCGATCAGCCCCCGCCTGAGTTGTCGGGCATCGACCTGAAAATCACGGCGGCCAAGCGTCCGCTTGATGGCGATTTCCCAAAGGCTCACGACACTGAAATGAACAATGTTCCGGCCATTCGAAAGCATGCGCGTTGCCGGTGCCGAGAGCCGATCGGGCTGCCCAGCCGCCCACAGCAGGAGGTGCGTGTCGAGCAGGAGATTCATGCGTCGGGCTCACGCCCGAAGAGAGTCTGAATCTCATCTCGTCCCAGCGTGTCAAAGTCATCGGGCACCGCGATTTGACCCGCCATGAACCCGAGCCTGTCGGCGGGTTGCGGGGCCGGGATCGCGGTGACCTGAACGAGCGGCTTGCCGGCTTTCGCGATCACGAAGGGATGGCCAGCGGCCGCCTGATCGACGAGCCGCGAGAGGTGGGTCTTGGCGGCATGGATGTTGATGGTTTCCATCAGCGCAAACCTCGCGTCGCATCAGGCCGGAGGCTAGTTCACCGGGTTAGTTCATCGTAGATGGTGTGCCTCAGAGAGGCAAGGCAAACAGACGCACCAGCCCATGCCGACGGAGAGCGAGAGCTAATAGTGAACAAAAGTATATTCGTCACGGTTTTCCGGTGCAAGCCTCGGCTGCCGGGTGGCGACCGCCGCCCTCATGATTTCTGAATCCATTCCCCGCACAATATTGCGTCAGCGGTTCGTTGGCTTCGCCCCGCGGCCGCAAAAACTGGTTCTGACCGGGTGCCGGGCGATCGTGCCTCCAGCCACCCACGGGAACGGAGTGCGCGCGGGTGGGCTGGCCTTGCCCCCGCTCGGGCCGAGCGTTTTGAAAACATCCGCGCCGCCGCCTTCGCCCATCGACCGCCACGCAGCACGCCGCGGGAAGCAGGGAATCCTCGCCCGATTCGTTGATACCGCGTGCCTGGCCCCTACGCCGAAACCCGTCGGGCATGCAGGATCTCGCTGCCGTCGAGCTTTCGAATGTCAGAGGCCCCGAGCGTGAACACGCCGACGGTTCGGCCATCGCCGGTCATGAACTCCACCTCAAACTCGGCGCCATCGCCCCGCACATCCCTGACCGTGCCGATATCGCCAGCCTGCAAGCCGTGTTCCGGTAGGCCGGGTACCAGCGCGACGATCTCGTGTTCCTTGGTTGTCATGAGTCTGGCGCCTTTCTTGGGTAGGCCATGATGAGCCGGGGAACGATCCGACCTGTGTCGGGCCAACTCGATCAGGTCATCCGCCAAACGGTCGGAGTTGCCTCGGTGAAAGCCTTGGCTGGCAAACCAGCGGGCTTTTGCCTCGCCGAACGGGTGGTCGGGATCAAGCAGATAGCCATGGAGCTTCGCCTGCGACACATGCAGATGTTCGGCGTGCGGAATTGGCATCGCCGCGACCCCGAGATCGGCTTCCGACGGCAGCCTTGAACTGCCGAACCTCCGCATAGTGTACTCCTGAACACTCACTCGTCAACCCCGCATCCCCGCCAGCTCGGCCACGATCCGTTCGCCGATCGCCAGCGACGCCGTTGCCGCGGGGGTGGCGCGGGATTACATGGAGGCTTTTCAGGCCTGCAAAGCACCTCGCTAGCGGTCCTGCCGCCGTCGGTAACGGATGCCCGAAGGGGAGTGCCGGCCAGGCTTGCACCTCGAACAGGCAAACGAAACGACTGCTTGCCAAATTCTGATTTGGAGGGGTACTTGAAATCTGTATCTTTAATTCGCCTCCGGTCGATTCCCCACAAAACGCTTCCTTGCCGAAACTTCGCAATCGTTCATGAATGAGCTGTACTTCGTCGGTGCCGGTGGGTTTGGCCGTGAAGTGGCAGGATGGGCCAGCACGACGCCGGGCGTGCTTGAGCCGGGGACCGAGATCAAGGGGTTCCTCGATCCTGATCCGCACGCCCTCGACGGCTTCGACTTTCCCTTCCGAGTGGTGGGCGAGGAAAATACGTGGGACATCAAGCCGCATCATCGCTTTGCCTGTACGATTGGGGAGCCTGACCTCAAGCGGCGAATCATGCGGCCGCTCGTCGAGCGGGGGGCCCAATTCGTCAACATCATCAGCCCGACGGCTGCCGTGTCGCCCTACGCCAAGCTCGGTGTCGGCTGCGTCATCGGCGGATGGTGTGGCATCGCCTGCCATGCCGTGATCGGCGACTTCGTCACGCTTGTCGCCTATTCATCAATCGGCCATGACGCCGTGATCGGCGACTACTGCCAGATTTCCGCCCACTGCGACATCACCGGCCACGCCCGGCTGGGTGAGGGGGCAATGCTCGGTTCGCACGCCGTCGTAATCCCGCATGCAACGGTCGGTGACTTCGCGATCGTCGGGGCCGGAAGTGTGGTCGTGAAACACGTCAAGGCACGAACCACGGTCATGGGCGTGCCGGCCGTCAACCTCTGGTCGCAGGAGCCCACTTCGTGAACCGTTTGGAATTCGTTAAAAGGATCGAGACGTTGTTGGAACGAGACGCCGGCTCCATCGACGAGCAGAGCGTTTTGGTGGAACTGCCCGAATGGGATTCGATGGCCGCCATCGGCTTCATCGCCATGACGGACGCAGAACTGGGCGTTGCCGTCCGGCCGCAGAAACTTTTTGAGTGCAGAACCGTCGGCGATCTCGTCAACCTCGCCGCGGAGAAGCTCTCGTGATCATTCGCGGCGCGCGGATCCGGGCCATCTCGGCCGCGGTGCCGCCTGAAAAACGTGGCCAGGATTATTGGCCGGACGGGCCGAAAATCGCCAAGTTCACGGGCATCCGCGAGCGGCGAGTCGCAGGCAAGGACGTGCTTCCGAGCGACATGAACGTCGCGGCGGCGATCCCGCTCTTGGAGAAGTATCCACGTGAATCGATCGATTGCCTGATCCATATCACTCAGGCACCCGACTACACAGCGCCCGCTACGTCGTGCATCGTGCATGAAACCCTGCAACTTCCTCAGCAGTGCTCTGTTTTCGACGCCGTGCAGGGATGCAGTGCATACGTATACGGATTGTGGATGGCGTCCTGCATCCTGGCCGCCGGCGGCGCCAAGCGAGCGCTGCTCCTCGTGGGCGATATCAACGCTGTGCCGGCCGATAACATCGAGCCCTCGGACAAGGCGACTGAGCCCCTCTTTGGCGATGCCGGCACGGCGACGATCATCGATGCCGACCCATCCGCCCCGCCCATGACGTACATCAACGGCACGGATGGCACCGGCTGGCGATTTTTGGTCGTGCCTGGCAGCGGCCGGCGGCAGTTCGGGGAATCGACAAAACTGCAAATGGACGGCGCCGAGGTGTTTGCGTTCACGCTGCGGGAAATCCCGCCGCTCGCCCATGCCGTGCTCGCGGAGGCAGGATGGTCGATCGACGACTGCGACGCCGTCGTGCTCCATCAGGCCAACAAGGTGATCCTCGATGCGGCACGCACGAAGATCGGAGTGCCGGCCGAGAAATTCGTCTACGGTCTTGAGCACTTCGGCAACACCGGCGGCCCTTCGGTTGGTCTCGCGCTCGTCACCGAAAAGGTGAAGCCAGGAAAGTGGCTGCTGCTCGGCTTCGGGATCGGGATGTCGTGGAGTGGTCTGGCGGTTGATGCCTCGGGCGTGGACGTCTACCCGCTCGTCGAGATGCCATGAAGACACTCGTTGACCTTCGCGGCCGCCGCTACCTGGTCACTGGTGCGTCGAGCGGCATCGGTCGGGCCACGGCTGTGCTGCTCTCGCAGCTCGGTGCGGGCGTCGTGGCCAATGGCCGCGACGAGCAGCGACTGGCTGACACGATGGCCGCGCTCGAAAACCACGGCGTGGAGCACCAATCGGCGCCTTTTGACATGTGCGCTACCGACGCGATCCCCGGCTGGATGACGTCGCTCGGCCGCCTCGACGGCCTCGTGCATTGCGCGGGCGTGTCGAAGTTGGTCGCCCTGCGGCATGTCACGGCCGCGATGGCCGAGGAGGCCATGCGGGTGAACTGGCTGTCGGCCGTCGCCGTCTGCAAGGGGTTTCGGCAGAAGCACGTTCGTGCGGAGGCGGGGAGTATTGTCCTCGTCTCATCGCGGGCCACCGATGGTATAAGGATGAACTGCCTCTACAGTTCGGCGAAGGCCGCACTTGTTTCGCTCGCAAAAAGCCTTGCCGCGGAACTTGCCCCCGAACGCATTCGCGTGAACTGCCTTACGCCCGGCTGGGTGAAAACACCGATGACCGATGCCGCGGGCGGTACGCTCACAGCGGAGCAGTTGCACCAGATTGTCGGTGCGCACGTTTTGGGTATCGGTGAGCCGGAAGACATCGCTGACTCCGCGGCCTTCCTGCTCAGCGATGCCGCCCGTTGGATCACCGGATCAAACCTTTACGTCGACGGCGGCTACAAGCTGACATGAAGCCTTTGATCCCGCCTCGAGCTTACGTGTCGGACGACACGCTTCGGACGGAATGTGAACTGTTCTTTCCCGGCCAGTGGGTGTGCGTCGGCTCGACTCGGCAACTGCAGAACGACGACGATTTTCTGACATTTTCGGTCGGCCTCCGAAATGTGGTTATTCAAAACTTTGCCGGTGAACTTCGCGCATTCACAAACGTCTGCTCCCACCGGTTCAACAGAATCCACACAGAAGACTACGGCAACCGTACGCTCATGTGCCGCTACCACGGCTGGGGCTACAACGCCGACGGCCTCCCCAACCGCATCCCCTCGCGGCCCCGGTTCGACGGCATCCGGGCCTGCGACCACGCGCTCGAGCGGTGGCGGCTCGAGACCTGTGGCTCCCTCATCTTCGTCTGCCTGCGGGCCGACGCACGGCCGCTGCGCGAGCGGCTCGGCGAGTGCTTCGACGCCGTCGCCGAGATCTCGGACGCCTTCGGCGAAGTCATCGACCGCAACGTGATGATGGTCGGCTGCAACTGGAAACTGTTCGTCGAGAACACGCTCGAGGGCTACCACGTGCCCTGGGTCCATCCGACCACGATCATGCGGATCGGGAGCGATGAGAGCGAGTTCGCCTTCCAGGCCCCCAACCATTCGTCGGTGTTCACGAAGATCAACCAGGCGGCCACGCAGAAGATGGCGAAGTTCGACGCGCTCTTCGCGTCGCGGCCCTACAAGGTCGACGGCTACCGCCACCAGTTGATCTTCCCGACCTGCACGCTCGCCACGACCAAAGGGATGAGTTTCGCCCTTCAACTCTTCGAGCCGATCACCCCGCACCAGACCAAGTTCACCTCGCTCGTGTTCGGCACGCGGCTCGCTGCGCCGTCACCAGCCGTGGAAAACGTCCTGCCGATCTTCCACAAAAGCGTCGTAGACCTCAATCGGGCGATCTTCGAGGAGGACCGCATCGTTTGCGAGCAACTTCAGTTGGGCGTTCGCGACGCCTCGGGCACCGGCGTGTTGTCCGACGAGGAACTTCGTGTGGCGGCGTTTCATCGGCACTACAACGACGCTATGGTTGATGGCGCGACTTGCCATTCTGAAGTGCCAGCGACTGCATGACTCAGCCATGAAAGATCTGCACACGGAATCGAGTTCTCTTTCATCCCGCGCCGTCAACTTTCATTGCGGCGCAACTGAAACACACACGTCCCGGGCGCTCCGACCGCAGGCGCCAATCCCGGTCGCCCAGCCCGACCTGACCGGCAACGAAGAAAAATACGTGGTCGACGCTATCCGATCTTCATGGATCTCGTCGACTGGCAAATATCTCGACCGGTTCGAGCAGGAATTCGCAGAGGCCTGCAACGCCGACGCCGCCCTCGGCGTGTCCAACGGCACCGTCGCCCTGCACCTCGCCCTGCTCGCGCTCGACGTGCGGCCGGGCGATGAGGTGCTCGTGCCGTCGCTGACGTACATCGCCACCGCAAACGCGGTGCGGTATGTCGGCGCTGAACCCGTGTTCGTGGACGTCGACCCCGCCACCTGGTGCATCGATCCGGCCAAGCTCGAGGCAGCCATCACGCGCCGAACCCGCGGCATCATCGCCGTGCATCTCTACGGTCATCCGGCCGATATGGACGCGATCAACCACTTGGCGGCGGTCCACGGCCTGTGGGTGGTCGAAGACGCCGCCGAGGCCCACTTTGCGACGTACAAGGGCCGCGTGGTCGGGTCGCTCGCCCGCTGTGCCACATTTTCCTTCTACGGCAACAAGATTCTCACGAGTGGCGAGGGCGGTGCCGTGACGGTGAGCGACCCGCAACTCGAGCTGCGCATGCGCACGCTCCGCGGCCAGGGTGTTGATCCGAATCGCCGCTACTATTTCCCGGTCACCGGCTACAACTTCCGCATGACCAACATCGCCGCGGCGATCCTCTGCGGTCAGCTAGAGCGAAAGGACGAAATCGTCACGAAGCGGCGGCAGATTTACGCGTGGTATCGCGAATTGCTGGAAGGCGCGCCCGGAATCGGATTCCAGCCGATTGCCGACTGGGCGGAGATTACCCCCTGGCTCATGTGCCTGCTGATCGAACCGGAGTTTGGCAAGACGCGTGACGAGGTTGCCGAAGGGCTACGGGCCGTTGGCATCGACTCCCGGCCGTTTTTCATCCCGCTACACACGCTGCCGCCGTTCCGCCAAGAAAGCGTCGCGCGGGGCGAACAGCTTCCGATCACGGAACGGCTCGCCCGCACCGGGATCAATCTCCCCACGTTTCCGGAGATGGGCCGGGGAGATGTCGAGCGGGTGTGCGACGCTGTTCGAGGCCTCCGGCGCAGACCCTGACGCGAGATGGCCTCTCTACAGCGTGCGCCAAGTGAACCGAAGCGGCTGGCTATCGGCATCCGTGCCGAGGGGTTCTTGGACTGGACTGGCGGAACGGCGTTTTTGTGCGGTGTGATGGCGGGGCTGAGGGAAGGCCTGCCTGATTCGGATATTCATCTTCTCATCGCGGATCGCGGGCCGCGGGCCTCCCTGATGCGGACGGCCCTTCACACCCTGAACGCCTGGAAACGCATCCGCGGTCGTCCCGTAGCCGCGTTACGCCGAAGCAACGACGACATTGCGACGCCCAGTGCCGTTCGCGTCGAGCATATCGACGTGGGTGCCTCGGCGTTAGCCCGAGCAGCGCAGCGGCTTCGACTCGACCTCGTTATTCCGAGTATCCACCCGTTGCCGAAGTCGTTTTCGGTGCCTTGGGTCGGCTACATCTACGACTTTCAGCATCGACACCTGCCGCAACTGTTTTCCGCCCGCGAAATACGGATTCGTGACGATAATTTCGGCCGAAGCATGCGGGATGCCACTACCGTGATCGTCAACTCCCGTGATACCGCTCGGGTCGCTGCCGAAATCTATCCAGAGTGGCAGGGAAAACTCCATCCGTTGCCCTTCTGCGCTTGCCCCGACCCGGCATGGCTTACCGCCGACGATCACGATCTCCCGTGGAGGGCCGACGCCCCGTTCTTCATCATCAGCAACCAATTCTGGGTGCACAAAAATCACGAAACCGCGTTCCGTGCTCTCGCAATGCTTCCGTCCCGCTATAGCAACGTGGCGCTGGTCTGCACGGGCCATACGACCGACTACAGAAGCCCCACTCATTTTCCAAATCTGATGAAACTGGTCGGCCAACTAGGGCTGATGGGGCGAGTGCACGTGCTCGGGCTGCTCCCAAAAGATCAGCAAATCGCACTCATGAAGCGAGCTGTCGCGGTCATCCAACCGACGCTCTGCGAGGGCGGCCCGGGCGGGGGAGCGACCTACGATGCCGTTGGACTCGGTGTTCCAGCGATCATTTCCGACATCCCGATCAATCGGGAGTTGGGGGACGAACCAGCAGTGACGTTCTTCAAAGCAACCGATGCCGACCACCTTGCTGCCGCGATGACGCGCCTGCTTGACTACCCTCGACATCGTGATCCGCCCGAAACGGTCCTGGCTCGTGGCAAAAGTCGCTGGAAAAATTATACCGCTGCATTGCGTTCGGTAGTGGCCGCAACCGTAGCGTCGTAACGCGAGTTCAAGCAGCGAAAAGACGTGTACACCGGCCGATGAGCGGCCGCACATACTTCCGCACGCCCATCCGTGCTGCGTGAAGTGCCTCGACGAGCGGGCGGCTGAGGCCGTTTTCGAGTTGGCTCCGCCGGACCTCGCGGAAGCCGTCGAGCGGCTTGCGGTCGCTCAAGCCCCCGCCGCGAAACCCGGCCAGCGGCTGCGGCACCCGCACGAACGGCACGCCGGCGAGATATGCCCGCAGGATCAGGTCGTAGTCCATGGCGATTTTGTACGACGTGCCAAACCCGCCAATCCGGTCGTACGCCGTCTTTGGCACGAACGTCGCCGGATGAAACACGGGCGTGCCGACGCGGATCATGAGCCCGATCGGAATCGGCGACCCCCGCTGCGTCTCTCGGCCATGCTCGATCCGTACAACGTCGCCATGAACGATCGGAGAGCCTCCGTGGCGGACATATGCAGCTGCAACGGCAGCGAGCGCACCAGGCAGCAGAAAGTCGTCGGCGTTGATGATGCCCACGATCTCGCCCGTGGCCCTGGCGAGCGCCTTGTTCCAGGCATCGGAGATCCCGTCGTCGGGTTCGCGAATGAGCAGGCTGATCCGATCGAGGTAGGGCGACACGCGGGAGAAGAAATCGTCTCGCGACCCGCCATCCACAAAAATGTATTCGAGATCGGGATACTGTTGCGCAAGCACGCTCTCGACGGTTTGCACGACCTCCGGCCCGGGATTGAGCGCGGCCGTGATCATCGTGATCCGAGGCTGCGACGAACTGGACCGCGACGTGCGCATGTGAAAGCGATGGGCTGAATCGGATGGATCGACTGCACGACGCAATCTACCAGACGGCGCGGAGCAAAGGCCTTGCTCACCACGTTTTGCAGTGGGGCTCGCTGGCAAACGTCGCCCAGTATCGCGTGCCGTTTGCCAAGACGCTGCAACATCTAAGTCCAACGGGCCCCGTGCTCGACTGGGGCTGCGGGAACGGCCATTTTTCATTTTTCCTCACGCAGCACGGGTTTCACTCCGTCGGCCTGTCATTTGACGAATCGCCGGCCGTGCTTACCGGCGAGCCGCTCTTCGAGCACGTGCGTCACGACGATCCCGTGGGCTTGCCGTTTTCCAACGCCCTCTTCGACGCGGCCGTGAGCGTCGGCGTGCTCGAGCACGTGCACGAAACCGGCGGCGACCAGCGGGCGTCGCTCGTGGAACTTGCCCGCGTGTTGAAGCCGGGTGGCACGCTGCTCGTCTTCCATCTGCCCAACACGTTTTCCTGGATCGAGTGCCTTGTCCGGCAGGTCAATCCATGGCTACGGAAGCCGGTCTTCCAGCACAGCCGCCTCTTCACGCGGGCCAGCGTCGAGCGGCTCCTGCCGCCAGACCTCTCGATCGTCGAATGCGGCCGCTACAACATCATCCCGCGTAACCCCGCCAACGCGCTGCCGGCGTGGCTCCGCGATTCGAGGGCCTTCGTCGCCGGCCTCAACCTGCTCGACGACGCGCTCACGGCGATCCTGCCCGTGTTCGCCCAAAACTGGTTCTTCGTGCTGCGGAAGCGGTGAGCAGCAACCCAGCGGCCGGCCGCTTGACCCGCCGCGAAAGCCGGCTATACTGCACATGTGTATCTGCCCCCAACCAACTCCGAGGAAATTGCCATGGTCCGCGTGACCGTCGATCAGGGGCTGGAAGCGCAGCTGCGTGCGGAGGCAGAGCCTCTCGAACTGTGCGATGCCGGCGGACGCGTGATCGGCCACTTCATCCCGATTACCGAGTCGGCGGGATACGAGGGAGTTGATTCACCAACCCCGGCAGCAGAGCTCGACCGTCGCCGCCGCGAAGAGAACGGCCGACCCCTCGCGGAGATTCTGCGCGACCTCCGAGCACGGTCGTGACGTTTACCGTCGTGTGGTTGGATTCGGCAGCAAGCGAACTGGCGGAAGTCTGGTTGACCGCGGCACATCGGGCGGTTGTCACCGCTGCTGCCCGCAACATCGATCAGCGGCTGAGGACAAGCCCTGAGTCTGCAGGCGAGGCTCGGGAGGGTTCCCGTCGGATTCTCTTCTCTGGCCCGTTGGCGGTGACATTCGAGCCTTCGATCAATGACCGTGTCGTCCGGGTTCTCGATGTGTGGCTGATTGAGAAAACCTGAGCTGAGGCCGCACCTGATCAGGCGTTTCCAAAATCAGCCCCCGGCGGCACGCTGCTCGTATTCCACCTGCCCAATCGCTCCACGCGGATCGAGTTCCTCGCGCAACCCCGCCAACGCAGTTCGTGCCTGGCTCCGCGTTCGCGGGCCTTCGTCGCCGGGCTCAACCTGCTCGACGACGCGCTCACGCCCATCCTGCCCGTGTTCGCCCAAAACTGGTTCTTCGTGCTGCGGAACCGGTGAGACGCCCCGCCCATCACAAGTCCAGATCCGGACACTCTCCGCGCGCGTCTTCGGCAGAAATAATGTCAACGAGGCCCGCAAGTGATTCGGTATGCCGTTCGCTGGTTTGTCGCCACGCGCCGTCTTGGTCGATTTCGTGCAGGACAAATCGGGCCAGCGACTCCTGCTCTGTTTCCGGCAGTTGTCTGATCCGGTCAAGCACCGCGTCGATCGCTTTCACCATCGCTCCTCATTCGGCACCGAGACCACAAACCACGGATGGCGGTCCTAAAGTATAAGTGAGCCCGCGGTGAGATGCGGGCCGGAATCGGGCTAGTGCTGAATCAGCGGCCATGTCAGGTTCCTTGATCCCAGCCTACGCCAGGGCGAGATCGCTCTCCATCATGATCTCCACGAGCCGGTCGAACCCCACCGTCGGCTCCCAGCCGAGCTCCGCCCGAGCCTTTGCCGCCGAGCCGCAGATGCTCGAATGGTCGAGCGGCCGGAAAAACCGCGGCTCCACCGCCACGATCCGCCGGCCCGTCGCACGGTCGTAGCCCGCCTCGGCCGGCCCGCTCCCCTCCCACGCGATCTCGAATCCAGCCACCGCGGCGGCCCGCTCCACAAACTCGCGGACCGAGCGGGTTTCGCCGGTGGCGATGACGTAGTCGTCGGCCGCGTCGTGCGTGGTCATCAGCCACATCGCCCTGACATAGTCGGGGGCGTAGCCCCAGTCGCGGCGGCTGTCGAGATTGCCGAGCAGGAGCAGTTCGTCGGCCCCGCGGGCGATCCGCGCGAGCGTGGCCGTGATCTTCCGCGTCACGAAGTTGAACCCCCGGCGGGGTGACTCGTGGTTGAAGAGGATGCCGTTGCTCGCATGCAGCCCGTAGCCGCGGCGGTAAAACGCCGTCATCGAGTGGGCATACTGCTTCGCGATCGCGTAGGGGGAGACGGGCTCGAATGGGCTCGCTTCCGTGCACACGCAGTCGGAGGGCTGGCCGGTCGCCTGCGGCCGCAGCGCCAGCCCGCCAAACAGCTCCGACGTCGACGCCTGATAAAATCGGCACTCCGGCCGCGTGAGCCGCATGATCTCGAGAAGCCGCAAGACGCCCACGGCGTTGACGCTCGTGGAATGCTCCGGCTCGTCGAACGAGATGCCCACGTGGCTTTCGCTCGCGAGGTTGTAGATCTCGTCGGGCTTCACCCGCCCGATCACCGCCTGCAGGCCGAGCGGATCGATCAGGTTGCCATAATGCAGCTCGAACGGCAGCCCGCGGGCTTTCGCGGCGGCCCGCAGGCCGTCGATCCGCTCGCGGTTCAGACCGCTCGACCGCCGCACGAGGCCATGCACGGCATAGCCGTGATCGAGCAACAGCTCGGCCAGATACGAGCCATCCTGCCCACCGATGCCGGTGATGAGCGCGGTTTTACTGCCGGGTTTCATGCGAGAGATCGTATCCGGGAATGTGTGCCCTTGATGATGGTCACACTCCGACCGGCGGCTCGCCGCTGAAAAGCCGCTCGGCCCGCTCGGCCACCGCCGGCCAGTCGTAGTGGGCCGCCCGTTCCCGCGCCCGGCGGGAAAACTCGGCCCGCTCACACGCGTCGTCGAGCAGCCGGGCGATCGCCGCGGCCAGGGCTTCGGGCGTGGGCTCGGCGCAGAGGCCCTCGCGCTCATGGCGCACCACATCGCCGATCGCGTTTTCCTCGGCCGCGCAGTAGATCACGGGTTTGCCAAGCGCGAGCGCCTCCAGCGGAAACAGCCCGAAGCCCTCCCGCCGCGAGGGCTGCACGGCGAGGTCGGCATGCCCGAGCAGATGCCACATGTCTTCGATGGCCGGCAGCCGCCCGAAAAACTTCACACGGGGCCCGAGCCCAAGCTCTCGCCTGAGCGATTCGAGCGACTCTCGCTCCGTGCCATCGCCCACGATGCCCAGCTGAATCACTCCCTCCGGAGGCGGCGGCAGCATCGCGACGGCCCGCAGCAAGAGATCGAGCCGCTTCTCAGGGATGAGCCGGCCGGCGTAGAGCAGCTGCGGGGCCGCGACTGGCGGACGGTCGAGCACCCGCTGCACGTCGGCCAGCCAGACGCCGCAGGGCAGGAGCGGCGGCTCGGGGTCCTTCTGGCGGCGGGCCGCGGCCAGCTTCAGGCGGGTCTGCTCGCAGGAGGCGTTGACGCGATCGCCCAGTTGGGCCGCGAGCCATTCGATGCCGCGAAACAGCGGAGCGGCCGGGCCGCCTTTGTAGCGCCGCCAGTATGGCCCGAAAAACTCATACCAGCTCACGACCAACGGCTTGCGGGCCAGCCAACACCGCACGGCCAGCGGCAACACGTGCAGATAGGGAATGTTGGCCGTCTCCACGATGTCGTAGGCCGAGAGGTCGAGCCAGAGCATGGCAGCCGCGAACCGGAGCGTGGGCACGATCCCCCGCTTGCCGTCGCGGTCGTGGAGCCGCACGGCAAAGGGCAAACGCACGAACGTTACGCCCGGAGGCAGGCTCTCGGCCGAAAGCTCACCCCAGCCGGCCAGGCTCACCTGATGGCCACGATCCGCGAGAGCCCTCGCCAGGCAATGGTTGCGATACTCCACGCCGCCCAGCGAGGCCGGATAGATGCAATCGTAGATGAGCAGGATGCGAAGCATGCTTACGACTCGTAGGCGGCGATCATGCCGCTCGCAAAACGTTCGGCGGCAAAACACTCCGCCACCCGCCGCCGCCCAGCCGCGATCAGCCGTTCCCGCTCGGCTGAGTCAGTGAGCACACGGTCGATCGCCGTGGCCAGACCGGCCACGTCGCGGGCCGGCACGAGCACGCCGGCCGCGCCATCGGCCAGCACCTCCCGCACCGCGGGCACGTCGTAGGCCACGCAGGGCGTACCGCAGGCCAGCGCCTCGGCCAGCACGAGGCCAAACCCCTCGCGGGTGCTTGGCAGCACGAGCACGCCCGCCGACTTCATTCGACCGATCACCGCGGCATGGTCGGGAAGGCTCCCGCAAAACTCCACCGTCGCCGCTGCAGGCTCGTGGTCGGCGGCACGTGCCCGCATCTCGGCCAGGAGCGGCCCATCGCCCACCACGGTCGCGCGCAAGCGCGGGAGCCCGCGGGCCCGCCGCGCCCGCGCCACCAGCGCGACGGCATCCAGAAAATCATCGACATGCTTGTGGGGGATCACGCGACCCACGAAGAGCACGTCGGCCTGTTCGGCAGCAGCGGAGGCGGCAGCGATCGCGACGGTATCGATGCCGTTGGGCACGACATGCACCCTCCGCCTGGCAACGCCAAAGCGAGTGACGAGCGTGTGGCCCACGGCCTCGGTCACCGTCACGATCCTCCGATAAGGCAACCGGTAGAGGAGCGTCTCGATCGGGCCCACGATCAGGCGGTCGCGGGCCGAGAGCCACTGGTCGTCGCCGCCGCCAAACTGCCCGGGCTGCGCTGGCGTTGCTGAAGCCGGCCGGCTCGACGTGTCGTGAATCGTGGCCACCATCCGCTGCCGCGAAAGCACGCACGCCAGCCACACCGCCGGCAGCGGGGCATAGGGCTGGCAGTCGACCACGTCATAACGGTGCGTGACCGCATGCCAGAAAGCCGTGAACATGTAGCGCAGCATCGCGGCCAGCGGCCGGCTCGGCGGATTTCGGATCCGCGGGCCCCGGTGCAGGTGCCTGACGCCGTCAAGCGTTTCCGCATCCGGGCTCTGCCGCTGCCGCATCGAGAGCCACGTGACGTCGTGACCCCGCCGGGCGAGCTCCCGCGCGAGCAGCCCATAGCGCACCTCCCCGCCACCGACGGCGTAGGGCACCGACATCTCGCTCACGATCAGGATCTTCATGGGGGCAGACTACCGGGCCACGCCCGCCCGCCCAAACGTTCGCCGCACGAGGGCCGGAATGCCGGAGCCTGCCGGAAATAGTGGGAAAACCTGGGGACTGGAGCAGGCTTTCTTAGCGCCCCGATTCTGCCCCCTTTTTCGCGCTGCCGTGTGATTGACCCGGCCGCCAGCTTGCGATAACGTGCAATTCGATTGCATGAAGGGTTCGCTCCGCCACTTTCAAGCCCTCTATTTCAGTCTCCCCTTGCACCATGTTCCACGCTCGCACAATGCGTCGCGGCCTCGTGGCCCTGAGCCTGGCCGTGCATCTGGCGTCCAGCCTGCTCGCCACGGTCGCACACGACCACGGCGGTTGTTGCGCCGGGCGGCGACCTGCGGCCGCGAGCGCGACCGCGGCAGCCAGCCCGACGAACGCAGCATCGAAGCAGCGTGGGTGTCGCCACGCCCACTGCCGGCATGCTCGCCGCGCCCAGGGCGAGCACGCGGCTCGTCACCAGCCGCATGCGACTCCAGCCGACTGGCGCAGCAGCGCTGCTCCCGAAGCCTCGCTCGCCACGCACTGCCTCGCCTGCGAGTTCCTCGCGGGGGCAATCGCGATCCTTCCCTGGACGCCCGCCATCAACTGCACTGCTCCACGGTGGCACGACGCATCTCTCGCGTGTTCGCTGCACCTCCCCACCCTCGCCACGGCGTTCCTCGCCCGCGGACCGCCCGCCGATGCCCTGCCGGCATCCGCGACCGCGTTGTGTTTCATCCATTCACCATCTCATTCAGGAATCCCATTCCATGTCCAATCATTCATCCACTCGAGGGCACAGCCGCCGCGTCTCTGCCCACCACCGGGCGTTTACGCTCGTCGAGCTGCTCGTCACGATCGCGATCATCGGCATCCTGCTCGGGCTCTTGCTGCCTAACCTCGCGGCCGTGCAAGCCACGGCCAAGGCATCGGCCGCCCTCGCCCACGTCCAGGCCTTCGGCAAGGGTTTCCTCGACCACGCCACGCTCGACAAGGAAGGCCGGCTCTCGACCGGCGCCTTCGACCACTACCGCGACGGCGACGTCACGAAAATCGGCTGGGTGGCCGACCTCGTGAACACGAAGTACACGAACCCGGGCAAGAGCCTCGATCCCATCAGCCGGGGCAAGATCTCCGAGGAACTGGCCTTCGCCTCCGGCGCCCTCGATGGCCATGGCAAGCTCAACGAGATCCGCTGGGCCACTGCCTCGAAGGCCGATGGCACGACCGTGAATCTGGCCGATGAAGACGACTTCCACGGCACGGAGTATTTTGGCACGTCGCAGACCGTGTGGGACGACGGCTACAACACAAACTTCGCCACCACCTGGCACTTCTCGCGGGGCGACAACAACATCTCGTCCACGTCGGGCGCAGGCGCCTATTCCATCGATGCCAGTCCACACGACACCGGCG
>Ga0172372_10005920_pt1 | contig 16848 bp, 19 predicted proteins | sample LakKiv5m_2_FD_114544 | JGI IMG/M metagenome (GOLD analysis project Ga0172372, IMG submission 114544) | Freshwater microbial communities from Kabuno Bay, South-Kivu, Congo - kab_092012_9.5m | ecosystem: Environmental > Aquatic > Freshwater > Lake | place: Democratic Republic of the Congo...
AAAAGGGCTTTTAAATATTTTAATCGATTGAATGAAACAATTCCAATTGTTATCATTTTTTAACCTTTCTTTATCGCAACAGCTCTTTCGATAGCAGGACCACCAGGCAAAGATTTATCGGTATAACCTATAACTTGAAAACCTGTATGTATCAGCATGCTGTATAAGTCACCTGTATGAAAAGGAAATAAATGACCATATCGAATTCGTGGACCATCTGGTTCTATTGGTATCTCAACATGAAATATCGCATCATAAGGAAGGGCGTCATATGTTCTTTTAATTACATCAAAAGGATCTGATAAATGTTCTAAAACATGGTAAGCACCTAATAAACCGACGTTGTCAAGATTTGGAACTTGCATGTTTAAATCAATCAATTCGGTATCGTATCCTAAATCACGAGAAGCGTTGATGCAAGGATTGACGACATCACAACCTTTTACATTATTAAAATAATTTTTCCAAAAAGACAAAACAGCTGTGCTGCGAAATCCGTATTCATAAAAAAATTTTTCTTTATCAAGTTTTAGATGATTTTTTTCCTGCAACGACAAAATTTCTAAAGCTCTAAATTTATCAAATTCGTGAAATTCATTAGAATCTTTTTTGTATTTTTCAACATAAGATTCATAGCTGTTAATATCAGTTCCAAAAGCTTGACCTCTGGCTGCTTGTAAAATTTTTGTTCTATCTGATGCAATTGCAACTTTTCTTGTTCCAAATGGATACTCTATCAGTCGATAGTCGTAAGTTCCTGGGTCTTTTATGTCATCCCATTTTCTAGCTGAAAGCTCGTTATACTTTTGTATCTCGTTATATTTTTCTTCTTTGTTCATTGTAACTTCTCAAAGATTAATAAAAAATTTTCTATAGTTCTCATAGCCAAATGGTAATTTCCATGATTCGACATTTGGAACCTCAGGTATCGCATTATATACTACATCATTTATTGCTTTTTGTGAAAGTACCTGGGAAGCAATTCCTACATCACGAGAAATTACAGGAACATTTAACAATCCACACTCTATCAAAGCTTGAGGACCACCTTCACATCTTGAAGTAACAGGATACACATCTAAAGTTTGATATAATTCATTCAATATATTTTGTTGTGGTCTTTCAATGTAAGAGTATGGAATTTTTAATTCCTGTAATTCTTTAATAAGATAATTTCTTCGCCAGCCAGCCAACATTACATGTGGAGCTTTTTTCAATTTACCAATCTTCCAATCATTGCAAATAGAAGAAATGTAATTTCTTAATAAATCAGGACCTTTTTCAAGTTTAGGTTTAGTTGTATCTTGCCCTTCGGAATCTCTTTGAAATGATCCAATAATAAATGCGTCGAATGGTAAATTATATTTTTTTTTAAATTCTTCTTTTGTTCCTGTGCATTTCCAAATTTTTTGATTAGCCCAGTACTCAATCAATACAATGGGTTTTTTTGTCAGAGTTTCGATTAACTCTTTTGTTCTTTGATTATAGACATGATATACATCAACAAACTGATCTCTTGCTGCAAATTCTTGTTTTTTGCCATCATCAAATTTCTCTAAATAGATATGATGTATAGTTGCGACTACTTTTTTAGTTGACAATAAATGCAATGGTAAATGTTGCCAACACCAACTTGCCATTAGCCATATGACATCAGCGTCATAAGGGTTATTAGTGTTCATGTCGAAGTTGTCATTTCTCCATTCATTTACGAAACGATCAACAATCCAATCTTCTCCTGCGGGTAAAATGAATAGTTTGTTCATGACCTTCTTTTTACTTCATAAATGAATGGTGCAGAAAAAGGAGTGTTAGAAAATAAAGTCCCTAACATAGCCAACTCTTTTGTTTCAACATTTTTTACGTTTGCTCTTTGAGAAAAGATATGAGGATCTAATTCTTGATTTCCATTGATTGTTATTACGTCATAGTACATTTGACAAATAACATTCATTGCTTCATTACTAATTTTTACATTTGCACCTTCAAATACATCAACAAAAGTTTCAAATATATCTTGGTATATTGCAATGCATGTTGTTGAATTTAATTTTTCTGATTTATATTTTTGAAGTTTTGGCAATAGTAATTTTTCTACAGACTCTTGTATATTTTTCATATAGATTCTAATACCTTAGTATATCGATTGCCTACATCAACAATATCGATGTTTGCATTTGTGTCGCTGGTTACTATAGTGTCATAACATAATTTTGGTGGAGAATATAAGTCAATTGGACTTAAATCCCATTCAATATCTTTTACAATTTTTGCATTAGGTCCTGCAATTTCTTTTGTGCCACCACTTGAAGAAATGATTATGTCACACCGAGAGGCTCTTGCATCAACAACAACATTAGGACAATGATCTAAAAATGCAAGATGAATAAAAACTTTTGATCTCTTGTACAAAGAGATACATTGTTCCCAAGAAAGTTGTCCTGCATACAATATTCTTGGATGTTGAATCACATTATCAGGATTTTCACCTGCTACAACCATACAGGCTGTTTCAGGAGCTTTTTGTAAAAAATAACCTACGTTATCTTTAAGCCTTTTATGTGGACGCCAAGAAGAAGCACATGACCACACTTCTGAGTACTTGTCTAATTCAGGATGTGACAATGCAGGGATTTTTTCAATGCTTTGAAAACATGTTCCATTGTTTATAACATGTGATTTTTGATGTAATCCAAAATATTTTTCTGTTAAAATTTTATTGAAGTGAGATTGATAAACAACAGCATCTGCCATCTCAAATGATTTTTTGATTGATGCATTCAGCATTTGCCAATCTTGAGATGAATTAAAATAAATTCCATCAAGTCTTAAAACTAATTTAGCTTTTTTCTGATTAGCTATAATAAAAGATAACTGAACATCTGGCTGTATAACATCATTTCCAATAATGTGTCCTTTGCTTTGCAAATCTAACATTAATCTTCGACCAAATGAATTTGGTCCTGACAATGAAGTTAAATTTACATTATCAAGCAATATTTTCACTCTAAAAATCCTCTTTCGCGAATCATCTCAGCAGACATCTTTTGATTAACAGCCCGATCTGAAGTAAACAAATTCTTATTCCCAAGATCAATATTATAGTGGTAACCTACGACAGGAATAAAGTTCAACTTTTTTCCTTCTAGATGAGACATATGCATCATGGGAAGGAATATGGCTTGATCGCAAGCAATCATGATGTATTCACCCGAATCGGTGAAAAAGTTGGCCTTGGGTACTTTACGAAGTTGTCCTGCACGAAAAGTCTTTAGGTGACTTGAAACCCAAGGATGTTGATAGACGGTTTGTCCTGGTTGTAAGTTAAGCGGTCCCGAAATATTCCTAGGAGTATAGCTCCATCTATGGGCCGTCCAAGCAACTGCTTGATGTGGATCTTTGTATGTTTCATTTAAGATCCACAATAAATCATTTTCTAACAACCAATCGCCTCCATCAAGTCTACACACAATTTCATCATTATCAATAGAATCTAAAGATGCTAAAGTATTACGTACTTCACCGTGTTTTTCTGTTCTATCAATTAATGTAAATTTATTTTTGTGAATAGATCCTTCAACAATTTTTTTTACCAAATCTGATCCATTGTCTGTAGACATATCATTAATAACAATTGCCCTCCACTCATCATAACTTTGAGCCATGGCTGAGTGGAGAGTTTTTGCGATGTCTTCTTCGGCATTGTAGTAGGGAATTACAAAAACAAATTTATTGTTCACAAAAATTATTTTCCTTCAACCTTACTTGTCCATTCTTTCATGCTTACGGGAGCGCCTGATTTAATTTGTACAAAAGGAGTTGATTTAGAAAAATCTACCAATGTATGAAAAATCCATCCACCCATTTCTAAACGTAATTTTTTGGACAATTCTTTTATTTCTTGATTAGAAACTTCCGACCATTTTTTACCAAAAAACTTATTATTTTCCGCAGTGTCATCTTGTTGCTGGTTAAACAGCGATGTCCAATGTTTTGACCAATAATTCTTATATGTATGAATTTTTCTTTCTATGTCATACCAAGAATAATGATGAACACCAGGTAAGGTTTCAACCACAGAATTAAACCATGTTTGATAAGCCGCCAATGCGCTAGCATTTCCTAGTAACGCTTGTTGTCTTACAGCATCAACTTCTGGTTTATAGAATGAAATAAACGGCACTGGCTCTAATGTGTCCGCATAAATGTAATCACAACCATCGGATCCTGTGGAATAAAGTTTGCCTTCTGCATCAAATTGTCTATTTTGTTTTGGGATACCATGAGTAATGTTTGTGTTGTTACGACTCAATCTCCACTTCCATGGATTCACATCCACACGAACTTTGTTATGTGATCCCCAATATTCAACGACAGGTAGCGCAATTAAATCCACACCCTTTGGAAATTTTTTGGCAAGATCAATTATCTTTTCATAATCAGCTTCATGCACAACTTCATCGGAATCCATTTGCCATAAAAAATCTCCCGTGCACAATGCTCTGGCTTCAGCTTTTTGCGCGCCGTCAAAAACTGCGAATCGAGAATCATTCCAATCTCTTTCAATGATTTTTAATTTTATTCTTGAGTCTTTGGCAACTAATGAACGCAACGCATCTAAAGTTTCATCGGTTGAACCGCCATCAACAACGCAAATCTCATCACAAAATCCTAACATAGATTTAATTGACTCAACAAAAGGATAATTTTGCTTAATACAATTATATGTTGTGGTATATCCACTAATTTTTGGTCGATAATTCATTAAATTTTTAATACTATTCCAAAATAGTCCTGGTGCAGCATAGAGGTATTCTTCTATTGATTCAATGTCGTCAGTTTGAAACCATTCTTCATCTTTGTGTTGGACGTTATCATTTAAATGTAACTTGCATCCAAGAAGTTTTGCTTCTATAACCATACGTGGACATGTATCTTTTCCTTTTGGAAGATACACGAAACCTTCCGCAGTTGCCATACGTGCTAAGGTTGATTCATAAGGCACGTTCCACAATACCTGCTGTTCTTTACCTGTATCTTCGCACCATTTTTTAGCATCATCAAAACCTTTTATCCAAGATTCACTTCCAAGAACAATCCAAGTTTTTCTTTCGGCGCTTGACTTAAAGTTGTTTCGAAGCATCTTGATTTTTCCAAGAGTATCTTTTGAAAAGACACTGGATAAAACAATACCAGGTTTTTCAGATAAAAATGGAAACAAATTATGATACCAATTTTTTTGAGATTCAGACATCCACCACATGGAATTAGCACCATGATAAAAAGCTGAGATTAGCTTTCCATTAACTTGTGCATGGCAATCGCATGGTGACCCAGATATCGATTGATGCTTTTCTGGTGATCTATAGCGACAGTATTTATAGTCGTATTCTAAAATAGAATATTGCAAATTTGCAACAATGCTGGGGATTAGTTGTGGATTTAAAGCAGCAAAATTTCCAAATACCCAGTATTTTTGCATGCCTTGCCGTAAAAGTTCTAATGTAACATCTTGTGATTTAACTTTTTCAATAACCAGCGGACACTCTGATATTAAAGCTTCGGATGTTAATTCAGCACCACCAACATAATCTTCAACAAATAAGTCAGCAACAAATATGACCTGTGAATCTTGTCTTAGTTCAAATTTATTTCTGTTAAATAATTCATCTTTTATATTAAAGCTGTTCATAATTTAAAATTTATCTCTTATTTGTTTCTGTAAATTTAATTGTCTTTATTTCTAAAATGAAAGAATAATTATTGATGCCTACAATGAACAAAAAAATTAATCGTCGAAGAAATATAAATGATGAAACAGAGTATCATGATGAACCTCATGAATCTGTTGCTCTGCTTCATAACATTCATCATAAGTTAGACAATAGTCCTGCATTAAATGGCGGTTTTGATAGACTTTTATATAAAATTGACGGCATAGAAAAAAGTCAATTTCAAATTAGCGAAAAAGTCGACAAGATCCACGACGCGATATACAACCCAGATGATGGACTTTTTGCTAGAATCGCGGCTAATAAAGCATCACAAGTTGAATCTGTAGGCAGAATTGAAAAACAAGTTGATAACTTAATTGATTGGCGTGACCAGGCTGAATCTGTTGGCGTCAATTGTGAAAAAGAAGCCGATGAATTACAACTTAAGCTTCAAAAATTAGAATCTTCTGTTGAAGGAATTGAAAAATTTCAATCGATGACTGCGGCTGCAATGAAATGGTCTTTAGCTGTTATTGGTGGCGGATTGATTACTTTAATTTTTAAAGTTCTGTATCAGGCAATAAAAATTCTTCCATAGTTTGTACGGTATAACAACAACGTTATAAGTTGTATGAGTGCATAAAGTTTATTGTAAAGATGATATAAATAATTCAACAATAAAAATTGTAGAGTTGTTAACAGCATATGCGAACAAAAATAGATCTGCTGCAGCTTTGCAGCAATTGCAAAATCTAAAGTTTAATAACTCTTGTGATCAAAAGCTATTTCAATTGGCGATGTCACATATGTTGCTAGCAGAAAATTTAGCTGCAGGTGGTTTTGATGGATTTATTGCTGCTTTAAAGCAGCAAAACTTAGACATCGATAACGTTCAAAATTTGAGTGAATATAATTTAAAGCAATTGTTATCAACATTTGCTGACAATGACGCCGTTAATCTTCTTGCTGAGTGTTTGACGTTAACAGGATTACATGGAAAAATTATTTTATCACAACATCCTGTCAATGGAGAAGAAAATATTGCTGAATTAAATACAAGTTGTTTTTTTAATGAGTTAACTTCTGCATTTGAAATTAAAGCAACTAAATTTTTAAATCCAAAATTAATTTGCATTGATGGGTTTATTGAAACTGTTTCTGAAATTCATAGAATTCTTGAAGATGCCGCACAATTAAAAGAAACAATAATTTTGTTTATTAGAGGTTTATCCGATGAGGTACTTCACACCCTAAAAGTAAATTATGATCGAGGATCATTACAAGTAATACCTGTCATTATCAAATATGATTTGGATGGTGTAAATTTGTTAAATGACATCGCTATCACAAATCATAGCGATGTCGTATCCTCCAACAAAGGACAACTAATCAGCAACATTGATATAACTAGTTTTTCAAGAGTTGAAAGCGTAGACATTACTGATGCAGGAATTTTGATTGAAAATCAAACATCAAGGCACGCAATTGATACGCATATTAAAAGACTACAAGAAAAAATAATAAATTCTGAAAATCAATATGAAAAAGATTCATTGCAAAAAAGAATACAAAATTTAGGAATGCATCGTATTACAATACGGTTACGATCTTTTCAAGACAAACAAGAGCGTTCTTTAGAAATAGACAGAGCTTTGCGAGCAATAAAAAATGCGCACACTCACGGTGTATGCATATATAAAAATAAATTTTATCCTTACGCAGCATTAAAAGCCGGCACATTTTACGCAAAAAAATTTTTAATGCTAACTAAAGAACTAGGCTGTATTGTTGCCGATTAACCTGCTCCTAAAGCGGCGCCTAATTGTGATCCGCCTCCACTAGTTTCAGGCTTGCTAGCTGTTTTTTCTTTTTTTCTTTTTTCTATTTCTTTGTCAATAGCAGTCTGAATTGTTTTCTTAAATTCACTATCAAAATCTGTCATTAATCCACGTATAAAACCATCTGTTTGATCATCAGGAATATTTTTTGCATTCATTAATTTTTGAAGAGTAGGAACTGTTAAAGCTGCTTCAAATGAACCTTCTGAATATTCCAAACGATCCATCAGTGCTTTTAATGCTTTACCATCACTAATGCCTGCTTTTTGTGCAGCAACCTGTAGAATTTGAATATTCTTCTTTTGTTGATCAGGAGCAGGTTTTGTTTTTTCACCTTTTTGTCCAATCTCACCAGGAGCTCCGGCTTTTTTTGGATCAGCTAAATTTGGATCAATATTCGTTACTGTTGTTCCTGCATTTAAAACTTTAGAAAATTCAGACAACTGCAAAGGTGTCGCCGCAAATAGATCTTCAACTAATTCAGCAGGATTGTTTATGCCTGGTATTTTCCCAAATAATTTACCAAATGTACCGGCAGGAATAAAAGCTTTTGTTAAGTTTGTTACTATATTTTTTTTAACTTTTTGATCTGTAACAACATCAGATAATTTTTGCTTTTGTTTTGCTTGATCTTTTTCTAAATCTGGAATATTATTTTTTAGAACATTAGGAAGGATTTTAAATCCAGCTTCTAGTGAACCTACCATCGCCAATCCTGCCAAAATTGGATTTTTTGCAGGAGTTTTACTGAATAAACTAGAAATTTTTCCTTTAAACCTAGATAAACCGGAACCACCTGTAAATTTATTAATTTCTTTTATAACTTCATCAATAGCAGTAGGAAGTTTTTGCATTCCTGCATTTTTAGCAATGTCATTTAATTTTGTTAACTTTTCAATAACTTCAGTAGCTTCTTTATATTCATTTTCATCAAGGGCTTCTAATAAAAGATGTAACTGATAATCAACATTGGATTCAATCAATCTTTTGTCAATTGATTTTAATTTATTTTGTACTGTAATTATTTTTTTTTGTTGATATTGCTGCTGAAGAGTAGTTGGCATATAGTTCCGATCTTTGTTTACCAGTGATAGTAAATATTATATTTTATCTATTGTGGAGAAAAAAATGAATCAAGTAGATAAAATCTCAAAAGAAGCATTAGTTTTATTAAATTACGCAAAAGACACAGCTGTTGCTAATCTAACAGTTGCAAATAGCAAGGGACAACTTGATCCAAAGCTTGAACCTGCCCAATTGCTAGCAGTCATAGACGTATTTACTTCTTCTTTGTCTCAAGGTTATCAAAAAGGTTTAGGATCTTTTCAAAATATAGTCAAAGAACAAGTAACGACAAGTCAAACAAAAAAAGTTGCAGAAATATCCAATAAAAAAAGCAAGTCATGAGAGGTCAAAAACACCTGATTACATGTCGTTGTGTTTTACCGCAGTACAAATCTTTAAAAGATCCTCCGGCACATAAGTTTATAGTTTTTTCTACTATAAATGACAACGATGATGTTGTTGTAAAGTATGCTCAATGTAACAATTGTGGAATAGTACATCGTGTTACAAATATCTGTTCTTCAGAGGTTGTTTCAGGCAAAGACAACATGAATTCTTTGATTACAATTGAAGATATAAAAGCTTCAATTCCACAAAATTTTTCAAATATTCTTGAAGCAAATTCAGCAGATTTGCCAACATGGGAAGCTGTACAATTTGTTATTGAAAATAAAAAATGGGGAGAATTTGTTGTATTAACTTCAGAACTTGAAGGTGGAGAAATTGCCGGAAAATATATACGAATAATTGGAGAAACTTTGTGTAAAATTGAATCTTTCACCAGATCTTCAGGTGTTGTATGACAAAAATTTATGGAACATCTAATGCAGACAAATTAGCAGAAGAAAACTTAATTGCAAGAAAAATAGTAAAAGAAATTTCAGAATTTGGAATTAACGAAAGACAAAGATGCTTAATAATGTACTATCTAAGTTTAGAACTTGAAGACATTGAAAAAGCGCAAAACATATCATCATTTTTAAAAGAATGTATTCCTGATCTAACAATTACTGGCATATATGAAGGAGCCAAATAATGGGTCGACCGATCAACAACTACTCAAAAAGCAAATCTAGCGGTGTCGATGATGTTTATTATGTTGCCCAATCATCAGGTGCAGATGATAGATTAGTAGTTCTTCATGGAGAAGTTAATGAACATTCTATATCCAATGTCATCGTCCAGCTTCTACATTTAGCCAATCAAAATCATAGACCAATTCACTTGGTTATCTCTACATATGGTGGTTCGGTCGATGAGATGTTTTCATTGTATGATACAATCAAATTTTTACCATGCCCAGTTCATACTATTGCTCTAGGCAAAGTTATGTCTGCCGGCGTTCTATTGTTAGCCTCTGGCGTCAAAGGTAAAAGAATGATTGGTAGTTCCGCCAGAATTATGATTCACCCGATTTCTGGTGGTGTTCTTGGCAACGTTTTCGAGGCCATGAATGAAATGAAAGAATTTGAAAGACTTCAAGAACTTATGGTTTGTGCCTTAATAAAAGAAACAAAATTAAAAAAAGAAGAAGTTGACAAGTTAATGAAGGCAGGTCATGATTTTTTCTTAACACCTGAACAAGCAATTCAAATGGGAATTGTAGACAAAATAATCGGCGATAAAAAGTAATTTGCAAATTAAGACGTCTTTAATATATCATTAATGGATGCCAAAGTATCCATACGAACATTTCTTTCCATTTTCAAAAATCAGGAAAGAGCAACAAGTTGCAATTGAATTTGCACTTGATGCATTTGAAAGTGGAAAGAAATACGTCATACTTGAATTAGGCACAGGCGTTGGAAAGTCCGCGACGGGTGTATGCATTTCAAGATACATGGAAGCGCATGGAGATACATTAAAAAATGTAGACGGCGAATCACTGACAGGTTCTTATGTAATAACGACACAAAAAATTCTACAGGCACAATATCTTAGAGACTTCGGTCCAGAATCAGGTAAGAACCTTGTCAGGTCTATTAAATCATCTAACAATTATCAGTGTGGATTTTATACTGATCAATCTTGTGCAGAATCAAAAAGAATTTTAACAAAATTGAGTAAACATCTTGCAGGCACTGAATTTCAAAAGCATTGTAAGATGACATGCCCATATTCAATAGAAAAGCAGCAATTTATTGATTCACCAATTTCTGTCACAAACTTCCCATATCTTTTGGCAGAGTCCACATACGCAGGAAAGCTCGAGTCTAGAGCACTTTTAGTTGTTGATGAGGCACACAATACCGAGGGTGAACTTAGTAAGTTTATTGAAGTTACATTTTCAGAAAAGTTTGCCAAAGACATATTAAAATGTAAGCCTCCAAAAAATGAATCGCAGGCGGCTATATTTGATTGGATACGTACAACATATAAAAGAGCATTGTCAAAACATGTGTCTTCATTAGAAAAGTCACTAATGAAGCTTAGCAACGATATTGAAGGTTATGGCATGCACTCAAAGCAGTATGAATTGCTAGAAAAACATGCTGCAAAAATTGAAACCTTTATTGAAGTCTACAAGTCGGAGAACTGGGTCATGAACATCGCAATACCACCTTTTGACAACAAGAAGGCAGGTAGAAAATATGAATTTAAACCTATTGATGTTTCACCCTACGCATTTAATACATTTTTTAGATTAGGCGGAAGAGTGCTTATGATGTCTGCAACGATTGTTGACAAGCAAGTGTTTTGCGAGTCACTTGGATTAATGCTAAATGATGTTGCATTTCTTTCAATTCCTTCACCATTTCCTATTGAAAATCGTCCAATCCATTACATTCCTGTAGGAAGCATGTCGAAAGCAATGATCGACAAAACACTACCAGTTATGGTTGAAACTGTAAGAATGTTGTTAGAAAAACATGCAAATGATAAAGGCATTATTCATTGCACCAATTACAGAATTGCAAAACACTTAAAAGAAAATATTGATTCACCACGTTTAATGCTTCATGACTCTACAAACCGTGACGATGTTTTAAAACTTCATGTTAATAGTTCTGAACCAACTGTTTTGTTGAGTCCATCCATGATGGAAGGTGTAGACCTTAAAGACGATTTAAGTAGGTTTCAAATTGTATGCAAAGTACCGTTTCCATACCTTGGGGATCTCGTCATTAAAAAACGTATGGAAAAAAATGAAAAATGGTATCCATACATGACTGCGAAATCCGTCATACAGTCATTAGGCAGATCTATCAGAAATGAAACAGACCATGCAGTTTCATATATTCTAGACAGCGACTGGCACAGATTTTTTAGTAAAAATAAGCAACTTTTTCCTAATGAATTTAATGCTTTAATTCACTAATTCTAAGAAATGTTTACTATTTTGTCGTAGGACATATATTTTAAACACATCCAAGGAGATGATTATATGGAAAATACAGTATTAGAAAAATGGAATGAATTAAAGTCACTTGTTGAGGCACTTGAGCATGACGTTACTAAGAATGCTAAGGGCACAGCAGCTGCCGGAGTGCGTGCAAGAAAAGGCCTTCGTCAACTTCAGGCAAAATCAAAAGAGTTAGTTAAGCTTACAATTGAACTTGATAAAAAACCAAAGGAGTGACCATGCCCCGTCACCATAATCGAGCAATACTCAGCGCAATCACAGATCAAAATTTAGATCCAACTAAAAATTATGTTGTAGGAAAATCTGGCTTAAGATTGTCCTCAAAGGATGCTAGAAAATTTGAAGTAAGTGATTCGAAGCACACTGTTAAAGATGAAGTCTTGCAATTGCCATCTACTGAAAAAGTTTTGCTTCAAGAAAAAAATGATTTACCTTCCGTTGAATCACTTGATTCCATTGATGAAAAATTAATAGATGCTTTTGAAAAGCAAGATCAACTTAATGTTGAAATATCAGATGTCGATTCTGTAAGCGAAAATACTTTTTCAGAAAAGCAAACTAAATTTAAGAAAAAAGTAAAGCCTAAGACTTCCGCTGATCAATCTTGAATTAATAGCTTAATTTTTTGATAGATATTCTTTTCAATTTGGCAGATCCTCATTCGAGTCAAGTTATAGATCTTACCGATCTCTTGAAGCGTTTTAGGACCTGCCTTTGAAGCAATTATGACACAATTTTTTCCATCAACATAATTGATCCAATTCTTGCATTGTCTTTTTTGACAATTAACATTATGTATTTCATGCAAGTAAAAACAAGTTTGTTCATGGATCATGTTTAGTTTTCTTTTTTTCTTCATATATTGCTTCTTATTAATGCAGAAACTATAAAATTCATGTGCATTTGTTTAAATTGTGTTATAATTGTTTAGAGCAATATGAAAAAAACTTATGTTTTAGATACAAACGTACTATTAAGTGACCCAAATTCTATATTTTCTTTTGAAGATAATGATTTAATCATTCCAATGGCTGTATTGGAAGAGTTAGATCATCACAAAAGTAGACTTGATGAAGTTGGTAGAAATGCAAGGCAAACTTCTAAAACACTTGATGAGTTAAGATTAAAAGGTAGTTTGATTGAAGGTGTATTTCTTCAAAATGGAGCGACGTTAAGAATAGTTTCAATAAATCCTAGTATTTTGACGAATTTACCACCAGAACTAGAATCTTCAAAAGTTGACAACATGATTATTTCTTTTATGTTGCAACTTAAGCAAGAGCAGGATAGACTTTTTAATTCAGATGAAGTTAATAATTCAGCTATTCTTGTTACAAAAGATATCAATGTAAGAATTAAATGTGATTCTTTAGGCGTTAAATGCGAAGACTATTTAAAAATGAGAGTCGCCGCAGACACTGAGCAATTTTATCGTGGTGTTGAAGTATTGGAAATTAAAGAACACAGAGTTGATTCTTTTTATAAAGAAGGTGAATTGCTTCTTGAAAAAGATGAACTAAAAGATAGCGCATTGTATCCAAATCAAATTGTAGTTATAAAAAATACAGGCAACGATGGAAAAACTACTAAGTCTGCTTTAACCAAATGCGTAAGTTCTGACAAACCATTGTTACCAATTGCTAAAATTGAACAGGCTTTTGGATTAAAACCGCGCAACAAAGAACAATCTTTTTCTTTAGATTTATTATTTGACAACAATATTAAATTGTTAACATTAACAGGACCTTCCGGTACAGGAAAAACTCTTTTAGCGATCGCCGCGGCATTAGAGCAATTGAAAGGTATAGGAACATCTGAAAATGCAAAAAATGCAAAATATGATAAATTAATTGTAACAAGACCAGTACAACCAGTTGGAAAAGATATTGGATTCCTTCCAGGAACGCTTGAAGAAAAAATGGAACCTTGGATTGCTCCAATAAGAGATAACATTAATTTTTTAATGAATAGTAAAAAAGGCAATAGAAAAAGAACTCCTAATGATCCAACAAAAGCTAAGCTAGGTGATGAGTATTATCTTGCTCTTATGCAAGAAAAAGGACTTATTGAAATTGAAGCTATCACGTTCATTCGTGGTCGTTCAATACCAAATGCTTATATCATCATTGATGAGGCTCAAAATCTTTCTATGCATGAGTTAAAAACAATTATTACTCGTGTAGGAGATGGAACAAAGCTTGTTTTAACTGGTGACATCGAGCAAATTGACAATGTGCATGTAGATACTTTTACTAATGGGCTGACTTATGCTGTAGAAAAATTTAAAGAATATTCTATTGCAGGTCACGTCAACCTTATAAAGGGTGAAAGATCAGAACTTGCAACATTGGCATCAAAGATACTTTAATAGGTCGAAATTATAAAAATCTTAATATTTGTATGTTGTAGCAATGAGTGGAATATTAGATAATAAATCTAGGATAATTGATGCTGTTCTAACCAATGAAGGACGACGTCAAATCGCTGACGGCAATTTCACTGTAAAGTTTGCTACATTTTCAGATTCAAATGTATTTTACGAAAAAAATATTGTTGAAGGACATGAAGATTTAACTAACAAAATTTATTTTGAATGCTTTAATTCTTTGCATGATCAGATTGTATTTGAAAGTGACGATGCAGGCAATCTAGTTCCATTCAAACAACACGAATATCTTTCGGTAACAAATACATCTGGCTCAGTTTCAAGTAGCGTATCTTGGATCAACTTTAGTGGTGGTAAACTAAAAAGTAATACTAAAACTTATGGCATGCAAGGTCTAATCACCAGCAGTTATTCTGAAAATTATTTAAAAGACATCAATTTTGCATCACAAATAGAAGGAATTTTAGAATCATCATTTGAAAATTTTAAAAATCAAAAAATTATTGGATCAAAAGACAATTTTTTTGAAGATCAAGAATTCGCATTAAGCAACAATTTAATTACATTTGCAGTAAGACCCAATGAAGAAACATTGCAAATGCAAAATCCTACAAGCGTTAACGCGATTGACGCTTTATTTAATGATGAAAAATTAAGAAATGTAGACAATTTTAGATATTTGCCTCCTATAAAAAAATCTTCTAATACAACAATTGATAAAACAAATATAGCAGAACTTGAAAATGCTGGCTTGTTTTTAGGCAACTATCCTCCTTGGGGTCCTATCGATCAATTGACGTATGCCGATATAAAGAAAGAATTAGAAAAATACGAATCAAATTCTAGAACTGTTTATTTTGATCCAACTTCTCGTGACAATGAATTAATTGCACAAATGTTTGAAGTTGGACCACAAATTGTTTCTAAATTAGATGTTATTGATTATGGAAAAGTAGCAAATAATTCTTCAAATCCTTTTGCTGACACTCATCATATATTTTTTGTTGGTAAAATTCTAGTTGACGATAATGGCGCAACAAACTTCATACACATTTTTACATTAGTGTTTGAAAAGAATGAGGAAAACAATGATCAAGCCTTCTGAACAACCAAAATTAGAACATTCATTGCTTGTACCTCAATATTTTGCAACGCTAATAGAAGAAAATAATGGAACTTATATAGTTGATTTTGCATTTAATATAAAAAGGCATGACATCGTTACTAGAAATATAAAAAAATTGAAGATAAAATTACGTAAAGCAAATTATCAAGAAACTACGCAAACTATAAAAGCTCCGAGCACGTCATCGGCAATGAGCGTTTTAACAACAGGAATCAATAATCTACAAAAAGCTCAAACTATAGAATCCAGTATAATTCTTGAAGAAACTATAGATTTGGCAGAGTTAAGTTTAAAATATCAAGATAAAAGAAGGCAGCTACAATCTTTTGCTCCAATTAATCCATCATCTCAAATACAGAAATTAAGAGAATTACAAAATGATACTTTCACACTACGTGATAAAAATTTGGCAGTAATTAAAAATATTCATATTGATCCTTCAGAAGCTGTTACAAATGATTCATATAAAAATGAGTCATTTGTAAATTCATTATTAAATCATTATTTATTTTATTCAGTTTCTTCTTTGCCAAAAGACATAACTTACTATTCATCATTAGAAACGAATAGAAAAAAACCTGTATTGTATCTTAATCACAAGGTGAAAATACCTGTCAGTTATGCAAAAGAAAATATTGAAGTTACTTTCGAGCTGTATACAGATGAACAACCTAATTCTTTAGTTTTTAAAGAAAGAAAAACAACATTTAATATTCAAAATCTTATTTTTTATAGGAATGCTAAATTAACGAAACCTTCAATTGAAGAAGCTTCGAATAGACTAGGTGTCCAAGGCGTAAGAATATCACAACTTGATGCAGCAGCATCAGGCATACAGTTGCAAAAAAAAGTAATTAATACTGCAGGCTTTATTTCAAATTATTCAACTATTGAGAGTAGTGAAACTTCTTTTAAAGAAAAAAATTCTCTTAGCGATAATTCATTTTTAGATTTCGTACCTGTCACTAATTCTATTTCGGAAATTGAAATTTATAGATGTGTTGCTTATGATTCAAGCACATCATCTAAACTGTTGTCAGCTTATAAAAATATTGTAGTTGGAACAGTTCCCTACATAGATTCAACTACAATGTTGATAAGTAGCAATCAAGCAGAAAAAGCCGTAGAAATTAATATACAAAATGTCCCACCTGACGCTCTTGAGTTTAAAATTTTAAAAAGAAAATTTTTAAAAAATAGTTTTGGAAGTGGTGAAACTCTCGACAACGGCAAAAATGTAAGACCAAGCGAGCAACACATTGAATTAACAAGATTTTTACCAACTCGACCATCACCGCAAAGAGTTCTCGACACGAATGTCAATCCAGGTGATTTATATGAGTATTCTGTTAAAT
>Ga0172372_10005921_pt1 | contig 16844 bp, 14 predicted proteins | sample LakKiv5m_2_FD_114544 | JGI IMG/M metagenome (GOLD analysis project Ga0172372, IMG submission 114544) | Freshwater microbial communities from Kabuno Bay, South-Kivu, Congo - kab_092012_9.5m | ecosystem: Environmental > Aquatic > Freshwater > Lake | place: Democratic Republic of the Congo...
GACGAATCCCTCATCCGGCGCTACGCGCCACCTTCTCCCGGAGGGAGAAGGCAAAACGAACTTCCTCAGACGGCGATGGCCCGCGGAGGACCGCGAATGAGGCAGGTGACGCGGCTCGCGACCGAGACGAGTGCGGGCGGCACCGCATCGGGCGCTTCGTGCGAATTCGGTACGAGCGTGACCGCCACGGCCGGCGGAGGCGCCGTGCCGAGCGACTGCACGTGCGAGCACAGATGGCAATCCTGATGATCGGCCGACAGCGCCGGATGCTCGAAGGTATGCGCGGCCAGCAGCCACTGACCCAGTAACAGGGCCAATGCCAGAAACAGCTTGCGGGCGGAGGTCAGGCGCATCGGCGATGGAGCGGTCGCGTCGATGGATTTGTACGAGAGGGCGTGAAGTGTCGCGGCATTCGAACGCATTGCGCAAGTCTTCGTCTCGATGTGAAACCAAATCTGCATGCCGCCTGTCTGAGCGCCCATCGGGCTTTTCATCGCCCGCATCAAGGCGCGCTCAATTCCGACGAGTCGCCGATTTACCACGCGACATTCGTAGCAGACCGCCTCTACACTGAAGCCATGCGTCGCCGTCTTCCCCATTGCCTGCTGCTGTTCGCGCTACTGCTCACGCAGTGGCTGTCGGTGGCGCATGCGCTCGAGCATCCCGCCCTGGAGCCCGAGAAGGCCTGTGCGATCTGCTCGTTCGACGCGGGGCTCGATTCGGCTGCGCCGCTACCGGCCGCGCCGGTCATCGCGCATTCCCTCAGCATCGAAGCACCCGTTGCGATCGCCGCAACGCCCAGTGCCGAACGACAGCGCGCACGTCCACGCGCTCGCGCTCCGCCGTCCATCCTCGTCGTTTGATCTTCCTTCGTTGCCGCCACGAGGCGCGTCAGGCGCCGCGTCGCGGTCGTTGATTTCATTCGGTGCGCCGCAGGCCCATACCCGATCGAGCTTCGATGCTCGCAGTCATCGGTCGCTGCCGCGCGCGCCTTGCGAGGATTGCTCCATGTCGCTGCTCTTTCGCCGCTCCGCATTCATCACGTTTGGACGCTCTGCTGTTTCGGGCGCGCTTTCGCTTGCCTTCGCCGCTCCCGTCCACTCCGCACTCGCGGCCGACACCGACACCCAGGTCGCGTCGGCCGATACGAGCACGGTCCCCGAAATCATCGTCACCGCCGATCCGCTCGCGCGCGCGGCCGACGAGCTCACGCAACCCGTCGAGATCCTCTCGGGCGACGAACTCGATCGCCATCGCGGCGCCTCGATCGGCGAGACGCTCGAGCGCCAGCTCGGCGTGTCGACCACCGATTTCGGCCGCGGCGCCGGACGCCCGCTGATTCGCGGCCAGGGCGGGCCGCGCGTGCTCGTGCTGTCCAACGGCGTGTCGTCGATGGACGCGAGCGATGTCTCGACCGACCACGACGTCACCATCGATCCGGCGCATGCGACGCAGATCGAAGTGCTCAAGGGCCCGGCGACCTTGATCTACGGCAGCGCCGCATCGGCCGGCGTCATCAACGTGGTCGACGATCGCCTGGCCAGTTCGGTAACACCGGGCCTCTCCGGCGAAGCGGGCGCCGGCTACGGCAGCAACGGCGACGAGCGCTTCGGCAGCGCTTCGGTCGGTTACGGCTTCGGCGAGTCCGACAACGGAACGCAGTTGCACGCCGACATCGCCGGCCGCCGCGCGGGCGATTACGACATTCCGGGCTACGCCAACGCCGACGGAACCGGCAGCCACGGCGTGCTCGCCAACAGCGGAACGCGCAAGGATTCCGGCTCGGTATCGGCCGCGCAGTTCTGGGACGGCGGCTCGCTCGCGGCGAACTTCAGCCGCGTGCTTTCGACCTACGATCTGCCGGTCGAGGAAACCGCCTTCATCGACATGAGCCAGAGCCGCTGGGACATCGAAGGCCGCTTGAACCATCCGCTGCCGGGCATCGTCTCGCTGCGCCTGCGCAGCGGCTACAACGATTACGAGCACGTGGAATTCGAAGCGCCCGGCGAGCCCGGCACGCGCTTCGAGAACCAGCAGAGCGATACGCGCCTCGAAGCCGTGCACGAAGCCTTCGCCGGCTGGCGCGGCGTGTTCGGCCTGCAATACGGGCATCGCGATTTTTCCGCGATCGGCGAAGAGGCTTTCGTGCCGCCGACGATCTCGACGGGCCTCGGCGCGTTTGTCGTCGAAGAGCGTCCGGTGGATTGGGGCAAGCTCGAAATCGGCGCGCGCATCGATCGCAACCAGAGCAAGCCGGACGATCTGCCGACACGCAGTTTCACGCCGGTGTCGTTCTCGGCCGGCACCACGGTGAATCTCGGCGGCGACTATCACCTGAAGGCCTACGCAACGCGTTCGCAGCGCTCGCCGGTCACCGAGGAGCTCTACTCGTTCGGCCCGCACGGCGCGACCGAAACCTTCGAGCGCGGCAACGCCGATCTCGACATGGAAACCGCGAACAACTTCGAGATCGGCATCGACAAGCACGCCGGCCGGCTGCAATGGCGCGCGAACGTCTATTACGAGCGCATCAACGATTACATCTTCAGCCAGGAAACCGACCAGGGCCTCAACGCCGACGGCAGCGGCACCGCGAGCTCGGACGGCATCGCCGATCGGGTCGACGACGAAGGCAACTTCGACCCGAACGGTGATCTGCTGCTGGTGCGCTATCGCCATGCGGATGCGAACTTCTACGGCGTCGAAGGCGAGATCGCCTACGCGCTGCTGCAAGGTCCGATCAACGTGCAGAGCCGCTTGTTCGGCGACGCCGCCTACGGCGAACTGTCGGGCGGCGACGATCTGCCGCGCATGACGCCGATGCGCTTCGGGCTCGGATTGACCGCCGATCGCGGCCCGCTGTCGGGCAGCCTCGATCTGATCCGCATCGCCAGGCAGGATCGCGTCGCCGCACTCGAAACCGAAACCGACGGCTACACGCTGCTCAACGCCGACCTCGCGTACACGCTGCCGCTCAGCAACGCGAGCACCTCGATCTACCTGCGCGGCCGCAACCTGCTCAACGAGGAAGCGCGCCGCAGCACGTCGTTCATCAAGGACGAAGCACCGCTGCCGGGCGCGAGCGTGATCGTGGGCTTCGAGGTGAAGCTGATGTGAGATGAAAGCCGCGCGCTTCGGCGCTCACGGCGGATTGTGCTGGCGCACGAAATCGAGCGATGCCTTGAGCGTGCTCATGCGCGTGGCCTCGCGCGACAGCCAGTGATCCTCGCCGTCGAGCGCCAGCAGCGTCACCGGCTTGTCGGCCTTGCGCAGAGCCGCCTCCATGAGGCGGCTCTGCTCGATCGGCACGATGGTGTCGTCACGACCGTGAATCAGCAGCACCGGCGCTTCGACCTTGTCGGCGAACATGGCGGGCGAAATGTCGCGCACCTGCGAGCCACTGCCGCCGATCGCACGCTGCCAGAAGCGAGCCGTTCCACTGCGATAGCCGTGGCCTTCGACCTGCCAGTTGAAGAACGCCGCCAGATCGGACACACCGCCCACCGATACCGCGCATCGATAAATTCCGCGTTGCAGGGCCACACCGGCCAGCGCGGCATAGCCGCCGTAACTCCCGCCCACGATGCAGACGCGCGCCGGGTCGATGCGTCCCGCCTGCGCGAGCGCCTTCACGCCATCGGAAAGATCGGTCTGCATGAGCCGGCCCCACTGGCCATAGCCGGCATCGAGAAACGCGCGGCCGTAACCCGACGAGCCGCGATAGTTCGGTTGCAGCACCGCGTACCCTGCCGAGGCATAGGCCTGGGCCCACCAGTCGAAGCCGAGCCGGTCGCGCACGCCGATCGGCCCGCCGTGCGGCATCACCACCAGTGGCAGCGCTTGGTCGGGCTTGGCCGCGGGCGGCAGCGTCAGCACCGCTTCGATGGCGAGTCCATCGCCGCTCTTGTAGTGCAGCAGCGAGGTCGGGCCTACATCTTCGGCTGCGATCTTGCCGTAGGCGTTGGCGATCGGATCGGCTTTTCGGCTCGCGATATCGACGAGCCAGTAGGTGCCGGAATCGTCACCCCCGTCGGTGAAAACGAGCAGCCTGTCGAAGTTGCGGCTGTACGAAACCAGCTTCAGCTGAAATCCCGAAAACGCTTTGCGCGCCGACAAATACCGCGCCTGCAGGCGCTCGTCGAACAGCAGCGCACCGGGCTCTTCGGCGATGCGAGCACCCAGCAGCAAGCCGGTCTCCGGATCGAAAAAGTAGTCTTCGGTGCTGCGATCGGCGAACAACTCTTCGGCCTTGCCGTCATTGAGCGTCAGTTCGAGCAGTGCATCTCGGTCACCGCTGCCATCGGCCACCAGAAGGCTGCCCGGCGAGCGTCCGAGGCCGAGCAAATCCACCTGGTCGAGCGGCGAATCGCGGCTCAGGAGCTGGCGCTGGGTTCCCTTGCCCTCGAACAGCGTCCAATGCCCCGAGCGCTCCTCGTATTCGGAATGCGCGATCACCTCGCCCTGCGGCGTCACCACCCAGTCGTGTGGATGCCCTTCACCCTTGTCCAGCCTCGAGGCCTTGCCGGTGTCGAGATCGACGCTGTACAGGTCGCGATAACCGTGACGAAAGACGTACTGACCATTACCGGAATCACGGACGTAGGTCAGCCCACCGAAGTAGGCACGGCGCTGGCCGTCGACCACACCGCTGCCGAAGCTGCCCAGCACGATGTCGGCAACGGACGCCGACTGCTTGAAAACCATCGACGAGCTGCGTTTGGGCACATCGATGTTGAGCACGCCGTAGAGCTCGAAAGCCTGGGCGAAGACCAGTCGGTAATCGAAGGTGGTGCTGACGGTGACGAGCAAGTGGTCGTCGCCGGCCCAGCTCAGATCACGCACTTTGGCCGTGCCGACCGGCGTCGAATACAGCAGCTTGCCGGCCTCGTCGACCACCGCCAGACGCCGCTCCTCGCCGACGACCGCGATGAACGCATAGTGCCGGCCGGATGGCGCAAGCCGCATGAGTTCGACTTCCGGCAAGCGGCCATAGACTTCCGGCGCGGGCGCGGCCTGAACAGAAGCCCCCATGGCGGCGGCCGCAATCAAGGCCCCGCGCAACCAGCCGCCGATCGATCCGTTTCCCATCGCTCCCCAACTCGCCCGACCTGAGGCCGGATTGCTCGCCGCCCCCGCGGCGCAAGAAGCCGAGTCTAGACCCAGCCGAAGCTGCGCAGCAGCCCGGCGAACAGCACCAGGAATCCACCGATCTCGGCCACGCACAGTGCGACCATGAACACCAGCAGGCCGTGGCGCGGCAGGGCGATGGCGCCGACGCGGTGCGGGCGGCGGAACTGGTTGTCGGTGTCGCCGAGCAGGCCGTGCAGCACGTAGCCGCCGATCGCGAGCGCGAAGAAGGCCAGCGGAGCGGCCGCCGCCCAGAAGTTCACTGTTTCGCTCCAGGCCGACAGCCCGGCGAACACCGCGATCAGCAGCGCCGCGAAGCTGTAGAACAGCGCGGCGCGGTGCGCGATGTCGACGTAGGCCGGGGCCTGCGCGGCCGGCGTGCGGGCCATATGCGCATATTTCCAGACGCCGGTGAGCAGGCCGCTCAGGAAAAACACGCCGGCCGAAGCCAGGGCAAGCTTCACCGCATTGGAGTCTGGATTGAGCATGAGCAGGTTCCGGTGGAGATCGTTACTTATGATCAGTTTGTGATTCGAATATATATAAATAATCAATAACGGCTGTGATCAACTATCGCTATAGATGCGATGTTAGGCAAAAAATCAAGGACCGAGATTTTCTGTATGTTTTTATAGTTTTGTATTTGTTTTTAAAACTTAAACATAGATCTTTTAAATCGAGCTTTTATCCCGGCCGCAGTTTGATCATCTACGCCTAAAAGAGATTTATTTAAATAAATTATCACGACCAACTTAGCTAGCTGTGGGACAATAGCGCTTCAATATTGAGTATCTAGCGATTTAAATATCTTTTAGTCGATATTTAATCACGAGCATGGTCGCCCTCGTCCTGTCCGCCATTTCGGTCTTCGCTGCCGCGGCGCTGTTCGTCGCCGGGCAGATGCTGCTCGGGACGCAGCTCCCGCTGTCGCTCTCCGCGGCCGGCTTCGGCTCCGCCCATATCAGCCTGGTGCTGCTGTTCTACTCGCTCGGCTTCATGCTCGGCTCGCTGATGGGTCCGCGGCTGATCGGGCGCGTGGGCCATATTCGCGTGTTCGCGGCCTTCGCCGCGCTGATCTGCTGCTGCGCCCTGCTGCACGGGGCCTTCCTCGACGATCTGCTGTGGATGGTGCTGCGCGCGATCTCGGGCTTTTGCGGCGCGCTGCTGCTGATCGTGCTCGAAAGCTGGATCAACGCGCATGCGACGCCGCAGCGACGCGGCCGGCTCATGAGCCTGTACATGGTCAATTACTACCTCGCGGGCGCCGGCGGGCAGCTGTTCATCGGGGTGTTCGATACCGGCGACGCGCGCGTCTTCATGCTCGCGGCCGGCTTGCTGGTGCTGTCGTCGGTGCCGCTGAGCCTCACTTCGCGGCCGGCGCCGCCGATGCCGGCCTCGGGCCGGCTGGCGTTTCGCGAGCTGTTCGAAGCCTCGCGCATCAGCGTGTTCGGGGCGGCGGCGGCGGGCTTCGCGATGGCCTCGTTCTACCAGCTCTCGCCGATCTCGGTGAAGCAGCTCGGCCACGATCTCGACACGGTGGCGCGCTACATGGCGCTCGCGGTGCTGGCCTCGATGGTCTTGCAGTACCCGATCGGCCGGCTGTCGGACCGGCTCGACCGGCGTCGCGTGATCCTGGGCATCTCGATCGCGGTGGGCGCGGCCTCGCTGCTCGCGGCGACGCTCGGGCAGCTGTCGCTGGCCATGCTGTTCGCGGGGAGCATGCTGTTCACGGCCACCGCTTCGAGTCTCTACCCGGCCTGCCTGGCGCGGCTCAACGACCGCACCGGCGGGCGCAATCCGGTGGCCGCCAACGCCAGCCTGTTGCTCTGCTACGGCCTCGGCCAATGCGTCGGCCCGCTGTGCAGCGCCGCGGTCATGGGCTTGATCGGCCCGGCCGGGCTGTACGTGTCGATCTTCCTGGTGCTGTCGGCCTATGCGGCCTACAGCTTGCATCGGCTGCGCTTCGCCGACACCGCGGTCATCGACCAGCAGCCGTACCTGCCGATGTCGGCCGATTCGACGCCCGTGATCGTCGACGTTCCGGAGCCCGTCGCAACGGCCGGGCCGGCCGGAGCCGACGACCGGTCCTGAGCGCCGTTCAGAGGTCGAGCTCGAGCACCTCGGAGCGCGATCTCGAGACGCAGGCGATGATGTCCTTGCCGGCCTGCTTCTCGCCTTCGGTGAGCACTTGGTCGCGATGCTCCGGCGTTCCCGAAACCACGCCGATCCGGCAAGTCGCACACAAGCCCTCTCGACAGGCGGAAGGAATGCCCTCGCCATTGTCTTCGAGGATCTCGAGGATGCTCCGGCCGGGCGGAACTTCGAGGCGCCGGCCCGACCGGGCCAGCACGATCGTGAACGGACGATCCGAGGCGGCAGAGGTATCGGCCGCGGCAGCACCGCTGAACCACTCGAAGTGGACTCTCTCGGCAGGCCGATGCGTGGCGGCTGCCTGCACGGCGCTCATCAGCGGGGCCGGCCCGCAGGTATAGACGTGCGCAGCGTCCGGGACCGAGGACAGCGCCGCAGCGGCGTCGAACAGGCGCCCATCCTGCTCGTCGTCGAAATGAAAATGGCAGCGCGATGCGCCAATGGCCTGCAGTTCTTCGTAGAAGGCGGTGCGCTGCCGGTTGCGGGCGCAGTAGAACAGACGCCAGGGACGGCCGAGCGCTTCGCAGGTCCGGATCATCGCCATGATCGGGGTGATGCCGATGCCGCCGGCGATGAAGGCGTATTCCGGCGCGCAGTCTTCGAGTGGGAAATGGTTGCGCGGCGGACCGACCTTGAGCGTCATGCCGACCCGCAGGCTGCGATGGATGAATCGCGAGCCGCCGCGGCTCTCGCGCGCAAGCCCGACCCCGATGCAGTAGCGCCGGGTTTCGGCAGGATCGTTGCACAGCGAGTAGTGCCGGATCAGGCCATTGCCCAGATGCACCTCCAGATGCGCGCCGGCCGCAAACCGCGGCAGTTCGGCACCGGCACGGTCGCGCAGCTCGATGACGAGCACGTCCTTGGCCTCGCTGCGCAGGTCGGTGACCTCGAGGGTGAGCCATGTTGGCGATGCCATCTGGGGTTTCTCCAGGCTCCGCGATCGCCCGCGGAGCCGTCGATCGGGGGTCAGTGAGCGAGCACGCCCGACGCTTTCGCGACGTGGGTGGCGATGGCGTCCATCAGCGGCGGAGACAGGCAGTCGTAGGGCTCCAGCCCGAGTTGCCGGAGGCGGTCGCGAATCGCCGGCATCTGCGAAGGCGGGGTGCCCGACTCGATGACCGAGGAGACGAAGGCCGCGAACTGGGGTTCGGACCAGCCGGTCTCGGGCGAGAGTTCGGTATGGACGAAATCGAGCCCGTAGAACGGATGCTGGGCGTTCTCGATGCGACCGAACAGGTGAACCCCGCAGTCCCGGCAGGCGTATCGCTGGATCGTGGCCTTCGGATTGACGATGGCCAGCTTGTCCGCGTTATCGACCACGCTGAGCTTGTTGCGGTCGACGACGGCGACGAGCGAAAAGACCGCCCCGTCGGGCTTCCAGCATTGGGTGCAGCCACAGGCGTGGTTGTGCGCAGTCTGCGCATCGACTTTCACTTTTACGCGGCGGTCGCTGCAATGACAGAGCAGGGTACCGCCGGCGTGGTCGGCCGAACCGGCTGCGATGCCCCGATCGAGGGCCGGGTGGAGTGAGGGTGAGGTTCGCATGGGAGCTCTCTGGGCTTGGGGCGCGCGAACCCGCCCGCCGATGGCAGATGGATCGTGCGCTTCGAATCACGGAAAAAAGACGGCGCGACCTTTGCGGTACGCCGTCAACACTGGGAAGCGTCGGTGGCTCAAGCCGCGATGGTCTCTGTTGCAGAGCTCGTGGCTTCCTCACGGATCAGCTTGTCGAGCACCCAGAGCATCTTGCCGGGCCCCGCATCGTGGGCGATGTTGATCATCTTGAAATCCGGCTTTTCCTTGCGCCGGATGTGCTGGGCTTCGAGTTGAGCGCGGTCTTCGGCAAAAGCGATGTCGAGGCCGCGGCCGAGCATGTCGCTGAGGCCCGGGAACTCGGTCTCCCGGCTTGCGCCCCAGGAGTAGTAGTAATCGACGGAATCCTCGTCGCGCGGCGTTACCGTCTGGCAGGTCCAGGTATCGACCAGCAGCTGGCCGTTGGATTCGCCTTCGGTCGCCGTGCCAGCGGAGAACGCGCGGAAACGCATGATCCAGTTGCACGGCACGGTGTGCTGGATGTCGAAGCAGATGTCGAGCAGCATGTCGTCGGGAAAGATGTGGCGCACGAGCGCCGTGGGTTTCACCGACCGCACCCAGAACAGCGTATTGACCCCGCGCGACGTGATCGTATGCGTGGGCTTGATCTCGCCGTAGGCACGGTCGCCGCCGACGGTTTTCTCGTGTACCCAGGTCAGGTGGCTGAGGTCGGCGAGGTTCTCGATCTCCCAGCGATAGTTGGTCTCGACATGCATCTTCGAGGTCTTGATGTGCCAGTTCGGATCAGACGGCCCGACCGAGAAGCAAATCAGGTTCGGATCGGCCTTGGCCGGATCGCCCATCCAGACCCAGACCCAGTCGTTCTTCTCGACCACCGGGAAGCTGCGCACGCAGGCGCGCTCGGGAATCGTGCTCTGGCCTGGAATTTCCTCGCAGACGCCTTCGCTATTGAATTTCATGCCGTGATACATGCAACGCAGCGAGCCGCCTTCCTTGCGACCTTGCGACAGCGCAGCCTGCCGATGCGGGCAACGGTCCTCGAGGGCGACCATCCGGCCGTCGGGCTTGCGGTACAGCACCACGCGTTCGCCGGCGATCTTGCGGGCGATGATCGCGTCGGCGCCTTGATGGAACTCGTTGTTCCAGCCCGCGCAATACCAGGCGTTTCTCAAAAAGACTTCTGCCATTTCTCGCACTCCTGCATCTCGTTATAGGTCGACGTCCGGGTCGTCGCGAACACTCGGCCAGACCGTTCGGCGTCGGTAGGTCCGACGATGGCCAAGGTAGAGGGGCGGGCTCGGCGAATCACCGGCCGAGAAGGTGGGAAGTTCAAGCCGCCTCGCCGATGGGCCGGCGCAGAGAAAGTGGTTTTCCGCAGACCCGAACGGCTCCACCCACCTTTGCGGTGGGTGCGGAAGCGGGAGGGACGGTGTCCTGAGGCTCAGGCGATCCAGTGGTTCTGGCGGGCGCGCTTGACCGCATCCGGCCGTCGGCGCACGTCGAGCTTGTCGAAGATGCGCTGCCAGTACCACTTCACCGTGCTCTCGGCGAGGAACAGTGCTTCGGCGATGTCGTGGTTCTGGTTGCCTTGCGCCGCCAGCGTCAGGATCTGCAACTCGCGCGCGCTGAGGATTTCGCTGCCGCGAACGGCCGCCTCCGCTTGAACGTCACGATCGGGGTTTGCGCTGCTGCCGAGGATGGCCGCCAGATACTCGGGGCCGAATGCCTGTCCCGGGGCGGTCTCGCGCAGCTCGGCGAGCAGGGCCAGCAGTTCAGCGCCTTCATCGATGAACGAGCGGACGAAGCGGCCCGGCTCACCCATTTGCAGGCATTCCATCAGCACGCGCTGGGCGGCTCGCCGGTCGCCGCCGGCGGCCAGTGCGCGAACCAGCAGCAGGCCGGCTCCGATGGCGGCCCGATGGCAGTGGCGGCCGCGCGCATGCGCGTACCAGGGCCGCAGCAGCGTCAGTGCAGCCCGCGCGTCGCCGCCCGCCAGCGCCAGCCTGCCGGCGGCGAGCGCCAGCAGCAGTTCGCAGACGGTAGCGCTTTCGCTGGGATGGGCGGGAGCTTCGAGTGCGCCGCGCAGGGGGCTGGCCTCGACCAGCAGCCGCGCCCGGCGCAGATCGCCGGCCAACAGCAGTTGGCGCAGGCGCTCGCCGAGCACGGCCACGCTCAAGCGCACGAAGCCGCGCTCCACCGCCAGCCACTCCCCTTCTTCCAGCAGCATATCGGCCTCGGCCTTGCGCCCTCCCAGCCCCATCAGGCGGGCCGAGGTCAGGAAGCCGGCGATCAGGTTATCGACGAAGCCGAGCTCGGACGCCACGTTGCGCTGGGCGAGCGTTTCCTCGACGAGTCGCAGTTCGTTACGCTCGTAGTGCAGCTCCGCGAGCATCAGCGCCGGCATGTTGTAGAGCGCCGAGCGCTCGCCGTGCAGTTCCACCGCCGTCTGCAAGGCGATCTCATACGCCTCCTGCGCACGGCCGAGGTCGCCGCGCGCCGAGAAAGTGGTGCCCGCGATGGTCTGGTGGAACACGATGCCGTAGCGCGCGCCGCCCTCGAGGAAGCGGTCCTGGAGCATGCGCGCGGAGGTGGCCACGCCTTCGCAGCGGAACATCTCGCGATTGGCGGCCATTACCGCCGAGCCGGCCGATGCGCACATGAAATGATCGCCGGTGCGCGCCGACTGCAACCAGCGCCGCGCCAGCGCGGCGGTCGTCGGCATGTCGTCCGACAGCAGGGCCAGCATGAGCTCGCGGTGCGCGAGCTTGGCCTCGAGAAAGACTCGATCCGCCTCTTCGTCGGCGCTGGCCAGCGGCCGCGGCTCGCCGAGCACCGCCCGCACCCGTTCGAGCTCGGCCTTGGCATCGTCGAAGCGCCACGACAGCTCGTTGTACCAGGCGCGCTCGAGTTGCAGGCGCGGCAGGCGTTCGAGCAACTCGCGCGGCAGGCGGGCCGACATCGACATCAGCGTCACCGTCTGGCCTGCGGCGAACAGTTCGCCGCAGGCCATGTCGAGCAGGCCCCCGGTGCGCTCGAGGTCGCCGGCGCTGAACGCATGCTCGATCGCATCGGTCATGAAATGGTTCTCGGCCAGCCAGTCCGACGCCCGCCGGTGATAGACCGGGATGCGCTCGGGAGCCTGGTCCTGCAGGCGCCGCCGCAGGAAATCCGAGAACAGATGGTGATAGCGATACCAGCGGCGTTCCTGGTCGAGCGAGAACGCGAGCAAATTGCGCCCCTCGATTTCGTCCAGCATCGCGCGGCCATCGCTGCGCAGCAGCACAGAGTTGGCGAGCGTGCTGCTGAAGCGCCGCAACAGCGAGGTCGCCATGAGGAACTCCTGCAGCTCCGGCGGCTGGCGACGGAACACCTCCTCGCTGAGGAAATCGCCGATGCTCCGGTGCTCACCCGAAAACTGGTCGAGAAAGCGATCGACGTTGTGATCGCCATGCAGCGCGATGCCGGCCATCTGCAGCGAAACCGCCCAGCCTTCGGTGCCGTTTCGCAGGCGTGCCGCTTGGTGCTGGCTCAGCTGGACCCCGCTGACGCGGGCCACGAATTCGCCGACCTCCTGTTCGGAAAACGCCAGATCAGCGGTGTCGAACTCGTGGATCAGACCGAGCGCGCGCAACCGGCTCACCGGCAACTCGTTGTGGGTCCGCGTCGCGATGAGCAGGTGCATGCGGTTCAGCGGCGACAGCAGGATGCTGTTGACGAGATCGCGAATCTCGGGCGCGCCGACCAAGTGGTAGTCGTCGAGGAAGACGAACAGGTCGCGGTCGAGATTCGAGAGCTCGTTGAGCACCAGCGCCTTGAGCGCATCGGGCGGCAGCGTCGCCCCGGTGGCGAGCACCGCCGACAAGGTCTGCCCGAAACGCAAACCGGCCTGGCGTCCGGCATCCACCAGATAGGCGACGAAGGAACTCAGGTCCTTGTCGCTCTCGTCGAGGCTGATCCAGCCCACGGGGCGGCCCGCCCCGCGAAATTGCAGGTAGGCCTGCGCGAGCACGCTGGTCTTGCCATAGCCCGCTGGCGCACAAGCCAGAACCAGCCGTTGCTCCACCAGTCCCTCGATCCGGGACGAGAGCTGCGGGCGCTCGATCAACGCGCTGCGCTTGGTTGGTGGAATCAGCTTCGTGGCCAGCGTCGTACCGGGTGACGCCATCTATCGAATCTCCTACCTGCCGCGTAATCGGGATGTTTCCCCCGTTCCGACGGCGCGTCTCGCGAGGCGCGCCTGGCTCGATTCTGCCGCATCCGACATTCGGGCGAGCAGACAGAGCGTTTCGCGGCCTTCTCGGTGACAATAGCCGGATGAACGCCAGCGCCCACTCCCGAACCCTCGCCAACGACCGCTTCCTGCGTGCCCTGCGCCGCGAACCCGTGGACCGCACGCCGGTCTGGATGATGCGCCAGGCCGGTCGCTACCTGCCCGAATACCGCGCCAGCCGCGCCAAAGCCGGCGGCTTCATGGACCTGTGCCGCAACCCCGAGCTCTGCTGCGAAGTGACGATGCAGCCGATCACGCGCTACGGCCTCGATGCCGCGATCCTGTTCTCGGACATCCTCACCATTCCGGACGCGATGGGCCTGGGGCTGTCGTTCACCGAAGGCGAAGGCCCGCGCTTCGAGCGCCCGCTGCGCACGGCGGCCGACGTCGACAAGCTCGGCGTGCCGGACCCGGAGGGCGAGCTGCGCTACGTGATGGACGCGGTGCGCACCATTCGCGGCGCGCTCGGCGACTCGCTTCCGCTGATCGGCTTTTCGGGCAGCCCATGGACGCTGGCGACCTACATGGTCGAAGGCAGCGGCAGCAAGGAATTCGCCAAGGTCAAGGCGATGGCCTATGGCGACCCAGAGCTGCTCGACCGCCTGCTCGCCACCCTCGTGCAGTCCGTGACCCAGTATCTGCTGGCCCAGATCGCGGCCGGCGCCGATGCGGTGATGGTGTTCGACACCTGGGGCGGCGTGCTGCCGCCGGCCGCGTATCGCCGTCATTCGCTCGAGCCGATGGCGCGCATCGTCGCCGCGCTGAAGGTCAAGGCGCCCGGCATTCCGGTGATCCTGTTCACCAAGAACGGTGGCCAGCATCTGTCGCAGATGGCCGACACCGGCTGCGATGCGCTCGGCGTGGACTGGACCACCGATCTGGCCGATGCCCGCGCGCGCGTCGGCGGCCGCGTTGCCCTGCAGGGCAACCTCGACCCGACCGTGCTGTTCGCCAAGCCCGAGCGCATCCGTTCGGCGGTCGCCGCGGTATTGGAGAGCTACGGCTCGGGCAACGGCCACATCTTCAACCTCGGCCACGGCATCCATCAGCACACGCCGCCCGAGCATGCCGGCGCGATGATCGAGGCGGTGCGCGAACTGAGCCCGGCTTATCACCGTTAAGGACGGCCGTTGAAGCAAACGGGCTGACGGCCGCCGGAGTCTTCGAGCAGGAGGTCGCATGCTGTCGATGCTGTTGCCGGCGCCGTTGATCGGCGTGCTGACGGTTGGCCTGATGCTCGTCAATTTGATGGGCATCGGGCTCATGCTGGCGCCCGGAATCCTGATCAAGGCGCTGGTTCCGATTGCGCCGGTGCGGCGCCAGGCGACGCGCTACCTGCTCGCCGTCGCCGATCTCTGGGTGCTGTTCAACGGGCTCATTTACCGGCTGTTGCAGGACGTTCGCTGGCAGATCGAGATCGACGGCCGGATCGAGCCGGGTCGAAGCTACCTGATCGTCTGCAATCACCAATCCTGGGCCGACATCCTGGTACTGGCCGACGCGCTGCACGGCCGTACCTGGTTTCCGCGCTTCTTCCTCAAGCGCGAGCTGATCTGGGTACCGATCGTCGGTGTCGCCTGCTGGGCCTTGGACATGCCGTTCATGCGCCGGCATTCGCGCGAAGCGGTCGCCAAGAATCCCAAGCTGCGCGAGGACGATCTGCGCGCGACCCGCGAGTTCTGCGAGAAGTACCGCAGCGAGCCGATCGCGGCGGTCAATTTCGTCGAGGGCACGCGCTTCACCGAAGGCAAGCGCGCCCGCAGCGGTTCGCCGTATCGTCATCTGCTCAAACCCAAATCGGCGGGCTTGTCGTTCACGCTCAACGCGATGGGCGAGCAATTCGCCGGGCTGGTCGATGTCAGCATCGCCTACAAGCCGCCGGCCAAGGCGGGCGGCAGCGTGGTCTGGAGCTGGCTCTGCGGACAGCAGCAGACACTCGTATTGCAGGCCGAAGTGCGGCCGATTCCGCAGGCCATGCTCCGCGGCGACTACGAGAACGACGCCCGCTTCCGCGCCGATTTCCAGAATTGGGTCAGCGAGTTGTGGGCGCACAAGGATGCGCGGCTCGACGAGCTCAAGATTCGGGCGAAAGACGGCCTGGCACGCCCGGTGGCTCCGTCCGCGAGCCACTGATCGGAGCCAGCGTCGCGCTCGCAGTAATGCGGACTTCTACTTAAACCGGGGCATGGCCTAGACTGATGTCACATTTCCCAATGCCTGTCGCAGAGCCCGCCATGAAAATGCTCATCGCCATCATCAAGCCGTTCAAGCTCGACGCGGTCCGCGAGGCGCTCTCCGATATCGGCGTCCAGGGCATGACGGTCACCGAAGTGCGCGGTTTCGGCCGCCAGAAGGGCCACACCGAGCTCTATCGCGGCGCCGAATACACGGTCGACCTGCTGCCCAAGATCAAGCTCGAAGTCGCCCTGGCGCCGGAAACCGTCGACGCCGCCATCGACGCGATCGCCAAGGCCGCGCGCACCGGCCAGATCGGCGACGGCAAGATCTTCGTCTACGACCTCGGCCAGACCGTGCGCATCCGCACCGGCGAAGCGGGCGTCGACGCGGTCTGACCGCAGGGTTTCAGCCGGAGCCCGGTGCGGGCTCCGGTGCCTGCTCCAGCAGGCGGAAGCGAAGGCCCAGCAACTGCGGCCAGTCGCCGACCCGGTAGAGCGGGAGGTTCTTCAGAATCACGTCGTCGCCGGGCGGATCGAGATCGATCGCCGCGCGCCGCGGATCGCGGATGAAAGCGCGCAGCGCCGCACTGGACGCCTCATCCCATTTCCATCGTTCGCGCGCCGCCCGGCGGTCGAGCTCGGCGATCAGCGCCTGCGCGGCCATTTCGGGCGACAGCTGCAAGCGCGTCGCCCAATACTGCCGGTAGCGCGGCATCAGGCCGCGATCCTCGATCTCCAGATTCAGCTTGCGCAGGCCGATCCGGTCCGGAGCCCGCTGTAGCTGGCTCACGGTCGCGTCGAGCTGCAGGCCGAAACGCAGATCGGCGAAATCGGCGCCCTGCGCGTCGCCATCGAGCAGCAGCAGACTGGAAGCAGCGACCTGCTGCCAATGCAGCCGGCCGTGCAGATGCAGCGCGTCGTAGCCGAGCGCGGCGAGCGCCGGCGGCGCCTGGCGACCGCGCAGGCGATAGGCGTCCTGCATCGGCAACACGAGATCGGTATAGCGCAGGCGTAGCTCGGCCAGGCTGCCGTCCTCGCCGAAGCTCGGGCGATCGAAGTCGACGCGTCCGATGCTGAGCCGGTAGCCGAGCGGCGTTCCGAGCGCGGCTTGCGTGAGGCCGGTCGGTTCGAAGCTGAGGTTTCGTACCGAGCCGCTGCCCCAGAGCCAGACCCAGATGCGCTCGTAATGCAGCCGGCCGTAACCCTGCCATTGGGCGGCGATCTGCTGGGCGACGAATTCGGCGCGCTGCAGCAGCCACCATTGGGCCGCACCGGCGGCGATGCCCGCGAGCAACAGCAGTCGCATCAGCAAGGCACCCAGGCTCACGGACCGCTCCGGCGGAGAACTGCGGACGATTGTAGGATCGGGCGCTGCGTTCCGGTCATCGTCGCGGATCGTCCGCTCGTCCAGGCCCGACCGGCGGCCAACAGGCCTGCCGCCACACTCGGAGCATCATGCGTCCAAGTCCCCGCCACCGGCTGTTCGTCGCGCTGCTCGCGCTGGCCGTTCCGGCCGCCAACGCGGGCGTCTACAAATGGGTCGATGCGAAGGGGCAGACGCATTA
>Ga0172372_10005922_pt1 | contig 16844 bp, 19 predicted proteins | sample LakKiv5m_2_FD_114544 | JGI IMG/M metagenome (GOLD analysis project Ga0172372, IMG submission 114544) | Freshwater microbial communities from Kabuno Bay, South-Kivu, Congo - kab_092012_9.5m | ecosystem: Environmental > Aquatic > Freshwater > Lake | place: Democratic Republic of the Congo...
CTCGGGCGGTCCTGTTGTCGGCTGGGGGTTGACGTCGGCTTTCGATGCTTACGGCAGGATTGACGTGTCGGGCGGCGTGCTGCGGATTCTTGGCGCCAACGACGGGTTGTTGGTGACTCGTTCTACGGACGGTGTTGTGCAGCGTGTTCGCGGGGTGGCGTCACAGACCGCTGACTTGCAGCAGTGGCAGAACTCGTCAGGCACGGTGCTGGCACGGGTCACCAGTGCAGGCGGGGCACGCTTTGTGCCTCGCGTCACGACGATCACATCGTCGGGGACACCGACAATCAACACAGACACTTGTGATGCGGTGACGATCACGGCGCAGGCGGCAGCGATCACGTCAATGACGACAAACCTGAGCGGCACGCCAAACAACTTTGATCGGTTGACTATTCGCATCAAGGACAACGGCACCGCTAGGGCTATTACTTGGGGTGCGTCGTTTGTTGCGTCAGGTGTCGCGTTGCCGACGACGACCGTAGCGTCGAAGGTGACGACGGTCGGGTTCATCTACGACTCGGTGAGAGCGGCGTGGGGTTGTGTTGCGTCTGTGGTGGAACTCTGATGTCGGTTAGGTTTGTCCAGCAAATAGGCGCTCAGTTTATTAACACTGCAGGAAATACGACTGTAATCACGACTACCAACGCAGCACAGGTTGGACAGTTTCTTGTGCTCGCAGCCCGAATAGGAGTCAGCCTTGATGTTTCATCTATTAGCGATTCTGCTGGGAACACTTGGAGCAAGTTGAATAGCAGCGCGTTGACCAATACGGTCGCGTCAGTTTGGTACTGCACAGTTACAAGTGTGCTTGCTGCGTCCTCAACAATCACTGTCACTTACAGCAACACAACGTCAGGCAATCGTAACGTGTCCGTGTGGGCCTTTGAAGGAGTTACAAGACCGACCACCACAAACGCAACTAACCGAACAGGAGGCACTACGACACTAACAGTGGGCAACGTCACCCCTGAGCGATACGGATCACTTCTGTTCACTGCAGGAGCCAGTAATCAGAACACCACGCACTCCGTATCGGCTGGATGGACAGCATTGACCGTTGGAACGTCATCGGTCTTTCTTGGTGCCGCTTATGCAATTAGCAGCATGGCGTCACTCAACGCTACATGGACTATTGGCACTACGGGGGCCATTGGAGCCGTGTCAGGAACATTCACTCCCGATGGCGGCGACGCCTTCCTCAACTTCTAGGAGCAGATCATGAACGACGACCAGAAACGACAACTGATAGAAGCCCGCCTACAGCAGTTCGCTGTAGAGAAGTTCGGGCATGAAATAAACCGTCAGGTTGCTGTTACGACAGACGACACGGACGCTGTGGCTGCTGCGGATGCGTCGATTACCACGCTGGACGCGGTTATTGCCGTGTATCAGACCGAACTGGAAGCGTTACCGGCGGTCGAGCCTAATCCCGACATTGTAGGTAATCAGGGTTCCACGGGTTCAGCTGGCTCAACCGGTGCTCAGGGCGCCGCTTAAATTAGGTAGAAGTTGATATTATTTTTATCTTGGTGTAATATTTTACTATGAAAATTTGTGTTTATACTATCGCAAAAAACGAAGAACATTTTATAGAAAGGTGGTACGAATCGGCAAAAGAAGCTGATGAAGTAGTCCTTTTAGATACTGGTTCTTCTGACGAAACAGTTAACACCGCAAGAAAAATGGGCATTAAAACTTTTGAGGCAACAGTCTCACCATGGAGATTCGATGTAGCAAGAAACACTGCCCTCTCGCTAGTGTCTGCAGATATAGACTACTGCATATCACTCGATGCTGACGAGGTTCTTGTTGATGGTTGGAGAGACCATATGATGGATATATATCCGGGCGTAACTAGACCTAGGTATAAATACGTGTGGTCATGGAACCCCGATGGATCAGAAGGTCTTGTCTATGGTGGTGATAAAATCCATTCTCGCAATGGTTATATATGGAAGCACCCTGTACATGAAGTTTTAACTAAGACCCATGAATCAGAAGAGGTTCAATATTGGGTTGATTTACAAATTCATCATTTTCCTGATGACACAAAAAGCCGAGCACAGTATGGCCCAATGCTAGAACTGGCCTCTATTGAGGCCCCCAACGATGATAGAATTGCTTTTTATTATGGTCGCGAGTTATTTTTTCAGGGAAACCACGAAAAAGCATACGAGCAGCTTAAATATCATTTAAATTTACCAACAGCAACTTGGGCACCAGAAAGGTCTGCTTCAAAAAGGTTCATAGCAAGATGTAGGCCAGAAGAAGCTGAACACTGGTTGCTTAGTGCCGCATCTGAGTCTCCCGATAGAAGAGAGCCATGGGTGGATCTTGCGCAGCATTACTACGAAAACGAGAAATGGATCGAATGTTATTCTTCGGCAATGCGCGCATTAAGTATAACCGAAAAACCACTAGAATATATCTGCGATGCAGAAGCGTGGGGCGCTAAACCCCACGATTTAGCCGCGATCTCTGCCTATAATCTGGGCTTACGGGATTGCATGGTGCATGGTTACAATGCACTTTCAATTAACCCTGACGACGAAAGGCTCCAGCGTAATATGGGCTTCTATAAAGTTTATTTACATAAAGAGGCAAACTAATGGCAGTCGGCGATAGAAATGAAAAACGTTTAGCAGGGATTTATACAATTGGTACAGCAAATACAGTCATAGCAACTGTCCCATCGTCACGCCTATGGGTAACAAAGCAGATAACTATAACTAATACTAATTCTATCGATTCTACTTTCAGGCTTGCCATAGGTTCGGCGAACGTTCAGGGAAACTGTTTTTTCTACAATATGCCGATAGCCGCAAATGATACGATAGTTTTTGATACATCTTTAGTGTTAGTAGCGGGAGAAACTTTACAAGGTTATTCTCAGTATGGAAATATAAATGTTATAGTGACTGGTTGGGAGAAGGAAGTCTAATGCCTATAGATAGCGCATTAACCCGTTATAACTATATGCGTCCAAATTCTCAAACTATGTTTTTTGTCGCCAATGAAAGTGGACTAACAACGGCAGCAACAAATAAAGCAACTTTTAATGTTGTCTCTATTAACACTCAAAACGTATGGAATGTTGTTGACAATAGGTTTACTGCGCCACTTGATGGTTATTATGAGTTTAATGTTAGCTTATTGAGTGCGTCGGCAGATGGGACGCCGTTTACTTATCAGTTTAGGAAAAGTAACGTAATTATGTCTTTGGGGACATACCCAAGGGGGTATACCGCGCGCCAGTTTACTGCCAATACTGCTAGTGGTATAGTGGATTTGTCAAAAAATGATTATATTGAAATTTGGATCACCTCTGGAACTATGCATAGCACAAACTGTTTTTTAAGTTGTAAGTTAGTGGGTTGATATGGCACTTTCTAACGCACTGCCTAATTCCATCTTGAAACCTGGGGTTTGCACGTCGACCACAAGACCTTCGAATCCTTATGAGGGCCAATTTATTTACGAAACTGATACTAATGCTCTTTTAGTTTATGATGGTTCATCATGGGTTATTCCTTCTGGACCGGTTGCAAACCCTACATTACCGTACCAGTTTGCCAATAAAAACTATGTTGATAATGCGGTTGCTACAAAACCAACGGTAAATACAGGGAGCAATTGGATTGTAAAGGCTACAGATCAGGTAGTGTTAACAGACTTTATTGGCCAAGCTGATGTTTATTTTGCTACCCCTTTCCCTAATTTTTGTGAAACTGTAGTCGCAACAAATGGTGACGCTAATGTGCCAACTCAGTTTATAACTATAGTCGAAAAAACTACCGCGAAATTTACTATTCGTGCTTTTACGCAAGAAGTCGTAAATTCAGCATTCGCGCCGTTTGAACCTGTGATAGCAAGAACCCCAGTTGACCAAAATGTTAGGGTTAGTTATATAGCGGTTGGATACTGACATATTATAGGAGGTGAATATGGCAAATGAAATTGGAAAAATAGTAATAAATATTAATCAGGATTCCGTAACTTGGGAAACTGAGATGGATATACCAGAAGTTATTTTTTGGCTTGAAGTTACAAAGTCTATGGTTATTACCAGAAGTGTTTTAAATGATTCTCAAGATTCTTGATTATATAGGTTTATGCGTTTTTTATTGAAGGCCTACTTGTGTAGGCCTATTTACTTCATGTTACTAACATCACTATAGTCATTTTTTATAGGTTGGAGTTTGAATGCGCCTAAATAATTTTTTACCTTTTCAAAACGCACCTAGTAAAACCCCTAAAAAACAAGCGGTCATTTTACCTGTTGACGATCAAAAAGGTTTAGCTAAGGCCTTTAGGGTTGCTGCCCTTGCTTTAGGTTTTCAAAATTTTTCTACGAGATCATATACTGGTGATACTTTTGAGCTTCCGCCTTTTGATTTTGATAGGATTATACAGGCGATTGATACGGATTCATATGCGCGTCAAGCTATGGCTAAGTATAGGGAGCTTTTTTGGAAAGAAGGTTGGAATATAGTGTCCGAAAACTCGAATGCTCGTGGATACCTTCTGCAGCGAATTGACTTTATGGAAGCAGCAATGAAAAAATCTTTTCAAGATTTTCTTGTAGATGTTGGTGACCAGCTGGTAAAGTTCGCTAATGTTTTTATCGTTAAGTCTAGGGGACCACTTCAAGACTATTTCCCTGCACAACTTTATCCACCGCAAGGGAAGGATCCAATAATAGGGTATTATCTTATTCCAACTGAACGTGTTGAGATAATGCGCAATAAAAATAATAAAGTTCTTTATTACAGACAAAGAACTGATATGACAGGATTAGGCTCAACCGATATGTCGCCACGTTGGGCGGCTGATGACGTAATTCATATTTCTATCGATAAAAAACCCGGTAGAGTTTTTGGTACTCCTTTTGTTGTTTCTGCGATGGACGATATAGTTGCTCTTCGTCAGATAGAAGAAGATATTCAGAATCTTGTTCATAGGGAATTATTTCCACTTTACAAATTTAAGGTTGGTACAGATGATCAACCCGCAACTGATGAGGAATTAGATAAAGCAGCCAACGAGATCGAAGGCCTTAGGTCAGAGGGCGCTTTAATAATGTCTAATAGGCACGATGTTGAAGTTTTAGGCGCAGATGGTAAAGCATTAGATGTGTCTAAATATTTGGAGCACTTTAAAGAGAGGGTTGCTATTGGCCTTGGGGTTTACCCCCATCACCTTGGTATGACCTCAAATGCTTCTCAGGCTATGACGGATAGGTTGGATATCGCTCTTTACGACAAGGTTAAAGAATATCAAAGAAAATTTGAAGATGCTGTTCGGTTATTTATATTTAACGAATTATTATTAGAGGGTGGATTTGACCCTTACTTAAATCCCGAAACGGTTAATTCTTCTGATAGGTGTTTTTTTAGATTTAATGAAATAGATTCTGATACGGAAGTTAAAAAGGGAGCCTATATTATTCAAAAAGTCCTTGCTGGTTTAGAAACGGTTCCGGAAGGTAGGTTAGAACTTGGCATGAAACCAGAGATGGACAGCTCAGAACTTTCCCCTCAGGCAAACCCTGGTTTATCTACCGGTAGGCAGATATCAACCGAACCGAAAAACGGTAGAAAAGGTTCAGATAATGTTATTAGGCCATCAAATCAGTACGGAACTCGTACTTCGCCTAATATTAGAAGATCAGAAAATTTTGATTTAATCAATGAAATTGTACAACTAATAGATGATATGATAGAGGAATAATGTTATGAGTGTTGAGTTTATAGATAGAGGTCTCATGGACACTAGAAGGCAGGCTTATACTTTGAATGAAGATTCTTTAGCTGGTTTTAAAGCTGCAGTTAATAATGGTCAAACTAGACTTGCGTTAGAATACGCGGAGCGTTTAATTGACTCTTTGCTTTCACGCGTTTCTGCTTTAGAAGTGTCTTCGCAAAATATTAGCAATAAAGAAGATGAGACAGTAGAAGCTAAAGAAAAAGTGCAAAGACCAAGAAAACAAAATCAGGATAAAGAAAATATCCAAGAAGCATAATACATAATAAAGTTTTATGAAGATATTAATAGGCAGTCCTGTCTACCAAAGGGCGTGGATTTTACGCGATTGGTTTGAGTGCATAGAAAAGCAAACTATCCCGCTTGCCGACATTGGGTTTATTTTTGAACTAGGGCCTAATGACGATGAAACCCATCATGTTATTTGGGATTGGCATCTGAACCATCCCCAAGTAGGGTTTTTTGATGTTGTTGTAAGGGACGACTTAGAGCATTATACACACCCAGACGGCTTGCGCACCTGGACAAAAACCGCCTACCATAAAATGGTTAATCTTCGTAATTCCCTTTTAGACAGGGCGGCATGCATTATGCCTGATAAATATTTTTCTCTTGATTCAGATTTACTTTTAGAAAATCCGCAAACTTTAGAGAAACTTTATCATACACTAAACAGGTCAGGAGTAGACGCCGTCTCCCCTCTTTCATATATGTACCCAAAGGGCGTTAGTTTTCCAAGTGTCATGACATGGACCGAGGGAGTTGGCAGGAGGGCTTCCCGTTTACTGGACGAGTATAAAATCGGCGAAACATTTAAATCTGACATAATAATGGCAGCCGTAATGATGAATCCAAATGTCTACCAAAATGTAAGATACACCTGGCATCCGCAGGGGGAAGATTTGGGGTGGTCGTGCGAATGCACGATTCATGGATATAATCTATATTGCGTTTCCGACGTATACGTTCCGCACATCATGCATAAGTGGATGCTAGATGATTATCACACCATTGGTGATCCAAGAAAAGATGAAGCTTACAATAACGTTAATATAAGTTTATAGCTTTTACTATATAAGAGACGATATCTCTTACAAGCGGAGTAAAATAGTGGCTATAGATTTTGTGGAAAACGTTACTTTATTTCTTCCAGAAGCACCAACATTTGAAATGTTTCAGGAAAGCAATTTTAGCGAAAGTCATGGACTAATAGTCGAAGTTGCGGCAATACATTCTGGTGTAACCGCTAATTACAATTTTTATGGCGAAAATGAATTAGAAAAATCTTTAAATTCTTGGCTTGAGCCATATCCAAAACCCATTATTATTAACCACGACCTTAATAGTGATCCTATCGGTAGGGTCATTGGGGCAAGAATGGATAGAGAGCCTAATGGGGTAGCATTTGTGAGGCTCCAGGCAGCAATTACCGACCCAGTTGCAGTACAGAGAGTTATGGACAAGCGCTATTTAACCGGGTCTGTTGGCGGCAAAGCTGAAGAGGCTGTTTGTTCCGTATGTGGAATTGATTGGGCCTTACCTCGCAGGGCGTCTGGCGCACCTTGTGCTCATATGCGTGGAGAAAGCTATAAGGGCAAAGTAGCGCTGCTCGAAATGAGGAATATAGGTTTTAAAGAGTATTCTTTTGTCAACATGCCTGCGGATTCCAACTCTACAGTTAGGGTTGTGAGTGGAAACATCAGCGAAGCAGAAGAAGCGGAAAGCTATAAGCCAAGTTCTGGTATGGTTTCCGAGGCCCGTCGTGGACTTGAGTGGCGGGATGAGTTCAACAGGGGGGGCACTGGTGTTGGTATAGCCCGCGCTAGGGACATAGTAAATGGAAAAAGCCTGCCGATAGAAACAGTTAAAAGAATGTACTCTTTCTTTTCTAGACACGAAGTAGATAAAAAAGCTGAAGGTTTTAGTCCGGGAGAAAAAGGTTTTCCCAGTAACGGAAGAATAGCTTGGGCTTTGTGGGGCGGGGACGCCGGATATTCCTGGTCAAGGCGTATAGCTACATCAGCTATGAATGAATTTGAAACTGATGAAGCTGAAGGATTACGAGTTGGGGACTTTGTTAGCTGGGGCTCTTCTGGCGGAACTGCGAGAGGAAAAATTTCCCGGATAATAAGAAATGGTGTTATTAGGGTTCCGGATTCTAGTTTCAAAATTACAGGAACCCCAGAAGATCCAGCACTTTTGATCACTATTTACCGTAAGTCTGGCGATTCGTGGCAAAAAACCGATACTAAGGTTGGTCATAAGTCCTCTACCGTACGTAAGATAGGTCCACTTAAAGAAAGCCATGGTATGCCTGACCCATTTGAGTCAACTGTTGGCCTTTTTATCCTTGACTTAAATCAGGAAAGTATCTTTCAATGCACGGAATCCGAGACTGTAGATATATTGTCCGATATGAAAAAGAAAGAGGCTTCTTCCCTGCACATGAAAATGAAGGGCGCATTTATTGAGGCTAAGATTATAAATAAAATTTCCGAAGAAGTTGTAAAACGTAATATAAACGATACTAATTTACCAGATGGTGTTGAAAACAACTCCGAGGAGAATTTTATGGCGCTAAAAACCGCCGAAGCAACCGACGTTGCAGAGGCTGTTACTAAAAGAGAAGATGGGGAAGATTTCCCGGCAGAAGCTTTTGCTTATGTCCCAGATCGTCAAACGCCTTCTACTTGGAAGCTGCGTTTGTGGGATAGCTTGGCCGAAAAGGAAACAGTCGCCCAAGTTTCTCGTGCCGTCTCTGCACTAAGGCCTTCCGGTTTTAGGGGCAACAAGGTTCAAATACCTAGAGAAGATTTGCCAGCTGTAAAGCGGAAAATAGCTGCAGCTTGGAGAAAAGTCAATGGATCTGATAGACCAGTCCCAGATATTTTGAAAGAAAGCGCAGAATTCCAAATGGAAGATTTTGAAGATGACATTCTTGAAGTAATCGAGAATTTAAATATAGATCTTTCAGCTGAATCTGAAACAGATGAAGAAGAAGCAGCTGAGGAAGTTGGTGACGAAATCGTCGATGAAATTCCCGAAGATGAGACTGATGCCGATGTAGTGGCGGATGAAGATCCTGTTGGGGAGTCAGAAGACGATGACGAAGCCGACGAAGAGCAGCCAGAAGATGTAGAAGAGGGAGAACGTCCCGAAGGTCAGGAAAAGTCGGGTAATAAAGACGTTGATCCCAAGACATCAAAGGGTGCTCCAATTAGTCGTGAATCAGATGAGGATGAGGAAGCTGATGAAGCTGATGCAACCGACGATGAGGAAACGGCTGACCAAGAAGAAGAAGTAGTCGAAGAAAGTGAACTCACTAGCAATGAAGAGCTAGATGAGCCACACGTAAAAGATCTTCAGGCTAAGATTCTTGAACTTGAAACAGCAAATGCCAAGCTTAAGAAAGCGCTTCATCGTACGCTAGTTGAGCGTGTAGTTGATGCGAAGATTTCGCTTGGTATAGTAGAGTACGAAGATCGCGATCTGTCGATAGAAGAGCATGTCGTAAGGACTGCTACTTCTCTCGCCGATTCACTTCGTGATCTAGCGCAGATGCCTCGTCCAGAAATCAAGAAAACCCCTGCGGATCTTGATGTCGAGGAGTCTTCGCAAGCTGTTGGTGAAGAGCCCAATGTGGTAACAGCTGAAGTTGAAGAGTCGGTTTCTCAGGCTACTGCCGAGGAAAGGGCTGAACAACTTTTTGTTGATATCCTTTTGGGCAAAAAGCAAGCCTAATAACCTTAAATACGAAAGGGAACTTTAATGAGTTTAGCAAAGTTTCGCAAGGTTGGCAATAAAACTGGTTCTGGTCGCTTCGTAGTTTCTGAGGGCATCGCCCCAGCAACCTACCTGCTTCCTCATCCAGCTCTGCCAACTTGGTATCTTGATGACGAAGATGATCGTTTCGAGATTGTAATTCCAAAGGGTACAATCCTTTCTGTTGTAAAAGACAGCAATGATGATTCCCGAATTGTTCCAGCTAATGGTTCCGGTTCTACCCAGGCTTGGGGCGATGCCGATACTATTGACCTTGAGACGGGCGCTACGCCCACTAATGTCGCCGGCGATACAGATACAGTGACAGTAGCTGCGGGCACAGTGCCCATTGGCTGCGCACAGTATGACCTTTATCGTCCATTTGACAAGGGTACTTCACAGGGTGCCGGCTGGATTACCCGTGGCTACGTTGAGTGGCCACTGGTTAGTGGTGTTAATGCGGATCTCCTTCCTGGTGATATTGTTCGCGCCGACAAGCTTGGTCGTCCAGTTAAGTTCACTAAGGGCACTGATGCGCATTACCTAGCTGTAGGTACTGTAATCGAGGTTGAGTATTTCGCTACCAACTTTGATGACGGTCTTCTGTCCTACATGCAGCTTCCTTCGGATCCCGGTGCTCTAAAGGAAGTTTACGAACTGACCAAGACTGGTCCTTTCCAGGGCAAGCTCGGTATCCGTTCGAACCTTGACACCGCCAATGTTGTCGGTGCAGTTCGCGTAAGCCTAACTCTATAATAAGAAAGCACAGGAGGAAAGTCCTAAGATGGCAAAACCAATTGAAGAACTCCTCGCGAATTATGACGCCTGGGAATCTGTATTAACTGAGGATGGGTTCATCGATGATGACCGTAGAGTAACAGTAAAGGAAGCTTTTGCCTCCCCTGACGCTCCTATCCTTTTCCCCAAGGTTATTTCTCGCACTCTAAAGGAAGCGGCAGAACCACAGTTACTGGTTACCCCTCTTCTTTCGGTTGTGCGTCTTGGGAAGGGTCGCTCACTAGAGTTCCCTGCAGTTAACGCGATTCAGGCCGATGAAATTCCCGAAGGACAAGAATACCCAGAGCAAGCTCTTGCGTTTGCAAAGCAAATCGAGGGTAAGGTCAGCAAGAAGGGCGTCAAAGTCGCCTTTACCGAAGAGGTTATCGCAGATAGCCTTTGGGACATTGTTGGTCTTCACGTTCGTGCTGCTGGTCGCGCAATGGCTCGTCTTAAGGAGCAAATTGCTCTTTCGAGATTCGCTGGCGCTGCTACAGTAGTTTTCGATAATGATAACGCCGGTATCGACGATACCACGGGCCTTGGTTCTGCTGGCACCGCCAACAAGACCATTACCTGGGATGACATCATCGAGATGGCTGCTGTGCTAATGGCAGAAAACCATGTACCAACCGATTTTATCCTGCACCCACTTATGTGGAGCCTATTCGCTCGTAACTACGAGTTCCGTATGGATGGTCAGCCTTGGCCAGCCTGGAGCATGCGTCCAACCTCACGTGAGCAGGCCGTTAACGCCACCGCTCCCCTGGGTATGAACGTACTAGTTTCACCATTCGTTAGCTTCACCGCCAAGAGTGGTAGCACTCCAGCCAAGTCGGATGTCTTCCTCATTGATCGCAATGAGGTCGGTGTTCTACTCGTCAAGGAAGATATGTCGACTGATGGTTGGAATGATCCATCACGTGACATCCAGGCTCTTAAGATGAAAGAGCGTTACGATATCGTAATGATGGGTGACGGCGAAGGTATCACTGTTGCTAAGAACGTTAGGCTCGCTAGGTCTTATGAGGTTGAACTTAACAAGACTGTAGCCTGAGTGTAGTTTTAGTCAGCATTTTAACGAGGGATGGGCATAAAGCTCATCCCTCGTTTACTATATAGGTGTAATCGTTTTGAGGAGAGATAAGTGCCAGCTTTGATCGACGAGTATACCGTTACAGATGTATACATTAAAATTAAATTTGGATTAACAGTAAAAGTCCAAAGTATTGTTAACGCAAATTTTTTACTTAACAATACTGATGCTACACCATCTGCTGTCGCAAACCCTTTTAGGCCAATCTCTTTAGTTAGGGATTATAATTCTATTTCCAGGATTCTTTATCTTTATTTTGCCGAGGGCGTTTTAAAAAGCGACACTAATTACCGTTTTACTGCGACTAATCTTACAGATGTATTAGATAATATCATTGTTGATAGCAGTTTTACTTTTGAAACTAAAACCCTAAACATAGACATAACAACGACTCCCGAATTGGTGTACCCAGAACCAGTTATAGTCGACTATGCTATATCGGATTCTATTTTTAGCGTACCTATAAACAACGCAAATAATACAACTATACTTTCTTATCTTTCTTCTTATCCAGAGGATAATTCTTATTACTTGTTGGAAAACGAAAATAATGGAAGAATAGAGTTGACTTTTAATTTTGCGCCTTTGCAATCTCATTTGACCCCTCCTTATATAAAGGTCCAAAAGCGCGAAATCAAAAAAGGCCCATCAAGATGGGTTGATGTTAACGCCCAATTGACGCTTGATAACAGCGAGCCTATTTTGTATGTTGATCTTCCTTCTATTGATCACTACCCCGACGCTGCCACTCCGTCTACCTCAATTGTATATAACCAAAGTGGTTATACTTATTTTGAGCCAAATTACAAGTATAGAATACTTTTGGCTAAGAGTTTAAAAGGTTTAAACGAACTTTCTACACCAACTGAACATACAATGATTCAAGATGTTGAGCTTACGTATTGCGGAATACTTGATCCAATGTATATAGACGTCGATGAACTTGCCGCGATGTATCCTGATGCAGGCAATGTTGAGATAGCTGAAAATATCCATTACTTTTCCCAAGAAGTTTACAAATTGCTAGGCCTTACTGAGGAACCTACTGAGGTACCATTTGTTGCCATAGAGTATATTAAGGCGGCTAGCGCTTGCTCACTGGATAAGATTTACGCTGTAGCATCTGGGTTTAGTACGTCTTTCACCTTGGGTGATCTTACGGTCAATAAACCAAGAACAAGTCCCAAAAACCTTAATAGAGGAAATGCAAATTCTTGGTGTGAATTAGCGTCTGTGCTTAGGGGTGAAATACTTTCTTCTAGCTCTAGGGGTGGATTCCGCGGTGTTGTTAAAGGTGATAAATTAACAAATCCAATACCAGTCAGAAAAATTCGCGATATAGACGCAACAGACTCGATAGCCTATAATGTTTCTCGCATACAGAATAATTTGGACATAAGATTATGACTGCTATAAGTCTTGAATTTGATTCAATTCTTAAAAAATGGGGACATAATATTTACCTGCAAAGAATAAAAGACAGGTTTAATGGAGAAAAGTTTGTTTACGAAAATACATTCGAAAGACACACCGTAAGGCATGTGCAAGCTTCGTCGCTGCAAAACTCCAGGCAAGAAAACGTCGAAGGTGTAGTTTTTGATTCAAACATGATCTATTATATGAGAGCCGACGTAAATCCAATGCCTGGCGATAGGATATATGAAAATATAGAGAATTATCCCAATAATACTGTAACCTACATTGTAGAAAACGCAGTTCCTATGCGGGGAGAAAACGGCATTATTGGCTTTTGGTCTGTTGGCGCAACTAAAGAAAGTCCGGCATAATGCAGACTGTTGTTTATGGTAATTCTATTACTTTTACAAAATCTTTTATTAATTCAGTTGGCAACTATGTTGATCCGCCAATTGTAAAATTTTCTATAGTAAAAACAATCGACACAGTGCTTTATGGCCCTTTTGCGTACAATAATGATGCAACCCCAGCGTCATTTGTAGCTGGGTTTGCACGATTTGGTTTAGGGGTATACTCGTATACCCAGTTAATAGAGCAGGTTGTTGTTCCTGGTTTTTACTCTGCGAAATGGGAGGCATTAATCGACGGTGTTGATCAAGTTTTTTATGAAGATTTCCAAGTTACTGAACCAATTATAGATCCTAGTAGAATTATAGACCCTCCATCTTTGTACGGTGTTATTAGGGAAACTCCAATTTATAATGACTTGGGTCTCGGGGCTACAGACACGGTAGTGCTCATAGGTCACGCCAATGGTTTACCCCTTAACGTTCCGCATAGGGTTATTAATATTCAGGAAAGCCTCAACATACTAGGTGCAGACGCAGATAGTCCTTTAGTTAGGGGTATGTTGGAGGCTTATAACACTGGGGCTAAAGATATGTGGATAGTTGCAGCCGCACCTATGTCTGAATATGTGCCATTTACACCATCAGATGACCAAGCGAGGAAGACTCAAAGAGCTGATCTTGGTGGCCTTAATTTTTATCAAAGGTATTCTCAAAGATTAGATGAAACTTATGAGATGTTAAGAACTCAGGATTTTCCCGAAATAGTTGTACCTTTAGAGGCGCCATTTTATGATTCTGGTGATGTTGACTTTTTAACCCCATTGCTTGCAAACTGTTTGCAAAGATACAGGTTGACCGGCAAAGTGTCTATAGGTGTCATAGGAAGTAGAATACCTTTCGGGGCAGAAAACATTGCCGATACCCTAATGAACGATCGTCGTATTTCAAGAACATTAAATGGAAAAAATATTTTTTCTACAAAGAATTTATTTACAATTTTAAAATATCACTACGGAATAGATTTGTTTAAAAATTCGTCTCAATCTAATATCTTAGACGGACAAGATATAGGAAAATTTGGGATGATCGTATTAGGGGAAGGTACCATCAACACTCCGCAAATCAATGTTCAATACAGTGCTCCTGTAGCAACATTTGCTGCCGCCTTATTAGCTACGCGAAAAATCAACGAAGGCATTATATATAGGAAGATCCCAAAAGTTAGTTCACTTGTTGGTTATAAGTTTACAAAAGAAGAAATAAAAGATTTAGCACATCAAAGAATTAATGTCGCTACTTTTACCCCACTTGGTAGGAGGGGTAATTCATATGAGGTAATAATACCTACAGACAACACCCTTGCTAATGGTTGGCCAGATAGCATGCCGGATGATAATACGGCATTTTGGTCTATATCGACTTTACGTTTAATTGGGAAGATAAGTCAAAAAATTGTTGGTTTAGGTAAAAGACGTTTAGGCACTGTTGAATATGCGCTCTTTCAAAATTCGGTAAAAGATTATTTAGAATCAATTAGAATTAGAAAAATAATTAGAGATTTTTCAGTTAATATTTATAGGGCTCAAGATGAAAATAGAACTGTTTATGTTGATTTGGTAGTTCATCCATTTTTTACTTTGCGAGAAATTTATTTCACTGTCAAAGTTGGACCAGGAACAGGTGAGTAGTTATGTTAGAGTTTAAGTCCCCGGTAACGGCTTCTGCACCATTGAAGTACCCCAGAGAACCATTGCGCGCAGAAAATAATTTAAGTTATCTACAGTTCATATCCCTTTTAAAAAAACTCTGGCAAGACGGGAATCCGCTTATACCCTTTAAGCCCGTGCAAAGTCAAACCTATGCTTTTTCAACAACGAATCCAGAGTTCGACGCAAATCAATCCGAATCAACAGATAATCCTAAATATTTAGACATAGATTGTATGATGGTTTATTCATTGGAGTTGCGCAAACCCAACGCTAACGAACCAAAGATGCGTTTAAGGGAAGAGGTTGTGACAAATGGTGATGTTAATTACCTTATCCAGGGTCAAAGGTTTGAAAACTTAATTGTTTTTTCTGCGCTTAGCAAAGGCGGTCCCGAACTTGCAGAATCAGTAATAGAGGCTTTTGAAGACTTTATGTTGGAGTATACTCCGGTTTTTAAGCGTTTAGGTGTTTCTGAAATACTTTACAGCAGAAGAACCCCTGATGATGAGCAATCGCGATTTTCTGAAGATTTGGATAAAAGGTCAGTAGCTTATATTGTCGTTATTGAAAAACTTCGGGCAACCGAGATTGCTAAGATCGAAGAGATTCTTTTGAATGTTCGTCAATTCTTGGCAACTAACGTTGTGGAACCTGAATAATGCAGTTAAGTATAGTTGATGATTATCAGGCCGATAGTATTTTTTCGCCGTTGCTAAAAACAGATTCTGACAATAAAATTACTTTTGTTTTAACTGACGAATATTTAGCGGACAGCCTTGATCCAGATATTCTTTTTGTCAAGTATGATCCCTCGCAATATCAGAATATGATATTTACTATCAATATAGAAGACGATTTTGCTAAGGCCAATGATGAGTACGTTCTTATTACCGAGGATGGACTTGTTATATCTATGGAGGATTGGTTTAACCAGGATCAAATTGCTATCACAGTGAGGTAAATTTGTATAAAAAATCCATTACTGAATTGCCAGCCGCACTAGAATTGGATGGGACAGAGATCATAGCAATTGTTCAGGATGGCAGAACAAAAAAAGCAACTATATCTCAAAGTGTTGGTTCTATAAGTCAAGTATTTGTTTCCGATACGCCTCCAGCAGCGCCCTTTGAAGGCCAGTTATGGTTCAGGGACACAAATAGCCGTTTGTATTCGTACAATGTAGGTGCCCTAAGTTCTCAGTGGGTTCAAGTTTAAAATCTTTATATTTTTTTAGTTACTACTACAATAGCTACCATTCGCTTTGAGGTAATGTAATGTCAGTGGAATATCCGCAAAACCCGTCATTAGGTGATCGATTTACGGTTGATACAGTCGTAAGGGAATGGGACGGAATTGCCTGGAATATTGTTGCTACAACTGCGGTTGGACCAACAGGCCCCGCTGGCGCCTTAGGTCTTCAGGGTGCTCAGGGTGCTATTGGAGCGCAGGGTAATCAAGGTTTCCAGGGCCAACAAGGTGCAAACGGCGCTCAAGGTGTCCAGGGGGCCCAGGGTGCTACTGGCCCTCAAGGTTATCAAGGAACTTCCGGCAATCAGGGTTACCAAGGGCACCAGGGGGCAAACGGTCCTCAAGGTTTTCAGGGGGGTACCGGCTCTCAAGGTCCTCAGGGGATAACTGGAAATCAAGGCTCCCAAGGCGCTATTGGTTTACAGGGTCCCCAGGGAAATCAGGGTATTCAGGGCGCTCAAGGATTTAAGGGCGATCAGGGGGCAACTGGATCTACTGGCTTACAAGGTCCGCAAGGTAATCAGGGTCCGCAGGGTAACCAGGGTAACCAGGGTTTCACCGGCCCCACAGGTTCTCAGGGTAGCCAGGGTTTCCAGGGTTTCACCGGCCCCACTGGCGCTCAGGGCAACCAGGGTTTCCAGGGTTTCACCGGCCCCACTGGCGCTCAGGGCAACCAGGGCTTCCAGGGTTTCACCGGCCCCACTGGCGCTCAGGGCAACC
>Ga0172372_10005923_pt1 | contig 16840 bp, 29 predicted proteins | sample LakKiv5m_2_FD_114544 | JGI IMG/M metagenome (GOLD analysis project Ga0172372, IMG submission 114544) | Freshwater microbial communities from Kabuno Bay, South-Kivu, Congo - kab_092012_9.5m | ecosystem: Environmental > Aquatic > Freshwater > Lake | place: Democratic Republic of the Congo...
AAAGAAGTAGCAAAAAAATCAGACGAAAAACAAACCACTTTAGATTCAATGAGTGGCATGATGGGCTTGAATGCAGTATTTTGGGGGCTCAAAAAATTCTTCTTCACAACACTTACTTGGATAGTTATTTTTGCTATTATATTTATAATTTTAAGAATAGCTTCAGCAACTAATCCTATAGCAGCAGCAGCTTTTTCCATTTTTAATATTATAGGTTCATTTATAATTAACCTTTTCAAAACTTTAACTCCACAAGCTTTTAGCTTAAGTCATCTTGTCAAATCCAATGACATGATTAAATATAAAACCACTTTAACAAAAATAGTCGATGTTATACAAGACTTTAAGGTTAAAGAAGAAATAAAAGAAGGCGATGACTTTACTCTCAATGAATTTTTAACAAAATTATCAATTGACATGGATCAATCTGATAAAAATACTATAAATGAAATATTAATAGAAGAAAAGTGGAAAAATAATATATGAGTATAATAAATTTTTTAATCAATCATATTGGCGATTTAGCAGGGTTTTTTACATCAATAGGAGCAATTTATTATTTTATATGTCGAGCAATGAAAAAATTAGAACCATATACAAATATGACAGAAAGTATTGGTTTAATTAATGAAGACATAAAAGAAATAAAAAAAGAATTAACAAGTAATTCTGGAACTTCGTTAAAAGATTTAGTTTTCACCATTAAAGCAGATGTTAAATCTAATACAGATCTGACAACTACAATATTAAATAGACAAAGATGGATGTTAGATAATAGAAGCGAACCTATTTTTGAAGCAAATAAAGATGGCAAATTTACATGGGTAAATGATTCTTTTATTAAATTAACAGATCGCGGGTTAAAAGATTTAAAAGGTCACAATTGGGTAAATGTTTTACATGAAGATAATAGAAATAATATTTTTAATGATTGGTTTTTAGCTGTAGAAAATAAAAGAAATTTTGAACATACTGTTGAAATTGTTGACGGAAAAAATAACGTTTACGATGCTAAAATAGTTGCCCACCGTCAAGAAGATGGTAATTATATAGGTACATTAAATAATGTTGTCAAGATAAGTTAAAAAAATACTTGATTTCATTAAAGTTCCTGATATACTAGCCAAAGTATGTCGGGTTATGCCAATCAAATAACGACATTATTATTAGATTCTTCTTTTTTACCTTATTCATTTTTAACGGGTCGTGCTGCATTTATTCATTTAATCAAAGATAATATTAAATGCTTTGATGCATCAGAAAATCTAATAGATAATAATTTTGAATGGTTCAGAAATGAAAATGTTCATTTCTATGACGATCAACCTTTTTTAACTTCTAAAGATAAAATTTGGTTTATACCTACTGTTGCGGTTGTAAGAACTAATTTTTTCTATAATAGAAGAAAAACCCCTCGTACTTTAAACATTCATAAATTGTGTATGATATTTGACTATACATGTCAAATATGTTTTGAAAGATTTAATAAAAACGAATTAACCATTGAACATCTTTTTCCTAAAAGCCAAGGTGGAACAAAAGGTATAGAGAACATTACATTAACCTGTAAAAAGTGTAATCAAATTAAAAAGGATATATATCCATTTCTTAACGTTAAGAATGAAAAAATATCTTCTGTTCCAATGCCTGTTCCTGTTTTACCCACAAAAGCAGCTAAAATAAGAGACGAATGGCGAAAATACTTTTTATATAAAAAACTATGAACATTTCTGAATTCGAGCGCACAAAACCAGTTATCACAATGAAAAAAATTGAAGATTTAGTTCTTCTAATTGAACAAGAATTAGTAAAAACAGAAATTCTTTACAAAGATAGAGTTAGAAGTCTTTATGAAATCAATGATCTTTTAAAAGATATGAAACAAAGTTTCAAAAAAGGTGAATAGTGAGCTATCTAGCAGCAAATATACCAACTCAAATTGCTTATTTAGATACTTCTTTTTTATATAACCTTGAAGCTGGTAGTACAAATAGCTATATACCAGTTGAAATATTTTCTGTAGTATCAATACCAAGAAGGTGTTTATTATTTAACGTAATGAGTGAATACGGCGCTCAATTCGCAAGAGTTCCTATTCATTATTTATGTGATAATGATAATTGTATAACTAAATATTCATTAGATTGGTTGCAATTATGGGATAGTTTCAGTTATTATTTTACTGTACAAAGATTTGAATATTTAAAAAATGCTTCAGCATATATTATTCTAAAAAATAAAGAAAAACATACTGCCAAATATGCTTTTACTATAGATTGGTGTAATGGTGAAGATTATAATCTTGGTTATTCAGAAATAGCTTCTGGTCATAAATGTGCCCACATTTTTTGGGGTGAAAATGGGCAAATGTTCGCTCAACCTAATAACAGAATTATTTGGCGAGATTCTGGTGCTTGGATTGGTGAAAAGTTACCTGAAGAAAGTAAAAACTGGAAAGTTTTTGGTAAAGAATTTAGCTGCGAAGGATTATCACATAAATGGACTGCTGGTGATGAAGAATTGATGTATTATGAATTCAAAAATGAGACTGACAAAAGCTGAATATGGTTGTTATCTAGCATTAGCCGCTAGATCGAGATCTGAAGATCCACACACTCAAGTTGGAACAGTGTTATTTGATAAAGAATGGCGCACCGTTTCCACAGGTTTCAATGGATTTGCTTCTGGTGTTGACCCTGATGAATCTATATTTGAAGATCGAAGCAGAAAATCAGAATTAATTAATCATTCGGAAATTAATGCTATTCTTTTTTCTTCAAGACAACCGTATTACGCTTGCATGGTTTATAGTCCATGCATTCATTGCGCCAAAACTATTGCTGCTTCTAAAATAAAACAGGTTTATTTTTTAAACCAATATAAAAAGGCCAATACTGAAGTATATGATCTCAAATATACAGATATTTTTACTTTTAATTCTATACAGTATCAGCAACTAGATAAATCTAGTTTATCTAAAATTCTTTATTGGATAGAAAAAGATAAAGAATTTATCAAAAATTTATATGAAAAAATTTCTATTATATAAGCAAACCTCTGATTTTTTACAAAACGAATTTGAAAGATTATTTAAAAAATTAGTTAATACAAAGTCTAAAAAAGAAAAAGAACAAATAAATATGCAGTTAGACGCATTGAAAGGACGCATTAATTTAGAAATAAAAATGCTTGATAAAATTATTGGAGAAAGTGATTGACTTCCTTTATGATTTTGATACTATTGGCGTTGGCAGGATTAACTCTGCTTGTAATTTATAACAAGAACCATGACTAATAACACATCGAAACCCAATGATTGGAAGGAAAGAGAAGTAGGCGCTTTGTGGAAGAAGGCAAACGCTAAAGGATCTTACTGTACAGGCTATATCGTTAGTGATGAACTAGGAAACAAGGTCAAGCAGCGCGTGATTATGTTTTCTAATAAAACCAAGAGCAATGATAAATCTCCTGATTTTATAATTTATTTATCTAATGAAACCGTCAAAGATGAGCCTGTTCAAGCGGCAAAGCCTAAAATGGCTAAAACTATTAAAAAGCCTGTTGAATCAGATATGTCAACAGATGATGAAATACCAGAAATCACAGATTAATAATACATGCCCCCAAAGCTGGGGGCTTTTTTATGTTTAAAACTGAAATTTATCAAACGTTTAAAAATTCTAAAGATTTTGAAAAAATCTTTCGTAAATCCCATCTGGAAATTCAAAAAAATTTGCAATTTTCAATGTTGGAATTTATAATTAAATTTGTTAAACCAGCAATTCAATCAAATACAATAGTTCTAGCTTATTGGAATGATGAAGTCATTGGTTATCAATTACTTCAAATTAATAATAGAATTTTAAGCAATTCATTTACTTTTATTGATGAAAAATATAGAAAAAAAGGTTTTGGATCACAATTAAGATATGAGACCTTTTTATATTTTAAACATAAATTTGATAAAGTTTATGCGATGATATACGATAAAAATAAATCCTCTATTATAAGCTGTAAAAAATTAGCTGATAAAATGGGTTTAAATTTACAAGAAGAAAAAAAAGTATATAATGAATCAGGCATTCCTATCGCATCAATTTATAAAGTTGAAATAAATGAATGAATTTCTAATCTCTATTTTTGAAAAATTAAACGATAAAAAGTTAAACAAAAAAGAAGTAAAACTACTAAATTTTATTTTACAAAAACTTTTTATATTTGAAGACAACAATCTAAGACCGCCAAGTTCCATGATAACTATGTTATCTACTAGCTGTGGTCTTGATTATCCTCAAATAATAGCTTCAACAGTAAATACGTTTGGAATTAAACATTTTTGTATAACCCAAACCGCAGAGTTTATATTAAATAATTTTCAAACAGAAAATATACATTATCCCGGATTTGGTCATCCAGAATATAAAAATGGAGATCCCAGAGTTCATGAGATAATTAGATTTTTAAAAACTAATAAAATCAAATCTGAGAAATTTACTAAACTAATTGAATTTGGCTTGAATCAAAAAATACACCCAAACATATTAGGTGCAAGTGTTGCTGTACTTTTAGATTTAGGTTGCGATATTCATACTATTAATTATTTCCCAATTATATCTCGCATGGTAGGTTTTACATTAATTTATAAAAAGGCAAAAATTAAAAAAATTAAATTCAATGACTCTTATAAATCAATTGGAAAGTTTGATACAAAAAATTAAATGCGATAAAATTAATAATATATATTTGCTTGGGCTTAATTTACAAGATGGAAAAATAATAAAAATAAAAATATATAATAAAATCTATCAACATCATTTAAGGATATACGAATTTTTATATAATTTTGGATCATCAGAATGTTTAAATTTATATTGTGAAGATGATATTTGGCAAAAATACGATCCCGGATTTTCTGGTTTTACTGTAGGATTAGAATTGTTTTTAGAAAAAAACTATTGGAATTATAGATATGGATATGGTTGCAAAAAACGATTCAATGACGATATTTATTTTCAATCCTTCATAATAGATCAAAATAAAAATATAATTGATTATGAAATTTATAAATATATTTCTTTTGATAAGTATAAATTACCTATTAATAAATTAAAAACAGATCTCATAGAAGTGCAAGAAAAAAATATAAATAATTATTGCTACTGCCCCAAAATATCAAAACATACTATTCATGAATTGCAAATTAATATTAAAAACAGTTTAAATAATTCAAATAAACTTATATTTGATAATTTAATCGATCGAAATTTATATGCAGTTAATTATGGTCAAAGCGAAAATTATGAAAAATTATATATTTTGCATAAAAATAAAAAATCAGTTTTAGAAATAATCAATACAATTAAAAAAATTAACGATCTTGATTTGCTAAAATCAGCTTGACAACAGCATCGAATTAGCTTAGTTTACCCGTTCATGAAACTTGGATTAGTTTGTATATCTGAACTTTTGCGCGACAAGATGCCTGAAATGAAGTTCAAAACCATGACAAGAACGCAGTTTCTAAAAAAACCGCGAGAAGAGTCTATTCAGGAATTATCTAGAAGAATGTCTCACAACCTGACTGTGACTTTAGAAACAATTAAACATTGTAAGGAAATCGGCATCAAACATTACAGATTATCATGTAAACTATTTCCTCTTGTTACAGATCCAACATTAAATCTTGATCTATCTTTATTTCCTTATTACAATATTATTGAACAAAAATTGATTGAGATCGGCAGAACTGCCACTGAACTTAAGATATCTATTTCTGTACATCCTGATCAATTTGTTGTTTTAGGTTCTGATTCAGATGAAGTTTGCGCTAATTCTATTAGAGAGCTTAATTTTCATGCTTGGGTTTTAGATATGATGCGTATGCCTCAAGATTATACTTGTCCGATGAATATTCATCCAAGTTTGTCTAACTTTTCTAGTCCAGAAGTTTTTGTACGTAAATTTGTGATGAATTTTTTCCAATGTGATATAGGCGTTCGCAACCGATTAGTTTTAGAGAACGAAGATAAAGGTTTTTGGAGTTGTAATAATTTATATGAATACTTTCATCAATATATGAAAGCCGCATATACATTTCATATTCCTTTGACTTTAGATAATTTGCATGATGAATGTAATCCAAGTTATGATCCTGAAGGCAAAATAATTCCTTATTCAAGACATTTTATGAAGTTTTATCAAACTTGGCCTGTTCCTCCTGTGTTTCATTGGAGTGAAGGTATTAATGGATCTTTGAAACATGCTGATAAAATTACTGTTCCGCCTCCAGATATGGGCATCGATTGCACATTCGAAATTGAAGTAAAAAAGAAAGACAAAGGTTTTATGCATCTTCTTCCTAATAAAATTGTGTAATTTTCTTTAATTAAATATATCATTATTAAATAATGAAGACAGTGACAATTAATATTGGAGATGATGACATTAATGACCTTCAAAATATTTTTAAGAACGAAGCTAATTTCAAACCTTTAACTAAGGAGGATAAGCTTATTATTAATATATTACAACAAGTTCTTAATAATCCAAAAACTATAACCATAGAATCATCACTAAATGAAAGCAATTCTTAATGTAGTTGGCACTAATAATGGTGCTGATTTTATTAAAGATTATGAAGGACAAAATATCAATATAGAAAGTCTATATAAAGATATCGAAGCAAACGCGCCTCCTTTAGGTATTTTAACTACAGAAAATAAAAAACAATTAAGCATACAATTAATAGATATCAGATTTATTCAAGAGTATATTTATATACAATGCTTTGTAATAAAAGAGGACGACAGTAAAGGTGGAAAAGCTTTGTTAAAATTAAAACCTTTATGATCAATGCTATCAGAAATCCGGCATATTCTTGAAAAGAATGAAGATCATGTTTATATATTAGCTGTAGAATTTGACAAAGTAAATAAAAGTATTGATTTTGAATCGTTAAAAGATATTTTATTTATTGATATTGTTAAAGATTGTTTTGAAAATGATCTATTTTATAATATAATTGGAAAATCGCATTCTTACGAAATAATAAAAGAAGTGGTGCTTAGAAAATTACAATATTATAAAACTGAAACTTATTTAATTTTAGCCGTCAAAATCGAAAACATAACATCAGATAATTCTTGACTTTAATCACTTTTATGTTAAACTTTTCGCGAATTTGTACAATGTACAAGTAAAACAATAACTGATATGAACGAAACTGCTACCATTACTCAATCAATTGTCTTGTTGAATGCTATCACCAAGGCTACACCAGAACAAATTGACACATTGTGGTCAATTCTTAAGTATAAGGAAATTGGTATTTATAGAAAGATTAAGTGCATGAGTTCAGTTCTTGGGCTTAATTTTGATTCTGTTGTTACCGATCTTCCAAAAGATGAAAATGGTCGAATTCTTGATTACAAGACTCGCCATCTAATTCACGATACTCTAATCAAGAACTCCTAATGATTAACAAACGATATATTGTTCGAGATAAAGATGGGGCTTATCATAATGCGTATAATTTCCATTTTGGAAAGCAAAACGCTTATGACTGGGCTGTTCAATGCGCCAAACTTATAAATGGCGTTGTTTATTTTTCTGAAGAAGATAATAAAGAACAAGAGGTGTACAGGGCACCAGATTCGAAAAAGTAAGTGGAAGAGGTTTGCGGTCACCCTTAAAACCGCTTTTCATAAATGAAAAAGTGCGATCTTTGTAAAAAAGAAACTACATTATTAGAAGATTTAGATTATTGTTCTGTATGTACAGATTGTCTAATAGAAATAGAAAATCCTGATAATAACGAAGATCTTTTTAAAGATATAAAGATAAAAGAAGATTAAAAAACCCCGCATCAGCGGGGTTTTGTCTTATATTTATTTATCTTGGGTTATGTGGTCTTTTGTGTTTATGTTCTTTTTTATGCGGATGATGTTTTTTATCTTCGCAACACTCTTTTACGGGGCTTTTATCTTTTTTGTGAATAATTTTATCATCAGATAAAATGTTAAATGTTAAAAATAATGATGTAATAATAAATATATATTTCATACAATATATATTACAAATTTAAAATACAAAAGGAAAAACTTTTACCATTCCTTTACAATTTTATGAAAAATATTTTCAAATGAGTAAAAAACCCACTTTGATCGCTCCTTTGAAAATAAAAATAGATACAGAGAACATCAATTACAAAAAAAAATATGAATTTGATTTACCAGAAATATCTATTGTCGAACAACAAAAAAATGTTACCATTCTAGATTTAGAATATGATTATCAAAATTTTTATTTTAATTCATGCATATTCGAATTTCAAAATAAAAAATATATCATTCTTAGGCATTCTTATTTTATAGGTTCTCAGCTAAGTTCTAATTCTCTTAAAATATATGACGTTGAAAATAAACGATTAGAAAAATTAAATGTAATCGATGAGATAAAATTCGAACAATATGAAGATCCTAGAGTTTTTGTTTATAAAAATAAAATTTATGTCAGTTGCGCTACATATATTCATGGTTATGAAAATTTAATTCATCAGAAAATTTTAATTTTCAATGATAAATTCGAGCATATTGGCAATATTCATCCACAATATGGAAAAAACTCTAATTCTCATCTAAAAAATTTAGGACAAGAAAAAAATTGGACTTTTTTCATCATTAATGATGATTTATTTTGCGTATATTCTATTAATCCTCATATTGTTTTGAAATTTGATTGGAATGGTAAATTGATTGAACAATATGTTACTAACTTTGATTCAGAAAAATTTTGGAAATATGGTCAATGTAGAGGCGGCACTAATCCTTTATTTATAAATAATCGTTTTGAAAGTTTTTTTCATAGTAGCGTTCCATGGAAAAATAACAAAAAAAGATATTTAATGAGTAATTATCAATTTAATTTTGAACCTCCTTTTGAAATACTAAACATGAATGCCAATCCTATTTTGTGGGGTAATGAATCTGAAGATTTTTTATGGAAAGATAAAAATCCATTAGTAGTATTTCCATGTGGTGCCATAGTCGATGATCAAAATATTTTAATAAGTTTTGGAGTAAACGATGAAAAAACAGGTTTAATAGTATATAAAAAATGAAAAAAATAATTACATTATTAGATATACCCAAAACATTTTGCATAACATTAAAAGACACCCCGAAACGTACTGATTACGCTAAAAATCATTTTATTGAAAATCAATTAGACGTTGAATTTTTCAACGGTATAGATGGATATAAATTTGGTTTAAAAACTAAAATTCCATACAAAGATGATAATCCAAACGGGCCTGATTACTTTATAACGTCTGGACATATTGGATGTATATTATCTCATTACATGCTATGGCAAACTTTGATGTATTTACCATATGAAGAAATACTTATTTTAGAAGATGATGTAATTTTATCTAAAAATTTTAGACAAAATTTATCTAACTATAAGAAAAATTTACCTGCTGATTGGCAATATGTATTTGTCGGTAATTGTTGCTTAGAATCCGAACAGAATCATATAAAGATTGCTGAAAATATTATAACAACTAAAACCGCTCCGTTATGCACTCATGCATATATGGTCAAAAAATCATCACTACCAATTCTATTAGATACAAATCATATGGCTTGGTCTCATATAGATATTCAAATTCAAAAAAACAGTTTAAAAAAATTAAAATATTATATATTTAATCCTCCTTTGGCTTTTCAAAAATCTATTGATCCCAAATACTCTGAAGATTTTCAATCGTTAACAAGATATATATCATGATATCTAAATCTGAAGCTTGGCAAAAAGTTTTAAATATAAGAAATACAACGTATGGATGGTGCGAAGAAGAGAAGAATAGATATTTATTTGATCTTACTTTAGATATAAACGCTAAACTTGTTGTAGAGATCGGTATTTATAGAGGATTAAGTTTATGTAGTTTTAGTGCGGCGTCATTAGTTAATAATTGTAAAGTAATAGGTATTGATTCATTTTTAAATGATTCTATAGCTTATGTTACTCAAGAAGATTTAAATCATTCTAAAATAATATTACAACAAAATTTTAAAAATGAAAAACTACCATGTGAGTTTATTTTTAAATCTAGCTTGGATGCTAATTTTAATCATGAATTTAAAAATGAATCTATAGATATTCTACACATAGACGCTTCTCACACGCCGGAAAATTCTTGTTTGGATATTTTTCTTTGGCTTCCTAAAATAAAAAAGAATGAATATTTAATATTAGACGATGTTAATTGGGAAAGTTTAAAATATGCTATAAAATTAGCCTATAAACATTGTAATCACATATGTTATCTTGAAAAAAATAACAAAACCGAAGTTTTACAAAAAAAATGAATAATATTTTTCATTTTATATTTGGTTTAGCTGAAAATTTCAATAATAAACCGTTTTGTTATTTTCATTACTTATGTATTAAAAGTTGTTTTTTAACACAAAATAACCCAATCATAAAAATACATTGTTTATTTGAGCCTGAAAATAATTTTTGGTGGGATAAAGTAAAAAATTTTTGCAAAATAGTAAAATATAAAAAATTACCTGATTTAGTTTATTTCTGCAATAATAAAAAAGTTTGGAGAATAGAACATCAATCTGATATTTTAAGACTTTTAATTTTAAAAGAAGAAGGAGGGGTTTATTCAGATATCGATACATTTTTTTATAAACCAATATTTCCTCAATTCAATAATAAAAAATTCGTAATTGGGAAAGAGGCTTATTATGAAAATGCTAATATTCAGTATATGACTGGATTGTGCAATGCTTTATTAATTTCTCATTCAAATGCCGAATTTATTGATGTGTGGTTAAATAGTTATAAAAAAGAATACGATGATTATGATTGGAATAAACTTTCTGTAAGAACTCCATTAGAATTATCGTTTAAACATGAAAATTTATTGCATGTAGAACCTGTTGAGGCTTTTCATAAATTCGGTTGGTGTGGTAATATGTATAAGAAAAATATTATAAATGGTGATCAAGGAATAATAACTAAACATTTAGTTGAATCAAAAATGTATGATTTTTTAATAACTTTAGATAGTGAAAATATTAAAAAACAAAATTCTTTATTTAGTTACATGTGTCAAAACATTAAGGGATTATTATGAATATATTTGAAAAAATATATTTAGAATCAGAATGGAAAGAAGATTTTGGTACTGATAGCGGACCCGGTTCTTCCATAGAATGTTCGATTGATTATGTTAAATTTCTTAATAATTATATCAAAGAAAATAAAACTACAAGCATATTAGATTTAGGTTGTGGGGATTTTAATTTAATGAAGCATATTGAATTAGAACGTATTGAATATTTAGGTGTTGATATTGTTGAATTTATAATAAAAAATAATATAAAACATTATAAAAAAAATAATATCAATTTTGAACATAATGATATATTAGTTTATAAACCACAAAAAAAATTTGATCTGATTATTATAAAAGATGTATTACAACATTTGTGTAATAATAATATATCGAAGTTATTTAACAATATAAATTACGCTAATCATATTTTAATAACAAATGATATAATATTAGAAAATGAAGACTGTATTGATGGTGATTATAGAGGTATTGATTTACAAAAATATCCATTTAACATGCCCGTTAAAAATATTCTAAAATTTCATTCTTGTAATTTTATTAAACAAATTAGTTTATTGAAAAAATAATATGAATAGATATTGTTCTCAAGCTAATCAAGATGAATTTGTTTATAATTTATTAGATAAAAAAAACGATGGATTTTTTGTTGATTTTGGAGCCTCTTATCCTATTTATTGGAATAACACTTATTTTTTAGAAAATCAAGGATGGAATGGTATTTCTTTTGAAAAAAATTCTTACGATTATTCAAATAGAAAAAGTAAATTTTTTAATTTCAATTTATTTGAAATCGATTTAGATAAATTTTTTATTCAAAATGATATTCCAAAAGTTATTGATTATTTATCAATTGATATAGATGATGACAGTACTAAAATTTTATATTCAATACCTTTCACAAAATATAAATTCAAAATTATAACTATTGAACATGATAGTTATAGACTAGGACATAAAAACGCTGAAGAACAAAGACATATTTTAAATAATCATGGATTTTATTTGATATGTAAGAATGTTACAGCTTTTCCATTAAATTACGATCAATATTATGAAGACTGGTGGATCCAAAAATCATTTTTTAATGAAAATTTAATAAATAAAATCCAATCTTCAGAAAATCATTCGTGGGATATAATCGATAAATTTTATAAATAAATGAAAAGCAACGTTTTAAACTATGGTTACAAACAAGGTCAAAATATAGCTCCATACATTAATAAATGCATCGATGAAAACGGCGAGTGTTACATACCCGAAGGAATACATTTGTTTGGTCGTAATGACGACGAATGGTCTAAAGGACATGTATGGTCTGATAGTTCGATAGTTTGGGGATGGAATAAATTTGATAACGTTAAAATAATTGGCGCAGGCAAAGACAATACTGTTTTAAAATATATTGATAATGTAAATAGTCGCCGATTATTTGGATCTGATTCACCAATCGTGCATATGTTAAGCACAAATTATAATGTTTCTTGTGATAGTAATTTAATTGAGGGTATTACATTTGATGGTAATTATTCTCAAAATCATGATATAAGTACAGTTTGCGCTATACGAATCAGAGGTTCCAATAATTTAGTAAAAAATTGTAAATTTATTAATTTTGGTCCCGGAGACAAATCTAAACACGAATGTTTTCAAGTATTTTTGACTTCTTATAATAATACAGATCAAGGATCTCAAGTTATCAGTTGTGAATTTACTTCTGTTGGTGAAAAGAAAAACAGTCCTGCGGGACATTGTCCTGAAAACACATTTATAGCAGTAGGAGGTAGAAACCCAATAGTTCAAAATAATATATTCAAAAATTGTTATTTTGACCCTGTCAACCAACAAAGTCCATTACATGCCATAAGTATAGCTGATAGTTTTAATGCTGAAATATCAGATAATGTTTTTGAAAACTTTCAAGGTAATTGTATTTACATAGACAGTTGGCGCAACGAAAATGCTGTAATAGTGAACAACACTGGTACAAATATATGGAATTTTATAGCGCTAACATGTCAAGATTGGCACAATAAAAATCAAATAAGCTATAATGAAAACTTTTTAATTAAAAATAATAATGTTTCATTATCTAATGGTGATGTTTATTATCAATGGGATCAATCACCAATAGCGTCAGTATTTTTTGCTTATAATCATGATCCTAGTTTAAATAGAGAAATATATACTGGTTTCAAGAAAATAATCGCCACCACAAATAAAATCATATTAGGTTACAGAAATATTAAAGACGGTTATGAAGAAAGTAATCAATTAAAATGTTTTTGGGGTGTTCCTGTTGATTCTTCGAGAATTCTATTGACAAATAACGAAATTATCAGTACTCTTCCCAAACCAATTGATAAACCTTCTTTTTTTAGAAAGTTGTTCAATTGGTTCTTTAAAATATTCAAAAATCGTTTATAATAACTATATGAAGAAGTTTATTACTATTCTATCACTATTCGTCGCTACTATCGCAAGTGCTGCTGATTTCAGCATTCTTGGTAGCGGTACAACCCCAGTTAATAGTTCTGCTGCGAATACAGCTTTTGCTACGGCTGTGCGACTTGAGACTTTTCTCACTGATGCAATTAGTGCAGGTGTAGTTCAGAGTTTTGGAGTAGCGACTGATGCGGCCAAGTTTAACTCTGAGGTTTTCGGCGCGTACAATGTTAATTACTCAATTTTTGGAGTAAAGAATACTGTATTTGCTGGTGGAGCAGTTAATCTAGGTTATGGTCAGGCGGAGCAAGCAAGTTGGGCTGGTGGACCACTTCTAGGTAATCGTCTTTTCCTAACTGATAATATTTATGTACTGGCTCAAGCTAATTATGATTTTGCAATCAGTCCAGCCGCAAATAACGCTCTACGTTATAGTTTAGGTCTAGCATTTAGATTCTAATTATGTTTATATCATAATGATCGGTACTGGGTAACCAGTACCGATTTTTAATTGTTTAAATTATTGATTATGTCATACGATATACATTTTCATCTTACTAAAGATAATATTATTTACTATTATTTTAATTCATATGATTATATAGTTAATAAAATTATTGAAACTGATTTTTTTGAAAAAGAATTAATTAATACTTCTGAATTTCTACTTGAAAAATATGATGATGGTTTAGTGCTAGACATTGGGAGCAATTTAGGTTCTTTTAGTATTCCACTGGCTAAAAAATTTTCTAAATTTGAATTCAATTTATTTGAGCCTCAAAATAACGTTTTTTTACAATGTTGCACAAATATTTTTATGAATAAATTAACTAATTGCAGATGTCATAATATAGGACTTGGTCAAATAAATGAAATAACAAGTCAACCAATTTTATATAGTAATACTTCAAATTTGGGGGGATTCACCTTGTCAGAAAATATTAGAAAAATAAGAAATGATTCTGATGATTTTTACGAAAAAAAAATTGATTTTCAGATAAAAAAACTAGACGATTTTTTATTCAAAAATATCAAATTAATAAAAATTGACGTAGAAGGAATGGAAAAAGATGTTATCTTAGGAAGTTTGCAAACCATTATTAATAATAATTATCCATTTTTATTATTTGAATGTTGGAATCATAATTGTTTTCAATCTTTAAAAGATCAGGTAATTGATTTAATTAAAAAAATTGGTTACTCAAATATTTATCAAATAACAGATGAAAATTTTTTAGCATCCAAAACTATAATAGATAATAAAAATTTTATAAAAATTTAATATGAGAACAAATATAATAGTAGTAGATGATTTTTATGCAAATCCAGACTCAGTTCGCGCTTTTGCTTTGCAACAAAATTTTGATATTTTGGGAAATTATCCCGGTAAAAGAACTAAATCATTTCTAACAAATGATGTTAAAGAAGCTATTGAAAAAATAGTTAATATTCCTGTTATAAAATGGTTTGAAGAATCATATACAGGCAGTTTTCAAATAGCCTTGAAAGATTCAATAACTTGGATACATACTGATCACTTTAATAATTGGGCAGGTGTTTTATATTTAACTCCTAATGCCCCTTCTAATGCTGGAACAGGATTATATCTTCACAAACCAACCAATTCAATGACAAAAAAAGATGATCCAAATTATGTTTATGATACCAAAACTGAAGATTATGAGTTATACGATGTAATTGCAAATAAATACAATAGATTGATTTTATTCAGATCTGATATATTTCATGACGCCCAAGGTTATTTTGGTGATAGTTTAGAGAATGGTCGTTTATTTCAATTATTCTTTTTTAATACTTCATATTAATGAAATTTAATATCTGTCATATAGTATTTTCTACGAATAGGTTAAAATATTTAACAAAATCTCTTGAAAGTGAAAAATATATTAATTATGAAAATTGCAATGTTGATAAAATTTTAATCGATGATTATCCCTATAATCGAGATGATGCATATTTTTTAAATGAAATAAAAAAATATAATTTTAATGAAGTAATATTGCATAATGAAAACATGGGAATTACAAAAACATGGCAAGAATTTTTCGATTTAGTTAAAAATCGAAATTATGATTATATTCTACATCATGAAGATGATACCGTTCTATTGGAAGAGATAAAAATTCATGAGTTAATTGAAATTTTAATAAAGAATAATGATTTATTTCAAATTCAATTAAAAAGAAATAATTGGTATCAAAATGAAATTGATGATAATACGATAAAAGAAGATGATTTGATTTTCAATAAATATAGAATTCATAAACAATCGTCATATTTTATGATGTTATTTTCTTTATACCCTGCTTGGATAACAAAAGAACCTATTAAAGAAGAATTAAATATGAATCCATCTGAAGGAGTTATATCATATTATTTAAAAAATAAATATAATCTTTGTGGTTGTGTTTTAAAAAAAGAAGATGGTGGTTTTTTAGTCGAACATATTGGCGAATATACTCAAGGAAAAAGAGTCTGCGAGAATGAACCGGGTTGGGAAGGATTTAAGAATTTTGATCCTTTAAAAAAATATAATTCTAAAACAGGTTACGAATATTTAGAATCTTAATATGAATGAATATATCTTTTGGAGTGTCTGCTGATGCCGCAAAATTTAATAACGCTCTTCGTTATAGCTTGGGTCTAGCTTTTAGATTCTAATAGAAAAATTAAAAAATTAATGTATAATCGATACTGGTCAACCAGTACCGATTTTTTTATGAAATTTATTCGGCTTATTCTGCTAACTTTCTTTCTAATATCTAGTTCGTTAGCTCAAGTAGTAACTAATACCGCAACTTTATATGGCGTTGTAACAGAACAAAATGGATCTAATATTACTGTTCCTGTACCAATTGAAGTTGTCAGAACAAATGGACTAATATTAGAATTACGTTTAAACATAACTAATGTAAGTCAAACAGCAACAACATTAAATCTTGCTGTTCACGATTTAATTTATACAACAAATATTGTAGAAACTCCTGTTACAAATAATAATGGTGGTAGTTTAGCTGGTGGTGGAACTACAACAGGAGGAACCACTGGAGGAACCACTGGAGGAACCACTGGAGGAACCACTGGAGGTACAACTGGAGGTACAACTGGAGGTACAACTGGAGGTACAACTGGAGGTACAACTGGAGGAACCACTGGAGGAACCACTGGAGGTACAACTGGAGGTACAACTGGAGGTACAACTGGAGGTACAACTGGAGGTAC
>Ga0172372_10005925_pt1 | contig 16838 bp, 10 predicted proteins | sample LakKiv5m_2_FD_114544 | JGI IMG/M metagenome (GOLD analysis project Ga0172372, IMG submission 114544) | Freshwater microbial communities from Kabuno Bay, South-Kivu, Congo - kab_092012_9.5m | ecosystem: Environmental > Aquatic > Freshwater > Lake | place: Democratic Republic of the Congo...
CGACTTTGCGCCCACTAGTGTTGTCGCGATCAACTCGCCAGAGCCAACGATTGATCCGGCAATGATGATGCCTGGCCCCAATTGTTTCAAGGTTGCAAGCAACGACTTTGGAGGTTCCTGCGTCGTTTCTAGAGGTTGTTTCATGTCTAAATAAATAAAATTTGAATCACCTAGTTTAGGCCATGAACTAGGTCATTCAAGGCAATCCGTTGGACTTAAAAATCAGTATTGGCTTGATCCAGTTGTAGTTCTTTGATCCAGATGTTTTTGTAACAAACTTGATGGCCTTCATTTTGCAATTTAAGCCCTTCAGGGGTGTCTTTAATGCCAAAACCATTGTTGTCGCCGCCATCCACACCAGAGCGTTCGCCACCCCAAACTTTTTCAATCTGAACATTGGTATGAGCTTTAACACCGTTGAAGTATACCGTGACGAGTGGTTTTTGAGTTAACTTTCCATTCTCAAATCGTGCGGCACGAAAAACGATGTCGTAGGCATTCCATTTTTTTATCCCTCGGTAAAGATGGTAAGGAGATTCGGTTTGGTTGATGACAGCAGCCATGCCATGTTTTGTTTTGTCTCCATCTAAGACTTGAATTTCAAAGCGATTTTGAAGATAAACGCCACTATTGCCTTTGGGCTCTTTGATTAAAAACTCGATATGAAGACGAAAATCCTTGAATTTTTGTTTTGAGACAATGTCTGAGGTACCATATTTTCCTGTTGTGGTATTAGGGTCGTAGGACATAAAAACTTTCTCTTGCGGATTGACGGGGTCTTCGATGACTTTCCATTTAATGGGCATCGATGCGAGTAAGGCTGGACCCTTCCAATACTCCCAATTCTGATGCAAGCTCTCTTCTTTTCCGTCAAATAAAACAATAGCTCCTTCATCGGGTTTGGCGCTCACGTCAAGTTCTGTTGTAAAGCCGAGGGGGCTGACCAGAAAGATGAAAAGGGAAATAGCGAGGAGTGTAGGCATGCGTTTTTTGTGAAATAGAAATGACCTCCATAAAAATAGGGCTAAATAGGATAAGATCAAGTGAGAAATTTAATAATTGTGAACTTTGCTTTGTCCTGATGCGTTTTTGAAACTAATAATATCACATGAGCTCATATTTTCTCTATTTTTACAAAGCTATCATGGCTTACATCTTGTGTATGTTTTTCAATTAAAATGAGCATCAAAAAAGACAAAAAATTAAAATTTCTATTTGTTTCACGTTGGGGTGACATCTTGGACCTTGCACATGCAATTGGTCTTGAAGGCAATAGTGTTAAATTATACATTGAGTACAAACCCTGCCGTGAGGTGGGTGATGGCATGGTTCCCAAGGTAAAAGCGTGGGAGAAACATGTAGATTGGGCTGATGTGATTGTTTTTGACTTTACAGGTTATGGCAAACAGGCGGTTGAACTTAAAGCTGCGGGTAAACTTGTTATAGGTGGTACGGAATACATAGATAATCTTGAGTTTGATCGTAGTTTCGGTCAAAACGAGCTTAAACGTCTCAAAGTTAAAATCCTCAATTACAAAGAGTTTAACACTTATGATGCCGCCGTTAGTTACATCGAAGCCAACCCGTTTGCCTATGTGATTAAACCCAGCGGAGAAACCCAGAGTTATAAACAACTGTTATTTGTCGGAAAAGAGGACGATGGTGGTGACGTGATCAGAGTTCTGCGTGCCTATGAAAAAACTTGGGGTGAAAAGTTGGGAACTTTTCAACTCCAGCGCAAAGTCAACGGGGTTGAAATTTCGGTGGCGGCATTTTTTAATGGAAAAGAATTCATTCGGCCGATAAACATAACCTTTGAGCACAAAAAACTATTTCCCAAAGAATTAGGAGTCAGTACCGGAGAAATGGGAACCAGTATGTTTTGGGTTGATGAAAACCCGATCTTTGACGCAACCTTAGCAAAAATGCAACCGATACTTGAACGTGAAAATTTTACAGGGCATATTGACATCAACTGTATCGTCAATGGCAATGGCATCTATCCATTGGAATTCACGACGCGATTTGGTTTTCCTCAGATACAATTGCAGCGCGCTGGTATCAATGAGCCGATCGGTCAGTTGTTGTATAAAGTGGCCTCAGGGCAAAAGTTTAAAATCAATACCAAGAGAGGATTTCAGGTGGGCGCTTACGTGGTTGTGCCGCCATTCCCCTTTGACGATGATGAAACGTTCAATTTATTTTCAAAAGATGCTGTTGTTGTGATTAAAAAACCCATGAAAGAGGGGCTGCATCCAATGCACATTAAACAGGTCAATGGAGAGTGGCTTATTGCAGGTGATAGTGGCTTGGCTTTGTTTGTCTCCGGTATCGGCACGACAATGAAAGAGGCCCAAAAACTTTGTTATAACCGCATCGGCAATATTCTCATTAACAATTGTTATTATCGTACAGATATCGGTGACCGTTGGGTTGAGGAATCGGATAAACTTTGGGCTTGGGGAATGCTTTGATTCACGAGCATGAAAAATACAGCGATCATTTCAGCGTCGATGTTTAATTCTAAAAGCTGTAAACTAATAGACACGACGTCTAATCCGAATCGTTTTTTTGACATCCTTCCTGAAGATTGGCAAGAACCGATTGTTCCGGTTTGGGCCACTTACCGTGACAAGGCGCAGATTTTTATTCTTCTAAATGAGGGGCGACAAAATTTTGTGTTGGGTGGCGGCATTATCTTCAAGGTTCCTTCTCCCGATACGGAAGCCTACGAGGCAGAGGCGCAAAGATGGTTTAGGTTGGGTTATCTGTATCTCGCTTGGCTTTGGATAGACGAACAGCATCGTGGAAAAAAACTAGGCTCAATGTGGTTGTCGGAAATCCTCAAGCTCCATCCGGATCAAAAATTTTGGCTCACGATTGAAGACCACGCACTATGGGATTTTTACAAAAAGCATGGTTTTCAAATGGTGAAGTGTCTTGAAATCGAGGATGGTAAGCAAGAGTGGGTGTTGATTTACGAACCTGAAAGAAAGAACAGTAGTGTTATATAGAATGGCGTTTCGATGGAGTCAGCATTCTTGTTTGTTTACGGAAATTTGCACAGCCAAGCCACCTTCTGAGGTTTCTTTGTAGTTGTGCCTCATATCTTGTGCGGTTGCCCACATGGTGGCGATAACATCATCTAAGGATACTTTGGCATCATGGGCGTTGGAGTGTCGCGTGAGATGAGCGGCTGTGAGGGCTTTTATCGCTCCCATGGCGTTTCTTTCGATGCAGGGGATTTGTACTAAGCCCCTGACAGGATCACAGGTGAGACCTAAATGATGTTCCATGGCTATTTCCGCTGCCATGAAAACCTGAGCCGGATCACCTCCCGATAATTCACTCAATCCGGCAGCGGCCATGGCGGCGGAAACGCCGATTTCAGCTTGACAGCCTCCGGCGGCAGCGGAGAGGGTGGCACGCTGTTTAAAAAGTAAGCCGACTAGGCCTGCGACGGCAAAAAACTTTAGGCGATCTTTTGCTGTAACGGGGCGAATAAAGCAATGATGGTAAAGCAATACGGCGGGAATGACTCCGGCTGAACCATTGGTGGGAGCGGTGACGACACGACCAAAAGAGGCATTCACTTCATTGGTGGCCATGGCGAAACAGCTCACCCAGTCTGTGGCTTGATCGTAAGATAGTGAGTGATGAGAAAGTTGCTTCAACCATACTTTCCAATCATCTGGGCACCAAGGGCCTTTTAGACTTTTAAGAATAGCGGGGGCGCGCCTTTTAACGTCCAATCCTCCGGGCAATTTTCCCTCCGTGTGGCAGCCCTCGTGAATACCGGCCATCATGACCGACCACCATGAGAGGCACAGTTTTGAAAGAGAGGTGTCTGTTTTATTTTTTCGTGCCAAATTCAAAGCCCATTGGGATAAAGATAGAGCATGCTGTTTGCAGGCGCTTAAAATTTCAGTTGCGGAGGTCATCTGTTCATGTTCAGGTGTGACAAAGGTGGGATAGTTGAGGCCGACACGAAGACGATTTTGTTGGTTATCATGTCGTGTTGTTTCCTCAATGTTAAATGAAGCTGCTATTTGGATAAACCCACCTCCCAAGGAGAGGTAACTATCATCAAATACTCTTCCTTGCGTGCTGATGAAGCGAAACCCCATGGTGTTGGGGTGAGGTAGGGGCTGGCGCTGAGGATCCCAGCGGATGTGTTCTGTTGGGTTGAAAACAATGGTATGTGAAACATGATGAGACGTGAAGGTCATGTTGTGGTCAGCTTCAAGCTTTTTAGGTATGCTGAACAATTGTTCTCTGGGCGTGCTTTCGGGATCAAATCCGAGTAAACCCATGATTACGGCAGTATCACTGCCATGCCCACGTCCTGTTTTGGCAAGTGAACCGTAAAAAGTCACTTCAATGCTTTTAAGTTGTGTTAAGGGTTCATGAGAGCAGTAGGCGCTCAAGGCCAATTGGGCTGCGCGCCAAGGCCCCATGGTATGAGAGCTCGATGGCCCTACACCAATTTTGAAGATATCGAAGCCATCCATGTTTATTTTTGAATTTATGCTTTTACGAGTTATGTCCGTGATGAAATACGATCATTCCGATTTATTTTGTTCGTTTTCAACCTTGAGCGTTGGTGGGTGAGATAATAGATCATCGATCAATTGGTTCACTTTTTGGATGGAAACGTGTGGCATAACCACGAGGTGAGAGTGTTGCTGAGAGCCCTCTCCTTCTGTCGGTAGACCGTATTTATCCAATACATAGGGAGACGGGGCTGGAGACAATAGCAAAATATTGCTGTGAGGGTGTCGAAACACTTGAATCCCAGTTTGATGTTGCACGGACCGCAGGCGCAGTTCGGCGAGTTTGGACAGAGCAAGACAGTTTAAGGCAAAAGCTCGCAGTCCATCGACGCCCCACTCTTTGAGGCGCTTCCAAATCACCACCGCCATGTAGGCGTTCTGGGTGCCGGAGGTGATGGTTCCAATATGATGAAAGTAATCGGTCGGAGTGTTGGTTTGTGTTGAAATATTTAGATCTTGCCGGAGTCGTGAGTTTTGATAGGCACGTTCAGAAGCTTCTTTGGAATATAGAACAACACCACAGGGGAAGGGGGCTCCCAGAAACTTGTGAGCGCTCAATGAGATGGAATGGAGGGTGGCATGGTCAGGGTGTTTATTTGATAGCATGAAGGGCAAGTTCTCTTCGGGATGGTCGAGAAAGGGCAGCATGTGTCCCTGTAAAGCAGCATCTCCGTGTATCCAGTAATCGTTTGGTTGTAAATGAAATTTCCTCAAGGCCTTAGAAATTTTCTGGAGAGGATCGACGGCTCCTTTAAAGGTGGTTCCAACATTGACATTGATCACCAGTTTTAACGGCAAACCCTGTCGCTGCCTTTGTTCTTTTAGAGTGGAGATACTATAGATCAGATGATCCACCGACATGACGCCGTGTTCATCGGTTTTGACCCAACAGATGGGAAGACCAAATATTCGAGCTGCTTTTTTGATGCTGTAGTGGGATTCTTGAGTGGTGAATAAAACAGCATGGCTTCCCAAGGTCTGTTTGGCGAGAAACAAGCCTACGTCGTTTCCTTCGGTGCCTCCTGTGGTGATGTAACCATTCATGGCGAGCGGATCTTTTGGAAAGAGGAGTTGTCTGTAGAAGTGAATCACTTCTTCTACAAAACTTTCGATGTATGAGTTGCCATTGGCGTCTCGACATTCGACCAGATTGAAGTCACTTTGAATATGCTCATTTTCGGTATTCAAGATGATCTTTTCCTTGATCATCAATAGAAAAAGTTCATTCAAGTCATGATCGTTCCAAAGTTGATTTACAGGGTATCCTAAAGAATAGGGTTGAACTTGCTCAAGGTACTCCAAGAAATCGCTCAGAATACTTCTTTGATAGGGAGACAATTGTCGCGAGCGCAATTCATGTTTCATGTCCTCTAAATTCAATTCTTTCATGTAAGAGATGGAGGTTAGAGGAAAGCGAGTGTAATAATAGTCGTCGATCAAAATGAAATCGCCGTTGCTAGAGCCGACTACGGTGCTATCTTCAGCATCGATGTAAGCGATGGATTCATCGTTAAAAAGCACCTTGTGACGAGCTGTGCTGATCAAGACCCCTGATTTGAACGAAGATTTTGAATACAGGGAGTTGCTGATGGATATGGTGTCTAAATAAAAACCGCCTGAGGCATCGAAATTCAGATGGTGTGGCAAGGGTGGGTAGACATAGTACTTATTTGCATCGGCTTCTAGAAGGGGATAACCTTCTCCAAACCGCAGCAAGTCGTAAGCGGAAGAACACGACAGGTGCACAAAACTGTATTTAATGATACTTCTGAAAATTCTGATCACGTGGCGTAAGCCACGGTGTTCATCCTGATTCAGATTGGCGTTGAGGTTGATGCAGAGGATCACCGCGTTTTGTTCTAAGCCTTTTAGGCGTTCTTGAATGTCTTGATCGAGATCGAAGGGTTTTAATGTTTTGACATTGAGGAGCTCAGTGGCTTGAAAAAGAAGATTGGAGGAGTAAGTGCTGGGCAGAAGGAGCACTTCACGATCCTTCATCATAGCTTTCGCTGTTCTTAACATCCAGATGCAGGCTTCTTTTTCACCAAGGGTAAAATAACCGAACGAGCTCGCTCCAGATCTTCGTTGTGGCTCTTTTTGATGTAAGTGTGGGGATGGGGAGGTGATCTCCTTGCCGTAGGGTTTGAGATTGAGGTAATTAAAAAGCGCATTGAGCAGTTTGAACTCAAAACCTCTGGTGCAAAGAGCATAACGACATTGTCCGTCGGGGTTGCCAACATTGTTCATGTGGTATTGGAAAAGTTTCAGGAGTAATTTTTGTTCTTCTTTGCAGAGGAGAACTTGATCGACTTCCGCAAAACGCTTTAGGAAACCTTTTTTCAGTCGGGTTATAAATTTCTTATAGCGCACCTGAGCCTCGCCGCCAAAACCATATCGAGACATCAATAGCTGTGGATCGAGAACTTCAATTCCGAAGTTTTCGATAGGTCCTAAGTCCCTCATCGAGTTTGCTTCCTTTAAATATGACCAGCCATTATAGGGATGATTGTAAAAAGATGCTAGGATTTTATAGTTGAGACAACGATAGGATAGGGGTCGTCGTATTGAGCTCTATTTAGTCAAATCATGGTCAAAACGTACAATGGAAGATTTCAATACATTCTAGATTGAGGTTTTTTAAGAACTATACTTTTAGCCTGTGGACCTTTTTAAGCTTAAAGTGCATACGTGTTGAGAAAATCACTTATTTTTGAAGTAATGTTTATCGCAGCTTCGACGCTGTGGGCTGAGTCCACACCAAGTTTTAGTCGCGAGATTTTGCCAATTCTGTCTGATTCCTGTTTTCATTGTCATGGACCAGATGAGAGTCATCGTAAAGCTGATTTGAGGTTAGATGTGCGTGAAGAGGCCATAAAACTTATAAAAGGTGTGGCGGCGATCGTCCCGGGTGATCCAGATGCAAGTGCATTGATGGATCGGATTTCGACTAAGGATCCAGACGAATTGATGCCCCCGCAGGAAGCGCATAAAAAAGCGTTGTCTCCTCGTCAAATTGATTTATTCAGAACATGGATTAAAGCCGGTGCTGATTGGGGCAAGCACTGGGCTTTTACAAAACCTGAGAAATTAAAACTAAAAAATCTCGGCGAGCATCCAATTGATGAATTGGTGAGTTTGGAATGGACAGCAGAGAGTCCAAAAGCTACCGTGATGGCGAACAAGCATACGCTATTGAATAGATTGTCCTATGGGCTAACAGGGTTGCCACCCTCGCAAAGTGATTTGAACGATTTTTTGGCTGCTTCTGAGCCAAATGCATTTTTAAAGTGGGCCGATCATTACTTAGCTTCGCCCCAATATGGTGAACGCATGGCCATGTGGTGGATGGATGCAGCTAGATACTCTGATACAGATGGGTATCAAGCCGATGCCGAAAGAGAGAATTGGCCATGGCGGGATTGGGTGGTAGAAGCTTTTAATCGCAACATGCCTTATGATCAATTCACGATTGAACAATTTGCGGGAGATTTATTGCCGCAAGCAACTTCCGAACAAAAAATGGCGACCTGCTTTTTTCGCAATCATATGACCAATGGTGAAGGCGGTAGAGACCCCGAAGAGTCTAGGGTGGATTACGTTCGTGATCGTGTGAACACGATGGGCACAGTATGGTTGGGCTTAACACTGGGTTGTGCCCAATGCCATACGCATAAGTTTGATCCCATAACCCACAAGGAGTACTATCAGCTAACCGCATTTTTTAACAGTATAGATGAAGATGGTAATGCCGGTAAAAAAGCCAAACCCTATTTGACGGTAAATTCGACTGCTGCAATTCAACAGTTGCCCAAAGCGAGGCATCTTGAACAATACTGGAACCAAAAAATAAAAAAATTGCGAGCTAGCGTTGAGGGCAGCATCACACCGTGGCTAGAAGCTTGCATTGAACAGGCTGATTCATTCCAAGCTTGGCATCCGTTGGAAGTGGTTTCTTTGTCGAGCAAAGAGGGCAGTGTATTAAAAGAAACTGACGCTCATGCGATTGAGGCAAGTGGCGTTAACCCTAAACAGGATGATTACCGCATTGAAGCCAAGACAAAGTTGTCCAAAGTGACTGGCTTTAAACTAGATGTTTTGCCAGTGAACGACAAAGGTAAAGTTAAATTGAGTCGCGGAGAAAATGGCTTGTTTATTTTGACAAATATCAAATTACAAGTTATTAAGCAAGGTCATTCTCAAACGCGTGTTGTGGAAATTAAAAATGCCGTTGCAAATTTTGAGGATACCAAAGCAGACGGTAAATCTTACGGAAAAGTTAAAGACACTTTGGACGACGATCCACGCAAGGGCTGGACGACGACAACCGACCAGATGATAAATGAACATAGTGCTGTTTTTGAGTTTGAAGAACCCCTTCAACTTGCTGAAAATGAAACCTTGCAGTTCTTGCTTTTTCATCGCTCAACTATGGGAGATGCCAATATAGCTAAATTCGTGATCAAGGTGACCGATCAACAGGGGCCGTCTATTCGCAGTCTTGCCAAAATGCCGATGGAGCAATTGAAGATTTCAGGTATCCAACAGGTGCAAAATCTGCCGGCAGAGTTAAAGAAGGCACTGTTGGAACAATATTTAGAAGATCATGAAGAGTATCAATTCAACTTATCGCAACACCAAATTGCAAAAGAGCAACTGAGCGAAGCTGAGAAAGCTGCGAAAGACTTAAACGTCATGGTATGTGCTGAACGAGAAACACCCAGAAAAACGTATGTGTTGGAACGAGGGGTGTGGGACAAACACGAGCGTGAGGTCCAGCCGGGCGTGTTGAATTCTATCTTGGATTGGTCGGCAAAGAATATGTTGACGCGACTGGATTTAGCTAATTGGTTGGTATCCAAAGACAACCCACTTGGCGCTCGAGTGATCGTCAACCACATTTGGCAAATGTTGTTTGGTCAAGGATTGGTGCGAACTCCTGGCGATTTTGGTTTGCAGGGTGAACAGCCGACGCACCCAATGTTATTAGATTGGTTGGCGGTTGAACTAATGGAGCACAAATGGGATTTGAAGTATCTCATTCGTTTGATTGTAACGAGTCAAACTTTTCAGCGTTCTAGTGATGCTACGAAAGAGGAGATTGAAAAAGATCCTGAAAATCGTTTGTTGTGCAGAGGGTCGCGCTTTCGTTTGCCAAGTTGGATGTTGAGAGATTCGGCTTTAAAAAATTCTGGATTATTGAATCTCACGTTGGGGGGAAAGCCAATTCGTCCTTATCAACCTGAGGGAATTTGGGAGGAGATATTTATGGGGAGAATCACCTATACTCCCAGTATAGGCGAGGATCAATACCGTCGCAGCCTTTATGCTTTTTGGCGTCGTTCGAGCTCTCCCGCTTTTTTATTTGATGTTGCACAGCGACAATTGTGTGAAGTGGATGTCAAGCAGACGAACACGCCACTTCAGGCTTTGCTGCTCATGAATGACACCACTTATTTGGAAGCTTCTAAATCTTTGGCCTTGCGAGTGATGCAAGATTACTCTGAAGTATACTTGCAAATAAAAGCTGTGGCAAGGGCTATTTTGAGTCGAGACGTCAATGCCGAGGAAATTAAAATTCTTTGTCGAGAGTATGAACGAAGTTACAAGTATTATTCAGACCACAAAGAAGAATCGGAGCAATGGCTTGCTGTAGGGCAGTCAGGTCTTCCTTTAGATAACCATTCCGCTGAATTAGCGGCATTGATGCTATGTGCAAGTTTAATTTTTAATATGGATGAAACCTTAACGCTTGAGTGAAATGATGGATGCAATAGAACTTAAACAAATGATTTCTCGGCGTGCTCTTTTAGGTGATGCGCGGCAATTGAGTTTGGCTACCATTGCTTTAAAACTCATGCAAGGGCAGGGTTTAGGCGATGACTCTGCCAGCAAGGTCATTCACCGACCGGCTAAAGTCAAGAATGTAATCTTTTTAACTCAATCTGGTGGCCCCTCACAAATAGAACTTTTTGATGAAAAGCTCACGCTTGGACAATGGGCGGGCAAGGAATTGCCAGAGAGCATTCGCCGTGGTCAGAGACTCACGACAATGACAAAAAATCAGAAGCAATTGGTCATGCCTGCGATCACTAAATTTAAACGCCACGGGCAAAGCGGAGCGACGGTGAGTGAATGGTTGCCTTATCTGGGCAAAATAAGTGACGAGCTGTGTTTTATCAAATCTATGCAAACAGATCAGATCAATCATGCACCTGCTATGACAAAAATGCTGACGGGTCATCAATTGCCGGGAAGGCCGAGCATAGGAACTTGGACAACTTATGGATTGGGGGGTGAAAACAATAATTTACCAGACTTTTTAGTCATGATTTCAAAAATGAAACGCCCGAGTGATCAACCTTTGTATGATCGTTATTGGGGCAGTGGTTTTTTACCTTCCACTTATCAGGGTGTGAAATTGAGAAATGCTCGTGAACCTGTTTTGTATCTAAAAGATAGCGAGGGCCTGCCGCGTTCGCTTAGGCGCGGCATGTTAGATGGGTTGGCCGAGATGAACCAGCTGACGGCGCAACGCAGTGGTGATAGTGAGGTGTTGACACGCATCTATCAGTATGAGATGGCTTACCGCATGCAAACCAGTATTCCCGAGTTGAACGATTTGAGCGATGAGCCGGAATCCACGTTTCGACTTTACGGAACCGATTCTAGACGTCCTGGCAGTTATGCTGCCAATTGCATTCAGGCGCGTAGGTTGGTCGAGCGTGGCGTAAGGTTCATCCAGTTGTTTCATCCCGATTGGGACCACCATAGCCGCTTGGGCTCTTGGTGCACGGCTCGTTGTCGCGATACCGATCAGGCCAGTGCCGCTTTGGTGATGGATTTAAAACAACGTGGTCTACTCGATGAAACTTTGGTACTTTGGGGCGGGGAATTTGGTCGTGGCATTGCAGGTCAAGGAAAATGGGATAGCCCCGAAGGTGGAAGAGATCATCATCCGCGATGCTTCACGATGTGGATGGCAGGTGGTGGCGTGAAATCCGGTATGACTTATGGGGAAACCGATGAGTTCAGTTACAATGTTGTGAAAGACCCCGTTCAGGTAGGTGATTTACATGCCACCATACTGCATCTTTTAGGGGTCGATCATGAACGCTTGACTTACCGTCACATGGGATTGGATTTTAAATTGACGGGCGTGGAAAAAGCTAGAGTGGTGAAAGAAATCCTGAGTTAGAGGATGAAGTCATCAGCTCGAAAGCACAGCTTTCGAGCTGAATTCGACTAGAATTTGGCGCCACTTGAAATCCATTTTTTGATCAATTCGATTTGTTCTTTAGTCAGCGGATCACCTTTAGGGGGCATGATGTCGTCGTGATCTGGAGCTAGAGCAACTGAGGTATAAAATTTACTTTCTTCCGGTTTGCCTGCAACGATGACAACTCCGTCTTCACTCCCTTTCATGATCATTTCAGGCGTGTCAAAGCGCAAGCCTTTTTTGGGTTCTTTGAGTTTGCCTTTTTCATCCGTGTAAGGGGCTTTATGACATTTTAGGCAATTTTCTTCAATGATGGGCCAGATGTTCTTTTTGAAATCAACCGTTTCCTCTGCTGCGGTTGTTGCGACAGCGGCCACGATGGTGGCAGGAGCCTCAACAAGAGCGGCGGCTTTGACAAGTTGTGTCTTGACCTCCTCGTTGCCGAGATTGATGGTGATATCAGGCAAGGCAGCATGCAATTTCTTTGCAGCATCTAAGCTGACTTGAGTTTCCCACAGATAGAGCTTTTTTAGGGTTTTGATGCTTTGCAATTGTGGGATACTGCTGTCGCCCACCTTGGTGTGATGCAAGTTGAGTCTTTCAAGGCTAGCTAATTTGGACAAGCTCGAGATGGCGCCATCGTCGATTGCCGTGTTGCTTAGATCGAGAACTTCTAACTTTGTGAGTAGTCCGATAGTGCTCACGCCCTGATTGGTGATGTTGCTTCTAGCTAAGTTGAGTTCAGTGATGTATGGAGCTAAAGGTTTCAGAAGTTCCAAGTCTTTATCTTGAGTTTTGTTGATGCCGTGAGCCATATTGACGCGTAGTTCATTCATGCCCATGGCGATTGGAGCTACGTAGACTTCAGCTTTTTTGAGTGCATCGATAGCTTGATCTCGTATTTTTGTTTGTTCCGGTGTCAAGGTGATGGCTTTAGGTATGACCTTTTTTCCTTCCGGTGCCTTTGGCATCACTGCGGGCATTTTTGCACCTTGGGCAATCCATTTTTTGATCAACTCTATTTCTTCTTTTTTTAACTCTCCTTTTCCCTCAGGTGGCATCACATCATCGCTGTCGTGAGGTAACGAGATGAGTTTGACCAAATTGCTTTCATCCGGTTTGTTTGGGACAATGGCACTCTTTTCACTTTCCCCACCTTTGAGGGCAATCTCTTTGTCGTCTAAACGGTAATCGCCTTTTTCTTTGCTGCCGGCATGGCACTTAAAACAATTTTTTTGAAAGATCTGATAGACCGTCTCGCCACTCACGGCTTCTTCTGAGAAAAGGTTTGGAACGGTGGCTGCGAAAGCCATCGAGCCTAAGAAAGATAGTTTGGTGATGTTTGAAATTTTAGCAGAAGATGTTGGCAAGATTGTTTTCATGAGCAGAGTCATCCTATTTGTCTTAAAAGATTAAAATACAAGGGAGGCAGTGTTTCTCCAACGTTATTATGGGGATGACCAGACTTAAAATCAAGTCAAAATTAATGCATCGTAGTTAAGTGGAGGAGCTTGAAGGTGTTTTTATGGGAGTGTCAACCATAAAACGGTGCTTTTTAAGTTTGATTCTACAAATAGTGGAAGCTAGAGTGATAGCTTATTTCTTTTCATTTTAGTTGATCCGTTTACACTGAGCTCATGAGAAAATATTTCACGTTAGTTGAATTGATGGTTGTTTTTGCCGTCTTGGTGATTCTAATTTCATTTCTACAACCCGCCATGAAAGTGATGCTAGCAAATGCCCAGCGCGTTCAGTGTCAGAACAATTTGAAGCAATTGGGGACGACTTTCGATATTTATTTGTCCGATCAAACCATTTACCCAGATTCAGGCACCCATTCAAAAGGTTGGGTGAATTTGGGTGCAGGCGTTGCGGCGATAAAAACTGGTGTCATTTGGCCGTATATTCAAGCCGAGCCTGTTTTTGCGTGTCCGGCCGATGAATCGGGCTATGTTCGCACTTACTCAGTTAGCGGTAGAGTGAGTTATTTGGGCACTGGGTTTTTGAGACCAACGGATTCACCTAAACCTTCAAATACCATGTTGCTGTTGGAGGAACACGATCCGAGAGGCTGGAATATGGGATCTTATTATCCTGGTGGTTGGGGTGGTTGGGTAGATAACGTTGCCGGTTGGCATGACAACGGCATCCATTTGAACTTCATGGATGGACACGTGGACTATCACCAGTGGCAAGACCCTTTCACTCCGACCCGATTTTTAGAAAGTGGAAACTTTCGCACTCATCCGGATATGATTTATATTCAAGATGTCTATTCGGGTGGCACAAGCAAACCTTAAATTTATTTAAACTGGCGAAGAATTCTGTCCACGCCTTGAAAAAGTGACAAGCTCGACGTGTAAGAAAGTGTTCTATCCTACTCTGAAGTAGAATGACTTTTTTGAGCTGCGAGCTTCAGACACGGGAAATTTCAATATGATTGTTTACGTTAATGGTAAGTTTCTTCCTAAAGAACACGCTAAAATTTCAGTTTTCGACCATGGTTTTCTTTACGGTGATGGTGTGTTTGAAGGCATTCGCGCCTATAACGGTAAAATTTTTAAATTGGATGAGCACATCGATCGTCTTTTAGATTCGGCCAAAGCTATTGACTTGAAAATCAAGCACAGTCATCAAGAGCTATGTGATTTGTGCTATGAGTCTCTTAAACAAAACAAATTGGAGGACGCCTATTTGAGAGTTATTTTGTCCAGAGGCGAAGGTGATTTGAGTTTAAATCCCTATTTATGTGAAGAGGCTGGAGTGGTGATCATTTCTGGAAAAATAAAATTGTACCCGAAGGAACTTTACGATGAGGGCATGGCTGTGATCACGGGAGCAACGCCAAGAGTGTCTCCAGAAGCTCTGAATCCAAAGATCAAAAGTTTGAATTATCTCAATAATATTATGGCAAAAATGGAGGGTTTGCAGCACAACGTTCAAGAAACCCTGATGTTGAACTCTCATGGTTACTTGGCTGAGGCAACAGGGGACAATATCTTCGTGGTCAAAAATTCGATGGTCATCACTCCTCCTGAAGAAGCTGGAATTTTGCTTGGCATCACTCGCGAGGTGGTGATGGAGTTGGTGAAAGAGTCAAATTACGAAATGGTAGAAAAGAACATCAGTCGCTATGATGTTTATACGGCTGACGAGTGCTTTCTAACGGGCACTGCTGCTGAAATCATTTCAGTCACAAAAGTTGATGGTCGAATCATCGGAAACGGTGAGCCGGGCAGTATCACTTTGGAATTATTGGAAAAATTTAGAGCGTTGACGCTCGGGAAATGAGTCTGGAGGATTCCAGTTTTAGACCAAGCGCAGGGCGTAAATCGATAGCGATTATCTTTTTAATCCTCGCCGTGTTTTCGATTATCTCTCGGTGTTCGTTCGACGTCAATGATATAAGTTATTTTTCTTATCCAGCTCAAAGGCCCGCCTTCAATTTAGGGGGAGCTTTAGGGGCGTATCTCGTTTTTGTGCAACTGTTTGTTTTTGGCGAGGCTTTCTGGATTTTTCCGATAGGTTTGCTTTTTGCCACAATGAGATCGTTGAAGGTTGAAAAAAATTCATGGCCAACATTGTTGCTTGGGCATGCATTGCTGTATTTGGGATTGTCCATCACACTTGCGATGCTAGTGGAGGAGATGCCTGTCTACTCAACGAGTTTTGGCGGCACATTTGGCAAATACTGCTCGATGCGTTCGCTGACTTATTTGGGGTTGGGTGGAACTTGGCTTTTAATTGCGTTGGTTTTTGGGTTGGGCCTGTATTTGTTGGATCCATGGCCTTTGATCCGTTCAATCTCTTTGCCGAAATTTGAAATGAAGAAATCATTTGATGGTGAGTTTGATGAAAATTTTAAATTTCAGCCTGAACCAGCGCCTAAAAAAGTAACCCAACCTGTGGCTGAAACTTATAGTCCAGACGTAAGGCCGCAAAAAAAAATCCAACAAGATTTGCCTAGTGATGATGGCGATTCATCCTTTCATCAAGTTGAGGATGAGAGTTTTGAAAAACCCAAAGTATCGAGAAGCAAACAAAAAAAATCTTCACCAGATGAGTTTGAATTGCCGACTTTAGATCATTTAAAGCCCAAACTAGCGGTGACGACCGATAGTGAAGATTTGATGCAGCAGCGTGCGGGTCAACTTGAGGAGATGTTCGATCGTTTTAAAATCAAATGCAAAGTGATTGGCATGGAGAAAGGCCCTTCCATCACTCAGTTTGAAATGACGATTGAAGAGGGGATTCGAGTTAACAAAGTCACCGCTCTTGCAGATAATATCGCGTTAACTTTGAGGGCTCCAAGTGTGAGGATTGTGGCCCCGATTCCAGGCAGAAATTCAATTGGAATCGAGATCCCCAATATTAAAAAAGAGATGGTCAATTTGCGTTCCATCATCGAGTCGCCGGGATTTGAAAGCATGCGTCAACATCAGATCCTGCCCTTGATTCTCGGCAAGGATGTGGCTGGCTCACCGCTGGTGAGCGACTTGGCGAAAATGCCGCACCTGCTTGTGGCGGGGACAACGGGTTCAGGTAAATCGGTTTGTATCAATAGCATCATTATTTCCTTGATTTTGTATCACAAACCTGAGTACGTGCGCTTATTGATGATCGATCCCAAAATGGTTGAGATGAGCGGTTATGCAGGCATTCCGCATTTGATGCGTCCTGTCATTACAGATATGAATGAAGCTGCGGGTATGTTGGATTGGGCTTGTCGTACCATGGACGAGCGTTATTCAATGCTAACCAAGGTTCGTGTGCGCGATATTGCATCATACAACAAGTTGTCTAAAAATAAGATTCTCGATATGCTCAATGACGACAGCGAATTTGAAGCTATGGATTGGCCAATGCCCTATATTGTCATTATTGTAGACGAATTTTCGGATTTGATGATGGTGGGTGCTAAAGAAATAGAATTGTACATCACACGTCTAGCGCAGAAAAGCAGGGCGGTTGGCATCCATGTGGTGTTGGCGACGCAGCGTCCTTCTGTGGATGTGATCACTGGCTTGATTAAAACCAACATGCCTTCACGGATAGCATTTCAAGTGGCA
>Ga0172372_10005926_pt1 | contig 16837 bp, 17 predicted proteins | sample LakKiv5m_2_FD_114544 | JGI IMG/M metagenome (GOLD analysis project Ga0172372, IMG submission 114544) | Freshwater microbial communities from Kabuno Bay, South-Kivu, Congo - kab_092012_9.5m | ecosystem: Environmental > Aquatic > Freshwater > Lake | place: Democratic Republic of the Congo...
CCCCCCCCAGCCCACCGCCGTACTTCCGAGCTGGCAGGAGCAAACGCCTCAACCGCACGGCGGGCCAGACAGCGGTGACACCCCGGAGAGACGGGGACTCAAGTTTAGTCCCGGTGAGGTGAGAACGATCGCCACGCAGTATGTGGCTATGGCACCGGGGTGGTAGTCGGAACAGCAATGCGATGTTGACGGTTCGCTCTGAATGGGGGCGGTCCCGAGTCGCGCCGAGTGTACCGGCGAAAGGCTAACCGGAAGGTGGCAAAGCCCGACCCGTGGATCTGCTAGCACGGGACTAAATCACCAACGCGCCCCCCGGAGCTTCGGCTCCGGGGGGCGTTTTCGCGTTTATTCCGCGCCGATACCGTGAGCCGTTCGCGCATCGCTAGTGCCATGACCGTCGAGGTTCGAGGAGCCATCATGGCGACCTCGCCCCGCGTCAAATCAGAACAAGCGAAGGGCGAGCGAGAGCTAGCCGAGATTCTAGGCGAGGTCGAGGCCGAGGCGCTCTTTGAGAACCGCCGGAAGCGCGACGGCGACAAGGCGCATATCACCATCGCCAATCCCGGCGACGCCAAGAAAGCCGTAGCTAACCTCGCCGCCCAAAAGAGCGTGTCGAAGGGCGAGGCCGAGCGCCAAATCAAGGAGCTATCCCTCGCCGGAGCCCCCGACAACTTCCGGGTCAAGGGCCTCGGCAAGGCTGAGTCCGGCGGCAAGGTCGCGTATTTCTTGGTCGTGGATTGGCCGGGGGGCCGAGAGTTTCGCAACATTATCGGCCTCGATGCGGGCGGGCAGGATTTTCATATCACGCTGGGGTTCGGTCCCGAGGGTGACGTACACGGGGTCCGTAAAGACCGTATTATGAACGCGAGCAAACTAGCCATGAAGCAAACATCCCTGCGTTCCAAGCTCATCCGTCTCGCCCGTGAGAACCCGTCGCTTCGGGAGAGTTTTCTCCCCCTCTTGAAGCAGGCCGCGACCGGAAACGCCGTCTTTGATGTCGCTCAAGAGCTTCGCGGCGAGCACGAGTTCGTCCAAGACGACAACGTGTTCTACTATGAGTACGAGAACCTCGTTGCCGAGGCCGTGAAAGACGCGATTCGCCGGTTTCAAGGCGCGGGGTTCTTGGACTTCGCCGAAGAGGACGGAGTTCTGATCGGCTCCCGTCCCGGCGGCATCGAAGTCGAGGCGTACTTCGACTCGTCGGAGGATGCGGGTCGCCCTTGGACCAGCGTCGATGTCGAGGTGTACGACCCGACGATGCGTTCAGCGGCGTGGGGCATGGGGCCGATGCCCCGGTCGAGCTACATCCCGAAGAACGAGCCGACGCTCGCCCGCGCTCCCGGACTTCCGGAGGGGCTAGAGGTCTACACCTACGAGAAGGCGAACGCTCGCGGCCAAGTCGTCTACTATGGCGTCGCGTTCGCGGGGAAGGCGCAAAAGCCTCTTTGGAACTATGCGTTCCGGGACGGCAACCAGCGTGACAAGCAAATCTCCGAGACGACCCGGAGCATCGAGTCGCAAATCAAGGCAAAGCAGCAACGCAGCGAGGAGCGCAAGCAGTTCACCCACGGGCTTCAAGTGGGGGACATTCTCTACTCGTCGTGGGGCTACGATCAGACTAACGTCAACTGGTACGAGGTCGTCGGCGTCCCGACTGAGAAGATGATCCTCGTGCGCGAGATTGAGGGTCGGACTCTCCGTTCTGACGGGTACGGGTCCGATGAGGTCATCCCCGCTCCCGGCAAGTACATCGGTCAGGTCCTGAAGAAGATCCCGACGGGTCGAGCCGGTCATATCTCCGTCAAGATCGACAACGTGCAAACGGCTTGGAAGTGGGACGGCAAGCCGCAACGCGAGACTTCCAGCGGGTACGGCCATTGAGCGAGCCTACTGAGCTTGCTTCGCACGGCGACGGGGATGACCCGCTCCGGCTCCAAGTCCGGGTGCTCGTCCTCGCCTGCTACTGGGCGAACCTACTCGACGCGGTGTTCACGGCGAACCATCTCGCCAACGGGGCCATCGAGTGGAACCTCATCATGCGGTTCCTTTGGACGACGCATCCCGTGCTCTACGCCACGGCGAAGTTCGCGTTCTTCCGGCTCGGCATGGAGTTCGTCGAGCGGTCCTACCCGGACCTACGGCACCGACGCAACGCCCTCGCCCTCGTTGTATTGGCGTTCACGCTCATCAACCTGTGGCACCTCGTGTCGGGCACTACTTGCGTGGCTTCTTGGAGTTGCCCGCCTGCGTGATGACCGAGTAGCTGAGCGGGGCTCTCCGACACTTTTTCGCGGGGGCGTAAGCTAGATACCGACCATGACCAACTCTACAGGAACGATTCAGACTCTCATCTTCAGCAAGCTCGACACGCTCCTCCGGGAGGTGCAGGGATTGTCCCGGCGGGTCGCCAAGCTAGAGACCCTCATCAACCTCGTACCCGTTCCGGAGGCTCCGCCGCCCTCGGAGGGGAAGAACCCCGAGCTGACCGCAGCGGGAACGCTGTTCGATACGGACTCGTTCCCATCGGACATCGGGGACAAGCTCGCCTACGCGACCGGATACCTCGCCGGACGGATGGGAATCCTCGCCGACAAGACGGCGCTCGATTTCGGTCCGCCCGAGTACCGGGACGGCTACGCGCTAGGTCAGAGCGTCGCCACGGGCGAGAGTGACCCGCCGTCCTGGGACAAGACCCTCTGATACCGACGGGCGACGCGAACGGGCGAGGGCGCTTCGGCGCTCTCGCTCAACTCGTCCCCCAACTCTAGGAGCAAGTCCCGTAGCGAGGCGCTACGGTGGTTTGCAGACTTGCCAAGCGCCTTCTTCAAGAACGTCTCCGGATCGAACGCGAGCACCTTCTCCCCGTCGAGAATCGCCGCCGTGAGATTCTGGTCTACCGAGCCCGTAGCGAGAAACCGGAAGATGATCTCCGGGTTGATGTACGCTTGGCGGGTCGTTGAGGCTGAATCATGCGAGAGGGCTGACTGGGCCTTCAGGATGGCCGCGTCGAGGGTCTTGACGATCTCCTCGGTGACCCGAGCCCGGAGGTCCGACTTCTTGAGCTTGGAGAAGCCCCGGATACGCCCATATAGGCCCGCCTGCTCCGAGCGGAGAGCCCCGAGCATTTCCTCGGTCGCCTTGAGCTTACGGAAATCCGTAGGGGCCAATCCGTCAAAGTGCTCCCGGAAGTAGCGTTGAAGGTCCGTGTAGTCGAAGGGCACGCCCTTCTTCGTCACGAAGACGTACTTCGACCCCGAAGACACGGCCCGTTGAACGTACTCGTTGAGTACACGGAGAATGTCCCCGTCGCTCAAGCTCGCCGTGTTGATCGAGCCCTTCTTGCCGACGAACTCTAGTTGGGCGAAGTTGTCGCGCACGAACTTGATGTGGCCGGGGCCGAGCGTGATCGCACCGAAGGTTTCGATCTCGACCTTCTCGCCGTTGACCGTCTTGAGAGCCGCGTTGCCCTCTTTGCCGGGACGGATACCCGTCTCCATCATAATCGCCGTGACGAGCGCCGCGAGACGAGTCAACTCGTCGCTCGACCGGAGGTCGGCTTTGACCTTCTTGACGATGGAGTTGTACTGAGCGACGAGCAAGTGCATCCGCTCGATTTTCTTACCGAGCGTGAGGTGCTCATTCTCAAAGCGGTCGGTGATCGCTTGGATCTCGCCGGACGGGTCTACCTCGACGACGATGTTCGTCGGTAGGAACTCCCGGATCTCGGCGGGGATAACCTCGCGGAGCGGGGCCTGGGCCTCGCTCATCACGATAGTTTGGAAGCCCTTGAAGGCTTGGTCCTGGACCTTCTTGAGGGTGTCCGCGAAGGACTCCCGGTAGATGAGATGGTCCCGTAGCGCGTACACGACGGCGTTGCGCCACGAGTAGACCGTCTCGCCTTGGTCCTCGCGCCCGACCCACTTGTCGAGGAACTCGTTGAGCCGAGAATCGAGCTTCACCGCCTTGACGAAAGCGCGTCCTCGCCGAGAGAGAGATTCTTTGTCTTTTCCGGGGAACTCAGCGAGGGCTACATCAGCGGCGGGCTTCAAGAACGGGAGAACCGCCTTTAGAGCTTTCGCGGCTCCGGCGACGTGCTTCTCCCGATCCTTCTCGTCTTGAAGGAAGCGGGCCGACTCATCCGTCGGACGACGAGCTACCCGTTCCATGTGCGATCAAAGTCCGCAGTTGGTCGCGTGATCCGGGCAGACGTTCTCCCGGAACCACTTGTTGTACCGGCGACGCTCCGCGCTCCCGTTCGCCCCCGCCGGAGGCGACTCCGGGTGGCTATTGTAGGGGATGCTGTCGTCCACGGGCTTCGGTCGATAGTTGGGTCCGCCCCAGGTACGGCCCGCCATCACATCAGCGTCCCACTCGGAGGTCAAGTCCTCGGCGAGGGTGTCTCTGTCGTCCTCGGCGGCTAGGAACGAAGTTGCCATGCGGTTCGCGACGGCCCGATCCCATGCAAGAATCTCGTCAACCGTCGGATCAACAAAAGCCTTCTTCCCGGCGGGAGCCTTGCTCGCGACGGGAGGCTTCTCAGCGACCTTCACGGGCGCGGACGGGTAGGAGTCGAGGATGAGGTCGCTGTGGGCGCACTTCGCCGCCTTCGCGTGCTTCTTGAGGAACGCTGCGCCGTCCTCTTGCTTCTCGCCGAACTTCGCCGCGAGGTCCGCCGCGAGGTGGCCCGCCGCTTGGTGGAGATTCGAGCAAGCGTTCATCGCGAGCTTCGCCGTCCGGTCCTTGAATCCATAGAGCCCCGACTTGGATGCAGCCGTCTTCGGGGCGGGACCCGGTCCGATGTCTTCCATCGCGTTGCGGAGCATCCTCGCGGTCTTGAAGCCGCGCTTCGCGTGCTCCTCTAGGAAGGGGGCCGTATCCGCGTCTGCCGTGTAAAGCTCCTTCGCGAGCTTCGTGGCGTACTTGGCGAGCTTGCCCGCCGCTCCGGTGCAAGACTTCTCCGCCGACTTCGTGAACCCGTAGAGGCCACCGGCGGCGGCGGCGGTCTTGTCCACCCCACCAAGGTTGCCGGATGATCGAATCAAATCTCTCGGCGAAACGCCCAAGAAAGTCCCATTGTCGAATTGCACATAGATCATTCCGCCCCCCGGTCCGGGCATGAACGTGCTCTTGCCAAAGGGAGTGAGGATCGCCACGGTCTCACCCTCAGTGCCATCTACAGGGAGATCCGTGCTGTACAGCATTCGTGAGGCGGGGTTTGCCTTCACAGACACACGAGTACCAGCAGGAATCGCCTTTGAGGGCAACTTGGCAGTCTTGAACTGGTCCGCGTGCTCCTCGTTCTGACGCTCCCACTCAGCGGCGTCCTCGGCGCTCATGTTCTTGGTCGGGTCAGCGGGCTTGCCCTTCTCAAACTTGGAGTCGCGAAGCATCTCCGCGAAAGCGTCCGTCGAGAGGAGTACCCGCGCTGCCGACTTCTTCATCTCGTCCATGACCTTCTTCACGGACTCGGGCGGGTTCTCGTTCATCTCCTTGAACTCGGGGCCGACGACCTCGGATACCTCGTCCACGGTCATCGACTTGCCCGCCGGGAACTTCGCCGTCGTGAGCATCCCCGCGTAGTCGTGGGCCGAAAGGAGTCGAGATTGTTGCGAGGCGCGCTTCGCGGCTTCCATAAGGCTCGCCTTACGGAGGAGCTTCGCGTACTTGAACGGAACGTCGCCCTTGCCCTTGAGGAGCTTCATAAGGAACGAGCGGTCTGAGAGGAGATCCCGGATCGGACCTACGTCGCCCTTGCCCTTGGCGAGCCAGCCCGCGATCATCGGGGTGAACTCTTTGACGACCCTGTTGAGATACGCCTGGTTCGGCATCCCCAGCGCCCGAGCGATCTCAGCCTCGTTCTTGTACTGGCCGGTCATCGCCATGTCGATGTACTGGAGCATCACCCGCGCCGCGCCGGTATCCGCGCCCTGGACCTTCGACCTCAGCCAAGCGAAGAATCCCTTGGAGATCGGATCGTTGGCGTTGTTGAAGATACCGTCGATGACCATCTCCCACTCGGTCTGGTCGAACCCGCCGACCGCGCCCGGATGGACGGTCTCCTCAATGAGAGCGGACTGCTCCCTTTCGAGCCTGCGGCGGTTGCTGATCACTCGGATGTAATCGACCGCCTCGTCGAGGACGAAGTTGATCGGGAGCCCGACAGCTTTCTTGGGCTCGATCTCCCCGCTCAGAATCTTCTCCGCGAGCGGTCCCGACTGGGCCTTGAGTCCGGCCCGCCAGAACGGCGGCTTCGTATCATCCGACATCGCCTCTGCCAGAATGTCGTCCGTTGACACGTCGCCAGAGAGCCGAGACATCACCGACTTGTAAACGGGGCGGTAGAAACCCGTCTCCGCGTCCGACCACCACGTCGGGCTCACGCTGGGGGACAGTTCCTTCGCCGTCTGCTCCAGAAACTTGAGCTGCGCGCCCTTGCTCGTCAGTCGGAGCGCGGCGTTCGCAGGTAGACCCGCGAATCCCGCAAGGTACTGAGCGCGGGCGAGGATGTCCATCCCCGTGAAGAGGGCCGAGGCAGCGAGGCGGAAATCGGAGGGGAGGTCGGTCATGAGGGTTCCGTCCGGAAGGTTCGGGGCGCACGTTCGCGAGCGCGATACTAACCCGTCCGTATCGAAAACCTAACGACGACGCTTTCGGAGAGAAATATCTAGACTTCTCCCGAAGCGTAAGGTAGGGTTGCCCTTGTCTCGACCCGACCCGAGCGGTCCCAGTCGAGACGAACCCCAAACGCTCAAGGGTCTGAGACCCCCGAGCCTCGCTAACGGAGCCTCCCAAATGTCCCACGAGACCGTCTCGTTTTCCGTTTCTGTTGATGAAGCCGTCGTCGCTCTCGGGGGAGAGCGTACCTGTAGCCCGCTCGGTCGGGCGCTCCTCGCGGTCCGCGACGAGGAAAAGACTCGCCCCAACCTCACGGCGGGCTGGCTCAGGACACACGGCGTCCGTATCCGGGCGATGCTCGTGGGGTTCCTGACGACGAAGCTCTCGACAAGCCGCCGGATGGATCTCATCGAGGACCACGTTCAAACATTCCTGTGTCGGCTGGTCGAGCGCGATACGCTCCGCGAGTACCTCATCGAAGGCAAGGAGCCCGCCTCCTCGGTCCTGCGGATCTGGCTGGTCCAGAGCGCCGCGACGGAGATGCGCGGGTGGGGCGTGGACGCGAGCCTCCGGGTTTCGCGGGGCGCGAAAACCAACCGCGACCGTCTCGTGGACGCGGGCAAGAAGGAACCCGCCCCCGTCGTCCACGCGAGCCCCGTGAAGGAAATCGTGTCCGTCTCGGAGTCGGGGGACGTGTCTACGGACCTCTCGGACGTGAAGTCGTCGCCGGAGGAGGCGATGGCCGACCGTCAGATGATCGAAATCTACCGGCGTCGAATCCTGGAGAAGCTCAACGACCGCCACGCGGCGGTGTTCGACTCGCTCCTGGAGGGGGCGAAGCGCCGCGAGGTCGCCGCCGAGCACGGGCTCACGACGAATCAGGTCACGGCGATGCTCGACCGGATCCGAGAGGTCGTGATCGACGCCTGATCACCCGTTGCGACGGAAAAGGCGATCGGCCTTCTCCTTCTCTTCGCGGATGTCGTCGAGGGCCTTTTGACCGCCCTTCGTCTTCTTGGCGTTCGGAAGCGCGTCCCGCTCCAGGTCGATGAACTCTTGGATCGTGTTCCGGTAGTCCTCATCGACGTATCGCTCGCGCTTGTGCGTCTCTAGGGCGCTCCGAGCGTAGTCTTGTAGTACCCCCGCCTCCTTCAAGAGAGGGAGGAGGTGAACCCGCAACTCAGGATTCGCGTGGGCGAGGCGGATTACCTTGGATCGAAGGGTCATGTCAACCTGCTAGTTGTTCCGCGACCATATCCACGACGAGATTTTTCCGCATACCCGCCGCCGCGATCAGTTCCGCGACGCCGTACTGGTAGAGGAATCCGAGCGCGAGATCCCTCGCTACATCGGAAACGTCGCTTCCAGGGTTATCCGACATCCAGTCCTTGCGAGCGTCCTTCGCCCAGGCCTTCATTAGGGCGTCGAGCTTCTTCCTAGCGACGGCGAGCGAAGGTCCCTGGGGGGCCTCAGGAGCGGGCGTAGTCACGACCTTGCGAATCGTTCCGCGACGCTTTAGCTCTTTGAGAGCTTGGTCGGGGAACCGGGGAGACTCTCCCGCCAGGAGGGAGGTCATAATCCGGTCCCGAAGGTTCTTCGGAACGTCGGAGACGATCATGATCGCAGCGATGTCCTGAGCGATCCCAGACCAAAGCGTGCCTGTTCGGTCGCGAAACTTCACCTCGGTCCTCGGATACGCGGCTTCCTTCAAGAGAGGGAGGAGCGCCGGACGGAGGTCGGGACGAGCGTAAGCGAGGCGGATTACCCTGGAGCGTAGGTCGGACATTCTATCCTCATCCCAGGTAGGCGATAGCTTCAACTCCCGTCTCTAGCGTGTCCCAAAAGAACGCCAAAGCCGTGTTCTCGACCGAGGTGGGCGAGAACGGGTCGTTTTGATTCGTGAGGGCGAGCCGGACGTTTAGCCGCCCCTTCGGTTGTTTGAGCTGGAACGAGTTGATTACCTCGTCCCACTCTAGGCCGTGTTCCGAGAGGGCGTTGTTAGCCCGCGAGAGAGCCTCGCCCGGAGTACGGAACCGGGTGTTGCCGTCGAGCCCCGCCTTGATGAGCGTCCGGTTGACGAGCGACTTCACCTTGGAATCGAGGCGGGCGTCCGCCGCCGCTAGATAGCGGGAGGCGACGCGCAATACAGAGCCGGGATGGGTCATGTCTCAGCCTCGTCGCCGAGCGAGGTGGATCGGGTTCGCCTCGGGGCCGTGATGAAGGTCATCCCCGTGGGACTCGTGCATCGCCCAACCCGCTACCGCCTTGAGGTGGTCGGCGGCGGAGTTGATCTTCGACTCGGCCCAATCCGGGAGGAGCATACCGTGGGGGATCCCCTCGTAGAGCATCTCGCTCATCCGGTGGAGCAGAAACAGGTTCTGCTTCGTCATGTAGTTGCCGTCCGACCCCGCGCTCACCCCCGTCTCGGCGAGGCGAGTCGGAAGTTGGTTGATCGCTTGGTCGGGATCCATCTCCGGGTTCGCCGTCATGAAGGCGGCGGCGACTCGGTCCGCGCTGCGGGCGACTCGATGGTATCCTGATTGGAGATTCTTTAGCAGCTTCTGTTGACCTCTCGGGGAGATGGAACGCCAGATCTTCCTATTCTTCTCATAAAAGTCTGCGTCGCTCAGCTCCTCATCGCCCGAGAAGCTAGTCGGAGATTCATACCTTAGCTGTCCGATGTAGGAGTCGAGCATCGCGTCAGACATCTCAGAGAACACCGCCGGAACGTCGCCTACCTTCTTCGTCGCCGTGAAAGTCACGAGCGCGGACCAAGAGGCGAAGAGACGGTTCCTGGGGGTCATCTCCGGGTTACGGATCCTGACGTTGGTCACTTTCGCGTTAGCGATGTTCTCCCAGTCATCTTGTTCTCTTTGGAATACCTGCGAACTTAGCCAGCTATCCCCAGTTCGGGGATCCTCATAGCGATCCGCGATTTCTTTCTCGATTGCGGGTTCAAGCCTCTTCAAGGTCTTTCGGAAAAAGTTGAAAACATCTGGAGCGGCTTGGGGATTGTCCCTCATGTAAATCTGAACTTCATCCAAGTTGCGGTCTGGGAATTCAATTCCGGCACGGTGGCTCTCGATAACCGCGCTGATAATCATCTCGCTGCCCCTTCCAGGACGGACGGAGAAATTATCAGCTTTCGCGCCTGAAAATTCAACCCAAATCAACCTTTTACGGTAGTCTTTCTGCTGAGATCGCAGGAAGAGGGCTTCGAGGTCAGAATCATTCGATAGACGGTACATTAGGGTCCCTCATTCCGTTTCGCTGAGGCACTCGGCTTGTCGGTAGGTCACGGAGGTGCCCCAATCACGCGCAGTGGGAGAGTTGCTTACGGACGTAGTTCTTAATCGCCGTCAGCTCCTTGCGGAGCTTGTTGTGATCGAGATCCGGGGCGCGACCGGGGGAGGTACGGGCCATGCCCATGAGCCCCTGGATACGGTTCATCGGCGTAGCGAGAGCCTTGGCGAGGAGGTCTCCCATGCTCCGGTTCGTCTCTACGTCGAGAGCCTCGGGGTTCCGCATGAGGCCCCCGATAATACGGTCTGCCGCCTGGAGGTCGGCGAGGAGGTCGGCGAGGTCGCTATCCTCCGAGAGCGTCTCCAGCGCTCCGTCGATCTTCTCCATGAGGTCGCGGAGCGACGGGATACAGCGAGTAGCCGATTGCGTGCCCCACCCGAAGCCGACCGTGCGGGTCAGGCCCACGGGGTACTGGCCGAGCGGGAGCGTCTCGCCGGACGCCGGGGAAACGTGCATCTTCCGGTTGAAGGCGTCCTTGTAGCCCTTGCCGGTCTTCTCGCGGTAAGTCTTGGAGAGCGACTTCTGGGCGTCCGCGAGCGAGTAGAACGTCTCGATCCTCTCGTCGCCCCGGCCCGTGTCCCCGCGATCCGTGAGCGCGCCCCAACGCTTCTTGAGCGTGAACATCCCGCCCTCGGGCTTGATGATCATCTCGTAATACTTGGAGTGATTCTTGGCCGAGTCGATGAAGTACATCATCGCGCCCATCCCCTCAGCGACGGCGCGGGAGTTCAGCCCTTCGCGCTCTAGCTGGGGCTTGTGGGCGAGCTTGACCTGGAGGCTCGCGAGGCGAACGTCCCCGTCCGGTACGAGAAGCGGGAGAATCTCCGCCCGGAGCGCGGGGTTCGCATGGGCGAGCCGAATGAGATTGGAACGAAGGTCGGACGAGGCCATCTTGGATTCTCCTGCGGTGCCGTAGTCGGGGCGGGTCATGAGGGGTTGGGCGAGGGTCGGCTCTTCGGCGTAGCGGTCCGCCGACCAATTCTGCTTGTGCTTCGGGGGCTTACCGCCGCGCCCCTTCGCTGAGTCGTAGTCGCGGGTGTGGTGTTTGCCCGCTCCGTGACCGGGAAGTCCGGCGAAGCCCTGCTCCTTGCGGGCGAGCCAGTTGGCGCGGGCGACCGCGTCTTGGACGGAGGGCTTCTTCTTTCCGGCTTGGGAGTCCATGCGCGTAGCCTACGGGTTCAAGATACTAGATAAAGACCGCGAGCGAACGCGACCGTTTAACCATTTTGCTCCGTCCTCAAGCTCTCGCCGGATTCGGTAACGAGATCCTCGTCGTCCTCCGTCACGAACCTGTTGGGGTCTTGCGGGGTGGGATACGTCTTTCCGAATTGAAGGGGCATCGTAGTTACCTCTTAGTTACCGGAGGTCGATAGAAGGAACCTTGAGCTTCACCGGAACCAAGCTCGCTCTAGGGCGGTGAGTACCCGTCGGCTCGCCATGACCTGACGACCGTCGGGGGTGATCTCCCGCTCGATGGCGAGAGCCGGACGCCGGACGAGGTAGTTCGGCCACTTCTCAGACCACTTGCCGTAGAACTCCGACTTCGGCACGACGCGGACGGTTTGCTCCGGGTCGGGGCAGTTCGGATCGGCGACGTGGACGTTCTCGTCGGCATCTACGTCAAAGACGCACGAGGCGTGGGACCAATCCCGGCCCTCCGGGTTCCACGCGATGAGGACGGGTACCCCCCGGTCGGTCCACGCCTTGAGTTGGCTGAGCGTACAAGGGCTCACGAGCGTCGCCCGCATCCCCCAATGCTGGGCGCACGCGATAGCCTGCTCCCACGTCGCCCCCTGCATGGGCTTACAACCCATGACCCGATTGACTTCGTCCTCATCGCACTCGAGGCCGTTCGCACCGAGCGCCATCGACATCGACGCGGCCATGCACGAAAACTGAGTGCGTTGCCGGATGGGGATGATGGGAGCTTTCGCGATCTTGTTCATGGTCAGTATTTCCCGACGCCCTTCGGATCCCATTGGGGAGGCACCGTCTTACCGTCGCGCCACACCTTCTCGGGCTGGGTCTTCAAGCCGAGTTGGGCGACGGCATAGTCGAGCACGACGTGCTTCCAAATGCCGTAGCCGGGGTCGGACGGCTTTTGGCCGTTCGATTGCCGGTGCGCCCACACATATTGGAGGGGCGAGCCGAGCTTCAGGCCCTCTTCATAGAGGTACTTGAGCGCCGCCCGGAACGTCTCGATGGCGAGGTCATCGAGCGGGGTCGCCCCTCCGCCCCAAGTAGACTGCTCATCCTCGCGCTTCGGCGTAGTAGGATCGTCGGGCAAGCCGGGGTACTTCCCCTCGCACTCCAGCCCGTAGGTGAACTCATTGAGCGCGTTGCCGTGGTAGACGTACCAAGGGAGTGGGAACGCCGTCACGAACGTCCCGTCCCGGAACGCTAGCGCGTGGCAAGGCACGTTGAGGGCTCGACGATTACGACGGTTGATGTCATTCGACGGGCCGAATACGCAAGCCGTCTGATGGATACCGATGCCGGTGACGATCTTCGGGTCGCGGACGATGACCTTTCCACGGGCGGTCTTGACGATGTTCGCGGGCTTCCCGTTCGCCATCGTCTTCGGCGGCGGGGGGTTCTTTTGTTCAGCGCACAGGTCGATATGCTTGAGGGTCATGTTCGTCTCCCGGTCAGGCCGTCCTCGTCGTGAGCGAGGCGGTCCAGTTCCAATCGGCGGTGACGATAGCGGTGATAACCTCATTGGGCGTCGAGTAACTCGCGTTCCGGCCCATGAGCGCCCGGTCGCTCGCCGCCGGATACGCCACCGCGTCCATCGCCGTCGAGTACCCGCCCCGGAAGGTCGTGACGCCGAGGGTGTTCCCCGCCGCGTAGAACGTAGCCGAGCCGGGAGCGAACGGACCCGCCGTGCCCTCTAGAGAGAAAGCGCCCTTGGTGCCGATGGGAGCGCCGCCGTGGGTTCCCGAGACGGTGTTACCGAGCAGCGCGACGTAACTGAAGAAGTCGAGCAGGCTCGCCTTGTCTACCGAGAAGGCGACGAAGGCGTCCGTCTCGTTGACGTTGCACCCGTCTACCACCAGCGAGAGAAGGGTCGCCGACTCGCTGAACGACTCACAAGAGACGAGCTGGTACGTCATGGTCTCCCCCAACAGGAGGGTCACGTCCTTCACCCGGAGGTAGCCTCCGAGGAGATTCGCGCCGCCCGTAGCCCGGATAGAGAGCACCCGCCCGTTCGATACTCCTTGGGAGATTTGGGTATCGGCGAGGATGCCCTGCCCGTTGCTTCGGGACACGACGACCAAGTACGCATCGTTCGCAGCAGGACCGACGTAGGCGAGTTCGCAGTTCGCAATCTGCCAACCGTCGCTTTGGAGGACAACCCCTAGCTCGACCGTCTCGACCCGCACCGCCTCTAGGTAGTGGCCAGAGGAACCCGCCCCCGCTGAGATTGTTACGGCGTTCTCGACGCCCGTGTTGATCGTGCGGCGCTGTTGGACGGTGAAGTCCCGTAGAACGACGTTGTTCGCGGAGACGTTGAACACGGTCACGGGGTCGGCTCCGGTCGCCGCCGTTTGGAACACCGTCGAACCGATACCCGCGCCGTCGATGGTGACTTGCTTCGTGACCGAGATCGTCGCTCCGACCAAGAACGTCTGCGCCGAAACGAGGAGCCGGTCGCCGTTCACGACGGCGGGAGAGGCGAGGGCCGTCGCCACGTCCGGGTAGGTTTCTCCGCCGAGCGTGCCGACCGTGTAGGTGATCCCCAACGGGGGCGGGGGAGGGATCGGGTCTAGGAGCGCCGGACCGACCGCCGTGTTGCCCGTGACCCGAAGAAGTAGATTGCCACCCGAGATCGCGAACCCCGCATCGAGCGTCGGGTCGCTCTCGTGCGACCACAAAGTGGTAGTCGCTCCGACTTGAGACAAACCCCCATTCTCTAGGTAGGTAGCGACCAACCCGTAGGACGCCGCGCCGGGGTCGCTCGTCTTACGGGCGGTGACCCGAGCCTCTAGGGTCGTGACGGAGTTGAGGGCGGGCGTCACCGAGATGATCGTCGTCGGCGTCGCGTCGGTCGTAGACACCGCGCCGGTCAATCCTCCGGGCGGGGGAATCGGAGCCCATTGAGCCCCGTCCCAAGCGAGTACATCCTGAGCCGCCGGAAGCGAAGCCGAGACGGGTTGCCCTTGTAGCGCGGTGACGGTTGCTGCGGCGCTACCCGGACCCGTCGCGGTCACGTCCCCGGTGAGATCGGTGATGCCCGTGACGGCGGGAGCCGAGCTTACCCAAGCGAGCCCGTCCCACGTCAGGACATCGCCGGGAGCCGCGCCCGGATCGAGGGAAATATCCGGGGTCGCTCCCCCTGAGCTAGAGAGGGGCGAGCTAGCCGTGACGGTCGTGACCGGGACCGGAGGGACCGCGTAGATCCACGCTTGCCCGTCCCAAGTGATGACTTCCCCCGCCGCCCCGCCGGGGGTCAAGGAGATGTCCGGGGTCCCCCCTCCCGATGAAGCGAGAGGGAGGCTCGCCGTGACACCCGCGACCGCACCTCCCCCACCGGGAGAGGGAACCCATTGGCTCCCGTTCCAAGTGAGTACGTCCCCGAGGTTCGGCGTGCCGTTCGACTCGGGGCCGATAGCGCCGATCTGGAATCGAACGCTTGCAGCGTCGGCTCCGACGGGGAAGATGAAGCGTTGGGTCACGAGGCCCTACCTCAAGGAAGCGGAATGAACTTCGCGTCGTCCGGTACGGGGGTAGGTACGGGCGGGGGAGGGGGAGGGGGCATTTGCGTAACGAGGTTCATAGGAGGCTCCTCAAACGGCGGCTCCCGCCGCGTTGATCCATCCGGTGCCGTTCCACCAGATTGGAAGTCCGAGGGTCGTGTCGAAGAAGGTCCGACCCGCATCCCCTGCGACGAGTCCGGCGGGCCGAGATCCGGTCGCTCCCGTTTGCCACTTGTGGAGGAGCGGCGTGGAGGCAGCGTCGATTTGACGGGCGTTGAGTGAGATTTGACCGCGCGTACCTGTGCCCGTAGGAACGCCCGTGGTGAGGGCTAGGTTTCCGCTGTTGCCGTTTGCCGTGGTCCCCGAAGCGACATCGACGTTCCCGCTCGTGCCGGTCCCCGTCGCGTTGGCCGTCCTCATGTCGAGGACGCCTCCGTTCACATTGGTTCGGATGCCGTATTGATCGGGTTGTAGGAACACTCCGTATCCCGTAGCACTTCCTGTCGGGTCGTAGGAGGAGTCAACGGTGCCGACGTAGAGGTCCGTGCCTGATGACACGTTGACGTAGTTGAACGTGTACAACCACTGGCGACCGAAGTCGCCTAGCGACCTAGAGCTAGATACGTCTGGCTTCGTGCCCAAAGAGACGGGACTAATGTTGACGAGGTTCCCGTTGTTGAGGGTGACCGGACCATATCGAGGTACGCTGTCTACAGACAGGTCTGCATAGGAGACAATCCCGTCCACGTCTAGGTAGTCCGTCCAGAACGACCTGGAAAACAGCGAGCAACGTCGGGCGAAGTTGTTGACGGAAGTGGTAAGCGTGATCTTGTCCGCGTAGCCGTTGGTGGCCGCGAGAGTCGTCGGCAGCGTCGGGTGTTGGTTCAAGAAAATCTGTTGGAAGTGGATGCCGCCCGTATCTGACCAGTTCACGCCGGATAGCGTCAACGCACCGAAGAAGTTGCAGTTGAGCATCTCTCCTTGGTTGATGGCGCTGAATCCCGTGAGGGTGATCGCCGAGAGAAACACGCACGACTCAAAGTAGAGCTTGCCCTCGTTGCTTGACACCGTTGAGAAGTTGAACGTGCAAGCGCCATCGAGAAAGACCCCGATTGCACCGGATCGGTGATCTCCCGCAGGCGTGAAGCTCGCCCCGAGCGTCCAACCCCCCGTGGAGGCCAAGCGAGTGTTTCGACGCCCGTCCCCGATGAGGAACACGTTGGCTTTGAGGGCGATGGGACCGGCTTCCGTGTAGTTGCCGGGAGCGATCCGCACGGCCCACCGAGCCGTAGGCGTTGCCGTGATTGCCGCGAGCGCCGCTGAAACCGACGCAAACGGAGCAGATAGCGACCCGTCACCCGTAACGTCAGAGCCGCCCTTGGTGACCCACACCTCGCCAACTACGGAAACCGAAGATCCTGCCCAGTTTGCCCCGTCCCACGTCAGGACATCTCCGGCGGTAGCCCCTGCCGTCAGAGAAATATCCGGGGTCGCACCCCCGGATGAGGCGAGCGGTGCAGAGGCGGTAACGCTTGTGACTCCGCCCCCACCCCCGCCGGGGCCGGGAACCCATTGCGTCCCGTCCCAAGTCAGGACTTCTCCCACGCCGGGGGCCGGGACGGACCCCGGCTCCGGGGCCGGACCTACTGCTCCAATCTGGGATCGGACGCTCTCGGGGGTGCCGCCTATGGGGAAGATGAAGCGTTGAGTCATGGTCTAGTCCTTGCAGATTTGCCTTGATAAACGACCTACCCTCGCGAAACCAATCTGGGGCGTCTCACGCCCCGCCCGTCAAGGTACGGGAACCTTCGCGAGCAGGGCCGACTTGAGCGCGTAGAGATAAGTGCCCGCACCGTTGCTGACGACGTTGTTTGTTGAACCGACGTAGGCCATGACGTAGCTCCTGTGCGATGCCGCTACCCTCTCTAGCGGATAGACTAGGCAACCGAAAGCAAGAACCCCGGCCACCTCGCGGCGACCGGGGTTCTCAGGATTACGCTGGAAATCCGTTCAGGGGTTGACCTGCTCGACGGTCACCAACGAGTTGGGTCCGGGGCTGTTGAAGATGGACGAGTTGACCGCCAAGAGGCCGGTCGTGGTCGAACCTTGGACGTAGGCTCCCCCGAGCGGAGCGGTGAACGCCGTGCCCGAGTTGGCTGCTGCCACATAGAGGTGGTTCGGAGCGCCCGCCGAGCGGACCGCGCCGAAACCGTCCACGGCGA